>Ga0307378_10012092_pt1 | contig 11061 bp, 5 predicted proteins | sample UN1MG_FD_202238 | JGI IMG/M metagenome (GOLD analysis project Ga0307378, IMG submission 202238) | Soil microbial communities from Risofladan, Vaasa, Finland - UN-1 | ecosystem: Environmental > Terrestrial > Soil > Coastal area > Acid sulfate soil | place: Finland: Risofladan, Vaasa | collected...
ATGATCCCGACATGTTCAACAATGACTCACCCTATCCGAGAATCGGAGGAGGCAAGGGACTCGGCGTCAAACTCTTCACCGACTACATCAACCGCGACCTGAAGGAAAACAACGGCAAGCAAACCGTCGTGTTGTCCTTCAAGGATGCAAACGTGGACCGGGCTGCATTTACCTACAATCTCGAAAGAGGCGGTGCCGGAGATATCAAGCCCGAACCCTGGATGTGGGCGACCGATCTTTCCGGCGGCTGGTTCTATCGAAAGACCGCTGTCAACAAGATGAGCATTCCGGTGATGGTTGCGAACGGCGTCGATGCGATTAGCAAGAACGGGGTTGTCATGCTCAACGTCGCCTTGCGCGGCGACGGGACCTTGCCCGAAAACCAGGCCGCCTACCTCACTGCCTTTGGCGATTTCCTGAAGACGGGCGGCGAAGGCATCTACGGCACGCGCCCCTGGAAGACCTTTGGTGAAGGGCCTTTGAAGGTCAAAGATGGCCGTCAGGGTGAAAACCATGCGGACTTCTCCCAGGAAGATATTCGCTTCACCACCAAAGACGGCGTGCTTTACGCCTTTGTGCTGGCCCCGCCCACAGAGGACATTGTCATCAAGACGCTGGCGACCGGCGGATTACTTGACCGTGAGATTGTCGACATCACGCTAATGGGCAGCAATGAGAAGATCAAGTGGAATCGCTCTGCGGATGCCTTGACGATCCAGTTGCCCGAGACCTTACCGGGGCAAATCGTCAACGGTTTCCGCATCCACTCGAAGTAGGTTTTCCCGGAAAGGGCGAAACAACATGAAGACAGCAGATAGCTTCACAGGGCTGATTGCGATCCTGTTCGTTGCACTCTGGGCGCCCCGGCCGGGATTGGCGGATGATCGTTGTGTTCTGCACTACGACCATCCGATCGCGGAGAATCTCAAGCGGCTGAATCACTCGGTTCCATGGTCGCCGATCAATGCGCGGTTCATGGGCCAGGCACTGCCTTTGGGGAACGGTCGCTTCGGCGCCATGTTTTCCGGCCATGTCGATTCGGAGTACCTGGTGTTCAATGACATTACGCTGTGGATGAATTCGACGCGCGGAGCGGGTGAGTTCAAGCAGTCGGGCTCGCCGCCTGACGGCAAGGATTACCTTGAGTTGGTCCGGGCCGCCTGCCGCGAGGGAAAGTATGGCACCGGGGAAGGCTCTATCGAGTCCCTGGGAACCCAGTATCTCGCTACCAAACAGAACTTAGGTAATTTCGCGCCGTTTGCAGATCTTGAGATACGGACGGGACATGATCCGAGTGCCGCGGATGACTACCATCGAACCCTCGATCTTTCGACCGGGGTGGGGAGTGTTCGCTACACGATGGGAGAGGTAACGTACACCCGCGAATACTTCTGCAGCCATCCACAAGACGTGTGTGCTGCCCGGTTCACGGCTGAAGGCGGGAAAATGGACTTGGTGCTGGAAGCCCGAACGCCTCACCCAAAGAGCACGATTCAGTCCAAAGGTCGGGAGATTCTCCTGCGCGGAGCTGCCAGCATGGATCAAGACGACATGGAGTTTATGCAAGGCGTGCGGGTTGTGGCCGGCGATGCCAAGGTGGAAGCGAAGGCGGACGGCACATTGCATATCAGCGGCGCGACCGAAGTCATTATCTATGTAGCCGGCTATACGGACTACTTGCCGAAGTATCCGGAATTCAAGGGGCGCGATTTTGAAGGCGATACGCTTCGTGCGCTGCAACGGGCTGAGGAGTTGGGCTACGCGGCGCTAAAGAGAAATCATGTTTCGGACGTGCAGTCGCTGATGCAGCGCGTTTACCTCGATCTCGGTGTTGCGCCATCGGGGCTGCCGACTGACAGGCTCGTCAAAGAGGGCGATCCGCGGGAAGCTCAAAAGCTCTACTTCGATTATGCGCGTTATCTGCAGATCTGTTCTTCTCGCGATGCTCCCGTACCTTCCAACTTGCAAGGACTTTGGAATACTCTGCTGGCCCCCCCGTGGCAGAGCGACTACCACACGGATATCAATGTCCAGATGAACTACTGGATGGTCGAAACGGCCAACCTACCTGAGAGCGTCTCTCCATTTGTGGAGTGGACAAAGGTGCTCGCGGAATCCGGCAGGCATACTGCGTGGGGAACCTTTGGAGTGAAGAATGGGTGGACGATAGGCCTGAATGGAAACATCTTTGGTTTCACTGCTCAGAATGAACATGGACGCCGCCTTCAGCAGGGCGGTCATTGGCTGGCTCAACATTTGTTCGAACACTATGCCTTCAGCAAGGACCGCGCCTATCTCGAAGAGGTCTACCCGATTCTGAAAGGTGCCGCGGAGTTTTTCTTCGAACATCTTGCTCCCTGGAAGGATGGCACGCTGGTGGTCTATCCCACCTGGTCGCCGGAGAACTTCTTCCTAGAGAAGGAGTTTGGAATACTGAACAAGCAGGCCTGGGGCGCCAGCTATGATCAGCAACTACTGGTGAACTTGTTCACCGACTGTATCGAGGCGTCCATCGTTTTGGACCGGGACCCGGACTTTCGTCAAACCTTGCGGGAGTTCATACCGAAACTCTCACCGCAGAAGATCAATTCGCATGGACATATACAGGAGTGGCCGGAAGATTGGGATGATCCCAAGGGCACCCATCGCCACCTTTCTCACCTTATCGCCCTTCACCCGGGGCGCGACTTTTCTCCTTTTACTACTCCAAAACTGGCTGAAGCCTGCGAAACCGTGCTCAAGGTGCGGGTCGGCCGGGGCGGGTGGAAAAGCGCTTGGAGAGCTGCTTGTTGGGCCCGTCTGCGCAACGGAGACGAGGCGCTGCAATACTATAATGACTTAGTGGTTGGGACGCCCAATTCCAACCTCCTCAACGGTGACCGCTTTCAGATTGACGGAAATCTGGGCGCCGGTGCGGCAATCCCCGAGATGTTGCTGCAGAGCCACCTCCGTAGTATTGATCCACAGGCGGATACCATTGCGACTGCTGCCTATGTTCCGTATCGGGAAGACCCCGAGCGGCCGAACCAGTTTGTTGCTGTGGTGCCACCAGATAGTTTGGCGGCAGCTCCGTATATTCTCGACCTCCTTCCCGCTCTGCCTTCGTCATGGCCTCAGGGAAGTGTCAAGGGCCTCCGGGCCCGCGGCGGGTTTGAGGTGGATATCGAATGGGAGAATGGACAGCTCCTCCAGGCGACAATTCACGCAAACCGGGACGGGGCGTTCCGTGTCTATGACCAAGGAAAACTCAGCGAGGTGATTTCGCTAAACGAAGGGCAGTCGAAGGTCTGGCCGGGAACGAACTAGCCTGTCTGATGAAACTGGAATTGGGAAACGAAACCATGATGACTAAGAAGGTTGGAAAACTAATCCAGTGAGATCAATCACACTTTATGGAGAAATAAGATGAAACCGATTTACTCAGTTACCCTCCTCGCCGTGTTGCTTGCATCGCTGAGTGCGCTTCAGGCGGCTGAATCTCCCGCGCCCTTGGCCAATCCGGAGCGGATGCCAGCCTTCTCCTGGGACCGCGTGCCCTTGTATGTGCATATCCGAAAGGACACCGCGTTCACCGATGAAGAGATTAAATACCTCGCGACCTTTCCGCTGATTACTTTTGAGAAAGCAACAGGGCACACGGATTCCGGCTCCGTTGAGGCGGGAACGCTGAAGGCCGCCCGGGCCGTTAAAGCGATCAATCCGGCAACGAAGATATTGTATTACCGGAACGTGATCGTGCATTACGGTGGCTACGCTGCGAATTCGTCATTGAAAGACATTCCCGGGGCCTTTCTGGTCGGGCGCGATGGCAACGACAAACTCATCCGCAACCGTATCCAAGCCTACGATCTCACGAACAAGGCGCTGCGAGACTGGTGGATTGACGCCGCAGAAGAAGTTTGTTCCGATCCATCCATTGACGGGATCTTCCTGGACGGTGTGGTCAAGATTCTGGAGCCAGCCTTTCTGAAGAATGAAATTGGAGAGGAGAAGAAAGCCGCCGAGTTGGCCGGATATGTGACGATGATGGAGGATACGCGGAGGATGATCGGGCCGCAGAAGCTCATGGTGGCAAATATATTAAGAGCGCGTTTCTCAGATTCGGGTCTCAGTTATATAAAGGCGTTGGACGGTTCCTATATCGAGGGCTTCGAGGGCGCCGTGGGGATGTCCAAGAAAGACTATGTTGCCCAGGGAATCAGGGACTTTCAGAAAGCCGCCCGGCAGGGGTCCATCATTGCCTACACGTGTGGATTGGGCGGTAACCAGCAAGATGCGGATGAAACCCCGAGGTCTGCCGCCAAGACTAACAACCCCGTTAACAACCCTGTGAGGCGGGGCGGGGACGTGAAGAGCCGTTTCAACTACCAGTTGGCGACATTTCTGATCTGTGCCGAGAAGTACAGCTATTTCGACTTGAAAGACGGCTACGATGCGAAAACCAGCAAAACCTGGATGACGCACCGGGCGGACTATGACCGCCCGTTGGGCGCGCCCAAGGGGCCGGCGGTTCGTAACGGCTACACTTACGCCCGGGAGTTCGCCCATGCATCAATCCAACTCGATATCGAAAACGAAACGGCGAACATTGTCTGGAAACAGCAGGAACAGGAATAAACGTGTAGTCGGTTCTAGTCTGTAGATTTAGAAAACCGTCAGGAGTGAATCACATGAGGAAGTTGAAAATTGGAAGTGTTGTATGCCTGCTGTTGGGCATGGGGGCGGGAGGGCTCTGCGAAGCGCAGATTGAACCGACGTGGGAGTCGATGGCGGAACACTATCAAGTCCCCGATTGGTTTCAGGATGGCAAGGTCGGCGTCTGGATGCATTGGGGGATTCCCTCGGCCATTGATGAAAACCGGCCGAACGACGGATCACACTATGGCCGGCGAATGTATGGCCCGAACGAGGGCGAAACCGGTGCGCAGTTGAAGATGACGCAGACCCTGTCCGACTGGCACGTGCAGCGTTACGGAGATCCGTCCGAATTCGGCTATGAAGATTTGATTCCGCTGTTCAAAGCCGAGAAATGGGATCCCGACGGCCTGGTCAAACTCTTCAAGGAGTGCGGCGCCCGCTTCATCATGCCTGTCGCCTGTCATCATGACAACTTCGATATGTACGACTCGTTTCATCCTTGGAATTCGGTGAAGATGGGTCCCCACCGCGACACGCTCAAGGAATGGAAGGCCGCAGCCACGAAATACGGGCTGAAATTCGGCGTGTCGACGCACCTTTACTGGTCGCCACGCTTTTTAGCGAGCGCCCGCAAGTACCAAAAGCCCGGCACGCTGGAGTGGAAGCTTTTCCAGATGGATTACGATCCGAAGAATTACGCCAGCCAGGACAGTTGGAACGAGCATTGGTATGCGCGTTGCCGGGATCTGATCGAGAAATACGATCCCGACATGTTCAACAACGATTGCCCCTATCCGAGTGAGACGACCGGTAAGAGTCTGGGGGTCAAATTGTTTTCGTCCTACATCAACCGGGACCTGAAGGAAAACAAGGGCAAGCAAACCGTCGTCTTTTCATGCAAGAACGGAAATCTGGATCGGAAGGCCTTTACCTACAATCTGGAGCGCGGCGGTTCCGACAAGATTCAGCCCGAACCGTGGATGTGGGCGACTGATGTGTCGGGTGGCTGGTTCTATCGCAAAGGGGCGGTGAATCGGATGAGCACTGCGGTGATGGTTGGAAACGCCGTGGACGCCATCAGTAAGAACGGCGTGGTCATGCTGAATGTTGCCTTGCGGGGCGACGGCACGTTGCCCGAAAACCAGGCGGCGTATCTTGCTGCCATCGGGGACTTCCTGAGAGTAAACGGTGAGGGCATCTACGGCACCCGTCCCTGGAAGACCTTTGGCGAGGGGCCGCTGAAAATAAAGGACGGCCGTCAGGGCGAAAACCACGAGGAGTTCTCCCAGGAAGATATCCGCTTTACCGCCAAGGACGGCAAGCTCTACGCCTTTGTGCTGGCACCTCCGACCGCGGACGTCGGCATCAAATCGCTGGGCACCGATGGGCCGCTTGATGCCAGGATCGAAAGTATCGCGCTGCTGGGCAGCCAGGAGCAAATCCGTTGGCAGCGTTCGCCGAATGGGCTGACGATCCGTTTGCCCGAAAAGCTGCCGGATCTGCCGGTGGTCGGATTCCGGATCTCGTGCAACTAGTCGACGCATTGTGAGAGGACTTCAAGATGACAGCAAGAAACGCTATTCGATTCGTATGCCGGGGCATGCCGTGCGCACTGCTGATTGCCTTTGTGTTGACTGACGGTTCTGCGACGTCGTCGCTCAGCGCCGGCGAAATTGCCGACGTCATCGAGCAGGCGAGAATCACCGGCGGTATCGTTGTTATCGTGGGCGGTAGCGATGCAAGCTACGACGATGCGGCCGGTTCGGGCTGCACCGTCCACGGGCTGGAAGCGGACGACGCCCGCGTGCATGCGTTGAGGACACGTCTTGAGGCAGACGGCCGATACGGGCGCGTGTCGGTGTCTCCGTTCGACGGAGCGGCGCTGCCCTACATCGACAACCTGGTCAACCTCGTGGCCATCGAGGACGGAAGCGTCACGGAAGCGGAGGCCATGCGGGTGTTGGCGCCGCGGGGGATCGCTCTTATCCATAGGGAAGGTGCCTGGGTCCGGAAGATCAAACCGGTGCCTGACGACGTCGACGAGTGGAACCAGTACCTCCACGATGCCGACAACAACGGTGTGTCGGCCGATCGGGTTGGCCCGCCCGAGCGGCTGCAGTGGACCGGGGGAACCCGGTGGGGCCGCTCGCACATGTCGTGGGTCACGGTCACTTCGATGCTCTCGGCCGGCGGCCGGCTGTTTACGATTGAAGACCTGGAATCGATCGAATACCACAAACTGGCCGCCCGGTTCTACCTCGTGGCCCGCGATGCGTTCAACGGCTGCGAACTGTGGCGACGGCCGTTGAAAAACTGGTACTCAACGAACAGCTACGTCAAGTTCGTGCCCACTCAGATCCAACGCCGGGCGGCAGCCATCGGCGACAAGGTCTACTGCACGCTCGGCTACGACGAACCGATCCACGTGCTTGATGCACCCAGTGGCGAAGTGCTGCAGACGTTGGCCGGCACGGCCCATGCCCGTGAGTTTGCGGTCGACGGCGGAGTCGTCTATGCGATCGTCGGTCAGCCCTACGGCGATCGCAACGAGCCGGCCGCCCGGGTCGTCACGCTGAAGGCCCTGGCGGTCGATAGCGGGGCCCTCGTGTGGGAGAAGGCGATCGGCCAGCCCGGCGGCGGGTACGTCGGCGGCACGCTCGCCGTGAAGGACACACGCCTGGCCTACGCCACCCGGACGCACGTGATCTGCTGCGACACGGCTACCGGAGAGCAGTTGTGGGTGGTGGAGTCGGCCGCGTATCCGGGCGAATCGACGGGGACTCGCAAGGTGCCGGGATTGGGCTCCGCGACCAACACCAACCCGACGCTGGTGCTCGCGGACGAGATGGTCTATTGCTCCACGTTGGACACGGTCAGCGCCTTTCGCCTGGACGACGGCCGACTTGCGTGGACCGCGAAAAACACGCCCAACTACATGAAGGGCTCCGACATCTTCCTTGCCAACGGGCTGGTGTGGACGGGGCTCATGGTCGGCCACGACCCGAAGACCGGCGAGGTCAAGCGACGGCTTACGCAAGAAATGCACCAGCCGATGGGCCACGACCGGTGCTATCGCAACCGGATCACGCAGTCCTACTTCATCAATTCCAAGACCGGCGGCTCCGACTTCGTCGCGCTCGACGGTCGCGGCGAGTTTCCCAGCCCCTGGGTGCGAGCCACCTGCGGCCTGGGGCCACTGCCGTGCAACGGAATGCTCTACTCGTCGCCGTTCTCCTGCTCCTGTCTGAAGGGGACCGTGCTGACTGGCTTCAAGGCCCTGTACAGCGACGACCGAGCGGCCGGGAAAGTCGTGCGGATCGACCCTCGCGACGGCCTGCTCAAGGGCCCAGCCTACGGCACGGCCCCGGCGATCTCGACGACCGCGGCCGACTGGCCAGTATATCGCAACGACGTCGCCCGCAGCGGGCGGGCTTCAACACCGGTCGACGGCGAACTTGCCCATCAGTGGGAGACCACACTCCCGTCGCGCCCGACGGCGCCAACGATCGTCGGCGACCTGGTCTACGTTGCCGCCCGCGACAGCCACGTTCTGTATGCGTTGTCGCGCCGGACGGGCAAGACCGTATGGACATTTACGGCCGGTGGCCGGATCGACAGCCCGCCGTCGTTCCACCAGGGGCTACTGCTGCTGGGTTGCCGCGACGGTTGGGTCTACGCCCTGCGTGCCGACAACGGCCAGTTGGCCTGGCGATTCTGCGATCTGCCGACGCGACGGTTGATCGCTGCGGACGGCCAACTCGAGTCGGCCTGGCCCGTCAGCGGTGCGGTCATGGTTCGCGACGGCGTGGCCTATTTCGCTGCGGGTCGCAGTTCCTTCCTCGACGGCGGGATCGTCGTCTACGGCCTCGATCCGTCGACCGGCCAAGTAATCCATCGCCGTCAGGTAAGCGGGCCGTATGCCGAAAACGGGTTCCCCATCGTCGGCGAGCGCAACACGCGGATCGAAGGGTTCAAGGGGGGAATCTTCTCGAGCGAAGGTGACCTGCTCTACATCCGGCATCAGGCGTTCCGGTCCGACCTTACGCCCGTGGGGTTGGCCGCGCTGAAAGAGCCGCACCTGATCGCGTCGGACGGTTTTCTGGACGACGTTCCGCAACACCGAACCTACTGGACCATCGACACCGACCTCTGCTACGGGCCCAACACCGGCACTTTCGGCGCCGGCCCCCAGGGCGACATTCTGGTCACCGACGAAGACGTCTTCTACGAGATTCGCGGCTACCTGCCGGGACGACACAGCCTGAAGCTCAACCCATTGAATGGCTACACCCTCTACTGCGGCCGACGCGCCGGTGCCGACACGGACGGCGCATGGCAGGCGGATCGCCAGCTGCGCACCGTTCCCCGCTCGGGCGCGTGGCGCGAGCGGTGGTCGACACAGATCCCGCTTACCGGCAACGCCCTGGTCCTGGCCGGCGACACGATCCTGGCCGCCGGCGTTCCTTTGCAGCCGACCTACACGTTTGATCAACTCTCGGCCAGCTATGCGGGCCAGCAGGGAGGCGTCCTTTGGACGGCATCCGCCACCGACGGCACAAAGATCGCCGAGTATGAACTGCCGGCCCAGCCTGTCTGGGACGGCCTCGCCGCGGCCGCCGGCCAGTGCTTCATCACATTGAAAGACGGCACGGTCATGTGCCTGGGCTCGAAGTAACCGACACGAACACCAAAACAGGATTGAATCAAATGATCGCAGCCAATCGTTACGCATTCCGCGCGTGGCTCCTCGTACCCACCTGCCTGTCGGGCATTCTGTTCTTCGTCGCTCCGATGACCGCCCTGGCACAAGAGCCGCCGGACGCCGCGAAGTCGACGCTCGGCCTCGCCCCGCCGGCTGGGGCGGTCGTGCTATTCGACGGATCGAATTTCGATGCCTGGAAACCGTTTTCGTTCTTGAAGATAAACCCGAACGACGATCAGAAGGAAATTCAGTGGAAGCTGGTCGATGGCCACGCGATGGAAATCACCTTTCAGTTCGAGGGCAAGCCCCGCAAGCAGTTTCTGTGTACTCGCCGGAAATTCGGTGACTACCACCTGCACCTCGAATTTCAGTTGCCCGAGAAAGGCAGTGGCAACAGCGGGATCTTCTTCGGGCCGTTGTACGAGTTGCAGATTCTCAACAGTGCTGGGAAGGAGAGCCCTGGGCTGGGCGATTGCGGCGCGATCTATCAGCTCCGCGTGCCCGATGTGAATGCCGCTCTGGGCCCGGGCGAGTGGCAAACCGTCGATCTGCAGTACAAGGCCGCGGGCTTTGACGCGGCCGGCGATAGAATGGAAAGCAAGGCCGCCCGCGTGACGGTTCGGCTCAACGGTGTGTTGATCCACGATAACTTCAAACTGTCGCTACGGCGGAACAAGTATGCGGCTTATCCCGAGGAACCCCTCTCGCCCATCGTTCTGCAGGAGCACGGTTCCGCAGTGAAATTCCGAAACATCTGGCTGGTTGAGACTTCGGAGTCGAGAACCGGTCCAAACTGATACTTGACACGGCAACCGTCTTATTCGCCAAGTAGGACCTGCCTCGCAACCATAACTGACCGTCCAGAAAGGCAGGCGGAGTAAAATGAACAAGATCCTTGCGGTGACTGCCGCGTTATTGTCGTGCTGCGGGCACATCGTTCAAGCATCGGACGATGTCCAGGCGGAGGCGACTGCCGCCAAAGCGGAGCGTGACCCGGGTACGACAACCCGGCGCGCCCAGGCGTCCAAATACCTCGAGACCGGCGGCCAGCGGAAACTGGAGGTTCTCTATAAGCAAGCCTCGGGCCGGGATTTGCATCTGGACCTGTATTATCCGACCAAGAATCGTGCGGACAAATGCCCGGTAGTTATCTTCACGCACGGTGGGGGATGGGCCGCGGGCAGCAGATACAAAGCCGCGACCGATGACTTCGAATCGGTGTTTCTGCAACTGGTCAAAGAGGGATTCGCTGTGGCCCCGGTGACATACCGGCTTGCGAAGAAGGACAGCGGCGTGGCCATGCGTGACTGTGTCATCGATTGCAAAGATGCGATTCGCTTTTTGTCCAAGAACAGTAAGGCCCTCGAAATTGATCCGATGCGAGTCTACGTCATGGGAGACTCCGCCGGAGGGCACATCGCACAGATGCTGCTGCTATCCTCGCCTGAAAGCCTGCCGGGAGATCCAACGCTTGCGAATGTCACCTACCGCATGGTGGCCGGAGTTTCCTGGTACGGTCCCTGCGATTTTGAGAAAACCGACTTGTTCAATCACGATGACCGGCCCGATTTCCGCGACCGTTTTGGGCCTCGCATCTTGGGCTCCGATTCCGGACCTCAGGATAAGCTGACTCGCTATCGTGAGATGAGCCCGATCAACTACCTGACCCCAACGAGTCCGCCGTTGCTGATGATTCAGGGAGACAAGGACACCACCATACC
>Ga0307378_10012093_pt1 | contig 11061 bp, 6 predicted proteins | sample UN1MG_FD_202238 | JGI IMG/M metagenome (GOLD analysis project Ga0307378, IMG submission 202238) | Soil microbial communities from Risofladan, Vaasa, Finland - UN-1 | ecosystem: Environmental > Terrestrial > Soil > Coastal area > Acid sulfate soil | place: Finland: Risofladan, Vaasa | collected...
ACCCCTTTCACGCCGACCGCGTCGTACAGGGGTCCGCGCACCAGCATGACGCAGGTGGCTGCCACGGCCAACGCCAGCCCCACACGCCACCAGTGCCGTCGGTAGAACACCGGCAGCGGCAATAGGGCCCCGAACGCCGCCGGAATGCCGTTGTGGCGCATCAGGGAGGCGAAGGCCACCACGAGGCCCAGCACGAGCCAGTTCACCCGCCGCCGCAGCCACTGCCCGTCGGTCACGATGATCTGCACCAAGAGAATCATCAGCGCCAGCATGGCGATGCTGAACGGGATGTCCTTCCAGAGGGTGATTACCATGCGGTAGTTGACCGGCGAGAGCGCGAACGCCACGGCCGTTGCCCATACCAGCCAGATCGGCATACCCAATGTCCGCAGCCGCCACAGCGCCCAAGCGAGCACCCCGGCCATCGCCACGATCTGGGTCAGCGCCACGGCGGCCGGCGACATCCACACCTGTGCGATCAGCCACGTCAGCATGGTGTGGAACGCCGGGTGCGCGTCGCGGAATTCGGCCTTGCCCACCTCCCACCATTGGTCCAGCGAGTCCGGGCTCATCAGCCCCGGCCAAAAGGCGAGCAGCGCAAATCCCCAGACCGCTACGCTTGGCAGCACCGGCCACAGCCAGCTCCATCGGCCCGGACGCTTGGGCACAGTCGCGGGCCGGCGGGTCGCCAGCCAGACGCTCACCACGAATAGGAGCGTCCCCAGCGTCACCACGTACGCCCCGGTCACGGTCAGCTCACCCAGCACTTTGAGTGGTCTCACTACGCCTTCCAGACGCAACGGGATTTCCCTGAAGGTCGCCGGGTCGGCGTACAGGTCGATCGTCTGAACCTGGTCGTTCCAGGTGATCTTGACGATGCCTGACCAGAGGTGCGAGGCCAGGCGCAGCTTCGCGTCGCTGCGGAAACGCCCCTCCCAGCGCAGCGTGGCCGGTTGCTTGCGGCACGACAACGGCACGCCGTCCTGGATCTCCCACTGGCCCTCGAGAACAAACTCCTCCGGGGCGACGCGCGAACCGTCGGGCCGGATCAGCCCCTGGACCCACACCTCGCTACTGTTGGCTTTCGGGTTCTGCTTCCCGGTCGCGACGACTTCCAGGTGCTGCAGGGGTGCGTACGGCAGTGGCGGCGACGGCAGCGCGACCGGGATCACCAGGATCAGCAGCTCGGCTGCCGCCCCCGATCCCAACACCCACAGGACCCTGGCGAGTCTCGAACGATCTGCCAAACGCGGCCAGGTGCCGCGAAGCACCACCCCGTACGCTATCACTGTCACGACGCACGCCACCCCGACCGCGACCGCCACTGGGACCAGCAGGTTGCGAAAGTCCGGGGGGGCAATGTGGGAAAAGCTCAGCCAACCGACGGAAACCCCGAGCACACCCGCCACCAGCCAGCGGCCGATCTGAATCAAGGGCGAACTCGAGCATGAGACCAGCGGCACGAATCAGTTCTCCTTGAGCGACCAGGCGTCGTTATACCCCATCCCTGAATCGTCCACATCGCTGCAAAGCCCGGGCGAAACCGTCCCATTGAGTCTTCAGACGAATGTCCCCGGCCCCCAGCGCGTGCCGCGGCCGCGTTCAGGAGCCACGTCCTCGCGCTGCACACTCGCTTCGCGCTTTGGACTTCAGGCGCAGGCAGCGGTCGAAATACTCCCCGAAACCCAGCACTCTCCGCTGCCAGTGCCATGGCTTGATGCACTCGAGATTCTCCTGCGAGAGCTCGCGGAAGAGCTGTGGACGCAGGACGAGCCGTCGGACGGCTTCCTTCAGGCACTCGATCGAGCGCTCCTTGAGGATGAACTGCTCCTGCCGCGGTCCGAGGGCCCGGGGAACGATGCCGACGTCGGTCGAAACCACTGGCACGCCGCAGGCCATCGACTCGAGCACCGGATTGGGCGTCCCTTCGGACTCTGACGTGCAGACATAAACGTCGATCTGCGCGTAGTAGTCCACCATCTGGTTGTGCGGAATCATCGGTCCCCCCTCGGCGCGGTCGGCCAGGTGCAGGCGCAGCGGCAGGCCTTCGGCGATCAATTGCTCCACGGCCGGTCGCAGGATCGTCCGCACGCCTTTGACGTCTCCAAACTCCGCCGCCCAGTTGCTGTTCCCCGTCCAGCCGATCACGACCTCACGCTCGCCGATGCAATCAAACCGTTCGGCATTGACGGGGTAGAAGAGCTGCGGGTCAACGCCGTCTTCCAGGACCGCCGCCGGCTCGGGATAACCCTCCAGCTTGCGATAGATTTCACAAAGCCGATTGGAGCCCACGTAGTAGGCACCGACGATGTCGCGGTAAAGCGGCAGCCGCTCGCGCAGCGCTTCCGGCTCCAGCAGCAGGTGGTCATAAATGCACGTCGAGATCAGCGGTGGCCCGATGATCTTCTCCAGGAAGCGCTGATAGTCGATACCGATCCATTCGATGTAGCTGCGGCAGTGCTCAGACAGCAGCAGGCGCAGATACTCGCGCCAGAACACGTGGATGATGTCGCAGTCCCGGACGCCGAAAAAGACCTGGACGGCGTTGTCGATCGCCGACGTCGTGACTACTCGAAAGTCAAACCGGTCGCCCAGGTATCGGCAGAGCTGCTGTGAGATGTTCCAGAACGCCCAGCCTTCCGTATCCACGATCAGGGCCACCTTGGGCCGGCTGCGCGCCTGGACCTCCGCCGGTCCGCTCCCGGCGGTCACGTGCGTGATCCCCGAAGTCTGCGGGTCTGCCTCGATTCCCAGCTCGCGCTTCCGGCTCTGTAGCCACTGCTCGACGCCCGCGCTCCAGATCACCATCGCGTGCTTGGCCTGGAAATGCTCGGCGGACCGCCTGAGGGCCTGACGTGAATAGCGGCGGCGCTCGTAATCTGCGTCGTCGTCGCCGGCCGGCGGCGGATGATCGTGTGCAATCGCCACCAGGCCGGTGTTGCCGATCTTGTAACCCTTCTGAAACAGCCGTAGCGAGAAGTCGATGTCCTCGAAGCCGATGAACATTTCCTCATCGTATCCGCCGACTGCCAGAAACGTCTCCTTGTTCAGCACCGATGCCCCGCCGAACAGAAACGTGGACAGGAAAGGCGGCCCGACACTGCCGTCATGCGGCCCGGGCCGGTAGGCCGAGCCCCCGCCGATATGCACATTTCCGTCAACAACCTCCATGTGGAGATGTCCGCCCTTGGCGAAAATGGTCGCGCGGTCACGGTCGAGCAGCGGCAGATTCAGGAAGTGGCAGCCCAGCAGGGCGATGTCGGCCTGAATCCGCCGGATCGGATCGGTGATGAAGACCATGTCGTTGTCCAGGTACATCACCCATTCGGTCCACACGTGCTCCATCGTGCGATTGCGCCCGCCGGAGACGCCGAAGTTCTCGCCCAGCTCGACCACCCGGCGTGCGCCGTGAAGCTCGTCGCAAGCAGCCTTGACCTTGTCGAGTTCGGCCTTCGTCGAGCCCTGATCGATCACGAGCACTTCTCCGGCGAAATTGGGAAGTTGGTCTCGGATCGACCGGATCAATCTGGTCGAGAGGCTCGCGCGGTTCAGCGACAAGAAGGAGATGGTCAGGTTCTGCCCGTCGCGGCCGATGTTCGGGCCGGCGGGGCGATGCGCATCGGGCGCGTTCAGACGATGCAGCGGGCAATGGACGTACGGTATCGTCTGTAGGCCGGGAAGCAACTCCCCGTGGACTGCGCTCATGCCGGTATTCCCTGCCCCGCGCGCATCACTTCCACCGCAACAGCCATTTCAGCGCACTTTTGGCCGGTCCTGGAATCAAGCGCTTGACGCGGTCGAGATTCTCGATTCGCCGTCGCCAGTCGGCAATCAGGGCGTTCTGTTCCTCGATGGTGCCCTCCAGCTTTCCGATCGTGCGCGCCTGCTCGTCGATGGTGCCCCCCAGCTTTTCGATCGTGCGCGCCTGCTCGTCGCACTGCTGCTGAAGCTGGACGAGCTGCGTTCGCAGCTCCTGAAACTCCTCGCGGATGAACTCGTTTTCCGCCTGAAAGGCCGATGCCCGGAGGCCGACTAGGCGCAGCTCGCTCTGTAGCTTGCGCGTCTGCTCCTGCAACGCGGTCACTTCGCGCTCCCGCTGTTGCAGCATGGCCCGTGCGCTGAACAACTGATCGCGCAAGCTCACTACTTCGTCGCGCAGGTTGGTGACCTTGGTATGTTCGGCAGCCGGGGCGCTGGCGCTCATCGAACACGGAAAGACAATGGTCGAAGCCTCGGCCGCCGAAACGTCGTCCGCCGACCAGATGCCGACGAAGTAGCTGCAATTCTTCTCGCTGACCTTCTCGTCGCTGGGCAGCCCCAACGCGTGGTCGAGCCGTGTGGTCTTGGTGATCGACAGGGCCGCGTCTTCGCCGCCGCCGACGTGAAGTCGTGGATTGTCGCGTGCGAGGTTGGTGAAGCCGCCGACCGGCGTCCCCAACAGAAACAACTTCGCCGGACCGAAGACCGCCTCGGCCAGCTCGCGGAATTCGTCAAGCGTGAACTTGCGCACGTGGAAGGGGTTCGACTCCTCCCGGGTCGGGTAGTACCAGTAGTCATTGGGGCAAGTGACGATCACCGTCCCGCCGGGCTTGGCGTGGCGTTTGAGCACCTCGAGGAACGTGCGCGCGTCCTGAACGTGCTCGATCGTCTCCAGCGACACGATCAGGTCAAACGAAGCGGGCTCGAAGAGCTCGTCGATCTTCTCGGCGGCATGACAGTGGTAGCGAATTCGTTTGTCGTCGAACAGGCGCTTTGCCGCGTCAATCGCCTCGGGCGCCACATCGACCGCGTCAACCCGAGCCGCCCCCCAGTGCCGGCGCATGAAGTATGCTCCGTAGCCCTCGCCGCAGGCGACATCGAGCACGTGCTTGCCTTTGCAGAACGGCTGGGCGAGCGCGTAGCGCGCCAGGTGACTGGACGCTTCGATCGCGTTGAAGCGGCTCTGCTGGTCAAACGCCAGACGCTCGATCATGGACAAGGGTTGACTCTCCCGGCTGTTGCCCCTGACTGTATGAGGGTTCCGGCAACTCGCCGGCCTTCTCCGCCCGGCCTATACGTACGCCCGTCGATCTCCCACTCGCGTGGCAAGTCCACCAGGCCGTGCGCCTGAAAGCGATCCACGACGCGGAACACGCAACGGTGCACCGCCTCCGCATACACGCCGACCCCCGCGTGGTCGTTGATCGCCACACGCCACTTGTAGTGGCCCGCCAGGGCCCGGAAATTCGGGAAGCGGATGACAAGCTCGCCTTCGGGGCGGACGTCGAACGGCTCGATCCCGTCCATGATGGTCGTCGTGCCGCAGATGTAGAAATCGTCGTGCCGCTTCAGATTGAAGACGAAGCTGCACTTGTCCGGCAGATCGTCGGTCAGCGCAACGTAGCGGGCCCGCAACTGGATGTCCTGGCCGCAGCGTACCTCGTCAATTTCCTCGCCGGCCACGTTCTCCAGCCGTACATCCGTGAACTTAAACAGCGCGTGCACCTGCGTCGGCTGCTCGGCCGGTGCGGGGACGTCGTCGTCGCGAGCCGGCGCGGTGCGGGCCTCGGCCTGTTCGAGGTCGTACACATAGCGATCGACGACCTCGGCCGACGGCCCGAACGCCGCCCGCTCTCCGTGCGAGAGGTAGAGCGCCCGCTGGCAAATCGTCTTCACCAGGTAGGGATCGTGCGACACGAACAGAATCGTGCACCCGGAGTCGCGGATTCGGTGAAAGCGCTCGATGCACTTGCGTTGAAAGGCGGCGTCACCAACCGCCAGAATCTCGTCAACGATCAGAATGTCCGGATCGACGTGGATGGCCACTGCGAACGCCAGCCGGGCCTGCATCCCGCTCGAATAGGTCCGCACCGGCTGGTCGATGAACTCGCCGATGTCCGCGAAGGCGGCGATCGCGTCGAAGCGCCGGCGGATCTCGTTGTCGCTCATCCCGATCACGGCGGCGTTCATGAACACGTTTTCCCGCCCCGTAAACTCCGGATTGAACCCGGACCCCAGCTCGAGCAGTGCCGAAACCCGTCCCCGTGCCTGGAGCTCCCCCTCGGTCGGGGCCAGCGTGCCGCAGACCAACTGGAGCAATGTTGACTTGCCGGCCCCGTTCCGGCCGATGACTCCCACGGTCTCGCCCTGGTAGACATCGAAATCCACGTCGCGCAGCGCCCAGAACTCTTGATAGAAGGTTCGCCGGCCCCGCCAGATCATCTGCTTGAGGCGATCCACCGGCTTGTGGTAAATCGTGTACGCCTTGCCCAGCGCGCGTGCGGATATGGCGCACTCAGACGACATCAGCGAATCCCTTGCGCGTCTTGTTGAACCACATGAAGCCCAGCCAAGCCACCAGCCAGGCCAGGAAGAAGTGCAAGGTCAGTACCGTCCAGTCCGGCAACTCGCCTGGGAAGAGCGTCCAGCGGCCCGCCTCGATCACGACTGCCAGCGGGTTGAGCTCGGTCAGTGCCAGGGCTGCCGGGGGAAGGGCCTCCTTGGGGTAGAAGATCGGGCTCATGAACATTGCGATCGTCACGAGTACGGGCACGAACTGTTGCATGTCGCGCAGGTAAACCCCGACCGAAGACAGAAACCACGTTAGCCCGAGCGCCAGCAGCACCAGCGGGATCACCATTAGCGGGAACGTCAGTGCCGACAGTGGCGGCAGGCCTACCAGCAGTAAGTACCCGATCAGCAAAGCCGCCGAGCTGACCGCCGCGTTAAACAGCGCCACCACGACCGTCACCCAGGCAAACGTCTCCAGCGGAAAGACGACCTTCTTGATGTAGCCGGGGCGGTCGAGCATCAACGACGGGGCGCGCGTCACGCACTCGGCGAATACGTTGAAGAGAATCAGCCCGGTGAATAGCACCAGCGCGAAGACGCCCTTGCCCGCGAAGGCGCCCTCCCCCTCGATGGGCATATCCCAACGCGCCTTAAAGATGATCGAGAAGACGAACGTGTAAACGGCGAGCAGGACGAGCGGCACGATCAGCGACCACGCAATCCCTAGCACTGAGCCCCGGTAACGCGCCTCGATCTCCCGCCGGGCCAGACGCAGGATCAGCGTTCGCTGGTTCCAGGCGCTGGAAAATACCTTCAGGGGGCTGCAAAAGAGCCGTCCACTATAACTTGCTGAGTGCGTTATGGTCGTCATAATGCAATTTGGCCTCCAGCCCTTTACGCATCCGTCGGCACCCGTACCGGTCTAGCGCCGAACGCGAGGATCATTCTCCGGCGCCGCGCGGCACATTGTACCTATGCGACACTCGACCAACAAACGCAATCGCCACCGGCTCAAGCATCAAGCCCCGGCGCCACGGCGGGAGCGCGCCGCTCCTGGGCCGAGCCGTCTCGGCCTGCGACAACCCGCTCATATACATTCAGCGTCCGCGCGGTCATCTCGTCGGCGGTGCTCACTTTGGCCGTTGCCGGCGGTACCGCTTCGGAGCACCAAGCCGCCAGGCGCTCGGCCAGGCTGTCCTTCGAGTTGGGTTCGAACAGGTGATCCAGCCCCGAGAGCATCTCCGCGATGCCCCCGACCCGACTTCCCAGCACGGGCACGCCGAGCGCCTGCGCTTCCAGCACGACGATCGGAAGGTTCTCCGGCCAGAGGCTCGGTGCCACGAGCAGGTCCAGCTCCGAGAGGAAGGCGGGCATTTGCTCGCGGTTCAGGCGCCCTACGAACTCGACGTTGAGACCGGCCGCCAGGTGCTTCAGGTACGTTACGTACTTTGGTGGACCGCCGCCGGCAATGCGCACCCGCGTCGCGTTCCATTCCAGCGCCGCCAGCGCCTCCAGGAACACGTGCACGCCCTTGTGCTCGGCCAACGCGCCGGCATAGCCGACGGTGATGCGTGCCGGGTCGCGGCGCCCTTGATGGCCACCTCGCCGCCCAGCGCGCGCACTCTGGCTACGCTCGCTGTCAAACCACCGCTGCTCCAGACCGTATGGAATCGAGTGGCACTCCGGGCCGGCCAAGCGCGGCTCCAGCAGCTTCCGTCCGGTTCGCGAGGGGAAGATGACGGCGTCGGCGCCGTTTAGCGCGTCATTCAGAATGGCCTGACGGTGCGTCCATCGCCGTACCTCGCGCACGGGCAGCCCCTTCATTACGGCTCCGAGGAACAGCGTTGGGGGCAGCAACGCCGCGCGTAGGATCGGCATGTGGGCAAGTGAGCGTAGCCAGCCCCGCGAGTGACCGGCGGCGATACAGCGCACGCACTCCCGCCATGCCACCCGACCGTCGCATATCCTTCCCTGGTAGTGCTCGAGCGTGTGCTTCGGGCACAGCCACCAGTAGTCCATTATCGTGACGACCACCGGGATTCGCAGCGAGCGCGCAGCGCAGATCAGGCCCACACCGATGTGTGCCGGGTTGGCCAGGTGCACCACGTCCGGACGCCGGCCACGCAACACCGCCGTCAATTCCTCTGGCGGCGTCCCCATCACGGACATCCATCCGCGCGTCGGGTAGGCCAGAACCAGCGGTTCGCGCTCCACGACCTTGCCGAGCGCCAGCTCCGGCCCGCGGCGTTCGGGGTCTCCGGCTATGCAGACCGTTTCGTGGCCGCGTCGGCGCATGCCCGCGGCCAGGATCGAGAGATAACGCTCCGTCCCCTGCCCGTAGCCGCGACCCAATTGCATTGTCGCGTACAGTATCTTCACGTTTGGCGACGCCCCTCGATTCGCGCTGCGGCCGAGTGTCGGCAACTCCTGCGATCAGCGATTCACCCGCGCCGCCGCGATCATAACTGCCGATGGCACGCCGGACAACGCAGAAGCCTTCGACCGCGCGATGTCCGATCGGCACACACGTTCAGCCGAACCGCTGAGACGATCACGATTGACGGCGACTCACCGCACAGCTAACCTGCCGCGCGTATGAGCATGGAAGCTTGCTTTTCGTTGTGCAGAATTCAGGTGTTGACACTCCGGCCGCTACGGCGGGATCGACGTCGCTGACCGACTCGTCATCCCGCCGCCGCTACCTCCTGGCCGTCGCCTCCATTCTTGCGGTGGCAGGCGTGTGGCGGGGAGTGCTGGCGGCGGCTATGCCCTGTCTGTCACGCGACGCCGTCTTGTACTGTTGGTACGCGCGTGACCTGGGCATACACGGCCCCGCCCTGCTGAAGTCCGACGAAGTCCAGCAACACCCCCTGTTCCCGCTCACCATCCTCGGTGTCCAACGCGCCCTGAGAACGTTCGGCGTCGCCGACACGCCGCTAGCGTGGCAGCGCAGCGGCCAGATTGTCAACTGGGTCGCGGGCATGGCGGTCGTACTCCTGGCCGGGCTGCTCACCGCCCGCCTGGTACGCCGACTCGAGCTGCCGCTTGACCCCCGCTCGACCAGCCTTTGTGCCATGGTGCTAGCGGCGGTCCTCCCGCTAAACACCTGGCTCTCGGCCGACGTCATGTCCGAGCAGATGCACGTGGCGCTATACTTGGGCGGCGTGATCCTGCTGCTCGGGTTGAATGGCTGGAAGGCCGCGCTCGGTTGCGGGGTGCTCAGCGGACTGGCCTTTCTAACGCGCCCCGAAGGCGCAGTGGTGTGCTTCGCGGCTTTCCTCGTGCTGCTCGCACAAGTGCGTACACGCCGCCTGCGTGTCCTCGCCGGCCGCGCCGTCATGCTGGCGCTCGGCTTCCTGGCCTGCGCCGCCCCCTATGTCGCGATCAGCGGCAAGCTGTCGCCGAAGCTCGATAAGGAGACGCTGGATCGCTTTCAGGCCTCGCTCGGGCTCCCGCGTCCGCTCGATGCGACAGAGTCCGGTTGGCGGCAGGCAGCCCTGCTGCGCCGCGACGTGGACTGGTACTGGTTGGTGCCGATGGCCCTTTACACGACGTTCCGCGCCGGGCGTGTGGTCGTACCGCTGTTGGCGCTGCCGCCGCTGGTTCGTCTACGGCGCCGCTTCGGCCATCCGCCGCTACTCGGCCTGGGAATCTGTGGCGTGACGCACTTCTCGCTCACCGTGATCCTGCTCGAGCGGCACGGCTATCTGGCCCCGCGGCACACGCTGGTGGTCGTCATGCTCGCGGTTCCGTTCGCGGCCATGTTCTTGATGCACGCGCTCAACGAACTGTCCGCACGCGGTCGCCGGGGAATCGCGCGAGCCGTCGCCGCACTGTGCATATTGCCGCTGGTGATATACTCGCTGCGCGTGCCGAACGGGGCGGACGCGTTTATCGCCCAGGCAGCTCATTGGCTGCGCCAGCATGACCCGCGCGTTGAATCCAGAGTTCTGCTCGGCGGAAGCAGCGAACGCAGGCTCGCGTTCTACACCGGCATGCGCATGCAACCCTGGCCGGAGAACGAGCCGTCATTCGAACGCCGATTCATCGAACTGCGTGGGCACCTGATGGGTTCATGTCCGGACTATTTCGCCATCGAAAGCGGACCGGGCGAGGAACGCGCGGGCAACGATCGGCTGCTCGAACGCCTCCGTGCGGACGAACAAGTTGCTGCCCAGGTGGCGGAAGTTCACGTCGAGCGGACCGCGCGCGGCGACGCATTGCACATCTGGCGATTCGCGTGGGGCCCATCCACCCAACCCCATAGCTTACCCGTCGGCTCCTCCGACACAGGCCCGTGACCACTCGTCCCGGCCCCGGGGTGAGCGTCACTTGCGTGGGCAACTTGTCATTCCGAGAAGCCCTTCGACGTTGCTCAGGGTAAACTCCGCGCCGAGGAATCTTGCCCAATCGCGCGGTAGGGCCAGATCCCTCCGCGCGTCCGCCGTTGGCGGACGCGGTCGGGATGACAACTGAGCCGACCCACTTTCCTGACGGTGACCCTCCGACGCAGCCCCATGACCACGCGTCTTGCGAGCTCCGGGGCGCCTACTTAGACTGCCTGACGCATGGAGCTCGCGTGTGGTTCGGTTCCAGCGCGTTCGCGAGCCTCGAAGGCAGCCAGGATGGTGCGCACGCGGATTTCGGGAGGAGAATCTGAAGCCCACCCGACAGCGTGGACGACGCGCCGCGCGGTCTTGCTGGTCCTTGTAGTTGCCGTCGCCACGCGTCTATGGGGCCTGGCAGCCCTGCCGCTGGTCATCACCAACGATGGCGTCGATTACATAGAGA
>Ga0307378_10012094_pt1 | contig 11059 bp, 5 predicted proteins | sample UN1MG_FD_202238 | JGI IMG/M metagenome (GOLD analysis project Ga0307378, IMG submission 202238) | Soil microbial communities from Risofladan, Vaasa, Finland - UN-1 | ecosystem: Environmental > Terrestrial > Soil > Coastal area > Acid sulfate soil | place: Finland: Risofladan, Vaasa | collected...
AGGCCCCCCGCGCCGAATCGCCGGACGACCTGGCCGCTCAGGGTCGCCCCGACGGCGCGGTGAATGTTGCGGATGGGCATTTCGATCTGGACCGGCTCGCGCCGCTCGAGGGCCGGCGCCGCCAGCCGCAGGAGTTCAGAGTCCAGGCGTTTATCGAGTTCGTGGTCCTGGGGCCGGACGCAGCGGATGGCCGCGCGCCCGTCGGAGGGCGGCGTCGCGAGGATCGCCGAGAAGTCCAGGCCCTTGGCCTTCCAGTGCTCGATGGCGGGTTCGAAATCCAGCAGGTCCGACCGGCCGACCATCTCGTCCACGGTCCGCAGCCCCAGGCCCGCCATGATCTCCCGGAGTTCCTGGGCGATGAAGCGGAAGAACCGCTCGACGTATTCGGGCTTGCCGGCGAAGCGTTTCCGCAGGGCCGGGTCCTGCGTGCCGACGCCGACCGGGCACGTGTTCAGGTGACACTTACGCATCATGATGCAGCCGAGCGTGACGAGGACGGTCGTGCCGAAGCCGAACTCCTCGGCCCCCAGGAGGGCGGCGACGGCCAGGTCGCGCCCCGTCTTCAGTTGCCCGTCCACCTGGACGCGGATGCGGTCGCGCAGGCGGTTGGCGACCAGCGTCTGCTGGGTCTCCGCGAGGCCCAGTTCCCACGGGAGGCCCACGTGCTTGATGCTCGTGAGGGGGCTGGCGCCCGTGCCGCCGTCGTGACCGGACACGAGGACCATGTCGGCCTTGCCCTTGGCGACGCCGGCCGCCACGGTGCCGACGCCGATCTCCGAAACGAGTTTCACGGAGACCCGGGCCTGCGGATTTACTGATTTAAGATCATAGATCAGTTGCGCCAGGTCCTCGATGGAGTAGATGTCGTGGTGCGGCGGGGGCGAGATCAGCGTCACGCCGGGCGTCGTGTGCCGCACGTACGCGATCTCCTCGGTGACTTTGTGGCCGGGCAACTGGCCGCCCTCGCCGGGCTTGGCGCCCTGGGCCATCTTGATCTGGAGTTCATCGGCGCTCATGAGGTACTCGGTCGTGACGCCGAATCGGCCCGAGGCGATCTGCTTGACGCGGCTGCGGAGGCTCTCGCCCTTCGACGCGCTCAGGGCGACCCCGAGCAGGGTCGAGGGGTCGCCGGAGGGCAGGGGCCGGTACCGGGCCGGGTCCTCGCCGCCCTCGCCGCAGTTGCTCGCGGCGCCCAGGCGGTTCATCGCCAGGGCGATCGTCTCGTGGGCTTCCTTCGAGATCGAGCCGAACGACATCGCCGAGGAGACGAACCGCCGGACGAGCGACGAGACCGGCTCGACCTCGTCGATCGGAATCGGCGTCCCCGCTTTGATCCGGAGGAGGCTCCGGAGCGTCACGCGCGACCGGCTCCGGTCGTTGATGAGGGCGGTGTACTCTCGGAAGAGGCCGTAATCGTCCGTCCGGGTGGCCTGCTGAAGTTTATAGATAGCCTCGGGGCTCCACAGGTGGTTCTCGCCGCCCACGCGGACGTGATACTGGCCGCCGACGTCCAGCAGCGGCTCGGGCGGACGGTCGTCCCGCGGGAACCCCCGGCGATGAAACGCCCGCATCTCGGCCGCAATCTCCTCCAGGCCGATCCCCTGGACGCGGCTCGCCGTCCCGGTGAAGTACCGGTCCACCAGGTCGCTCGCCAGGCCGACGGCCTCGAAGATCTGGGCGCCGAAGTAGCTGCGGATGGTCGAGATGCCCATGCGGCTGAAGGTCTTGAGGAGCCCCTTCTTGACGGCCGTCACGTAGTTGTCGGCGGCGTCCTCGGCCGAGATGGGGCGCTCCAGCAGGCCCGCCTCGGCCAGTTGCCGCACGGTCGCCATCGCCAGCGTCGGGCAGACCGCGTTCGCGCCGAATCCGATGAGGAGCGCCAAGTGCATGACCTCGCGGGCCTCGCCGGTCTCGACGATGAGGCCCACGCGGGTCCTCAGGCCCCGGCGGATCAGGTGATGATGCAGGCCCGCGGTCGCGAGGAGCACGGGGATCGGCGCGCGGTCCTTGTCCATGCGTGCGGCCGTCAGCACGAGGAGCGTCGCGCCCTCGGCGATGGTCCTCTCGGCCTCCTGGAACACGCCCTCCAGGGCTTGCCGCAGGGCCTCGCCGTCGCCATCGGCCGGGCTTCGCCCCGGCGTAGCGGGGCTTTGCCCTGGCGAAGCCGGGAAGAGAATGTCAATGTCGCGCGTGACGATGTCGGGCTTTCGGCCTTTGCGGAGGCGGATCATGTCCTCGACCGTGAGGATGGGGTGGGGCAGTTTCAGCCGCCGCACGTGCTCCGGCGTCTCGGCGAGGAGGTTCCGCTCCGGGCCGGCGAAGTTCATCAGCGACATCACCAACTCTTCGCGCAGCGGGTCGATGGGCGGGTTCGTCACCTGGGCGAACAACTGCTTGAAGTATGCGAACAAGAGTTGCGGCCGGTCCGAGAGGACCGCCAGGGCCGCGTCGTTGCCCATCGATCCGACGGCCTCCTGGCCGCGCGACGCCATCGGCGAGATGACCATCCGGAGTTCCTCTTCCGTGTAGCCGAACGCCTGCTGGTGTGGCAGGAGTCGTTCGGACGGCTCGGACGAAATCTCGGATGGCGTGAACAGGCCCCGAAGTTCGATGCGGTTGTCCTTGACCCATCGCCGGTAGGGCCGCTGGCGCGAAGTCTTGGCCTTGATCTCGTTGTCCGGCACGATCCGGTTCTGCTCGAGGTCCACGAGGAACATCTTGCCGGGCTGAAGGCGGCCCCGGCGCAGGATCCGCTCCGGCGGGAAGTCGAGCACTCCGGTCTCGGACGCCAGCACCACGTAGCCGTCGCGCGTGACGGTGTAGCGGCAGGGACGCAGGCCGTTGCGGTCGAGCGTCGCGCCGATGTATCGGCCGTCGGTGAAGACGAGCGCGGCCGGGCCGTCCCACGGTTCCATGATGGCGGCGTGGTACTCGTAGAAGGCGCGCTTATCGTCGCTCATGTGGAACCGCGGGCCCCACGCTTCCGGGACCATCATCATGGCGGCGTGAGGCAGACTCCGCCCGGCGGCGACCAGAAGTTCCAGGACGTTGTCGAACATGGCGCTGTCGGAGCCGCCCTCGACGATGACCGGTTTCAACTTTTCCAGGTCGTCGCCGAAGCGGTCGGAGGCCAGGTCGGCCTCCCGGGCGCGCATGTGGCTCCAGTTGCCCCGGAGGGCGTTGATCTCGCCGTTGTGACCCAGCATCCGCATCGGCTGCGCCAGCCGCCACGTCGGGAACGTGTTCGTCGAGTACCGCTGGTGGATGACCGCGAAGGCGCTCGCGAACTCGGCCTGGGCCAGGTCGGGATAGAACGAGTTCAGTTGCGAGCCGCGCAGCATGCCCTTGTAAACGACCGTGCGGCTGGAGAGGCTCGCGATGTAGAACGCGCGGCCGGCCGCGGCGGGCCATCCGGCCGCTTCTTTCTCGGCGACGCGGCGGATGACGTAGAGTTTTCGCTCGAAGGCGTCGGCGGGGATGCGCCCGCGGCCGAGGAACACCTGTCGGATCGCCGGTTGCGTCGCGCGGGCCAGTTCGCCCAGGTGCTCGCCGGAGGTCGGCACCGGGCGCCACCCGAGCACCTCGGCGCCTTCCTGGCGTGCCGCCGTCTCGATGGCCGCGATGCAGCGGTCGGACGGCGCCGGGCTTCGCCCTGGCGAAGCCGGGTCCGTGGGCAGAAACACCATGCCGACGGCGTACTCTCCGGCGGGGGGCAGGGCGAAACGCTCGGCCCGGCAAGCCTCACGCAGAAAAGCGTCGGGAATCTGGACGAGGAGGCCCGCGCCGTCACCGGTGGCCTTGTCGCCGCCGACCGCGCCGCGGTGCTCCAGGTTGATGAGCACCTGGACCGCATCCGCGACGACGCGGTGCTGAGGCTGTGCATCGAGGCGGGCCACGAATCCCACCCCGCAACTGTCGCGCTCCTCTCTGGGATCGAAGAGCCCGTGCGGCGCCGGAGCAAGCCCGGCCGCATCGTGTTGAACCAACCTCCTGCGGCCATTCATAAAGGTTCGTACCCCTTTTTCCCGCGTGTCCGTCTAAGCCGTGGCCCAGGAAGCCGGGGACCCGCGATGAGACCGGCGAGGCCTCGTCCGCCCGGGGCAAGTCTCTCCGTTCATTCCAGGGGCCTCCGGGTCCCAGGCAACCCCGCCGTCAGACGCCGCGTGTCATCCATCCTTGAGCCTCCGGTCGCCGCCCCTCGCGCCACCGCCGGTCCGAAATACCGCGGGGGCGCCCTTGGGGGCGCCCCCTGGCCACGCAAGAGGGGGGTACGACCCTCAGGCGGTTCTCGAAAAACCCCCCGGCCCCTTTTCTTCGGTCCGCGAAGCCGTGGCCTGGGCCGCGGCGCCGCGGGTCAACTGTCGTAGTACAGGTGGAACTCGTGCGGATGCGGCCTCAGGTGCATCTCATCGAGTTCCTTCTCGCGCTTCCAGGTGATCCACGCCTCGATGAGGTCGGGCGTGAAGACGCCGCCGACCAGCAGGAACGCATGGTCTTTTTCGAGGGCGCTCACCGCCTCGTCGAGGGTGCCGGGCGTCTTGGGTGTCTCAGCCAGTTCCTCCTTGGTCATCTCGTAGATGTCGCGGTCGAGGGGTTTGCCCGGATCGGTCTTGTGCTTGATGCCGTCCAGGGCCGCCATCGTGATGGCTGCAAACGTGAGGTATCCGTTGCACGACGGGTCGGGGCACCGGAACTCGACGCGCTTGGCCTTCGGGTTGGCGGAGTACATCGGGATGCGGCAGGAGGCGGAGCGGTTCCGGGCCGACAGGCACAGGTTGACCGGCGCTTCGAAGCCGGGGACCAGTCGCCGGTACGAGTTCGTGGTCGGGGCCGCGAACGCCAGGATCGCCGGCGCGTGCTTCAGGATGCCGCCGATGGCATGCAGGCCCAGGTCCGAAAGGCCGGCGTAGCCCTTGCCGGCGAACAGGTTCTTGCCGCCCTTCCACAGCGAAAAGTGCGTGTGCATGCCCGAGCCGTTGTCCTGGAAGATCGGCTTCGGCATGAAGGTGACGGTCTTATTGTGCCGCTTGGCGACGTTCTTGCATATATACTTAAACCACATCAACTGATCGGCCATCTTGAGGAGGCTCGTGAACTTCATGTCAATCTCGGCCTGGCCGGCGGTGGCGACCTCGTGGTGATGGGCCTCGACGACGATGCCCACTTTGCGCATCTCGTAGACCATCTCGCCGCGCACGTCGTGCAGCGTGTCGGTCGGGCTGACGGGGAAGTAGCCGCCCTTGAACGAGGGCTTGTAGCCGAGGTTCGGCTCCTCGAACCGCGCCGTGTTCCACGAGCCTTCGACCGAATCGATCTCGTACATCCCGCGATGCTGATTCTGCTCGTAGCGGACCTGGTCAAAAATGAAGAACTCCGGCTCGGGCCCGATGTTCACGATGTCGGCCACGCCGCTCTTCTTCACGTGCGCTTCGACTTTGCGGGCGACGAAGCGCGGGTCGCGACTGTAGAATTCCCTCGTAATCGGATCGACGATGTTCGCGGTGACGCTGACCGTCGGCCTGAGGAAGAACGGGTCCATGCAGGTCGTGTCGGGATCTGGCACCGCCAGCATGTCCGACATGTGGATGCCCTGCCAGCCGCGGATCGACGACCCGTCGAACCCGAGGCCGTCGACGAACGTGTCCTCGTCGAGCACGTCGATCGGGAACGAACAGTGCTGCCACGTGCCCAGGAGGTCGACGAACTTCAGGTCAACCATCTCGGCCCCGTTCTTCTTGGCAAAGGCGAAAAACTCTTTCGGTGTCATCCGGTTGCTCCTTTTCGCGTGTCACGTACCCTTGGAATCGCCCGCTTTCTTCACGTGCCGGCGGCAGACCGTCTGCCCCAGGCGCGCCCTCCGTCAACGTGAATTCAGAGCAATCTCTGTGCCAACCGGCCGGCCTATCGCCAACCTCTTGCCAGATAAGGTCTTGCGTTGGCCTGGCCGTCCGCCTCCACCGCGCCGAGACTACAACGGAGTAGGAATTGCCGCCAAAAACCTACCAGAATGTACCCGGCGCTGCCACTAAAACTTGAAGATCGCGTTCAGCGGCTTTCGCGCGCCGGCGGCTTCGAGGCCGTCCAAGTGGGGCGGTTCGCGCGGTCATCCGATGGCCTCGCGGCCCTCTTCGCCCGTCCGAATCCGGACGCATCGCTCCAAGGGCAGGACGAAGATCTTGCCGTCGCCCGTTTCCCCGGTGTGAGCCCCTTTGACGATTGCCTTGACGGTCGGCTCGACGAAGTTGTCGTTGACGGCGATCTCGAGGCGGACCTTGCGAAGGAGGTTCCCCGTCTCCTTGACGCCGCGGTAGACCTCGGTGATGCCTTTCTGGCGCCCATGGCCGAGGACTTCGTTGACGGTGATGAGGTTGACCTCGGCCTTGTAGAGTTCGGCCTTGACCTCCTCGAGTTTGTGCGGCTGGATGATGGCAATGACAAGTTTCATCGTCGGTTCTCCTACTCCAGTACGGTGTAGGCCCCCTCGCGGTGCTGCGTGAGGTCCAGGCCGATGTTCTCCTCGTGCTCGCTGACGCGTATCCCGATGACCCGATCCACCACCTTGTAAATCACCAGCGTGCCCAGGCCGCTGTAGGCCAGCGTGACGACCACCGCGATCAACTGGATGAACAGTGGGTGCGGGTGGCCGGCCAGAAGGCCGTCGGCGCCGCTGGTATTGATGGCCTTCGATGCAAACAGGCCCGTCGCCAGGACGCCCCAGATGCACCCGATGCCGTGAACGCCGAACGCATCGAGCGAATCGTCGTAGCCGAGGCGCGGCTTGATGATCGTCACAGCCGCAAAGCAGCACGCGCTGGCGACCAGGCCGATCACCACGGCGGGCAGGGGGCCGATGAAGCCCGATGCCGGCGTCACGGCCGCGAGGCCCGCCACCACCCCCGTCACGGTGCCGAGCATGGTCGGCCGGCCGGCCACGAGCCATTCCAGGATGGCCCACGCCAGGCCGGCTGCCACCGCCGCCGTGTTCGTGGCGACGAACGCGCTGGCGGCGATGCCGTTGGCGGCCAGGGCGCTCCCCGAGTTGAACCCGAACCAGCCGAACCAAAGGAGGCCCGTGCCGAGGACGACGAACGGGAGGTTGTGCGGCGGCGGCGCTTTGCCGTTGTAGCCCGCGCGCTTGCCTATGAGGAGGGCCGTCACGAGGCCGGCGATGCCCGCGTTGATATGGACGACTGTCCCTCCGGCAAAATCCAGGACGCCGAGTTCTTTCAACCATCCGTCCGCGCCCCAGACCCAGTGGGCGAGCGGATCATAGATGAATGTGGCCCAGAGCAGGATGAAGGCCAGAAAAGCCGGAAACTTCATCCGCTCGGCAAACGCCCCGATGATGAGCGCCGGCGTGATGATCGCGAACATCGCCTGGAAAATCATGAACGCCGTGTGCGGGATCGTGGCGGCGTAGTCCGGGTTCGGGTCGGCTCCGACGCCGCTAAGCCCGGCCCACGCAAAGCCGCCCCAGAACCCCTTGCCGGGCGCAAAAGCGAGGCTGTATCCGAACAGCACCCATTGCAACCCGACGAGGCACATGATGATCACACATTGCATGAGAATGCCCAGGACGTTTTTCCGCCGGACCATCCCGCCGTAGAAGAACGCCAGGCCCGGTGTCATGAGAAGCACCAGGGCGGCGGAGGCCAGCACGTAGGCCGTGTCACCTGAGTTCATGTTCTTTTCTCCGCTGCGGGTTCTTGCACGGGCTCGCCGCACGGGCCGAACGATGCGTGCGGCGCCCGCCTCTGGTAGGAAAGGCAATCTCCATGCCAGCAGGTGAACAGCGGACCGTAAGACAGCGCAAAGGCTTGTGTGACAGAGGGTTACCAGCCTCGTTTGTCGGAAATAGGAGGAAGGCAATGGAAGGCGAAACCATACCGTTCGGTATGAACGGCGGCTGCTACCTACCGTCCCGTACGAAACCTTCGATAGTCCACAGCGTGTTTCCTGACGCGAAGGCCCATCAAACGGTCCGTGATGCCCAGGGCGCGGGCGGCCTTGGCCATGTGGCCGCGCGCCGACTTCAGGGCGTCCAGGATCATCTCGCGCTCGAGGTTGTCGAGGGCGGCCTGAAGGTCGCCGGCCGGCGTGGTGCCCGTGGCCTCGGCCGTCTGGAGCGTCGGCGGCAGGTGGTGGCTGTGGATCACGTCGTCGTTGGATACGAGGACTGCCCGCTCGATGCCGTTTTCGAGTTCCCGGACGTTCCCCGGCCAATGGTAACTCATCAGCATATCAATAGCCGGCGTGGAGATGCGCTTGATGTCCTTGTGGTGGATGCGGGAGTATCGCTCGACGAAGTAGTCGGCCAGCAGGGGAATGTCGGTCTTCCGTTCCCGGATGGGCGGGATGTGGATCGGAAAGACGTTCAGCCGGTAATAGAGGTCCTGGCGGAAGCGGCCCTCCTCGATCATCGCCTCAAGGTTGCGGTTGGTCGCCGCGATGATCCGCACGTCGGTCCGGATGGTCTCGGCGCCGCCGACGCGCTCGAACTCGCGTTCCTGGAGGACCCGGAGGAGGCGGATCTGGGTATGGGCCGAGAGGTCGCCGATCTCGTCGAGGAAGATGCTGCCGCCCTGGGCCAGTTCAAACCGGCCCTTACGCAGGGCAATGGCGCCGGTGAACGCCCCTTTCTCGTGGCCGAAGAGTTCGCTTTCGATCAGGGTCTCGGGCAGGGCGGCGCAGTTGACCTTGATGAACGGCTTCGTGGCCCGGTCGCTGCTAAAGTGGATGGCGTGGGCGACGAGTTCCTTTCCGACGCCGCTTTCGCCGCGAAGGAGCACAGTGGTCTGCGTCTTGGCGACCTGGGCGATCTGGTCGTAGACGGCCTGCATCGTCTTGGCGTTGCCGATGATGTTGGCGGGCCGGAAGCGGTCCTTGAGTTCCTCCTGGAGCCGCAGGTTCTCCTCCATGAGCCGCTGGCGCTCGGCCATGGCCGACTGCCGGAGTCGCACCGCCTGGGCGATCATCGAGGCGATGATGGACATCAGCCGCACGTCTTCCTCGAGCGAGACCCCCTCGGCGAACAGCCGGTCGGCGCTCAGCGCCCCGATGGCCTCGTTCCCCAACTTGATGGGGACGCAGATGAACGAGGCCTCCTTGCGGCGGAGGTGGCGGCGGGCCCCCGTGCGGTTCAGGAACAGGGGCTCCTGGCTGACGCGCGGAACGACCGCCGGTCGGCCCGTGGCCACGACCTTGCCGGTGACGCCTTCGCCGAGTTTATAGCGGCCGCGCTCCTGCTGACTGGTCGAGAGACCGTAAGCCGCCTCGATGGAGATCTCGCCGGTCTCGGGGTTTAAGAGGGCGATCGTGCCGCGCAGCATCCCCATGTGCCTGGCCATCGCCTGGAGAATGGGTGTGACCGCGTCGCGGAGGTCCAGGATGCGGTCGAGCGTCTGGCTGATCTCCAAGAGGAGCGTCAGTTCGTGGATCTCCCGCCGGAAAGGCGGACTGGATCTTTTTGCCGTGGCGGCGCTTGCACTCACGTCTGTCGTACCCCATTCTTGCGTGACCTAGTGTAGTGCGTCACGCAGATCGTATCTTATGCCGAATCGAAAAAACAGGCTGATCTCATGTGTCCGGGCCGCATGTTGAGTGAAGAGCACGCGATCTCGGGCATTCATAAGATGCACTAATTCGGCAGCACTACACTAGTATCCTACCGAATTGTAGGAAAAGTCAACTGGAAATTCTCGAAAGTAGGCCGCCAAAGTGACGCGGAACCGCGCCATCGCTCTCGTCGCGATGAGGCCGGCTCGGCTCAGCCGCCTGGGTTCCACCAGCAGGGACCCTTCTGGCGGACGGCCTCGGCGGCGCGGCGGCGGATGTCGGCCATTTCCTGGGGCGCAAGGGGCGCGAACCGCGCGGCCGCCTCGAACGCCGCATCCTGTTCGTTCGGGAAACTGAGGCCCAGCAGGGCCACGTCGGGGTCGCACGTCAACGTGTAATGAACACACTCGTCGGGCGCGAGGTGCGGGAGGAGCGGCTCGCCGCGCGCCGTCTGTCTGCCCCAACTGAACTTGCGGCGAGGCCGCGCTTTGAGCGGACGACCGTAGCCGACCGTGTCGCCCAGGAGTTTCCCCGAGCCGAAGGTCTTGAAGCAGACCGTGCCGACGCGGCGGCTTCGCGCCAGCGGCAGAATCTCCTCGACGTACCGCGGATCGCAGTGCGGACCGACCGCGAACATCACGACATCGCACAGGCCCGAGAGGATGGCCTCGCGCAGAACGTCAGGGTGATGGCTGGAGATGCCGCGAAAACGGAGTTTGCCGGTCCGGCGTTCATCGTCGAGTTGCTCCATGCCGCCGCCGGGGGACGCGAGGCGCCGCCACAGGGCTACCTCGGAAACGCCGTGGAAGAGGAAAAGGTCCACGGCGTCCAGGCCGAGGCGCGAGAGGCTGGCGTCCACCTGCGGAGCCACGGGCTGGAGGGGGTGGTCGATCTTGTCTATGACGAACATCCCGTCGCGGCGGCCGCGGACCGCCCGGCCCACGATCTCTTCGCTGTAGCCGTCTTCGTAACCCGGCGCGGTATCAATGACGTTGAGGCCGGCGTCCATGGCGCGGCGGGCGGTGGCGACGCACTGCTCGAGCGGAACGGCGCGGTCGGCCAGGTCGCCGATGCCGAGCGCCGTGGCGCGAAAGTCGGTCCGGCCGAGTTCGCGCCGTGGCCGGAACAGGGGACCGCCCCCAGGGCGGTCAGGTTGACTCTTTTCCATCGCGGGCTCCTCGGAATTCCAGTGCGCGTCTCCGCAACGCGCCCGCCATTCTCTCCGCATCGCTTCGCTGCTTCAAGCGAACGTTTGGCATTGGCCTCGCTGTGGGCGCAAAAAGGGTCCAGCCCCCTTGGCCCGCTGACGTCGAATACAAATACATGGATTCCGCCCCGGGCGGGGTTTACAATGCGGCTGTGCGCCTGAAGATTGTCCGGCGCCCGCGCGGCGGTAAAAGGAGGAGAAGAAAAATTTCCCCCTTTTCCCAGAATAGGCGGACTCTAAAACATGGGCAGCGTCCCCAGGTTTCCCCCCTGGTCCAGAGGTGAATGCATGGGGCAA
>Ga0307378_10012096_pt1 | contig 11058 bp, 22 predicted proteins | sample UN1MG_FD_202238 | JGI IMG/M metagenome (GOLD analysis project Ga0307378, IMG submission 202238) | Soil microbial communities from Risofladan, Vaasa, Finland - UN-1 | ecosystem: Environmental > Terrestrial > Soil > Coastal area > Acid sulfate soil | place: Finland: Risofladan, Vaasa | collected...
TTTTCGAGTACCAGAGACTATAGACTCCTAACCAGCTTCACATAGATAGAAATTAACCATCTATATGAAGCTGACGCTCCTTTCGATCTGTTAGGACCAAAGGTACAGAAGAGATATTAACAGCAATAGTCAAACACGCATCAGTTACGATCACATTTGAGTATTTGCCATAATTATTCTTCTTACGTACTCAATCACAAAGTAATTAACTTGGACACCAAGTTCTTCACATTTATATCTTCGGTATATTGTGTGTTTTTCTCCTTTGTAATTTTTAAGAAAAATATAAATTTTTCTTGTAGATTATGTTCATGATTTCGCCAGAATCTCTGCTTTTATGTCCAGCCTTCTCAATCGAGGCTGGAAAGGTTTACCTTCGTCAGTCAAGAAAAGGTATTCAATTTCTACCCACACTTCTTTTCCCTGAGAAATTAGCTGGGTATACTTATCGACGTAAGCAATAGACGTGCCGCTAACGCTTCCAATAGCTCCTGACTTACATTGTAGTTGAAAAGCTCCCTTCTCTTTTCCAGGAGTAAATCCTACAATCTGTAGTTTCGCTTCTTTCCAATCCTTTAGCTTAAAACCAGTTGTTCCATCTAGTGGCTTAAAAACAAGTCCTTCGCCCTTATACTTCTTAACCCACTTCCAAGCATTGTCAAAATTATTCCATTTGAAAGGCAAACGAAGGTGCTGGAAAGAATTATTCTTGAAAAGCTTTTCAAGTTCTTTACGAACCTCTACAGGATCGCCTATAATAGGCTGTCCTTGGCTCTCTAAGAGCTTAAACCCATAAAACCGAGTCTTACCCCAATTCTCTTTCTTATTTAATGTAAGGACGTGCCCAAATGGCACAGCAACCTCTCCTTGAACCTTCCAAGGAAGTTGTTTCAATTCCTTAACGATATGGGGAAAACGGTCGCTTCTTTCGCATCCTCTTTCGCTAAGTAGTTCGGTGCCGGTCCAGGTCATGCAGCAGCCATCTATTTTACTCTCTAGCAAATGATCGCTATTTCGTAGATGTTGTGCATCGCTGAATTTTATTTCTTTGAAATCTGGCATGTTTAATCTTCTTCAATATCTTTCGCTCTAAGAATATAATCTGTATCCATATAGGTAAACGTAAGCTCACCAGAATCATTGTCATTATCTACGAAAACTTTAGAACAATTACTGTCGGAGAAACCTCTCATCCAACCAGCAATCATGTTTAAGATCTCAATTTTGTCATCCATTTTCTTATCCTTTCTACGTCTTTATTTTTCGCGGGAAATTAGCTGGGTCTATTTTATTGCGTTTTTAAAAGCGTGTTTAGTGATAGTTACTTTTGTAAAAACTGCTTCGTTTTCATCAAAAGATTCAGCTACAAAATCTTTCGGATCGCACCAAACAGGAACAAGAACTCCGCGAGTCACAGTAGGAACAGTAACTCCGTTAATCCATTTCTTATATTTGCTAATATAGGAAATAAATATTTCCGCTATTTCTTTTTTAGTATAAACATGAATCCCTCGACAAACTTGTATTCCTTCTATTTCTAAACGTGTTAATGCTGTTCCTTTTCTATTTGAAATCACTTTTCCTGGTCCTGTTACATATTGATTTTTATAAGGAGAACGTAAACGTCTTGAAAGGGGAAAACCAGATATATCATAAATCTTCCAACAAAGTATCTTTTTTTTCGCTTTTCTAACTTTATCTTGAAAAATGCTGTGTTCGCCTCTATACAAAGATAGACACATTTCTTATCCTTTCTATTTAAATAGTAGAAATAGCTTCTTGGACGGTTTCTAACACATCTTCCCCATCAAAATTAACAGAACCAACTTTAACCCAATTGTTCATCGACTCTTTCCCCTCAATCTCAATCTTCTTCCAATGCCACTTGTCGATTCTATCGTTCTCCGAGAATGCAACCTCACAACCCGGACATCCATCATCCAAATGATAACGAACATCCGTGATGCCGTTGGCAATCCCAAGATGAGAATACGACTTGAGAATCTGCCTTGAACTGTTACCAAGAACACGCAAGATGAAATTGTTATTCTTCATTATACTTTCTACCTTTCCTTTCTATTTTGAGGTATTTGTATTAGTCGTATATTTCTTTGTCTAAACTGGCTGGGTAATGAGACGAGGAAGATTCGAACTTCCCACTTAGAGTTATAACCCATAAAAGCTCCATCACTTTATCCGGATTACGTAAGCGTCCTAATAGCTTCTTTAAGTTACCAATCCCAAGAAATTAGGATTCTTGGTCGTCTCAAGTATCTTTTTCTTCATCTAAACTGGCTGGGTCACCTTCTAAACATCTTTTGTTTAATCTGACCTACCATAAAAACAACTTTCACAATTAAAAATATCATTCCTATAATAAAAGGAATAAAAACATGAAACCAAGTTAGACTCGTTTCTGCTGCCAACTTGATAACGAGCAACACGATCCATACCAAAAAACATAAATTAGTCATTTCTTTTTCCTTTCAATCTTTCACTGGATCCGTTCGGTATCGAACCGAAGTCCTCTCCGCTAGACTTGGGAATCAACGAGTCTTTGTTAAGGCTTTTATCTCGCTTTGGCTACCATGCCAAGATTCTTGCTCTATCGTGAGTCAAATCCATTCGGACCCGTTCGGTTGACAATTTTGGTTAGGGCAACTTCCCGGTTACGCTCTTAACGCTGGCGGCTAATTGTGCTCCCTAGCATCTTTGTCAACCAATGTTCTATTTTTATCTTTTAACTGGCTGGGTCATTCAATTAAACAAGTTTAATTTTTTGTTTTCTCAACATATGTAATCTACCCTTGATTTCAGCTTCTCTAAGAGCTTTCATAATAACAGGTAATATATCTGGAATATCTACCCAGGTCTTATTATTTCGAAGACTAATCTCTCTTATTTTTTCCGCTGTATCAATGGCAATTTCACTTAACACCACATCCCTTTCTTTCATATTTCTTCCTTTTACGTATTATTTATAAGCTATCGTCAGAAAACCCCTCCCCTTGTGGGAGGGGATGAATGACGATGAGTCCTTTTCTAACAAATTTCTTAATTTTCTTAAAGAAAGTGATTACTTTTTCCTTTAATATATAAGAGTTATTTGACAAGTCTATAGGTAAATGGTTGCTGACAAAAAAATCATATAATGATTTTTTCTTGTTCAGTGTAAAACCTAGAAAGTTTTAAGTAATATCTCTGATAACCAAAGAGATTAATTTAACTTCTTAAATAGGGCAGGAAGTGTCCTAATTTACGCTCAGGGAGATAATGTTAGACATAATGCTAATCCTAAAAGGAAGAGTATTATGCAGTTATCATTGAACTGAGAATCCCCTACCCTTGTGGTAGGGGAGCTTCAAAATTGCTTCCACCGCAGTTTCAATCGCTTCCAGGAAAGCAGGAGATTCTACATCGACTCCCACACAAGCACAAGCCAAAATCATAGATTCCAATCCATCAATTGCAAAATTATAATCTCTAACCTCATCCGTATCTTCCATTATAGCAAGATTCGGTTTTTCGTGTAAACTTGAGGAGATATTTCCGGAACCTTCTCCTACATCAAGTTCTATAACAATATCGTAAGAAGAAAGTTCTATTCTTCGAACTCCAGTACTCCTACAAACGCATACGGCATCCTCATACTCAGGAAATTCTGGATGATCAGAAAGTCCTATTGGGCAAGACTGTAAATGATCGGAAAAAGGACAAGTTACATCTTTACACAAACCTCGTACTAAATCCGAACCACATCTTAAACAACTCATATTCTTTTCCTTTCAATTTATTATTTCCGCTGGAAAATTGGCTGGGTTAGCAATAATGATACCAGCCATCTCCCTCATTATGGCTCCATCCCAACTCATCCAAATGCCTCTTATGTTCATCAGAGACTTTGGTTCCAGGAGAAACTGCATAAAGAACATCGTGTTCGGCACCACCAATATGCTCGTTCTCATCAACATACTGTGCTAAAATCTGAAGACCAATAATTATGTCACTAATCAGTGCCATTTTTACATTCCTTTCAATGCTTTAATGATACTTTTTGAATTTTTCGGAAACTTTCCTTGAACCTGTCCGCAATTAGTGCAAACTTTGAATTCTATGTAATCACCACCACCTAAGTCGGGAATGTTTGGAACATAACCACCTTTGTTTATATCCTGGAAAACTACCCAACAAAGATCAGAACATTTTCCACCAAGTTGCAAAATATTCTCACTTCCACATTCTTTACATTTCATTTCTATTTCCTTTCTATTTATTATTTTCGAGGGGAAAATTAGCTGGGTTACTCTTCTACCGTACCTATATTATAAGAATATATCCAAATCTTCTGGATTCTATCCAAATAACTCTTTGGTCCATTACTCTTATAGTATTTCGCTATAGCAAAAGTCTCTAATTTCTTTTCAAATTCATCTTCATCCATCTTAGGGAACATCTTATCATCAGGATTCTCTTGTGCTGCTACTTCAACAGTAACAAAATTACAATCAGTCCATCTATGATCGTCCCAAGCAATCGCTAATTCAACTATGTATTTCATCATTAAACCTTTCTATTTATTATTTCTCGCAGAAAAATTAGCTGGGTTAATATACAATCCAATTTGCCTATACGAGTTTTCATCTTCAAACCATTGCAAGTGTTAACGTCTTGATCTTCCTCTGACTCTTATGCCCAAATTCCTCAGTTCCAATATCAGTGCATCGTTCAATAGCATGCTTGACATAAGCAGGAATATTCTCTGGCTTTCCATACCTTATCTCATCAGATGATAACCTCATCCAATGCGATACCAGACCGTCCTTAAAAATCCTACCAGTACCAGGTCTCTTTCTACTTCCAACGGCAATAAAATGATCGACTGTAATAGTCCATCGACCGTTATCAGAAGTGTATACAAGAAGCCCGTTTACTGCTTTGCGAGTTGCTGCCCCAAAAGCAGTACTTTTCTTTGGCCGACCAAACCGACGTATCTTTCGAAAATCCATTCCTCTTGCCTTTCTGCACAATAACTTGCTGTGCAATCTCGTGTTCTGCGATAATTATAACTTGAATTGCCATAACAAATTCTTTAGAACTGGCTGGGTAAAAAAAAGGGAGAAGCGTCAACACACTTGCTGGCGCTTCCCTACGAGCATCTAAGCACCCAAGTACTACGTAGAAACCTCTTTACTAAGATAATCTACAACCTTAATTTTTTCCTTTGGAACTCGGAAATACCGAGCACATCGCTCAATAAAAGCAGGCATAGCTTTAAGAATCGGATGAGGAATATTTCTTCTATCCATTCCTTCAGGAAAAAATGTCCTAGCTGTTGCCTTTATTCTAGCAGTTCTCTTAGTAAAAGAGTCTTTACGATGACAAAAGCTCCAAGAAACTTTAACAATCCCGCTACCAAGTTTCGTACCTAACAGAAGTCCAATAGGAACTCCAATAGTCTCAGAAGTCTTTCCCTTACGCAGGTAATGAATAAGTTGCATGTCCGGCATTTTTATTTCCTTTCTAAAAATAAAAGTTTATTCTGGATCTGGCTGGGTCTCTACAATTTGAACTGGTGTTAATTCAGTAACAATAGGAACAATTTGTCTCAATTTTTTCAAAATTTCCGAGGCTTCCCACAATCCTTTTTTACTCGTTTTCTGGAAAAATTTGATAAAATTTTCGATCTTTTTTGCTTCTACTAAACATTTACCATTTTGAGTGGAAAAATATTCTATAATATCTCCATCCCTACAATAAATACTTATTCCATCATATTCATATTTTGCAGTTGATTGCCGGTCAAAATCTACGAAATTATCAGCACAAAAATTCTCCAAATCAGTAAATTCTCCATAACTAGCTTCGTCATTAACAAATGTTACAATCTTACCCTCTTGCAAAGCGGCTCGAACCTCATCCTTTTTAACATAAGCATCTCCCCAATCCCAAGATACTCCTTCGCTAAAAATGGCATCTACCAAATCCTCAACGAGAGCTTCGGGGATTTGACCACCAATAGAAATTTCTGCGGGAAAACGATCAGACATTTTATTTTCCTTTCAATTTGTTATTTCCTCGGAAAAATTAGCTGGGTTCCAGAAAAAAAAAGAAACAGAGCCGGGGAATAACCCCGGCTCTGAACTTTAATACAGTGCAACAAACGACTTACGATTAGAGGGCGTAAACGCCGCGTTCGACCTTACGGAACGGCTCCTTACGAATGGTCTGTGCAACAACAGCATAGAAATCCTTTGCATTCGACTCGTAATCCGTTGCAAGAATTGCTGTCATAATATCCTGGATAGACATTCCATCCTTCTTATCCTTCAGGATATTGACAATAACCTCTCGCAAGCCATTGTCAGACTTGGGACGACCAGGCTTTGTCGCATTCGGAGCATCGGGAGAACCATCAGCCTTTGCCTTCGGCTTGGCCTTTGCCTTCGTCTTGGAACGCTTTTTACCAGAAAGCTCCTGGTACTCGTTCTCAAGATTCTTGAGATGAGCCATCGTCTTGACGATCTCTTGCTCAATCTCCTTGATCCGCTGTGCCTTCAGCTTCTCAATCTCCTTCTGCTGCTTCTCAATCTCCTTCTGCCGCTGCTTCAGAATATCCAAAACACTCTCATTCTTCTGCTCGTCCTTCGGAGAATCGCCGGTCATTCCGGTCTTGTCGCCGTCCTCTACGGCAGTAACATCCGTCTCATCAATAGGTTGGGAAACCTGCGTCTCGTCGGTCATAAGTTTTCTCCTTATTCTTGACCTTCTCTTCTACTTGTTCCCAATTACTCTAACGTATTTACTATATCAAACTGGCTGGGTTCTACTATATTTTTTCTTCGCGAAAAAAAACGGTCAAGAAAATAATTCTTAACCGCTTCAATCAAACCAGAAAGTTTTTACTTGGAACGAACAAAAAGCATACCAGAATAATTGGTATCAAATGTAACACCATTGCTCGTATCCAAGGAGAATTTCTTCAAAGTAGATGCAGAAATACGAACATTTCCATCCCGATCTACTTGATAAAAAGTGTCAAGTGAATTACAGCTAGAACGAGTTACCTGAAAAATATCCATTCCGCCTCCTGGAACAGCGTTAATAAGAACCCAATCACCAGGTCGCCAATTCATTTTTCTCGTCCAAGAACAAGGAATACAAAGCCTTCCTCTCTTATCCGTCGGGTCCATATTAGGACCAAGCTTCGGAGGAGTAGGTGCACCAGAAGTTGCAACAGTGACAGGAGTTATAACATTAGGTGCGGCATGGTCAGGATCATAATCCATCACATCCAAAGTATCAGGAAGAAAAACAAAAGCCCGAACCGGACTTCCATTAACCGTAAATGAATGCATCTGCTTAATATAACCAGGCATATCTCCCATAGACAAAAGTTTATGAACTTCGTTTCGAACTTCACTATGATAAACATTTTCTACTTTACGAATCCTTTGTGTAACGTCAAATGCTGTAAACATCTCACTTCCCATAACCAAATTCTCAACAACATCCTCAATCAACTTCCGAGTCGCTGCATTACACATTTCTTTTTCCTTTCAGTGCTTTCTTGAAAGCATTTGGAGTTATTTCAACTTTCATAAAAACGGCTTCCTCCCCATCATAATTTACCGCTACTAAATCCTCCTTATTACACCAAACAGGGACAACAGCATCGAAGTCAGAACGAACAGGTATTGTAAAAACATGAATCCCCTTATAAACTGTTCCTAAATCTCTTTCACAACAAGTAAGTTTCTTCGATTTACGATCAGATTTAACTATACCAGGACCATAAATAGAAAAACTTCGATGCACACTTTTCAAATACTTGGTTCGCAAACACTTGTTTCGCCTTGAATATATCTTCCAACAAAGAATCTTACCATTTTTGGATCTCTTTAATCTATCCATCAATTTTGTTTGAGACAAACGATTATGGGAATTACCCATTTCATCTTTACCCAAAACTAAGCACATGTTTTTTTCCTTTCAACTTTATCTTTTTGCTTCTAAACTGGCTGGGTTATTTTTAGCGGGTAAAATTAACCTTCGTATTCCCAAATACCTTCAGAATAAGCATCTCCATCTTCGTCACGAGTAAGAATATGTACTAAATCCTCTTCATCTACGTCATAATCCCGTATCTTAACGCAAACGCCTTTCGGAACTTCAACATGCTGAACAACGCCGCCTACAACAGTAACAATAACTTCTGCTAAATCCATTTCTTCACCATCTCTTTCTATTTTAACAGTGGCTCCACCTAGGTCATTCTCTGCCCAATGACGAATATTCGCCTCACTAACATTAGTGAAAAAACAATCCGCAAACTGCTCTGGATCTCCCTCAAAAATATTACCACCATCAATGATAATTTTTGTTATAGCTTTCATGTTACAATATTTTCACTTGAAAATTAGCTGGGTCCATCCTTTATCTCTACCGGACCTTCTAACACATTTCTATCTAAAACTTCCATATTTTCGATAAAATCTTCTCCATCAATTTCGGTCTCACCTTCACAAGCTTTTATAATAGCTTGCTCTACAGAAAAAGCTCTAACAATGTATCTTTTTTTCACAACATTTTTTTCTGCTACGATGCATTCCCATAACTTTTCTGAAAGCTCTATTCCACAACTAGAACATTTTCCATCTTTATTTATGGGATATTCGCATTCTGGGCAAGTAATAATAAAATCATCTTCGTATGTCATTTTGATCTTCCTTTCTAATCTCACTTAGAACCTTTACGAACCGGCTGGGTCAACAAATGCTTATAACTCTTTTTCTTCCTCCGAAAATCCATAATCTTCGAAAATCTTAAACTTTTCCAATTTGTTCCATGAAAAATAATAGTGGCAGCAAATTTCTTTGCTTTGCTGGAAAGACCGCCACAAAACTTACATTTACTACAAGTCGTTTTCTTTCCTGCCTCTTTAGAAGCCGGACAAACAATTTCTCCCCTTAACGGATTATCAGTTTTTTCTCTAATACGAAATGTTCTCCATCCTTTTTTTCGTGCCATCTTTTGCATTTTTACGGAATCACAAGAGGCCATACAAAACTGTTTCAACCTTTTATCCGTAAATTTGCTATTCCACAAATGCGTATATCCGGTCAAACTATCACAATATTCTGCCAGTTTTTCCCAAACTTCTACGGGAATAATTCCGGGATCACCATATGCCCCAATACGAACAAACTTTCCTCTAAAAGCTCCAATGTTTGATTTGCTGGGGTTCTCATATGAACCATTTTTCCAAGCTTTCCATACATTATTAGGAGCCTGGTGAACCTTCGTATAACAAGTGCCCCAACCGCCGTTCGCAATAGATGAATGATTACAATCCCCGCAAACAATTCTATCCTTACCTATTTTATAAGCTTCTACAGGATTGATATCTGCTGGAAGAATCCAAACCTGTAGACCTTTACCAGTTTTAGGATTATCTGATCTGTTAAAATTGGTAGCAATAGCTACGACATTATCCCTAGAAGCAGTGCTACGACCATGATACAACACAATGCCAGTAGGAAACGTTCCAGAAGGTTTCGTTAAAGATACCATAATGTTCCTTTCTAATGGGTTAATTTCCCCTTGATAAATTGGTCAAGAAATGAGCTGGGTTCTATTTTTTTTTTTTTTCGCGAAAAATAAAAATATTTAGGATTTTTTAAAGGAAACCACCAACTTTTAGTAGAAATATTTTTTAATAAAAATATTTCTACTAAAGCCTATACAACAAAAATGCTACTTCAGATTATCTTTGGTCTAAGAAATGCCACCAAAAAATATTCCATAAAAGAACCAAACACAATAAGCGACGAAAATTAAAAGCCATATGCAAAAATTCCAAAAACCGAAACTTCCCCATCCTTTTTTCCTTGATAATTTGTTTATCTTGGTTACAAATAATTCTCGCTCTCTAATTTTTTGTTTCAAACTATCCTCGTGGTCAAGCTGCCGCTGATAATCTTTAATATCCTGGGCAGTTTGTAACACAGCCATAGATTTTCTGCCAAGATTTTCTATCGACTCCACTTTCATCTTTTTCCCTTTTCACAGTAATAAAAAAGCTTCTAATTTGGCTGGGTAGCCTGGATATCTTTCATATTTTTTTCTACTGCTATCCGTGCTATCAAAAATGCCTTAGCCTCTCTATCTTCCTTATTAAAATAATCCATTAATCTACTTGCTATCTCGTTCGATTCCGGTTTTGAGATTTTGCCATCTTTTATACATTCGTCAATCAAAGGACGTAAGTGAGGATATTTATTATAATGAGATAAAATAGAGTCATAACGGCAATTATCTATTTCAACACTATCCCTGGACATCTCTACTAATGAATTAACTCCCAATGCTAAGAAGGAATACCCCGCTACAAAGATTATGACAATAGATACTTTTGCTAAAACTTTCATCTTTAATCTCCAAAAATTGCGACTTCATTCATTTTCGCAGGAACTATATTTACAGAAAAATCTTCTTTTTCCGCAAATCTAATTTTGGACATGGAAGTTTTCTTTTTCCCCAACACTAGCAGGAACTCATAAAGAGCCCATGCTAATTCTTCGATCATCTTTACGGCTAAAATTCTTGCAGCAGAAAGATTTTCTGCTACTCCTATACGATATCTTCCAGTACAATAATCTAATACATGTACCTGTTTCATAGTTTTAATCCCTAAATTCTACAAGATAAACCAAATTGGCCTGACTGGTACGATAAACGATCATTGGGAACTGGCTGGGTTATTTTTTGCGAGGGAAAAAACTAACCTACAAAATTTCCATCCTCATCAAACATATCATCTTCAACTAAATTTGTTGGCTGGAAATCTGTTTCGTCTTGAACTGGCAAATCAACATCATCCAAAACATTATCCTTATGGATATAATCCATCCAACGCTTTACGTCTTTGCTGCTGGTCTTGTTCTTAAAACTGAAGTCATATTGTAAAGAACCGTTAGGATATTTGTTAGGATTGATACGGACAATTCTTTGCAAAACAGAAGCTATATAATCTTCAGTAATCTTTTGCCTTCCTACAAC
>Ga0307378_10012098_pt1 | contig 11057 bp, 13 predicted proteins | sample UN1MG_FD_202238 | JGI IMG/M metagenome (GOLD analysis project Ga0307378, IMG submission 202238) | Soil microbial communities from Risofladan, Vaasa, Finland - UN-1 | ecosystem: Environmental > Terrestrial > Soil > Coastal area > Acid sulfate soil | place: Finland: Risofladan, Vaasa | collected...
GACAAGAATGCGAAGCACCTGAAATCTCATGGAGTCCGGGCGTTTGACCTGCTCGGTGCAATTGGTTCAGGAAAAACTGCACTCATTGAGCGCCTTTACCCCCTGCTCACCAAAAAGGGATTGCGTGCGGGTGCCATTGCCGGTGATGTGTATGGTGATGATGATTTTAAGAGGATTGTAGCGCTTGGCATTCCGGCCTTCAATGCAAACACCGGTAAGGAATGCCATCTTGATGCCCACCTGGTGGAACATGCCATCGATCACCTGCCGCTCAATGATATCGATGTCCTGTTCATCGAGAACGTGGGCAATATGGTTTGCCCTACCGACTTCCGTCTTGGGGCAGAAAAGAGAATTGTTATTGTGAGTTCAACGGAAGGTGATGACGTGGTAAACAAGCATCCAATGATGTTCCGGGACTGCACGATCGGGGTGATCAATAAGGTTGATCTCGCCCCCCTTGTGGGAGCTAACATCGACCGGATGGAGTCAGACATTCACCGTTATAATCCCCGGATGCCGGTATTCAGGACTAATCTGAAGACCGGTGATGGTATTGCGGCACTTCTTGATGCAATCCTCGCGTAACAAATCCAAAAAATCGAATACGTGTGTAAGAGAAAAGATCCCCGGATTTTTTCTTTGTAAGGTTTTACGGTAATCCCACCTGTCCTTGGAGATCCTACAAAATATCGGGGAAATACTATAAATAATTCTGGAGGGAATATATAGAGCACCATCTTTGGGACAGGTTTCTCAAAGAAATATTATTGAGAGTGACACCATGCAGTGGCAGGGAGAATCAGTACGAAAGGTAACCGGTGGCAGGCGCCGCCCGGCACAGATGAAGCGAAGAACGGAGATCGGGCTCGCACCCGCAGATACCCATATCGGTGAAGACCGGAGAAAAAATATCCGGACCACCGGTGCGAACCAGAAAGTCCGTGCGCTCCGGGCAAGCTTTGCAAACGTGACCAATCTCACAAACGGCGAGTGTAAAAAGGTTAAAATCGCGAGTGTTATTAAGAATGGGGCAAACCCGAACTACGTGCGGCGAAATCTTCTGACCAAAGGCGCAATCATCAAGACCGAGATCGGGAATGCCCGTATCATGAGCCGACCGGGTCAGGATGGCGTCATCAACGCTGTGTTACTCAAATAATTTTGATAATTCAAAATCCCGGCATAAATTTTTTTTTGGATTGTTATTGCAATCATGAACATATTTTCCTCAAGGGATGATGTATCATTTTTAAAAAAATTAATCTCCGGTCAATAAAAGTGCGGCTATATTATCATTCAGCAATCTTTTTTCTTTCAGCCCTCCACATAGTCTAGCTATGCGAAGGATTTATTATCGTTTCCCTCAGCGGGTGGATCTGTCGTTTTCGATGGGAATGCCGTTTAACGAGACGCTGAAGTACATCGCAGGTCTTGATAATGCGGAGTCCACCAAGACGACCGGAAAGGAACTGGTGAAAGTAAAAACCAAAGTAAAGATTGCGATAGACCGTGCGACATTTGGGGACATAACGCCGGATGTCCTGCGCCCGGGTGTGATCACGGAAGCAGCTGATATGCAGGTATCCCTGCTCGCGCTTGCGCTTCGCGGCGGTGGCAAGGTTCCGATTGCAAATGATGTTTTCTACATCAGGTTAACCGACCAGGTATCAAGGACTGATATTGATATTACAAAAGAAGGGCGGGGCGAGGGACTGGACGCGCTGGACATGAAAAATATCCTTCTGGGTGCGGCGAAGTGAACCTTAAAATCACAATCGCAGCACCTTTCAAACACACCCGGAAAACCGGGATGCGAAAGAACGAGCTGGTCTATTATTACTCACTCGACCGGAAATGGATGAGCACCGAGCAGGCGGGTATACTTCTCCACCGGGCGGAAGAGGAGGGACTTTTAGGTCAGGAGAATGGAGTTTTCTCCCCTCTTTTTGATACCACATCGATCACCATTCCCATTGGATTCAAACCGACGTCTTCAATTTTTGAGCGCAATGATCCATTGGAGGAACTGATTGACAGGATTGCTAAAGCGCAGGGAATGCTGGAAACTGATGTAGTCTCTGAGATGAACCGGACCATCAAAGAGCGGTTTGATGGCAATCTCCTGCCGGCGGCAGCACTGGTCCTGCTGGCAAAAAAATATAATGTTCCTTTCAAAGACAAAAGAGAAGCGCTCACCGGGACCGTGAAAAAACGGTAGATAAACCTACCGTGTCTGATTTTTTTAAATCGGGTAACTGGATACGACCAGACCGGATTTGAACAATAAAGTATTTCGTTATGATATTGCTTATATATTATCAGACAGATATGGCAGGGTGTATTCATGACAAGAAGCAGAAATGATCCATGGGATAAATCGTGGGTTTCCATTGCTGCAGTTGCAGGTATAATTGCTGTGGTGGCAATTGCACTGGTATTTTTTATGGGAAGCGGAAATACATCGGACCAGTCTCTTTCGGGAAAGACAACTCCGATGCCGTCAGGTTTCAGCACTCAGGTGACACAAGTATCCGGTACTGGAGCTCCCCAGACGACGATTAAGGTACCAACAACGGTCAGCATCCCGGTCACCGGAGTGTTTGTCAAAATCAGTTATATCGGTGGTTTTTCAGGCACGTATGGCGTGAATGGCGTGATGCAAAAAGTGAGAAATTCCGGTGATAGGCTGTATGAAATCACCAATACGACAGGAAACGTTTCGGCAACCTTCAACAAGGAAGATGGGTCAACGAGACATGATATCACGGTTGAACTCTGGAAAAACGGGAAATCGTTAACATCTGCGAAGAACTCATCGCCGTTTGGCACAGCCAGTATCAACTATACGCTCTAGCGATTTTCTTCTCTCTTTTTTATTTGTTTAAAACGGTTAAATTAAACCAAAAAAACCAAAAAAATTGATATATTATCTTCTGCCGGCTTTTACCTTTTTCTCTGCTTTCTCTCCCTCGACCTTGGGGAAGAGTTCGTCCAGGGTTTTGTCTCCATAGGTGGTTACCCGGGCATTTATCTGTACGAAGTCAGCTGTAATCTCATTTGACCGGATTGTCTTTCTCCTTCGCTCTCCTTCCATTGTCGGGTGGAACCCGACACCAGCTTTCATGAGCAGTTTTTTGCGTCCTGCGCCCGGCAAGCTCTTCTTTGCAGGTATTCCGGTCCGATCGGATGCACCGGTGATCAGGATTTTGTATCCTGCAAGTCCCATTGCACCTGCATCAATCTCCTCTCCGATACGTTTGCCCACGATTGCGGCTGCTGCGCCGCCACTTGCGTCCACGTTATAGGCGCGACCGGTCTTTGGGTCTGATACAACGATTTTTAACTCCACCATTTTGTATGCTCCGTATTGATTTTTATAAAAAAAATCCAGGTATTGGATTTTTTCACGTCTCTGGCTGCCGGCCGTTTCACCTGCACATGAGAAGTACTCATTTAATTATACTGGTACGCTATTAAACCCTCGCGTCTATTGTAAGTACCTCTCTGATTATTTGCCCCAGAAGGGATCCCCTTTCCGCCTTATCTTCGTGAACTCTCCAAGAATTTCCTGTGTGCTCACGTTCAGTGTTTTGAGCATCTCACGTTCGAGGACCTTCACGTGCCGCTCCGGAATGTCCACGAACAGATCATCGCCGATGTTCAGCTGCCTCCCGACTGTTACACCCTCAATCGAGATTGCGACTTCGAGTCCGGCATCCGCTTCGCGAATAGATTCCTGGCGGAGCTGCATGGATTTGAGGTGCCCCACTTTCTTTCCATCAGTTTTGATGAGGTTTACATCGCTGCGTAGTTTCCCGCCAAGCACCCGCACTCCTACAACCGCAGGGTTGCTTTGCCGGAATACACAATCGGGGAGGAGCCGGATCTTTGCCGGCATCACAATATGCTCAAAACGCTGCTTCTCTAATAGCCGTTTCTGCTCGTCCCGCCACTCGAGATACTGGTCGATAAGCTGGTAGATTACCCTGCCCTCAAACACTTTTACCTGTGTGTAGAGAGGATTTTTGATCATATCAGCAGCATCAGGAAGGATCGGGGTATTAAAAGAGAGGAGTACACGAAAAACCGGGTTTTTGATAGTCTCGGTGTCGATCAGATCGTGCCGGCTCACCGGCCCGACGTCTGCCCGCATCACGCCGATCCCTTTTCCCTCAAGCTCCTGGCAGAGTGCTTCCAGTGCCCCGATTGTATCTGCTTTAATCACGATACCTTCATCAGCAAGTATGACGTGTATCTCCGTCATCTCTTTTTTTATCTTTGCCTCGACTTCTTCACGGTTGCCACGAATCACAAAAAATGGTGATCCTGCAATCACGTTCTCGAGGTTCGGGGCGGTGACCTTAATCCCCGCCGCTGCTGCCACGGATTTAACCCGCTCGAACCGGTCCTCAACCAGGATCTCTTTCATCGGGCGGGGTTTTAAGAGCGACCGTACTTTAGTCACCACTACATTCCCCTGCGTGGCAACTGCAATTTCATCACCGATCGCGAGCGTTCCGTCATACAGGATTACATCAAGTGTAGTCCCGAGTCCCCGCTCTTCCTTGACTTCAAGAACGGTACCTGCGCCCGGACCTTCAACCAGGAGGGTGAGTTCCTCTCCCATATACCGCTGGGCAAGCCCGATCATTACGAGCAGGAGATCTGAAATACCTTCCCCGGTATGGGCACTGACCGGCACAATTGCCAGGTTTCGCTTGAAATCAGACACCCGGTCGAACCTGTCGGCCGAGAAATCAAGTTCAGCAAGCTTACCCACGATTTCATAGGTCTTATTCTCAACATCCCCTTTCACCCTGTCGTTTTGCTTGGCAAACGATGCAAGGAACGATTCATTCTTGCACACCCTCCAGCCATGGATCCGGTCAATCTTGGTTGCGGCAATGACAAACGGTGTCCGGCAACTCCGGAGGATCTGAAGTGCTTCGATTGTCTGGGGCTGAAATCCCTGGTTGATATCGACCACAAGGATTGCCATGTCAGCTAATGCCCCACCGCGTGCCCTCAGGGTGGTGAAAGCGTGATGCCCCGGAGTATCGATGAATAACAGCCCGGGAATGTTGATGGATTTCCCCATCGTCCCGCTCATGGATCGAATTGCTTCTATGGGGACAATTGTTGCACCGATGTGCTGAGTGATCGCTCCCACTTCGGAGCTTACTACCGATGACCCGCGGATACGGTCTAAAAGAGAGGTCTTCCCGTGATCAACGTGCCCCATAACGCAGACAATCGGCGTCCTGATCTTCGGGTTATCCGCCATATTCTTACCGCCCCCGTTTTCGCTCTGACCAGGAAAAAAAAACTTCCCGATTCCCGTGCACATTTGTTTGATGTGCTACGCCTCATTTTATGGAATTGTGTTCAGAGCCACCTGATATGTAATGGACACCTGACACTATTAATAATCACTATATGATCCCTGTTGCATTTTCTCACCAGTATTGAACTCCCTGCATTTCCAGTCAGGCGATGAATCTAGAAGGATACATTAATCAGAGTCCGGTGCAAATGTAAAAAGGACATCTGCCAGGGTAGGGTAGTTGGTTATCCTAGAGGACTGTGGATCCTCCGACCCGGGTTCGAATCTCGGCCCTGGCCTGATTACTGATGGTTAAAGTCTAAATCTCTTTTGAGGCTTGAGTTGCTCGTATTTCATAACTCAATTTCGATCGTCTTAACCCACCCGGTTGGCGGCATTATGGTCATGCATGCTGCTCTCCTCGTGGTCAATCCGCCCGTCTTTTAAATAAACGATCCTGTGGAAATACTCTTTGTGCCATTCCTCATGGGATACCATGACAATGGTCTGGCCAAGCTCCTCGTTTATGGTATGGAACTGGTCCAGGACGATTTTTGAGTTATCGGTGTCGAGATTTGCGCAGGGTTCGTCGGCAAAGAGGATCAGGGGCCGGTTCACCATGCTCCGGGCAATTGCCACCCGCTGCTGTTCGCCACCGGACAGTTCGCTTGGGAGATGGTTGAGCCTCTCTGAAAGCCCGATGTTAGAGAGAATCTCCATGCTCGCCCTGCGGCTCTCCGCATCGCTTATCCCCCTTGCCATGGCGGTCAGCGCCACGTTCTCAATGACCGTGAGTTCAGGGACAAGCGCGTATTCCTGGAAGATGTAGCCCATTTTATTGAGCCTGTAGTCAGTGCGTTCGTCATCGTCAAGGTCTAACATATCAACCCCATCTATGTGGATAGTCCCTGATGTCGGATCGTCTATGAGCCCCATGAGGTGGAGCAATGTAGACTTTCCGCTCCCGCTCGGGCCCATGAGCCCTAAGAAGTCGCCCTGTTTCACTTCAAAGGTTATTCCCCGCAGAGCCGGCACTTCGACGACACCGAGGTAATAGGTCTTTTTCAGATTCTCAACCCTGATCATATCATCCCTTCATTGCGGTCATGATGTCCTCTCGTGCGATACGCCATGCCGGCAAAAAACCCGCTATCGTTGACGCAATAAAGAGCAGTACCGCGTTTGCGGCAAGGTCGGTAATGGTAAATGCAGGGCGGATGTCGCCATCGGGAAACACTATTGGATATACCGAGAAATACAGGTTCATAGCAAACAGGATAAGGAGCCCGAATAGTATGCCTATGAGAGAGAGGATGGTCACCTGAAAAACATAACTGAACGTTATGATTGTGCGGTGGATCCCTATTGCCTTGAGGATGCCGATCTGGCGGCGGTTGTTGATTGTCTTGATCATGATAACGATAAAAATTACCACAATTGCGATAACGAGACTGACAAGCGTGGATATATTGTTGATAATAGCATAACTCTGGACAACCTGTGCAAATGCTTTACCAAGCAGGTCCTGCCAGGTCTTGATCTGTTCCTGTATTCCCATGCCGATCAGGGAAAACTTTACCTCACGTTCGTCCTCTCCCGGTATGGTCCTGATCAGGACAGCAGTTGCCTGGTCGACAGATTGCCCTTTGATGCTTTCCAGCTCGTCCCAGGTTATGTAGACGGTTGGATCTACCATGTAAGATTTGGTCTCAAAGATCCCTTTCACCCGGAAGGTGTGGGTTATGCCGTTTGTGAATTCCACATCAATCGTGTCACCGGTTGTGACCCCCCCGAGAGAGGGCATAAGGTCTTCGGACTGATCCTCGTGTCCTGCAACCAGCTTACCGATAACAATTACGCCGGTATCCCCGTCTCCCAGGTACTGCCCCTCTGCCATTTTTTTGGAAACGCCGGTCACCATCGTTTCATCACGGGGGCGGATCGCTATGATGCTGGCAGGGAGCCGGTTACCCTTGAATCTCATAACTCCGCCGATATCATAGTGGGGGGCGGCCCGCAGGACACCCGGCACACGGTTGACCCGTGCGAGGAGGGTCTCCAGATCATCGATATACTCTGCATCCTTTTTGGGCTCGATGATGATGTTGCCGGATTGGTACTCGATAGTCTGCTGTTCAAAGAGCTTGATCGCACCGGTTATAACCGAGGGCAAAAAGATCATGTTGGTAAATACCATCCCGATTATGACAACCGTCATCACCAGGCTTCCAATATTTCCTCTCTGGAGCGAGCGCAGGCCGAGAAAAAATGAGAGGCGAAGCTTGACCAGATTATCAGCCATTGTTCCTGCCCGGTTTTTTCTTAAAGAACAGATACCAGGCTCCACCGGCCAGTACGGCAAGTATGATGATGCCAATAACAAGACCGCTGTAATCTGCCGGAGTGACTGATATCGCCAGGGGGCGTGTGACTGTATGGTCTCCCCAGTCATCCGAAAAGTCGATTGTCACATTATAGGTATGCTCACCGGAAGGTGCAGTGCCCAGCCTGAAGAGTGCGGGAGCATCATTGCCGGGCTTGATCGTTCCAAGGAACGCTTCCCGTGTACCCGCAAGCGGGAGGTCGACTTTCGCGCTCACCGATTTGGCATCTCCCGTACCTGCATTCTCAACCCGGATGATCAGGTTGAAAGGTACTCCCGCCGCCAACCGCTCAGGACTGGTCTCTATGGATGCAATGCTTATTTCAGCCTGCCCCTGTATCAGCAGGCTGATGGCAGCGTTCTCCGTATGCTGGGTCCCGTCAACCGTATAATACTGGACAGAAACCGGAAGATTTGCGATGCCGGTTGTAGTTTTGCGATCGGTAACAAGCACGATATCAATTGACTCTGTTTTCGCCGGACCAATACTGGGTATATGGTAGAGCTGGACATTCTTTGGTATCACCGAAGTGCTGGCATTCCCTATCCTGACAATGACACGGTCCGCAACGCTCTCTCCTGTATTTATTAGCTGCAGGCTGACCAGCGCTTCATCGCCCGGCTTTGTGGCCTGGGGTGTTGTTATCACCGTACCCACGACTGCCAGTCTCGGGACTGATATCTGGGTATTTACATTGACCGGAATCGGGTAGCGTGTGCTCCTCCCTCCTGCCGTATCAATCCACACTTCAGGGAAATAGACCCCGGGATTTGCCGGGGCCCTGATCAGGAATGTTATAGGAATTGTCTGGCCAGGCCCGATATCCCCTATCCGCTGGAAATTGCTCCCGACAACCACAATCCCATTCCCTTCTAATCCCGCCTTTTCAATAAAAACATTGATGTCTGTACTTGTCGTTGTGGTAAATCTACCGTCATAGATGCCGCTTGATTCCTGTAGGGTTGCAGTGGTTGCTGTATTCTTTATTGTTATTTTGAGTGTGCCTAGATCCCCGGGCATGAGCACCGGAGGCGTAACCTGGTAACTGTCAATAGTTACCGTTGGTTCAGCACAGACTGGCAGTACGGCAACCAGCAAGGTAACAACAACTGAAATAATCAGTAACTTGGAAAGAGAGATCATAAACTTCTAATCTTTTGCTTATGTTTAAAAATTTATCAACCTTTTTACACAGCCACGGTTTTTACACCACCACTGAAACCGCGGGCATTTTTTTGACATGACTGCCAGTCTTGTGGTGCCGGAGATGAAAAGGTAGTGCAGCATGCAACAAACTGGAGCATATTTTTTTAAAAACCGGCGCTGCTTTACAATGGCACCATAAAAGATGTATGGCGCAAGATAAGAAAATCCGCATAAATCTGCGCGTGAAAATAATGACGGGAAACCTACTTCCACGGGTATATAAAGCGGGAATCAGAACGGCTTTCTGACCAGGCGCATACACTGACCGGGCTTATGCATGATGATACCCGGTACCCGGCGGGTTCACGCGTACTTGAAGCCGGTTGCGGTATCGGGTCACAGACCGTCATCATTGCAAAAAACAGCACGGGGGCATGTATGACTGTTGATATATCCCCTGAATCTATTAGGATTACAGCGGACCGTGTGCGGGTAGAAGGGATCCCCCGTGCACTTTCACACCACCCATCCCCTTTTGTTTTTACCTTCATTTTCCCCGTTTGAAATGGAGAACTATGGTGAACGATTCATTTCGTCCCCCGGTAGTGAGCCTGATAATGCAGATCCTGAACCGGAAGCTTATGGTTTTTCCTGCGGATACGCAATTATCAGGAATACCGGGTACCGCGAAACAAACTGGAGTGCCAGCACGTGCGGAATACGTGCATGGCATACTGACCGGAACAAAGTCCTGCAGTTTTAATTATTACAGGATTAATAATACTGGAGAAATTATATGGATACTGTCGTTCTTGCCGGTTACCTTGCCGGAAGCCTTACCACAATCTCGTTCGTCCCCCAGGTGATCCGTACCTGGAAGCTCAAAGAGACCAAGGATTTCTCGCTTGCAATGCTCCTGCTCTTTGCAGCGGGAGTGCTCCTCTGGACTGTCTACGGGATCTGGATCAACTCATTTCCCATCATCGCTGCAAACACGATAACCTTCGGGCTTATCCTGTTCTTAGTCTGGATGAAGATAAAATACCGGTAAAACCCCTTTTTTGCCAAGCGCTCCTGTAACGAATTGGAGTGAACCGGGAAAATATGAAAAAGGATGAATTATTCCTCGAGGAGTACAAGGCAACTGGCAATCTTGTCGTGAAGCCCCTGGCGGTTCTGCGTGAGCCCGATCATGAGGAACCCCATGAAGATAATCAGGGCCGAGATAAATTTTGCAAAGTGGCGGAGTGTAACGCGTGCAAAAGTGGGTTTGTTACCCTCAAGGTCAGTCACTACGACACGCATCAACAATTTGCCGGGAGTGGCCTGGCTCCGTGAAGATTCAAACCCGGCAAAGTAGAGCCACGGAATGATAATGATGAGCATGCCCAGCGAAGCAATAATCGGTGATAGTGCCGCGTCAACGGTTCCCGCTTCCGTCAGAGAAGCTATGGGGGCTCTCTGAAATGAAAGGTAATATGCATACCGTATCCCGTTTGTCAGGGAAAAAAATGTAATCACGACTATCCCCATGAGGAGGATAAGAATTGCATCAACAACGAACGCTATTAACCGCCTGCCAAGGCCGGCATATATGCCGACATCGGATATTTCCTCATCTTCAGGAGTGGCGATGGGTGTTGCCGGGATTGAAACAATATCTACCCCACACCACTGACAAAATTTTCCTAAAGCATCAGTCTCTTTTCCACATTTTGGACAGATCATTCCCTTTTACTCCAGATATGTAAAGTTAATCCGGGTGTCCTTTTTAATTTAACTGTTCTTTCCTGCCATTTTATGCATTTATCCTGCCCGGAACCGTGAACTACCGGAAAAACCATCTGCCTGCGGGCAAAAATCGATCAGCACCATTGCAGAGCGCAAATCAGAAATATTAATGAAATTAAAGCATTCTTCATGAAATCCTCCCTGATTCTGTTAGCCACACTTTGCCTCGTTCTCTGTGCGCTCGCTGCCGGGTGCACAAGCCCGACGCAGGCCGAGATCAAACCCCAGGAAACAACGGTCCCCACACCTCCCCCGACAACGTCGACCTCTGTTGTTACCGTCGTATCGACACCGATTGCAGTGGAAACCCTTCCTGCCGAACAATATGTGAACATCAATGTTGAGAAACAGCGTCCTGACGCCACTATCCACCTGGTCTATAATGGCGGCAAAGGGGAAATCTTTGTCCA
>Ga0307378_10012100_pt1 | contig 11056 bp, 8 predicted proteins | sample UN1MG_FD_202238 | JGI IMG/M metagenome (GOLD analysis project Ga0307378, IMG submission 202238) | Soil microbial communities from Risofladan, Vaasa, Finland - UN-1 | ecosystem: Environmental > Terrestrial > Soil > Coastal area > Acid sulfate soil | place: Finland: Risofladan, Vaasa | collected...
CAGGGCTATCAATAAGAATGGTGTTTACACTATCTTTAAAGAACTGCCACAACTAAGTGATCCTACGAGATACGGAGCACCCGCCTTTAACGACTATTTCAAAGACCTTGGGATGATAATTCCCGAAGTTGATGTTACTGTTAGCGGTGGAGCAGAAAATCCAACACCAATGAAGTTGAGAAACCTGACAATCGGAATGAAAAATTATAATGGTGAGAATAGAACTCGTATCATTAAAGACTTACCGAGTGTTGCAGGACAGGGGAATATTGCATTGGATACATTCGACGACAGTCGCGGGACACTTCTTACGGAATTCTGCGTAATCTTCAACAAGGTTAACCAGACAATACTTATCCAGAACGATTCAATCCTTTGAAAATAAGGGAGTTATAATAGAGGGGCATTAGTTTGCCCCTTTTTTATTTGCATAATTCAATATTAATTTATAATTTTGTATCTTTGTGATCGGATAGGTGGATTATAGCTACCCACCGAAAAGAGAACCAAGCACTCGTCCGATCACATTCTTTTGCTTGGATAATTAAATTGCTTGGGAAATGGCATCAAAGATTTGTAAGACATGTGGGATTGAAAAAGATTTATCAGAATTCCACAAAAGTAGTGTTGGTAATCAAGGACGGGTTGCTCACTGTAAGGATTGTATGAATTGGATGAAACGATCCTCTGAAAGTAAACAATTGTATTTGGAGTTAAAAGAATTTTCAGAAAAGGGATTAAGAAGATGTGGTCATTGTAAAGAAGTGAAAAGTATTAGTGATTTTCCACATAACAAGAAGGGGCGAGATGGATTACATTCCCATTGTTTTGATTGTAGTCGTTCATTGGGATTAGAATATGTAAGAAGACCCGAAATCAAACAAAGGAAAAAAGAAAAAGAATCTACGAGAGAGTTTTTAGATAATCTTGCTGTATATCGGCAACAAAATGAGAAATATAAAAAAAGAACAAAAGAATATCAACAAAGTTCTAAATTTAAAGAATATCAGGCAGAATATAATCAGAGAATAGATGTGAGATTAAGGGGGAAGATAAGCGTGAAAATTTATTCTGCATTAAAAGCACAAGATGAAGAAAAGATGCTTGAGTTTGATGAATATCTTGGATGTACTATTAAGTTCTTCAAGGTATACATAGCAAACCTTTTTCAGGAGGGCATGTCTTGGGAGAACTGGGGGCGGGGTAAGGATAAATGGCACATAGATCATATTAAACCATGTGCGTCATTTAATTTTAAGGATATGGAACAACAGAAACTTTGTTTTCATTATTCAAATCAACAACCCTTGTGGGAACACGATAATTTAAGTAAAAGTAGTAAATTGGGTGGTATAAAGCGTTACCATAAACGTAATAAATAAATAATACCTATCTTTGTACCCAAACAAGAAACTAAAAACAGAAAAGATGATTTTAATCGACCAAAGACCTCTTGAGAGCGATGCTCTCCATGAGGACAAGCACAAGTTGCATGAATTTGCTAAAGAGTACGACAGTACCCTAAAGGAACTCCACGGGAAATATAAAGATGGTATTATCCGCTTTAAAAGAATTGGATGGCCCAAGTACACCAAGGGAGCGGATAGTTCCTTTAGGGAGGTTCCCAATATGCTCGAACCAACACCCCCCATGAGAATACCATTAAAAGCCTATGCCGTTACGGGTAGTTTAGGGAAGCATCTTTGGATGTGTTGCTTAGATGCCCCCGTATTACTCCCTAATGGTTTATCGGACATGGGCAGGAAGAAAACATTGAGTATAATAGAGGAAGTTATTGTAAATATTAACGAACAACCCGATCTGGCTTTCTTTTTATATAAGATCAGTCCTTTTGTGAGGCGCAAACTTTTGCAGGTCATTGATCCGGTTGCCGATGACGCCAAGATAGGTGAAGAGAAAAGGACGGAGGCAGAACGCAAATCTGCTATATGGCATCAACTTTCTGATGAAAAACTTTTGATGATGGCGAGGGGCTATGGTGTGACCGACGTGGATAATAAACAGCCCAATGCCATCAGGCAAGAACTTGAAGCCCTGCTTGAGACAAATGATAAATTACAGAAGCAAAACCCTATAATCAAGGGAACAAATGAGTTTATAAAAGAGATGAAAGTTACGGATGGTTTGCTATTACGGAACTTTGTTCAGAAAGCCATGGATGACAATAAACTCGATTGTAAGGGTGATGGCAGATGGAAAATTGGAGAGAAGGGCATAATTCAGGTTCCATTTAATGAATTAGATAGGAAGAAGGATTATCTATGCAACTATCTAATGTTGGGTAATAACACCGAAAAACTACAAGAATTTATCACAGATTTAATAAACAAGGATTATCTCGAAGGGATAACAGAAAACAAGGAATGGTTATGGCTTGCTAAGATAGCAGGCGTATCATCTGGATTTAAAAAGATAGATGAGGTAAAAGGTAACGTAGCTAATTTCTTTTGCCCAATTTAATTGGGATTTTTTCTGTGATGGCGCAAGCCTAATTCTTGTTCAACTGCCTCTCGTGTAGGGGCAGTTGTTATTTAAGTAGTTCGGGATTTTCATAGATATTACCAACTTCAATAAATTCTTTCATAGTCTCCCATAATATTCACGGCTAAAAAATCTTCCGTCCTTAACAATCCCATCTTTAATATCATAAAGTTTCCCATTTCCACAGCACCAATATTTATAACCGGGAACTAATTCAAGAAATTTGTCAATAGTATTTTTTACATCTCCTTTAACTATTTCGAGATCATAGTATTTACCCTCATCCCAACAATGAGAATAATCACATCCGATTTTTATTCGCTTCTCGTCTCCGTCAAAACCACTTTCTTTTGAATACCATGTACATCCACGATGGAAATCAATATTATCTATAACGGAATGCTTATTATAATCATACATAATATGGTTGTGCCATTTTTTTCCCCTTAACCAGTATGATTTAGGATTATTTTCTTCGGGGATGCGGTTGAGAAATAGAATAAGATAATATGCCCAATTTTCTTTATTATCAAATTTATTAGGCCAATTCTTTATTTCAAAATCAACACCCCGATAGATACCGCTCCATTTTTTTAGTTCAGATTCAGTTATTTTCATAATTTCTATTTTCCGCTAAGATAAATCATAAAAACGAGAAAAGCAAGAAAAAAGTGAAAAATCTTTGTTAATACTAAATTAATTACCTTTGCAGTAAATTTTAAGACATGTTATACATAAGCGAGGTTTATCAACTTTTATTAGATGAATTAAGGGCGGATAAACGCGGACTATCATGCGAACCGGATGAATTCAGTCGCATAGCGAGACTTGCCAATCAGGAGATTTATAATGAGTATATCGCCCATTTTGAGACTAACATAGAGAATATAGACTCTCTTGGATGGTACAAGGTGTATAATTACGGTATAACTCTTACGGCGGGGGTGGGTACTATGCCATCTGATTATGAACGCATAATAGGCAAGCCGAGATCACTCGTGGGGACTGATTATATTATCACCGATCTTGTCACGGAGTTTGAACACGGAAGCCGACAAGATGATTATCTTACACAGGCCACGGTGGTTCATCCTACATGCAGAATAGGGGGCATTAACGCCACTTCCGAGTTACAGGTAAGGGTGACACCCACTACTATAACGGAGATACGTGTAGACTACCTTAAAACGCTTGTAACACCTTATTTGGACTGGTATGTGAACGACACAACGAAAGTTGTTACTTTTCTTGATGAAACGGCGGTGGCGCAAGCAATACCCACGGGTTCTACCTACAGGGATGGTACGCCAGGGGGTGTGGGTGTTACGGTGACATCGCTGACCAGGGACTTCCGTTGGGACGAGGGCGACTTGAGTCTATTGCTTACCGAACTCGTGAATAGGGCCGCGAAGCAATTACCCGATCCCCTATTAATAGAAACATCCAATGCAGAACAAGCTAAATCTGAAAGTTAATGATTAAAAGTGAAATACGATCAACGGTCTTGAATAGTTTAAAGCGTTATGACTCAACCGCCAAATTTCACCAACGGGTGCTTGATGCAGAATGTGAGTTTGTATTACATCAAATGCTCGGAGAGGTATTCAGGATGAGTCCCCATTCCTTGCAAAGATACACCAAGGGATATGGCTATACTGTTGCCCTTGCAGTGCTTACGGAAGCCTCTACGGGGATTTACTATACTACATTACCGGAAAATATATTAGTCTTTTTAGATAAAGCCTCGGGGGTACGCAGGGTTGCCACGCCAACGCAGACAAGCATCAAATTCTATCCCATAGATCAGCGCGAATGGGACTTGATAGCCTACGGCAGTTATGCTAATACAGTGAAGAACCAGATAGGTTATATTGTCACGCCCACGAGAGTAGAATATTATGGCATGACGGGGGAGGTGATAACAAGCGGGGTGAGGATGGATTTGATTATCCCATTTTCAGAATACGCAGATACGGACGTGGTTCTTTATCCCGAGCATATAATAGGTGAAGAGGGTAAGGGATTTATAGACAGAGTAGTTGATAGATTGCTTGCAAAACCACAGACAGTAAATTTAAGCGATCAAAATAAAGATAAAGAAGAATAATGACCACACCGGCACTTATCAGCATCAATGAAGCGGTATCACGCTATATGTTTAAATTCAAACTACCTCTCGAAGATGCATTTATCTACACGGAACATGCGTGTGATGCGTTACGGGAGTTACACTTACACGACTTACCTAATCTTGTTACATCGAAAGTAGCGGTCAGTGCATTGGGTATCATTGAAATACCCTCTGATTTAATAGGGTTTAACGGATTATATGTTTTTGTGGATGGACATAAATGGAAGTTTACATATAATGATAATCTGATAACTACGACTACGACCACAGGTGGTGCGGAGACACAGGATGAGGATTATGGCGAAGGAGTGGCCGTCAAAGACCCTAAGACAGATACCTATGGCGGTGTTGGCGGGGTCAATGACTACTATTATAAGATAGATTGGAAGGCAAGGCGGATATTTGTTGACGGGATTGCAAGTGATACTGTTATATTGGAATATGTATCGAGCGGGATTGAGTTGACAGGTACTACCTATATCCCCGTCATGGCACTTTCTGTAATAGATACTTACCTGAAATGGAAAGAAAGTTATTGGATTCCCGGGCAAGAGAGATATGCCGAAGTAAGAGAGAAGGCTTATAATGATGCGGTTATGAGGACTCGTAATTTTGTTAACGCCAAAACGTATGAGGAATGGAGAGATTTGTTTTTATCACTAACCACAATGGCGCCCCTAAGATAACATGAGCAATATAATAGACAATATTTTATTCAATGACTTCGGACTAAATACCGATGACGCCCACCGCTATATGGCGAAGGGGTCTTCTCCTTTTTTCTTGAATGTGTTAAAGGGCGAGGACGGTTCGTGGGGGGAGATTACGAATCTCAAGGGCAATAGAAAGATTACATACGAACTTGGAGCGTCTAATACATATTTTGTCTTATCAAGTTGCTATGATCCCCTAACCCGCAATACATATTATTGGATTTTCAGTCAACCCTATGATATTTCAGGTAGTGATGATTATGAATATGATAACAGACTCCTAAGATTTAATGAAGATACCGAGGTTATTGACACGATATTCTATGATCCGAAGAACTATTTTGGCTTAGACCCGCTAAAGCCCTTTAAAGATTCATTTGTACTTGGTGATTGGCTTTACTTTAACCCGAGAGAGTCAGAACCAAAGATGATCCACATAAGTATGGCTTTAAATTATACTAAAGCCTTAAAAGAATTAGACGGTTATTCTATTTATGACTCTACGGCGACTTATCTATATGGAGATAAAGTAGCGTTCTTTGGCGGGATTTTCCTTGCCAATGAGGCGGTTGCCACAGGAGAGAACCCCGTAACAGACCAAGACAAATGGGATAGGATAGATGATTGTTATCAGGACGCCTCGGATATTGAATTCGATTCGGAGTTCCGCTATGCCTTTAGTGTAATAAAGCACATTCCCGTTTATAGACCCGTGTGTGTTTACGCCTCCAATCCCAACCATTATGCCAATAATGTAAGGGGCAAGTTATTCAGGTTTTCACATAGATATAAATATTTTGACAATAGTTATTCCCGCTATAGTGCATTTTCGGATATTACATTACCCCAATATGCTGAAAATTATAACGGAGAAGTACCAGATGATTTAGATCAATATAATTGTATTGATGTTAAAATAAGATTACATTCTGCGGCACTAATAAAGGAAATAGATATTATTTTTCAGGAGACAGGAGGGGACTGGAAACGGGCGAAGATAATTAATAGAAAGGATATTGGTATTCTTAATGAGGTATCTTACACTCATAGATTTTATAATACCGATTCAGCCTATGAAGCAATAGACGACACTTATTTTGGAGAACCATACGATTCAGTTCCGAAGAAAGCAAATAGCCAAGAAATAATAAATAAGAACATTTTGTGCTTTGGCGGGTGCACTGAGGGATTTGATAATATTAACAAAAATGATATTTGTGTAAGTCTTACGCCAGAGATAGAGGCCATAGACATTCCCGAGGGTTTGGCTGTGGGGGGACTCAGAAGAGACTTAATTGCCAGCGGGGACATTACCTCTACCTATACAAGTGATTATGGGGAAAATGAGATTATTCTTACGACTATTGATTTTGGCGTTTGGTATCCCAACGGACTAATAGCGGGTGATATATTGAAGGTTACATTGAATGGCATACAAAGAACATATACTATATTACTGGCGGATGTTAATAACTTATTGGTCTTTTCTGCGGCTATTGCCGCTTTTTTGCAGACGAATTATCCCAAAATTCCACAGGGTGGGGAAATATGGGATTACGGTACGGGCTGGATAACTGTAAATAATTACATAGGAGAAACTGAGTTTATTTTTTATGCTGAAAGTGGAAGTGCCGAAACATCCTTAACTAAAAGAAGGGGGTTCAAGACGGGGGCATGGCATCCATTTTGTCTTTATTATTATGACGAAGTTATGCGCAGATGGGATGCGCAAACATCTAAAGATTTGCCCGAAGGTGAGATTGCATGGGAAATAGAGGGTACTACTGTTTATATTCCGATGCTTGGAGAGACATCGCCAACCCCCATGACTACGGCATATAAGTGGAATGTAAACTGGGAGGTAAATCATCTGCCACCCGTCGGTGCGAAATGGTGGAGATGGGGTTATGCGGGCAATGCCCTTTGTTGGGAGTTTGTGCAATATATTATTAATGAGATTGGAGATGTCGGTGTAAGTTCGGCAACAGAACCGATTAACACCACATGGGTTGACATAAGTCCTCTTCAAACCCTTACTAATTCAGATGAATTACTTTGGAATAAGTATCCTAATTCTAATATTAGTGCCTATTCATGGACTAAAGGCGATAGAGTTAGATTTATAACACAGGAGAGTGCTGATGGTACCCTTGGCGTTATTGTGGATGGTGTATATGATTACGAGATATTAGCGGAAGATAAAGATACAAATAGAATATATGTTCAGGAATTTGACCATGCGGCAATTGATGTTGGAGATAATACTTTAATAGAGATATATACACCTATTAAAACTGATACTGCTAAAATATTTTGGGAGTTCGGTGAACTTATGCCCATTATAGAGGATACTAACGGGACTTTGGTACATGGTTGCGGTTCCATGGGGGTGCAAAGTCAGGATACAACTACGGGTGATCCGGCGACGGGGGTATTTGAGGCAGGTGATGTGTATCATATCATAAGAACACCGTCCAAACCAATAGATGCAGTAAATCCACAAGAGGGTTATTTCCACGAGTCACGATGGTATTCTGACTTCTATACAAGTGACGATTGGGATAAGGGAAGAATAGGTACGGAAAGTAATTTTAGCGAGAGAGACCTTAATATAGTACGGTATTCAGACCAATATCTGCAAAACACCCTTATCAACGGCATTCCAACTTTCCACGGTGGTAATTATAAGGAACTTAACGATGTCTATGGCGAGATAATGCGTATCATAGAGACAGGTGACACGCTAAAGGTATATCAGAGAAAGAAACCCAGTTCTATACTAATAGGTAAGACACAATATTATGATGCCGAGGGTAATGTTAACATACAGGCAATAAGCGATAGAGTACTCGGTTCTATAACGTATTCCCGTACAAATTATGGCACGGAATTCCCCGAATCAATAGAGAGAAATAACCGCTATGTCTATGGTTTTGATATTTATAATGGAGTCATGTGGCGGGATTCCCCAAATGGCATCTTTCCTATCAGTGGTCGTTATGAATCTACCGATGGTGGCGGTGATTATAAAATGGAGACATACTTCAAGCAGAAAGCCAAAGATTTGCTTGTATCGGGAATAGCAGGAGCGAGTGTGCTAACGGGATGGGACGAAAGACATAAGAACCTATATGTTATTTTTAAGGATATAATCACCGATGCTAACAATGGCGCTATCATATTCCACGAACCGAGCAACAGGTGGATTTGCTTCACGGACATGGATCAGACCCTTGATGATGGATGGAATCAGATACTTGAACTAGATTGGTGGATTCTCTGGGGGTTTGAAAATGGCATAGGATACTTCTTTGACGAAGACACTCGCTTTGCCATGTTCGACTTTCTGACAACAACAAATAATACTGTCTTTCCCGACAGACTTGAATTAATACTTACGCAATTTGCACCCGCGATAACAACATCGGAAACCGCATTGCCAACATTAAGGACACTCAGGATTGATGCGTTCGATGCCATACCCTATATCACTTATATATTGGTAAATGGCGGGGCTTCTTATGGCATGGGATTCACTGCACTGGAATATGGTTCAGATAATGCCGAAACAGCAACGATAACATGTGTCCCCCTTAGTGGGTCAATATGCGAAAAACCCGATTGGGTTACGATAGTAGGAACGACAGGGGAGTTATTGGCAGGAAGCACCATCGTTACTACGGAAGTTCTTTCTGTCTTCCCAACCACGGAAAACACACAGGGTATGCCATCGAGAAACGGATATATATATATTACTAATATACTCAATGGTTCAAGTACAAACTATCGTGACAGGGTGGGTATTTTTGTTGTGCAGGATGCTCCTATAGCCCCACCGATAGTTCCCATTACCCCTACAATAGAATTAGATTCCTTTGATGAAAGTGGGTTGATATTATACGCAGGGGCAACGGCAAGTACGACAAGTGAATCAAAAACTATAACATATTCAATGTTACTGAATCATCCAGGGTCAGTTGCAGATGCTCTTTTCGATCTTTATTGGAGGGCGACAGTTAATGGTGTTGCTCATGGAAATGGGATAAGTACAGGGCATCAAACACCATCGGGTACGGTGGGAACATGGGTTCTCGATGTTTATCTTAATCCGGCGGATGTTGTTGTTGTTTATATTTCTGCTCCACTTCTTTCTGTTTCCACTATTGTATATCCGAGTTTATTGGAATTGACATTAACACCCTATGCACCAGTCACCACGCCGTCTTATGTTTTACCGACAGCGAATTCATTGACGTGGTTGTCGACAGAAGGTGGTTGGGCCGATAGGCAAACCGTCACCATTGCCTGCCCACCGACATCTTGCTATATCTCTACATTGCCACCATGGCTCAGTGTTTGGGACGTTGTTGGAAATCCGTTATCGGTAGGCAGTATTATATACAATGGGGGTTTGATTAATGTAGCACCCACGGCAGTGAATACGGCAGGTTATTTGTTAGCATATCTTACATTTAAAAATTCCTTTACCAGCGGAGACGAGTATAGTATTGTTGTCACACAATCTGCATATATAGCCCCACCCGGAGAGGAAAATATTGTACCAACAATAACAGTATATACGGGAGATTCCCACATGGAGATTATTGCTTGTGACACGCAGATAACTACGGGACAATTAAATTTCACACTTTATCCATGTTATTTATATAATCATTTATTGACACCGGGAGTATCATTTACGGTATATTGGAAAGCATATCACGATGGTACTGTTCAGATAGGTGGTGGAGAATTTACGGTCTTAAATCAGATTAATATTCCCAAGACACTTACGTTGGTAACTGCACCCGACGTGGGTGATGCCATAACGATAATAATAAGCAGTATGTATTTTTAGAGTAACTTTGTAACTAAATATTTTAAATAAAATGGCAAGTAAAATTCCAAAACAAGCAAAACTTGAAATCCTGAATTGGTGGATAGCGGAGGCAGGTGGTTTATATGCATGTTTACTCACCTCTGCATTTCCTAATACAGATGGGGCGTATACCGTGTATGGTGATTTAACAAATGAATTAGTCACGGGAGCGGGATACACACGACCGGGCAAGGCAATAACGGGGGAGGTTGCTGCCTATGTGGGAGCAGAACCGCTTAATGCATGGTTAGATGCCGATGATACTCCGTGGGCTGCCGCTACTTTTCCCGACGTGAAGTTTGTTGTAGTTTATAGATTTACCTCTAAAAAAATTGTGGGAATCTATGATTTAGGGGCTGTCTATTCTGTAATCAATGGTACTTTCACGGTTCAGTGGAGCGCAGCAGGATTGGTAAAGATTAGTAGTTAAATCCCTACAATATGAATAAGACCAACGTCTTTAGATCATCATCATTTCACATGGCAGAGGGTGATATTTTGCACATGCTCATAAAAGAAGAAGTTGGCGTGACGGCAGATATCAGGTTAGTCTCCGGCGGGGATACTTCTAATGTGGATGAAGTACCTGACGCACCATTGGCATTGGACGCAAGTGATATAACATCTAATTCTTTCACGGCAAATTGGCACTTCATGGAGAATACTACGGGATTTTATCTTGATGTGGCTACCGATGAGGACTTCACTGCTTTTGTCGTTGGTTATGAGGACTTAGATGTGGGTTATGTAAATGAATATTCCGTGGTGGGACTTGATGATGCGGTAATCTATTATTATAGATTGAGGGGGTATAATGATATAGGTACGGAG
>Ga0307378_10012101_pt1 | contig 11056 bp, 16 predicted proteins | sample UN1MG_FD_202238 | JGI IMG/M metagenome (GOLD analysis project Ga0307378, IMG submission 202238) | Soil microbial communities from Risofladan, Vaasa, Finland - UN-1 | ecosystem: Environmental > Terrestrial > Soil > Coastal area > Acid sulfate soil | place: Finland: Risofladan, Vaasa | collected...
AATCGGTTTGTGGTTCAGGAAGGTTTTGTTCTCCTGTGCGCCATGGTATATGGGTGGTTGGAATTGTTGGATAATAAAATCGGACATCCCAATCTGGATTCAGTTTTATGAATGTCAGAACCGTTAGATAACGAAGATATGATAATTTTTTACCACCCCAGTAAACATGTAATATTTTTGGTACATTTAATTCCCACTCCATAATGGTGTTGTGTTAACATAAGGATTATTTACCGCTCGTATTTGTTGGGATAAACGTCGATTTATCTCGCACAGATAAGCCCCATTTGGGTGTTCCCACAATGACGTGTGGTATTGATGGACAACTTGAATATCATCTTTGATGATCATCTGAACTCCCAACATTCTTATTCTTATTACGATTTCATCATCGTCATATCCAATTCCATTGGCAAGACGTTCGTCGAATCCGTTTAACTTGGCCATATTGTTTCTGGTAAGAGCGGCACAAAAATGGAAATGTGTAGGACGATATATTGAATGATTATACCAACCTGGGGTGTCGTACCCCCTATATATTTGTTGTGGTAATGTTTTTATGTAATCACTAAGAGTACCCATTCTACTATGTCCTGGAATATTTTTACTTTGATGAGAATCGACGGCATAACATGAGAATGATATGTAATTTGAATCGTTAAGTTCTTCGTCCACACACTTTAACACGTCATGAACATGTAAACATTCGGGGTTTTGTAATACGATTTTATCCCCTTGTGCCGCCCGGATTCCAATATTAAAAGGAACACATGGGTTGATATACCACTTATCTTCTTTCTCAAGTCGTATGATCTTTAAAAAGGGATATTTACTCTGTAAATCCTCCAACCTTTGGCCAGGATCGCTCCCGTCATCAACAACAACAAATTCAATGTCTTTGACTTCCGATTTCTTTATTGTCCGGAGTGTTTCTTCAAATAACTTTTTCCTATTGTAATAACTTGTTACTATTGATATCATAATCTTGGATCTCCTTCATAATAACTAACTTTCCCGATAACATAATTTCCCGTTGGTTTGAAAACACTAAGATATCTTCTATCAAAGTTCTGTTTATCTGTGATGTGTTGCATGAATTCCTCGCAGAGCATGGCCTTATCCATTGCATGAAATTCGTCTTCGGCTGAAACGTTTATGTATACCGCACATCCCTTATCTCCATTTACGACGTTGTCATTAGTACATCCCACCGTAAAGACCGGGATTAACGTTTCAAAAAGATCTTGGTTCTTTTTGGTCTTGGCGTTGAATACTTTCATATCAAAAATATAATGATTATTTTTCTAAATAACAAGTACTCTATACACATAATACCAATTTTTTCTAATAAGACCAGTATTTATAAAGAAACAATATTTATCAATATGAAAATCATTGTATCCGAAAATCAATTCGAAAAAATAATGGTAACTGAGGGATTGTCCCCTGATGTCCTTATCGAACAGATTGCTGTCGCTAACGACCAAAACTCATTAATAGTCATCCAACAAAAAATTAATCAACTCCTTTCTGACCCAAAAAAGGAAAAAGCTCTACTTGATGGAATTAATATACAACTCCATCGAACCCCAGAAACGTTTGTTCTGCAAATTGGACAGAAGAAATTCCCAATGAAAAAAATGGTTCAGGGGATTTATGCTGTAATTATCCCAGCTGGTGAGGGGTTTTCGGCCGCAACTATTCCACTTGCATCTTTCGCTGCTGAGATTGAAAAGATTCCTGAATATAAGGCGATGGTAGAAAAACATCCCGAAATTCAATCACAAATTCAAGCAGGTAAAGCCTTTAGTCAATTATATGCAGATAAAGTACATCAAGGATATTTTAAACTTACCATCGTAACAGAATTAGAAGATAGAAAAGAAGAGAAACTAGCGGTTGATGTTAAACAACCATATCCACTAGGTGAGTTTTTTGCCAATAATAAGGTTATTTTTAGACTCACCCCGGAATTTTACGGAATATTAGAGTCAGGAAGTTTAATGGCTGACATTGTTGCACCACGTATTAGTGTGAACCCACCGAAACAACAAGCAATGACCGCACCAGTTAATGTTGAAACAATGGCCCTCGCCGACGTGTTTGAATTTGGTGGAGTTAATTTTAAAGATGAGGCCAGAACGAATCAACGTATACAGGAGTTTGTGCAACAAATGAAGGGGTATGTTGATATGTATGGAACACCATTTATTGAACATATAAAACGTCAGAATCCAACGGTATACGGGTACGCAAGTATGGACGGTGATCCAAACCAAAAAATTCAAGGAAATTATCAACCATGTGCAGCTAATGGGACGAGAGCTGAATATGATATGTGTTTATCTACGGAAAGAGCTAAAGCTATTGCTGAGATTTTAAATCAGTCACTTCCCGAAATGGATGGAGCGTTTCAATCTAAAGGTATGGGGGAAACAACTAAATGGGGGCCAGGTTGGACGGCAGAAAATCCGACGATACCAGAACAAACGGCACCAAATAGAAGGTATTTATTAAGTAAACTCCAACCATTTGTGGTTCAAGGTAAACCAATTCAAACTCCTAATCCTTAACTGATATATACAAATGAAATAAAAACTCTTTGAGTTGGTTTATGATAAAAGGTGATGGTTCCAACTATCACCTTTTTTTTATAATTAGCATTCATTATCCCCGAATGTGGACCCGATCTATTCCATAATTGAATTGCATGGTTTGCTATTTCCTGATACGTTGTAATATTATCATTTGGAATTGAGACAAGAATTTCGGTATAATCAAAAGTACCATACGCCTCAGCCGTATGACCTTCCTTATCAATTTTATATGTGTACTTTTGTCCATCCAAAAAAATTGGATTGACGTTCTCTTCGATTATTCTATTTTTGATCTCGTCGGGTAATCCCATGGGGCCTGGCCACATCTTGTTATGCAACGAATGAATGTCTAAGTGGGGGTTGGCTTTAATTACCGCATAATTGCTTACCATAACCTCTCTTTGAACGACTGGTGACCATACAACGGGGTCCTTACCCATATAATCAAGGTAACTGACCATCACCTCAAACATCACCGTATCCATTTTCCTTTCATCGAAATTATACCAATCAATAACTTGGGCATTGATGAAGGTGGTAAATATTAGAAATTTTATCACCAATAATATCTTTTTCATGGTACAAATGTAACAATAATATTTGATTCTGCCAAATAAAAAAGGGGCAATTAGCCCCTTTTTTTATACCTTGTGATTTTTATTTATTATTCCTTAAAATTCAGTTCCACAATTTGGGCAGAACTTATGTGATGACCTTCTTTGTCTGGTACCACAATTGGTACAGAAAACTTTGATATCTTCAGACACCATTGGTTTCTGAGATAATGGAAGTATTTTCCATTCGGTTTTCCAAGTCCAATATGTATCAAATGTTGAATAGTCATGGCCAAACGATTGACTAGAGTGTGACCCCTTATCAATCCTTCCAGTCTCCACACTTTTAGAGGATTTTACAGATTTACTCATTTTCCTTCCACTCCCAGCGAATGATCGAGTAAGTTTTTGTTCCATAAAATCCAAAGATCCCAAGGAATCCATACATGCTTGGGGAGCGTCGTCTCCAAGGGAAGCAGAATAAAATGACGACACATCTTTTAAGGTATCACCAATCACGTCGCCACAATCATGGCCACCAAAGGTGGGGGTTCCCAAATTGTTAGTGGTGAATGTGGTTGATCCCCATGTTGGCCAACTCGTTGTCCAAGTTGTTACTGGTGGATAATATGGGATAATTGGTAATGATTCTTTGTAGAATAATACCCTTACATTTCCATTATTGGCTATTGCCCTTTTTACCTCTTGATTATCCCCCTCAACCTCATAAGTTTGGAACAGAAATTTCTTAGCTTCGTCCAAGTATCTTTCTATGAATACTCTTTCGCCCGGGCGTAAAACAACGCCAGCCCCAATGGAAATACCATTGAGTTCGATTTTAGCCATTACTTTGTCTGTTGTTGGATTGAATAATTCGAGTTCGAATTCATCTCCGTTTCTTAAATAAACAGCCCCGTCATTTGGGGAATTTGATGTGCTGTACTGCTTTAGTCGTTGTCTACCATTTGTTACAAACGCCACGGGTACAGTACTACCGTTAGTAGTTACTTTTCTCATTTCCTTATATTTTTTTGTATTTGAGTCTCTATTCGTTGGTATCAATTCCAACTCGAATGTCGTTTGACCGACACTAGAACCTCAATCACAAGGTTAAACATAAATATATGTGAAAATAAAAAAATTGTAAAGGGTTTATATTCCTTTGGTGTGAATTAATATTCCGGTTGCAACTAAATTACCTGATTCATCATTGGTTAAGTCTATTTCGATGTCTTGGTCAATACCAATCCAACCAATATCGGCAAGATCGTCTGTCTGTGCGTTTGACCAATCTATTCGAATCATTAAATCTTCATCTATTGGGTCTTCAGATCCTTCTGGGTAATATGTTACATAAGTTTCTATTTCTTCGGGTCCCTGGAAATCATGTACAATTACACCTTTAATTCCGAAACTTCTTGCTTCCATATCGATTCTAAAAGACACGTTGAATTTAGTATCAGGGATCCAGTCGATCTCATGACCTTTAAACGTTTTTTTATGATACCCAAAACTACATGAAACTTCCTGCCTGTATCTATTATTCTCAGTTATTTGTTCTGATACCAATTTGTTCATTAATTTGTCGACTTGGGTTTCATTTAATATTACTTTTTTCATTGTCGTGGTTTATAAAGTATGCTGTTTAGTTTCTTTTGGTAAAAATGACCTAATGAAAGTGCTTCTTTTTCATATGGTCGGTCATCATATTCAACATCCTTGAATTGTACGGTATCACCCTTCCATACATAACCATAATTATCTATTGTTCTGAGATCGCCGGATTCATACTGTTTGAGATGGACTAATTCATGTGGAAATACGTATTTCATCCTCCCGATGGTGGCATTTTTTTGTAAGTAAATGTTGTATAGATGTTCTTCAAACGGAACACGAACGATAAACGCAAAGTATTCCGTTTTATCGTCTTTTTCAAAAACTGATGGGAGTGGATAAATGTTTATTTTCATTGTATCATAATCCATTAATTTATTCAATATTACCATTGTAAGGGTGTCCGCCATTTCATTATCGGTGAAATTCTCTACCACCAAAGAGGTGGGGAATTCAAATGTATTAAATTGACGTTTTGGGATTTTAGTCAATAAAAATATAACTAACGCTAGTCCTAATACGACCCCTATAATAATAAAAATAGTTTTCTTTTTCATTTAAATTTGAATAAGCTCTCTCGTTGCTAATTTTTCTCGAATAAATTCATCACCCTCTGGGCCGTCAAACATTCTTCCTTTCATATAATCCGGGGAACTTTTTACTGTTATAGCCTCTGGAGTTGTGAACATATAAAAATATTGTTCCTGGTCGATATTACCATCACCATGCGTGTAGCTATATTTTTGAGTGATATATCGTTTTCTTCGAGTCACACCGTTATCGTCATACTGGTGTACATATGATCTTGTCTTTGTTATCATATAATTAATGTCTTTAACAAATTCGGCGTTCTCAACATTTATGACACCAAATCTGGTGTTTTTATCGAGTTTATTTGTCTGTGGGGCAATTATTGTGTTATTAGTTTTTTCGTCGGTGAGCCACCTTCTCCAATTGGTTCCAATAATTAATTTCTTAATTGCAAGAACGCCATCTGGAACTTCTAAAATTCGGAGTTTATGTTCTAATAGTTTGTGAAGGTCATCGGGCTTAGTTTCTAATCTAAGGATATCTAAAATCCTGAACGGGGTATTGGGATCATTACACACGAACCTAGTTTGGAGGTCGTTGTTTAGTTTAGTTGTTTTATCAACATAAAGTTTTCTGGTTTTTCGATCCATTGTGAGAAATGATGTCACATCGGGCACGTGCCTACCTGAATCAACATATGCATATTGCCACGACTTTGCTATCGATCCAAAATAAAATTTATGACCTATGGTCATAGAAATTTGATCGATAGTGAGATCTGACCTTTCTTTACGTGTGGTACCAAACCACGGAAAGAATTGTTGCTTACCTTGCAATTGTGGGTATATCCCGACGAGGTAGTTCCAATCATGCCCAGTTGTTGTACTATTATATAAATCAACAAGGCCATATGACCCATTTTGTTTTGATTGAATAGAGGCACAATAATGAGGGTCTTGGTCGTCTTTATTCTGATCCCACACATAGTAAAACGCATCGGATGGTCGATAATTTGTCCATAAGTTTGATCGACCTCTATCGTTAAGGGGAACGGTGGTACACCAATATGCTTGACCTCTTGAATTACCCTCTTGTTTTCTTTTTATGTTTAATATTCGTTGGATGCTTCCTAAGGCAATCGATTCGTTTTTACTTTCGATTTTATATACAATAAGCCCATCTTCATTAACGATTCGATTTGCCGGTTCTTGCCATCTTTCTTTGGCGAGAGCAAGTTGCTCATCAATAGGTAGTTTCGTCCCTGGAACAATGTTTTCCTCATCAATAAGGGCGTTTTCTTCTCTAATAAACAACATCCAAAAATCCATTACATCCCACGGATATTGTTTCAAGTCAAATAAGGATGATTTATTCTCAAGAACAGGAATCATTGTTGGAAATCTGGCAGCGATTGTGGTGATTTCAGGAACGTTTATATAGTGGCGCCCTTCCTCTCGATGTCCATATGGATGATATGGCCTTAAACCATCCCTACGAATATTAAAAAAACCTAACGCGTCATCCATTTGGTCCTCTGTTAATCCTGGATTTTCGGCGCTCCATTTTTGTTTAATCTGTTGTGCTGCGGATAATTTTTTTGGACGTTCTGGCCGAACTGGTTCTGGTTCGGCGGGTTGTGGTGGAACCTCGTCATCGGCCGGTTCAAATGGATCGGCATTATCCAAAGGGTCTCCTTCTTCATCCCATGGATCAGCAGCGTCCAACGGATCTTCTTGTTCTAAAAATAAAAATAGGTCTCTAAATTTCATATCTTAATAGTGTTTTAAAGGAAATAATATCGGCCATGACCTAACGCTTCAATATCAAGCTTAACTCCTGACTTAAATAATTTAACCACAAGTTCGTCACCCCCTTCTTTATACGCATTTTGAAATACACGAACTAAGGTTTCATAATCATCCCCGGCTCTAGACGCCATATGCGCGAGATCATGAAGTTTTAATATTTGTCCCATTTGTTCATTTAGGGTATGATTCACAACTGTTTTGATTTGTTCTTCAGTAAATATATATTTTTTCATGCTCGAATTATAGTTATAAATATAAAATTATTTGTGTTTTGTGATCATAATGTCTATAATTTTACATATATTTAGATAAAATCACAAGAAATGAGAGGAGTCAAGCATACAGAGTTTCTAACTTTTAACGATAAACTATACACGGTACATCGTCGAATCCCGAAAGGAGTCATAAAAGAGAATCACATTCTCGATGTTAGAGATGCTTGGCATTGTGATACAGTCTTGAAAACAAGGAATGAAGATATAGAAACTTATGTGTTTTTATTTGAATGTCCTGACGCAGTAATTGTTGAGGATATACCTACGCCAACTCCCCTGGCGAGTCCGAATCCTTCGGATCAACATTAGGCGTGGTCTTCTTTGGGACGGGTTTCTTTGGAGCGGGTTTCTTTGGGGTTGAACCCATCTTATTTACTACATCGAAGTTTTTAACAACATCATTTAAAACCGCAGCAAATTCAAAATTTTCCGCTTCTTCGTTCTTTTTACATAGGACCGCAATGAAATTTCTCAACTCACTATCAGATAAATTCGCTTTGACCTTAGCACTATTCTTTAACAGGTTTAGCACAGTGAAGGAAACCGTCATTTTTTTCGTATCACTTAATCCAAAATATTCGTCAATCTTGATTGCTGATAAAATATTTTGGGATATATTCTCAAGGAATGATATAAACGATGGATGGTTTACATTAACTTTCATGTCTCTTCTATTTGAATTTCCTGGTTCCATAATCTTATTTTTATAAATAGTTACACCTATACAAAGATAATAAAAAAAAGGGAGAATCTATACGATGACTCTCCCTTTTTCACAATTAATTGAAAAAATTAATTACTTTCCCCATTTTCCATTACTAACTATTTGGGCTATAATTCCGTACACGGACATGTCAACGAAAGAATCTTGAATGGATTCTCCAACTAAATCTTCTTTACTCAATAAGACAAGTTGCTTTAATCGTTGTACTTTATCGTTCACCCTGAACCATATCCCGGTCAATGAAACTCTAATCTGGTCGGGGTTTTCAAGTTTCGTCCCGACTGAAATATTTTCAGGACCGTAATTCAATTGTTTCTTACAAAACAATTCATACTGTTCATTTAGGATTCTCTTAAATTCTTTTGTCGTTTGGGGGTATAACTTCTCACACTCCGCAACGGGGGCTGATTTTGCTGGCCTGGCATTTGTTTTTTCGTCTTCCATTTTATCTAATATTAATGTTTATTTACGTGTTTACAAAAATATAATGAAAAAAAGGCACAATACCAAATATTTATAAAAAAAGAATTACGATGCCAACAAAAAAATCACAAGAAAAAGTGTCACACCCTGGTCAATCAGATCAGCCGAAACATAAACAGTTAGTTCGAATGTTATCATTTAGAATCGTGCCAGCATATTATAAGAAAATTGAAAGGGTTGCTGACGATCAGGATACCACCGTATCTGCACTTATCAGACGATACATTAAGGAAGGTATGGTAAAGGATCTTGAAATGAGGGGTGATGATACAGATTTTGTAATTGAACCTTAATTATTTATCGAATCTTCTCCTTGCACTTTCTGTAATGAACACATATTGGGCGTACCCTACAAAGTCGTCCAATTTTTTTGCGTCACAATAACTCATGGCCGACCTCAAATAATCTTCAAAATTCTCAACCCATTGGGATAAGGAATATTCAACCTTTTGGTATTTTGTGATTCCTTCTGCGGTCACAAGCGATGTTTTACCCCAACTTCTCTGTACCGCCTTGGTTGACATTCCACGATATTTTTTCTTTACGGGTAACCCCCATAACCATAATTTCTTCGCCAATCGATATTTGATCTTTATTCCGTACAGGTAATTAAATCCAGATGACTCAATTGCTTTATTAAAAACACTTCCAACCATCACATAATCAGCACCCAGTGCAAGGGCTTTGATGATATCAGAATAGTTTCTCATCCCACCGTCAGCGACAATATAGGTGTTTGTTAATCCCAATTGTATTTTTTGTTTATGACACTCGGAAATTAACGAACCCATTGGATAATTAATTGACACATTTGCTGCCGTAGTACATCCAGCCCCTGTTCCAATTGAACATCTAACATAATCAGCCCCCGCCATCGCAAGATTTGCAAAGGTTTCGGGGTTAGCCACATTACCCACCATTAATACCATATCTGGATAATTGGTTTTTAATTGTTTTACTATTCTAAGTAATTTGGACATATGACCGTTTGCCATGTCGATAAGAACATTAGGGTAATTTTTTAAGTCGTCAGACCCATGTTCCCATCGATATAAATTATCTTCAATTTCAGATAACCCGAAAGATTTAAAGTAAAGTTTGGGGTGAATCATACTAACGGTAACACCTCTAGGAATACACGGAATAATTCCCTGTCTAATATATTTTTCAAAATTTGCGGAACATACGACAGTATCCATCGGGGCGGCCATAAGTGGTAGAGTTTCTAATTCTCCATCGAAATGCCAACTGAACCGGCGTTTAACGTTACATTCACTTCTACTATTAATGTCACTTGTTTCTGAGGGAACTAATACGATGTCATTCAAATCGAATTTTAAATCGGTCATGTTTATCTATTTTAACTAAAAATAAGAAAATTTTCCCAAATAAAAAAATTAAGAGATAGAAAAGTATTTATAGGTATGGAAAAAGTGATCATAACCGAAGAACAGGTAAAGAAAGTTTTAGATAACATCTTATCTGAACAAATGAAGAAAGTCTCAAGACAGGATTTTAGTCGTACACAATTTAAAATTGAAGAATTACAAAACTCATTAAACGAGACCATTAAAGAGTTTAGAAAACTACAAACAACTGTTCCATCTGGTTTACAAACTGCCGCCAATTCCAAAATCGCATCCATCGGTGGGCATTTATCAAAGGCTCAAATGGAGATTGATAAACTTAAAATCGGTGTAAATAACTACAAAAGAAAGATGTACTCTCGACAGGTTACTAAACCAGAAGCCCCGGAAGCTTCAACCACATGGAACGGGTCACAAGTTTAGGTTTTCAATATTTTTTCTTCCATATATCTTTTTCCTTCTTCTGTGATAAAAAAACTATCACAATCATCAAATGAATTTATAAGTCCGAGTTCATATAAATGTGCCAGACCTTCGTTAACCTCACATTGATTAATAAACCGAAAGAGCTCTTCATCTGATTCAAAAACCCCTTCATCACCTTCACCAAATTTCCCATCAATAAACTTTTGTGTCATTATATCACAAAGATAGTTTTTCGCCAGTTCGGTTGGCATAATTTCCTCCTTTAAAAGTTCAATAACTTCTTCGGCTTTTTTGATAATGAATGGTTGATATGTGGTTTTCATGTTCTTTTTTTTTACAAAGATAGTAAAAACATTGGATTATCCAAGTTCTGACTTGAATTTTTTCTTTATTTTAGGTATATTATCCGTATAAATTTACTTCATGAAAAAGAACAAAATTTTTATTCAGATCGCATCTTATCGAGATGCTGAATTATTACCCACATTAAAAGACTGCCTCGAAAAGGCTAAATACCCAAAAAACCTTGTGTTTTCAATCGCATGGCAACATTCTGATGACGATAAATGGGACGATCTATCAGAATATAAAGATGACAAAAGATTTAAAATAATTGACATTCCGTATATGGAAGCCCAAGGTGTTTGTTTTGCGAGATCGATTCTACAACAACAATA
>Ga0307378_10012103_pt1 | contig 11054 bp, 13 predicted proteins | sample UN1MG_FD_202238 | JGI IMG/M metagenome (GOLD analysis project Ga0307378, IMG submission 202238) | Soil microbial communities from Risofladan, Vaasa, Finland - UN-1 | ecosystem: Environmental > Terrestrial > Soil > Coastal area > Acid sulfate soil | place: Finland: Risofladan, Vaasa | collected...
TCATCTATTTCTAAGTTTCAAGATAATTCATCAAGTAAAATAGAATATATTTCAACTGGTATTGAAGAGCTAGATGCCTCATTAGGAGGCGGTTGGCCAAGAGGAAGAATTGTAGAAATCTATGGTCCTGAAGGATCTGGAAAAACATGGATGCTTTCAAAAGCTTTTGGTCCCGCTCTTGCAGCAGGACAAAAATGCTTACTTTATGATGCAGAAGGGTCTTATCATCAAAGTTTTGCTAAAATGAATAATGTAGACGCTAGTGAACTTGAATATTCGACAGAAGATGCTTGTGAAAAGATTATGAACCAAATAGAAGGGCTTTGTGAAGATAATGAATATGATATTATTGCAATAGATTCTTTAGCTTCGCTTGTTCCCAAAAGAGTATTAGAAGATGAGATGGGGAAACAAAATATCAGTCCTTTAGCGGCATCTATTGGTAGATGTTTACCAAGAGTAAATAGTAAATTAAAGAAAAGTAAAACGGTTCTTATTATTATAAATCAGTTAAGAGATAAAATCGGTGCTTTTTTTGGTAATCCTGAAAGCACTCCAGGTGGACGAACTGTTAAATTTTTAGCTTCATTAAGGATGGAAGTTAGAGCTAGTAAACCTAAAAAAACAGAAAAACCAGAATTTTTTGAAGGTGATGTTCGTATTGCTCATGATTTAAATATTAGAACAGCCAAGAATAAAGTTGGGAATCCATTTGGCAGATGTACAGTAGAGCTTTGGTATAAAATGGACAGACTTGTTATTTTGAAAATAAAAGAAGCTATGGAAAACGATGTTATCGAAAGACAAAAAACTAAAGCTGGAGAACTTCGAGGACGGGAATTGAAATTTCGAGGAAGTACTTTTTCTCCGGAAATAAAATATGATGCTAGTGCCACATTAAACTGGTTAAGGTCTGAAAATCTTTTATGTGAATTATTGGTAGACATGGGGGTAGAAGACTTTGATGAAGTGCTTGAAGATGGGGATTTAACAGACTCAGAAGTAGGAGCATATTTAGAGAAAGTAGAAAAGATGGCACAAAAGATGGTACAAAAGAATTTAGACAAAAAAGATTAAAAATGTTTTATAGCTATGATCAGAGTAAAAAATACAGTGAGATGTTTCAAAAAGCTCTTGTTTATGCTCCTGATTCAGAAGTGGCTAGAAACTATTTAGAGCAGCGTAGAATTAGTAAGGAAACCATAGAGAAATTTTCCATAGGTTGGTGTCCTGTTAATAAGAAAACAGAAACGGGTTTAATTAAAAGGTTTAGAGGAAGGGTTATATTTCCAGTAAAAAACGAATATGGGAATGTAATTGCATTTTCTGGAAGAGCTGTTGATAAAGAAAATAAACCAAAATGGACACATGAATATGGATTTCTTTCTAAATCATTTTTTTTATATGGACTTAATATTTCTTATCCTGAAATAGTTAAAAAAGGCTATGTTATTCTTGTTGAAGGTCAAATAGATCTAATTCAGATGTATCAGCATGGATTTTTAAATGCGGTTGCTTTAATGGGGTGTTCATTAACAGAGCAACATATATCAAAACTTTTTAGGTTTACAAGAAAGTTTGTGTTGTTATTAGATGGAGATCCAGAAGGAATTGCAGCGTCTAAGAAAATAGAAGAGTCTTTAAATGGTTATATTTTCCCGGATATAAAGACCGGAAAAGATGAGAAAGTTTCTACTATTAAAATAATATTAAAAAATAAAGGTATTGAATATGATCCGGATAAATATCTCTGTGAATATGGAGAGAAACGTTTATGCAAAAAAATTGAAAAAGAACTTTTAAGAAAAGGAGATATCAATGGGGGATAATACTAGAATGAAAGAAGTCTCTGCATTAGTAAAAGTTGGGTCTTCTATTGCGGGAGATTTACACGGGGATTTTCTATTTAAAAAGGGGGAACAAAGCAGAGATAATAGAGGGTTTTCTTATTTTCATCCTTCTTCTTTTGGCGGATGTTTAAGAAAAACAGCATTTCAATATTATAGTGAATTTGATGATAGATTTAAATTAAAAGAAACGTTAGACATTCGTTCTGTAAGAAGATTTGATGCTGGACATGCTTTCCATTGGAGAATGCAAAAAGATTTTTCTGAAATGGGAATACTGAGAGGTTTTTGGAAATGTCGATCTTGTGGTAAGGTTCATGGGAAAGATGAAAAAATAGGTATTTTTACTCCAGAAATTTGTGATTGTTTAAGTAAAGATGATAAGAGAACTGGTTTAGATCTTTTTGAATATGAAGAAATTTTTTTAAAAAGTGATCCAAAATATAATTTTCAAGGACATTGTGACGGAATCATTGAGAAGGAAAGAGGGGATCCTGATAGTAGATATGTAGTAGATTTTAAAACTATTAATTCTGGAGGATTCGGTAGGTTAAATCGTCCAAGTGATATTTATGTGCAACAGATTAGTATTTATATGTGGCTGTCTGGAGTACATAAAGCATTTATTTTTTACGAAGATAAGAACGATCATTATATAAAAGAATTTCCAATTATATATGATGAAAATGAAATTGAAAGAATGACTCAAAAGGCTCTTCGTTTAAAGGCGATTCTTGATAAAAAGAAATTACCGAAAAAGCCAGATGATTATAAAAAGGACAAAAAACCTTGTAGAGAATATGGAAGAACTTGCGAATTTGCTAGTTTTTGCTACGGAAAATAAGGAATATTATTAATGGAAAATTTTGATGTAGTTAAAGCTAAAAAAGATGAAAAGTTTAAGGATTATTCTGATTATAAATTAATATTATTATGTCAAAAAGAAATGGATGAACATAGAAAAGAATGTAAGTGGGAATGTTTGTCTTGTGGGATGTCTTTTTATTATTCAAATTCTCTCTTTATTGAATGTAGCGAATATGTTCATGAAATGAATTGTCCAAATGTATTATGTAATGATTCTGGACATTGGAAAATGTGTAATGAAAAAATGGGGTTAGTACATAAAAGTGGAAACGATTTTCAATCTGAATATTTTAATGAACTCTTCGCTCGATATCAAAACAGATTGGTTGTTGAAAGCAGGAATGCAAGTAATGTGGAATCCCCAGATGAAATTTATTCAATTTTGCTTGAAACATTTATGAAAACCATTTATGATTTTGCAAGAGAATCTAAATTAGATGAAAAAAGTAAAAGGTGGTTCTCATCTTTTTTTTGGGTTTCTGTTAGAAATAGAATATATGATATTAGTAAAAAGTATTCTAGTGTTAAAAGATCTCCAAATATAGAATGTCGAATATGTGGAAAAGGTTTTGGTCGTATAACTATAAAACATCTTTTGACGCATAAGGTTATTGAAGATACTATATATTCTATGATAGGAAGTTATAATACGGAAAAGTTTACAACTAATGATAAAATGATAAGCTTGGGGAAAAGTAAATTTGAATTATTGTCAAAAGAAGATCAAAAAGATGCTTTAGATGGTTTGACGATGAAGGCTTATTTTTATTTGTTTCCAGATGCACAAATTGCAAATAATATGATTTCTATTAATCAAAAAACAAATGAAGGTCAAGAATCTGAAATCTTAGATGTTAATACTAGAAATGTTTTTGGGGAAAGACAGAATGTTGTAGAAAAAATTGAATTTAATAATAGAGTGGATAGTCTTATAGAAATTATTATTTCAGAAGATTTTTTGAAAAAACATAGTAAATTATTTAAAAGAGGGACATCCGAAGAAAGAAAGGTGGAAATTTTAAAAGAGCTTTTTATAAACAAATCAATGTTTCTACATGATAAAAACAAGGAAATAGATAAAAGTGTTGAGAATGCTAAAGATGGATTAACAGATGCTTTATTGAAATATATTAGAGAAAGTCGAAAATGTAAAAAAGTTTTAAAAAACATACTGCGTAAAGAATTAGTAGAAGGAGAAAAAAATGACAAATGAAGGAACTGTGTCAAAAATTAATATTCAAAAAGAATGGGAAAGAAAGCCAGATCCAGCAGAACTGAGAGTAGCTGCAACAACAAATACAAATAAACTAGCTAGTGCAATTGTTTCGAAGTTTAAAGATTTTGGATATGCTCAAATACGTGCAATTGGAAATGGGTCTATTGGAGTTGCTATTAAAGCAGTAGCAATTTCTCGTGGAAGCTTGACAATTATCGGTATTGATGCAATAGCAATTCCGTCTTACTTTGAAGTAGAATTAAAAGAAAAAGATGAACAAGGTAATCCTAAAAAAAGAACAGGAATTACTATTTCTGTAGAAAATAGATAAAATTGGAGGATATCATGGAAGAAAAAGAAAGAGTGAGTCTAGATTTAGAGGCAATGGAAGAAGAAGATCTCCAGGATCTTATGCTAGAGATATTGGAAGATGATGAAGGTAGTATCGATGATAGAATTGAATTAAGGAGATACGTTGCCGCAATTCTTAAAATAGATAAAGAAACTGAATATCTTAAGAAAGAATATAAGCCAGCACTAAAAGCTAAATATTTAGATCCTTTAGATGAAAAAATTCAAACAATGGCAGAACAAAAGGATAAACTTAAAGATTATATTTTGGACTTCCTTCAGGCTAATGATGAAAAGAGTGTTTCTTTGCCAGATTTAGCAACCGTTAGTGTTGTGAATCAACCAAAATCTATTATTTATCCAGAAAAAGAAGAAGGGGAAAAAATAGTTGAAAGACTTTATGCTAAAGATAGTGAATTTGTTAAAGTCTCTCTTTCTTTTGATAAGGATAAGATTAAAAAACATTTCTTTGCTACTAAAGAACTTCCATTTGAAGGATTAATGGAGGAAGATGGTGGACAAACAATTAGACTCTCAAAAAAGAAAGATTAGCAAATGCTCTTTTTGTGATGAGAAGTCCTTATCTTCTTTACATATGATTATAAATGGATCTGTGGTTCGGGTTTGTTTTTGTGAAAATCATATGAAAAATTATTCTTTTTCTCTTGAACATGAGAGCTTTGCAAAAAGAGAAAAAAGAAAAAAATATATGGAAAATTCTTCTATTCTATTAGAGTTAAAAAAATCTGAATTATCTTATTTGAAAGAAATTGAAAAAGAAAAATGATTTTTTAATGGAGGAAGATATGTTAAGAAGTATAGCAATTTGTTCTAAATGTAAAGAACAAACATTGGTTTCTGATGAAGGAGAAGGAATGCTTGTTTTCGATTTTATAGATTCAGAAATTAGATTCTTTTGTCCTAAATGTAATAAAGAAAGTTATTTTAATTTGGGAGAGATACAAACAGAAGTAAAAAGACAAACTAAACTTCCTGGAATTAGCTCAGCTAGTTTCTAAAGGAGAATGTTAATGCCAGAAGAAATTATAAAAATAAATGGAACTGAAACAGAGAAAGTTTCCACTGTTTTAAGAACCTCAAAAAAGAAAAGGGTGGCTATTTTTTGCCATGATTCTCCCGATCCAGATTGTATTGCATCGGCAGAAGGTTTTCGACATATAGCAAAAAAATTTAAAAAAGAAGTTCAGGTATATTATGGGGGAGAAATAAATCATATTCAAAATCGAGCATTATGTAATGTGTTTGATATTAGTATGATTAATATATCTGATTTGGATGAAAGACAAATTGAAGCACATTCAGAGATGTTAAAAGAAAGCATTATTGTTGTTTTAGATACTTCTATGTTTTTATTCGGAAATTGTCAAGGTCCAAAGATTTTAATGGAACAAAATGTTGAACCAGATATTATTATAGATCACCATAATTATGATATTTCGGTGAATGATAAAGTGACTTTTATTAAAAAACAAACCGGATCTTGTTCATCTATTATATTTATGATTTTAAAACAACTAAAAGTTAAAATGAATGAAAGACTTAAAACTATTTTGTTTTTAGGATTATTAAAAGATACTGATGATTTTAAACATAAAGATATAATAACAAATGTAGATATTGATGTATATAATGCATTGAAAAATAATATTGATTTTCAAAAATATTTGCGAGTGACAAATTGTCCTAAACCAATGGCTCTTATTGAATTAAAAGCTAAGGCTTTTAATAAATATATAAAACAAACTGGAAATTGTATTGTTTGTGGTGTGGGATTTATTCCTCCATCACAAAGAGCTCTACTTGCTGAAATATGTGATGATTTAATGCAATATGATGAAGTGGAAAAGTCTATGGTTTTAGGTATTGTTGATGAAGGATTTGGATTATCAAAATATTTTGTTTCATCATTTAGAAGTGGCGGAGATACAGTAGATGCTCATGAGTTTGTTAGAAAAATATTTGGTAAAGATGGAGCTGGGGGTAGACGTGGAGCTAGTGGGTCCAGTGTACTTTTAGACGATATAGCGAAACATACAATTGATAGATTTTCAGAGAATGTTGAAAAGAAAGAAAGCTATTTTAATCTTTTATATCAAGCATATTCTGATAGGATCCTTCAAGAAATTAAAATGTGATTCGTATAATATAATAGAAGGAGAATATTATGTCAAAAGTGGTGGTGAATGGATTCGACTCTTTTAAAAGTGTAGATAAAGAATCCTTAAAAGAGATAGAACAGATTGAATCAATACCAGAAGAAGACATTAGAGTTATAGAAGATGTCCAATTTGAAGAAGAAACAGATAATTCAGATGAAATATTTAAAGTAAAAGAAGAAGATCTCTCTAAACATGTTGTTAAATCAATAGGGTCTATTTTTTCTTTAGAATCTATTATTGTATCTGTTTTAACAGAAGAAAATAAAACAATAGGTATTCCAGGTTTTTTTAATTCTGAAACTAAAAAATTTATTCTTTTAGATGGATCGAATGTTCCTTGTGAAAATTTTGATGAACAATTCTTGAAGTACTTAAACAGTTTTAGTGAGAAAGGAGGAAAGAAAAATGAACAGTCTCCGGAAAGTTAATTCTGTTGTTTTTGTTCCTCTAAATGCACAAAAAATAGAAAGACTATTTGAGAAAGATCCTATAGAAGAAGAGTTGATGACGATAGAAGAAAAGGTCGCTAGAGATCCGTTTTCTAGAGAAACAATTCTTTTTAGAGCCTCTTTATCTGGAGGAGGGGGAATTTCTGCTCCTAAAAGAACAATTTCTAAGAGAGAAGGTTCTTCTAAGTCAACTGAAACAAAAGTTTATTCAGGAAAAAAAGAATTTCTAAAAAATATGACAGATTCTACTATTATAATGCAGTTGAATAGAAAAATGGAGGTGGATAATAGAGGAAGACCGTTACCAGGACAAGAACCATATGTTTTAAAGAGATTTCTTCATAAAAGTAAATTAACAAAAGAAGATCTAGAATGTTATGAGCTGCAGAGCTTAATTGAATCAGGGAGCATTGAAGAAATAACAAAACAACAGCATAAAGAAGAAATGGAGCAAATGCCGGAAATAGAATCTGAAATTGAAAAAAGAAAACCAAATCCTAAAGCAATTGGTAGTGCAAGCGTTTCAATGGGATCTTCTCGTACCGCATTTGTCGAAAATAATGATGGACCAACAATTTCATTTGGAGCTAGTGATTTAGGAAGCGGAGAACCAAATGAAATGGATATTTTAATAAAACAGGCTTTAAATAGTGAAGAATAGAAAAAGGAAAAGGAAAAATAAAATGACAGAATCAGAAAAAAAAGAAGCGGAAATTGTAGAAGTCGAAAAGAAAGAAGAATCTTCAATTCCATTATCTAAGGAAGTCTTTACTGAGATGAATGAAAAGGCGATGATCTTAGAAAATGTTCATAAAAAGTTGGGGACATTGGTAGTTCAACAGGGTATTTTAACAGATCATGCTCTGTCGATGAGAAAAGAATTGGGAGAACTTTCTTTAGATGCAATGAAAAAAGCAGGAATTCCAGAAGGTAAAACTGAAGAGTATATGGTAGATATTAATAAGGGGGTCATTGTTTTAAGACCTTAAATATAGATGTAGGAGAAAAATTTAATGAGTATAGAAGTTCGACAGTTTCTACCAACAGATGGTGCTTCAAATGTCAATACCTATTCAAAAATATCATTTAATTTGGCAGCTTTAGATGATTATACTGTTGATATTACTTCTCTTACAATAACTGTTTCAACAGATTCAAATATAGATGATGAGACACATACTCTTGAATATTTGTATTCAGATGCTGGAGTTACTTATTCTGGTAGTGAAACAATTGGATATTCTGTAGAATTGGTCCCGTCTATACCATTTGATTTTGGGCAAGATGTAACAGTTGCCGTTAATGTAGATGGAGCAGACGAAAGCTCTGTTGCAACTTCTATGGAAGAATTTGAGTCAAGTTTTTCTACTGTTTATTCTGGGTTGATTTCAGATTTTAGATATGCTTTTATTAATCAATCTCAAAGAATTCCAGTTCATAACGAAATTTTAAGAAAAAATTCAACTACTTCACCAACCGTTTTCCAATCTGCATATGGTAGGTGGAATGAAACACCAGCTCCAGAAATACGGGTTAATGAGGTTCTTTTCGGAACTGGAGATACAACATATGGGCATTCTATTAATTTTGAAAATGGAAAAATAACCTTTGACAATGCGTTAGATTATAATGATGCAGTAGATGTTTCTTATTATTTTTCTTTTTTCTCAGATGAAGAAATTCAAAGTTTTTTTGCTCAAGCAACTGCTCAGTGGGGAATGTTTCCACCAATGGGAGGACCAGAGAGTATTTATTCTGCAGGGGCAAGATACTCCGGTGCTTTAATGGTAGGAGCTTCATTGTTTGCTTTTCGAAGTATTTTATTCTCTCTCGCTTTTCAAGAAACTAGAATAATTTTTGATAATGCCTCCGGAAATGAAGGATGGATTCAAATGAAGGATCTATTTAAAACGCTTCATGATGCATTTGAAAATGATTGGAAAGCTCTAATAGAAGCTAAAAAACTCGCTCTTCCAAGTATTGCAACGGTTGTTGTCCCTGCTTATACATTACCGGGTGGTAGAACATTATGCGGACAAGAAAAATGTTGTATTGGTTTGGGACAATATGTTAATTTTGAAAGTATCTTTCATATGTTAGAAGAAGGCTTTAATGTGAAAGTGATGACTTTATTGAATGGTAAACCTATTTTTTCTCAAGTATCATCTATAGAATATGAAGGAAAGAAAGATGTTCATACTGCTGTGTTTGGTAGTGGAAAAGGTATGAATTTAAAGACAAAGACAATTAATACGAGCTCTGATCATAAATATGAATCTTCTCATGGGAAGATGGTTAGATTAAAAAATCTAAATAAAGGAGATCGAGCTATTGTTTTTTCTGGGGAAAAGGCAGAAGAATGGACCCTTTTAGACAAAGGTTATAATGGATTCTTAGATTGTTATGAGATAGAGGTTCCACAAACTGGTAAGTTTTTATGTAACGACATAAGTACAAAAAACAGCCGGATGTTTCGTTATCTTTACAAGAGTGGTATAGAAGGATAATAGAATTAAAGTAGAAGGTTTAGATATTTATAAAGGAATTTTCTCCTTTTGTTTAGAATATAGTTTTAAACAAAGGGAGATTTTATTATGCAATCTACGGTTAAATGTGAAATTTGTGGAAAAGAATTTAAGTCTGTGACACTCCACGGGGCAAGCCCCGTGGCTTCTATACGGTTATCCGTATATTCTTTTTTCTTGCTTCATCGACGGTCACCTGCGATTTCACCAAAGGTGAAAACGCATGAACCTTACCATCTCCACAAGCGTTAATTTCTCTATGTCCTAGAGTATTTTTTACTTTTATATTTCTTTGTTCCTCCTTTTTGTTTTATACTATATTCACAGGGGTCAATTCATCCACGGGGAAAGCCCTTCCCTCATTCGCTACGCTCATTCGGCGTGGTTTTCTTGACCAATTCCTATAACTATGAAAATCAGAATCGTTATACCTTATATTAATATCTTTAGATTTACATCTTTTAGAACCAATTTCTCTTGCGAGTTTTTTCTGATCCTACATTAAACAAATTCTTTTTGACATTTACATTTTTCCTTTCTCTGGTGGAAAATAGATATTACTTATATAGTTTGCTATTTTGAGATATCTTTTTATTAAAAACTACTTGACGAAAATTCTCTATAAAATCTTCTAAAATGTTTAATTCAAAAATGTTTAAACTCATATAGCCATCCTTATAATAAAGAACATTCATCTTCGTCAACCAAGAACAAATAATATCAAACTCTTCTTGATCTTCGTAGTCTTCTTTAAAACCACTGTCCAGAATACCTATAACAGATTGTAAAGTTCGAAAAGATACATCAAGATTCCTGTTTTCAGAATCTTCTGGATCAATTAATGTTATAATGGTATCATCCGGAATCTTGAAAAAACATTTTATATGCGGAGGATCTTTTTCTCTAGTTTTCTCTATTGTTTCTAAATTATTAATAAGTTTTGTCAAATTTATATCAAGCATTTTCTCCTCCTTCTGACTGGTGGCAAAGACTTAAGAATCCCAATATCTATAATCGTCAGCATCCTCAACCTGTAAAACTTGCAAGGATTCTTCTAAAAATCCATGACTAAATAAAATTCCAGCCTTGATTTGAAGAAGCCAGAATTATCCTAATCAACTACCAACGCTGTGACATTACATATGCTGCTTCTGTCCATTTTGCCTTGTCATGATCATAAACAAATGCTCCAACCCAATCTGAACTCAAATCAATATTAACTGACAAAGGACCATTCCCTTCTATCCAATTATCCTGTCCTGAACCAAAGTTATATGTATATACTACAGCCCTTTCACTATCTGGATTGTTGAGTGTAAAATGTTGCCTTCTGTCAAAACTAGCAGTTGTGGTTTCAAGTCCAGAAGGATTATTTTTAAGCAAGAGAATTGATGTGCTACGATAGCCTCCAAACCCGCCAACAAAATCTATATTAGAATCCCCATTCATATCGCCAAGAGCAATAAAATCAGGTTCATGACCACTAATAGGATACATTGGCCAAGGTGTTCCTAGAACTCCTCCCCCTTCAAGCCAAAAACCCCTACATGCAATATCAAGATGTCCATCGCCATTTATGTCGCCAACATCCACAGGGGAATGCTGAATTGTAGGGCCCT
>Ga0307378_10012105_pt1 | contig 11053 bp, 25 predicted proteins | sample UN1MG_FD_202238 | JGI IMG/M metagenome (GOLD analysis project Ga0307378, IMG submission 202238) | Soil microbial communities from Risofladan, Vaasa, Finland - UN-1 | ecosystem: Environmental > Terrestrial > Soil > Coastal area > Acid sulfate soil | place: Finland: Risofladan, Vaasa | collected...
GAGGACTGCTCTAAAATAACAATAGCTGTAGAGCATCATTACCTAATTACTCCAGAAAGACCTGTTCCAGCAGGTCTTTCCTAATTTTGTTATTTCTCTCTACTGGTCGATGCTACAGGCTCCTGTTTCTTTTGTTCCTCCCACAAATCGATCAGCTGGATTATAATCCCATCCAAGGTCTGCCCGGGATTTTTCACAGCATGCAACTTTTCCCTGGTTTCTTTTTTCACCCTGATGAGGACCGTTTTACGCATACCATAGTTATACCATCACAAGCACTCTTTGTCAATGAGTTTATGCACAAATGTCTACGACTGTTGATAAAATTTAAGAGGGGCTTGTACCCCTCTTAAATCTGTTTAGCTTCAGCTTCCCTTCTCAAGGGAAGATGACCAGAAAAATGAAGCCCTGTAATCAAAATCTGGGCGTTTTCTTGTTATTTTGCAAGCCCTGGCTAAGGTTTTCTCCCCCATTTTGCGGTGTAGGCTGCGTGTAATACCCGTTACACGCATGGTTTTTTAGGCAATATGAGGCAACCCAGCGCCTCGTAGTCTCCCTTGAGATAGAGAATCCCCACTATGGCAGCAGTAACTGCGTCAAGCTCATCATGTGAGACATTCAAATTCCCCACAATCCCATACTTTGTTAATGCCGCTGCGAGTATATCGACCCCCTTATTCTTCCTCGGTATATTCAAAATGTCTTGAGCTGCACCTGGATAGCTCTCTATCACTATGCAATCCCGTTTCCTCAACCTTTCTGCAAGAGCTATCCCTCTCATGGTCAGTGCCTGCATAGATGGGAGAAGACACCAATAAACCCCAATGCCCCGCCGTTTAAGAGTCAACTCACAGTCCCTATATATCTTGTTCGGGTCTTCGGGGAGTGACAATGGAGAGTCGATAGACACTACATCTGGGGCATAATCGAGTACAAATTCCTGAATGGCAAGGTCAGACTTCAATCTCCCTGTCTCCATCACCTTATTATCACTCAGGAAAGCTACTCCACTTCGCCTTTCTTGTGAGCCTGTCAAATCAATACCTATAGATTTCATTCAGTCCCCTCTGCGTATAACAGCCCTTATACGCTTTCCCTCCAAAAGAAATGTCGAGAGTTTACACTAGGGATTTGGCCTGGCACATCTTTAGTCGGCTCTTCTTCAAAGAAAGCTTGGCGCCACAACTCTATTTCCTCTTTTGTAGGACCTCCATGTGTCATGCGAGCGATACTTAGGTGCCAGTATCGAACTTCGGGTAAAATATCCAGGGTAAAGCACATGCTCAGCCCATCGGGGAAAAAGTGATAGTGTTCTCGCGGCGGAGCCCCAACTGGCACCCGGGGATGGGCCAGAGCCCTCTCCTTCAGTTTTTTAACTATAGCAGCTACATCTAGGTCTTGCTCACTCATGAAGGCCCTCCTTAAAGGAGACGCTTTTGCCCCTCCCAAACCTTGATGAAGGGGTGTACCTTCAACACTAGCCGATCTAGGGCGAAGGGGTCACCGGATAGTATCTCAGGATGGTCATAAACCCCCAACATCGGAGCTCCACCGTAGACGAGACCCTTTTGCGTCTTCGACCAGCCCATAAAGTCAGCAACCAGTGAGAGAGGCAGCTTCGCCTCAGCCAGATTCCACTCCAGAAGAGTCCGCAGTGTCCTCCTTACCGAGTGCCAGCCGTATCCCTTTCGCTGCTCTAGCCCGGCTTTCCTGATTATTCGGTAAAACATGAAAGAAGGACTGTTGATGTTGCTTATGTTCGGGTGATAGGCCTGCAGTATATCGTTGATTGCATCTGGAATGATGTGTTCAACTCTGCGGCCACGCTTTGCCGTTCTTATCTTGATAGTCTGATTATTGTAGTCCCTCTTCCGGATGCGGATCATTTCCTCTCGCCTTAATCCCCAAATGGTGGAAACTGCCAGGTAAAAGAGTTCCGTTTTGGAATACTTGTCCCGAGCTATGATAAGAGCCTCGATTTCCTCTTTAGTAAACGCCGGCGTGAAGGCATCTTCTTCAGCCCTGGGTCTATCATCGGAAGTAAAGGGCCAGGGCCAGTTATTAGCAACTGCCAGCTTATTGATATGAACGAATTCCTTGGTCAAGGTTCTTTCGCTGATGCCTTTTTCACGCCGGTGAAGAAAGAATTTCCTGAAGATCCGTCCGGCTTCTCTCTTAGCAGTTTCATTATCCCCGGTCGGTATCTTGGTACCGTCCAGAAAATTCAAGAACACCTTTGCCGTTTGAAGATACGAGGTTATAGTACCTTTAGCTCGCTCCCGGGGAGAGGTCAGGATCAGCTTAAGGTTTTCCAGCTCTGTTTGCATAAGTCTCCTTCTTGGTAGCGGAGGAGGGATTCGAACCCCCGACCTTCAGGTTATGGGCCTGACGAGCTGACCGCTGCTCCACTCCGCGACTCCGCTACTAGATAGTACAATTATACCTATGTATTTGAATTTAGTCAAACTTGTGCTATAATTTGGAGAAGAAGGGGGTGAGGTGGTATGCTAAAGCTAACTGTTAAAGAGGCTAACGGCCTTGCTGACGAAATAGAGTATGGGGACGGAAATGCCGATAGACTTAGAGCTGTCATCGCCGACGTCAAAAAACACGGAAACGGCCGCTTATCTGTTCCTGCTACTGACATAGGTGATGAGGAATATCTTGCGGAAAAGCGTGCCCAAACCGAGATTGAGTATGGCATGGACCTCGAGTGCATGATTTGCCACGATAAATTTGACCACCTGCTCAGCGGCACCTGCGAAGTCTGCTTTAGAGAGTGGATGCTAAGCACAAAACTGAAGAGCTGAAGACCTACGAGAAAATTGTTTTAAGGAGAACGAGATGCAAGTCAATATACAAGCTGTGCAGGGTGCTTGTAGCGAGTATATCGACGATAAAGGGAAGAAGCAGACGGTCTCTATAGTCGTCTCTCCCTTGAAGGTAGCGGCAAACGAGGAACAGAGCAAAATCGTTGTTCAGACTGGTTGTAATCTATGGAAGTCTTGTCATAATAAAGGTTGCTACTATTCCATGGTTGCTAGGCAGCGGAAGCAATAGCTCAATTTTTTGAAAGTAGAAGCCCACGGTAGGGAAAGGTCTAACCGTGGGCTTATTGTTGTCAGTGGAGGTTATATCTATTTGGCGCAGGCTTTTACCGCGGAAGTAAAAGCGCCCTGAATTCTCTTGTCTTGCTGTCCGCCGGTTCCGACTGCCGGTGTGGAATAGGTTTTACCCCTCAGCGCAGCGCCAATGCAGGCATTGAATCCGCTGGGCCTGTGGGCCGGAATTCCCACCATTCGGCGAAGGGTTCGGACCGGTAGACCAGCTACCTGAGCCATTCTAATTTTGGCCATCGGAGGCACCTCCTAAATAAACTTCTTTATCATCATGAATCATCTTCAGGCTCATATGCTTGAGCAGCGCAATCGAACTCCTCAAGCCTCTCCCTCAATGATGCCTCCACTTCGCTTTTTATTTTATCAAACTCCTCACATAATTGCAAGGGGAGTACCTCGGCCGCGCGGGCAATTTTATCCAGCTCTTCAGTAAACTTACTGTAGCCCTTCTCATTGAGTTCTTCGCGGTACCATTGGAGTACTGGAGCTAAAAGGCAATCCCGACAAATACCTTTGGGGTCTTTTTCTTGAACCCACACCGCCATAGGTTTTATTTCTACAGGACACTTTTTCTCAGTCATTATTTCCTCCGCTTTTCGACACTTCTGTGGCTATAATCTGTAGCACGGCATCATTCGGCCTGGAGCCGTAATCGAGAAACTTATCAAGAGAGTTGGTTATAACGGGGCTGGGCTCCTTGGCGCCAAAGGCTTCAGCTAATTTCTGGGCTGCTGTCTCCCGATTCCCCTGGTTGTAGTTCTCCAGAGCTTCCAGGTACAGCTTCAGCGGCTTAGCTGAGGGCATGCTCATCTCCTTCTGGTTCTCCCAGGATTTCCTCAACCTTTCCGACGTCCTCAGAAGTGATTACCTGCCCTTCTGGCTCAACCACTACTGTAGATCTAACAGATATCTCCCTCTGCTCAAGGAACTTTGGCAGGCTCTCCTCCAGCTCCAGCTCCCCAAGCTCGATTTCGGTGGCTTGGTATCCTTGGGACTTCAGATGTTCTATCCACTGCTGGCAGGTCTCGTCATCCGACTGGCAGGTCTCGCAATAGCTTTTTTTTGCCTCGTCCTCGAGGCAGCTGGAGACCTGTCCACCTTCAAAGACGGTGACCAATATTTTCCTGTCGCCCTTGGTCAATTCCACAAGCTTTTTTGCCTTACTTATGTCCATTTCTTAAGCCTCCTGTTTTTCATAAATACCATAACTGACTCCGTAGAGGTTTTCAGCATCAGGCAACTCTACAAATCCACCCCGTATCAATCTCAGCTCTTTTTCATAGGGATTCTCCTTAGGCTTAGTTTTCTTCTCCAGCGTTTGCTTGGTTATATCCTCGATGTAGGCAATCTTCTCTTGATGATTGCCCCTTTCCATCGAGGGAAAGCCGGTGCCAATCAGACACTTGTCGCACCATCCTTCCAGGTAAACCAACTTGTCCCGAACCTCAATCCAGTAGCACAGCACATCCGGCTCATCAAGGTCAGGGACCTGGTCAATAAGCTTTCGTAGCTTGAGCTCGGTGATGTCTGTTCCCGGCCATCTCAACTGCAGACCCCTCGGCAGTGGGGGGCCTTCATCTGGTGGCATTGGCAAAAAGCCCTTCAACACTTTAGCCTCCTAGACTTCAATGCCTCGTTTGGTCAGTTCCGCACCCATGGCCGATAGCCACACTTCAAGCCGCTCGGTACCCCTCGGTATAGCCTCTATCTTCTTGTGCGCTTCCTCGGCTGCCTCAGCGAAAGTCTCATACCGCTTTGTCAGCGCCGGCTGAGCTTTATACATCTTGCCGGCCACGCAGTAGATATCCTGCTGGTCAGCAGCAAGCATCCCGACTATGCCCTTGCTCCAACAGAGATCCTTTCCCTTGTAGGTGAAGCAGGAGCATGGCGTGGCTCTGGCTCTGGCCTCGTCAAGGACTACTCCTGGGCTGGCCAGTTCCTCAACGCCAAAGTGAAGTAGCAGCTCGTGGTCCGAGGGCAGCTCCTCATATCTTCTAATATGGTCAGGCCCCAAATTGGCTTTTTTGGCCCTGATAGGGGGGAGGGTTACTTCCAGGTATTCCCCGCGTGCTCCCCTTTTTATAATGATTGGTTCAAGCGTGACTTCATCATTGATGGTTGACAGTACTCGCCCACAACTCCCGGTGTATTTGTCACAGACTTTGCTCCCCATTGCTATGTCAGGTATCATCCCCCACCTCCTCTTTACTTTTCCAGAATACCCCCATCTTCTGCGTACTCGAGGACGCTTTCCTCCAGTCCGGGTCCGCTCTTGAAAAAGCCTTGCTCAAACATTTCACGGGCATCATCATCCCACCAGCTTGCGAGATAATCACCAGTCTCCTTATTTTGTATTCCTATGTGAAGGCGGTCCCGCTCTTCCCAAACTTCGACTCTGACATCATCACGCGACAACTTAGATTTACTTGAATGGCCGATTTTCTCTACATATCCGCCATCCATGCCTTGTTTCCAGTACCCATATCCAGTATCCCAACCAAGAGACACCTTATCTTTGTCAGACTCAATATACCAGCCATCTCGCTCCCCATAAAAGTTCGCGGAGATTACCGTTCCTTCTGACCAACCGGCGGGGAATGAACCAGATGCAGTTGGTATGGTTATTTTGACTCTATCTCCTTTTGCTAAATCAAATTCTTTCTTAAACTGCCCCATCCCGAATTTGCTCCCTTTCACAGATATTCTGTGCTAGCCTTACTAGCTCTATCCACTCGTAGGATAATGTCCGCTTCACTTGCAGGTTCTTTCTATCTGCCAAACGGTTTTCTCCAAATTGGGGACAATACCATGGAAGCCATACACCTCATCAATGTCAGCATCGTCTATTTTAACAAAGAACCCATCAAACTCTTTTATTGCAGGTCTGTCCCCAAAATAATTCTTAATTTCGGCTACATCTTGCGAATCCGTAACTAAAATTAAATCCCCTCTCTTATTTAAATCGAGTATTGTTCCTTTTTCCTGAGCTTTCACATAGCATTTCATCATTACACTTACTTAGGGGCCACCAGTTTACAGCCGCACTTTTGGGAAAGGGCATCCTTAACCATAGCAGGAACAGTACCCCACTGAAATGACTCGATTTTCCGAATATAGGCATCATAATCTGATGATTCTATCCTGCCTTTTTGGAAAGCATAAGCCATCTCATCGACTATATCATCGATTCCCTGCCCGATGAAGAGCAGATTGTCAGCCATTTTGCCAAGCGAACAGCTCGCTGCTCGATATTTGGCCAGGTTATAGACTTGCTTGAGGTTGCCCAGGGTATCCCTGCTTATCACATCGGGAGCTTCCTCTATCAATTGTTCTACTGTTGGATAATCCATCAGAACCCCCCCTCAGCTTATTGCAGAGATAATTTTATCTAGCTTGTGGTCCCTGAGAACCGTCAATATGTATTTATGAGGGCCGGTAGCAGACGCGTACCATTTACCATCCTCAAATTCATATAACGTATACATACCGTTGGCTTTCAAAATTAGCTTGTATTCATTATCCTTATAAACTTCAAATTCTTTCATCCCTCGCCTCCTCTACCCTCCAGTTTCTTAATAACCTCTCTGGCTTCTTCCTTGCTCATACCTCCCATAACTCGTGCCATCGCATCAGACATCTTTAGTGTGTCTTTGGCTATTTTAAGCTGATGCTTTTCGGGGGTTGTTAATCTTTCGAGATAAGGATTTCCTTCATTAATCTCCTCTTTTTCCGGCTTATAATACTCTAAGTAAAATTGAGGGTTACTGAGCAGGTGCAGCAGTCGTGCGCCAGCATCACTGGTGTAAAGGAAGTTGGTCTTTTCTGCCTGTTCTTTCAGATAATTGAGTTCCTTCTTTAACACTGACCTTTCGTCATTTGAGAGGCAGGTCATCTTGTCCACATCTCCCAAAGCCTCGCCCGCTTCCCGGCTCAGGCGCTGGTATTCCTCATAGCTAGCGGTGGCAATGCCAGCACCTCTCAGGCCAAGCATTTGCAGCCACCTGGCCAGCTTCATTCCCTCCAAAATACATTTTTCTTTCATCCCTCATCTACCTCGATTCTAAGTGAAAAGGCACTTGCATTCAGTTTTAAGTCTTTTCTTTATCTCATCAGGCAAATCAGTGAACACAACCTGGTCTGTTGCATTGAGTATGCTGCCCAATTCACCTACGGTGATTAAACCATCTGAGAAGTTGTCAACTGTTCGCCTTCGCAAGAGATTCGCGGAGCGGTGGGCTTGGCTGAATCGCATGAACATCAGGTCAATATTGCAACGATCAGCAGACTGGACCGTCGTCTGAACGGCATCCTCAAGCTCATTAAATTCTCTCTTCAGGTTTACCGAGGTTAGCTCCTTCAATTCCTCCAATTTCTTCATCCCTTACCTTCCTTCTCCTGGCATGACCAGAGTTCACGCAATAGAGGCAATTCAGCTTCTGCTGCTATTTCTGCTGCTTCAGATAAGCTATGTATATCGCCTCTCAATAACCCCGCTTCATAATGCGTTATGGCATTCTCCAGGAATGTTTCGGGATGCTCAATGTTTATTCCACACGATTCGCCAACCCTTTTCAGATGTTCAGATGCTGATTCTATTTCCTCCCTTATTTCTATGGCAGTTGCCGGCAGTTTACCTGTCCTGGCGTGTTCATTATAGATAGATAGTAAATCATGAAGCTTTGCAAACAAATCGATTGCAGCAAGAGCGCATGAACAAGTTTTATGGCTCTGGCAAGTTTGGTTCATCCCTTACTCCTCTATCCTATCCCCACATCTTTCGGGTTTATATTTTTCGCTCTCAACATCATCATTACCTGCTCTTGGGAGCACTTGCTTAGCTTGTTAAACAACTCTGCAGTTCTCTGCGTGGCTGCCTCCGATGGTTTCCCGAGAAACTCATTGAACCCTATGTCCCCCAAGCGCCTGCCGAGGAAAAAGCTGTCTGAGGTTTCAGTGATCTCGGCAAACCTGCCAAAGCCGAGTATATCATGTAGCAGGTCTATCCTAGGCTCAAATTTGAGTATCTCGCTCTTGGCATCGCAGGCTGGCTTCCAAACTTGCTTTTCCATCACTTGCCTCCAGCTTTAATATTCCTCTGGAAATAGGACTGTTGTTACCGACCTGTCAGCTTCGGTAATTATCCATATTTTCGGTAAGGGTAACTTCTCATAGGCTGAAAAGAGGCGGAGATACTTGCCCAGGGCGTATTCATTTTCCCTCTTGTCTGCTTCAGACAAGTCGCCCCAGTCTCCTCTGGCGTGGCGGCCTAAGCTTTTCGTAACAAACAGGGCAAACTCGGTATTAGTAGCTACCAGGTCATTGACCCCTCTGGTAAATACTAACTGCCCCATCTCGAATTTGCGCTCTTGCCCTGCCTCTGTATTCATTCATCTCCTCACAGGACATCGCATATTTTTATCTTGAGCAGTTCATCGGCGGTCTGAGTGCCGATTACCTTCTCGGCAAGACTCATTTTATCCCACTTTTCCGGGGAGGGGACTTCACCGCCGTATATTCGGTAAAGGGTTTGTGCTTCCTCCAATGTCAGTTTGCCACAGGCAAACGCGGTAGATTGAAGTTTCTGATATTCAACAAGGTCTTTCCAGTCGGTCTTTAAGCTTTCATTAAGACTGGCTAGTTTCTCCTCAGAAACTGTCTTCATTTTTTCGTTTATTCTGGCAATTCCTGCTTCGATGCGGTTTGGCATAGCTCACCTCGTAATCACCCTTTTTTGATGAGTGATGGTTGAGTCGGTTCCCACACTAGCGGTTTGGGCCCCCACATTTCCCTAGCCTTATCCACCAACTCGGGACTCAAAACCTCATGATCAGCTCCGTAAATATAGCCGCAACCATCACCTTCATCAGCGTAGATAGCAAAGGCAGTGTTGGGGCCTAGAAAAAAGGCTAGCACTTCCTTTCCACCTGCCTTAAGGTGCATAGCCAATTCGGAGTGTTGTATTTTTAGGTTCTCTTTGCGGACAAGTCCCGCCAGATTCTCCTGAAATATTACCGGGGTTTTCCTTACAAAAGCTTCGGAATCTTTGGCTAACAACATCCCAGCGGTTGCACATTCAATCTGGCATTTAGTTGTCATAGCTATTCCCCACTTTCTTCTCTAAAAAAATGGATTCTCAATCTTAAAACGGCGGCTGCAGGCTTGGCAGTAGACAGCGTGGGCATCAGGCTCAGCTGGGGTCTCCGCACCACAGTAGGGGCAGACGGGATACCACATATCTTCCATGGTAGCCGCCTCAAGGTTTTTCTCAGTCATAGTGACTGTCTCTTCTTCGACCTCTGGCGCCCGTATTTTTTCCGCCTCCCCCAGCGCCTTGCGGGGTATTAACTTCTGCCCTACTCCTGTGCCCAACCCTATGCCGTGACTAATAAAGTGATCCTTACACATAAATGCCCACGGCCCCATGCGAGTTTTCCCGTCATAGAGGCCTGGCCAATCACAGAAATCGCACTTTGGTAGTTCCTGCACATATGCTGTGGTGCCGCTTCTTGGATTGCCCATCTTCTACATCCTCCGAAAAAGAAAGGAGCAAGCATTATTTTGCTCGCCCCGTTTTTATCTATTGTAAGCCCTATCTTTATCTAGGTCTTAATTTCGCTCTTTCTCCTTTCTATAAATTCCCTGAGCCTTTCCCTGACCTCACTGCAGGTATCGCATTCCTCTTCCGGGATTGACCACAGCCGGCTCATGAACTCCTCGGTAACCTGGCTTGCCCTGGCCGCCGCCTGCTCCATGGTTTCAACGTCCTTTATGGCGGTGATGGAGTGCCTCAGCTCCCTCGACTGCTTGAGTGTCCAGACTGCGAGTTCCTTCTCGACTCCCTTGAGTTTGGCGATCTCATCCGGGGCAAGATCGATGCGCTCCATGACATTGAGCTCATCGAGGGCGATGCGGATTCGCCTGGTTACCTCCGGCTGTCTGACGCCCTTATCTCGGGCAAACCTTATCCCCTCAGAAAGGGATGAGGAGGTGACAGAGAGATGGTCGCGGGAGCAGGGTAAACACGCCGTGCCTGCAGATATCGACCCCGGTGATGGGGATATCTCATCTTGACCTGGTGGCGGTTCTTTTAGCGTCTCAGGGGCTGTGGCAGGGGTTGCGGACTCCTGCAGGCCAAATTTCGCCGCGGCCTGGTCGAACTTATTGGCAACCTTGTCAATAATGTTCAGCCCAGTCTCAATGGCGTCACCCGCCTTGTCGATCACGGAGAACGCGTCCTCGGGGCGGGGCAATTTAGGCAATCTTGGCATACGAACCATGTGAGTTACTCCCGTCCTTAAAAAAGGGGGCAAGCCCTTCTCAGCGAAGGTCACCTGCCCCGTTTTTCCGGTATTTTCCTCCCCACCTTATTATTGTTTCAGAGGAGGGAATTGTCAACCCTGGGGTCTGCCACCGAACAAGAGCTCATCTTCAAGGTCCTTGGCCTCTCTCTCCAACACGACGGCTTCCTTCAGTCCCTTGGAAATTTTTGCCTTCTCCTGAGGGCTTTTCCTGACTGACTCCCCGCCACCGGTTAGGCCCATCAGCACTGGTTTTACATCGGACCTGATTCCGGTGACTTGGCTGTCAACGGAGGTCATTGCCTTTTCTAACAGTGCGAAGCGCCCCTCAAGTCCCCCCCGGTTTGACATATCTTTTCGCAACTCTTCTAGCCCTTTGGCCAGATTGCCCAACGCGCCTTTCACGGCATCCAGTTCTTGCTTCTGCAGCGAGTCCTTGAGCTCCCGGACCTCCGCCTGCAGCGCTCTCATCGTTTCAGAACCTTCTCCCTCACCCGTTTTTTTCAGCATCCCCAGCTGGTTCAGCTTGTCCAGCATCTCTATCTGCGTAACTCTTCCTTCCTCCCCGGTCTTTCGCAACAGCCCCAGCTGGTCCAGCTGGGCAAGCAATGCCCCCTCGCCGCCGCCATCACTCTT
>Ga0307378_10012106_pt1 | contig 11051 bp, 4 predicted proteins | sample UN1MG_FD_202238 | JGI IMG/M metagenome (GOLD analysis project Ga0307378, IMG submission 202238) | Soil microbial communities from Risofladan, Vaasa, Finland - UN-1 | ecosystem: Environmental > Terrestrial > Soil > Coastal area > Acid sulfate soil | place: Finland: Risofladan, Vaasa | collected...
GTGGTGGATCCTACGCCAAAGGGGGGTGATGTCGGCTTCCTTCGGGTACCACTGTGAAACGGGTACGTTCGTGGTCACCACGACCTCGGTCCAGACGCCGTACGTAAACCCGCCCTTGACGGGTAAACGAATCGGGTAGCCATCGAGCAACCCCAGTAGGAAGCGAAATGGTATGCACCCGTCGAAGTCGTCCAGCACCAGGCGCCGTTGTCCTTCGTAGCCGTCCCACCAGATCGCGCTCCCAGCCGAGCAGTCCTGCACGAACAAATCAGGCCAGCAACTGTAAGCATCGCGCGTCTTGCCACACCCTGTAGGTCCAATCTTGACGACGGTGATGACATCGCGCCAACGTGGTGCCACAGCACGCGCACGCCCCTCCAACAGCTTGGCATAAGCGTATGGGAATAGGGCGGTGGTGGGGTCGTCCGCGCACGCGTCAAAGAATGACGTGCCTTGTGAAGCAGCCTCGACCATGGTCTCGACATCGTGGCGTCGGCCACGCTCTTCCTCGTGCCACTCCCCAACCTCCAGCCACTCGCCGTCCTTGCAGCAGTAGTCCCTGGCCGCCTCTCGGGTCCCGTGTCGTCCTTCCCAGTGGGCTCGGGCGTTGACGTTGTCCTTCAGCCACTGCAGACGCTTGCGCGTCAGCAGTTCCAGGTAACCTTGTAGGTGCGGCGTACCGGCCTCTGGGTGCTCGCGTCCCATGACCAGATAGCGCACGTTCCCGGGTTCCTGCGGGTCACAAATGCTGCCAAGGTGGTTGAACTCGTCATCAGTAGGGTTATTGACAGTGAAACACCAATGTTTGCAACCGCCCGCGCGAGACGGCGCCGCTGCCGGAGGAGCTGGATGCGGCGCTGGAGAGTTTGGGCGGGAGTACGGTTCAGTCGGCGCGGGGGAGGGGGGGTTCGCGGGCGGAAGCGGAGAGGAGTCGGGGAGCGCCTCATAACAGAAGAGAGGCGAAAGCGGGTTGGGTGCGGCTGTTTGCGCGGTCGGGTTCGTGGCGAGAAACTCAAGGAAGAGCTCATCGTTCATCGTTGGGTGTTGGTACGATCGGAGAATTGGGCACGGATAAAATTGGGACAGAGGTCAAAATTGGTACCGGTACCGCAGGTGGGGTAATACTGAACCCACCTGCTGGTACCGCTCTGCTTATATAGACGTGAGCCTGTTGGACGGTACAGACCCGGTACGATGACGTCACTATAGAACAAATCGAATGTTCGAATGTTGACGTCAGCAGACGACGGGAAGGGCGTGAAAAACGCGAAACAAAAAAGTGGTTTGACCATTACAGATCATGATATTTTTCATGATCTTCGATTTAATTTTAAATCTTGAAATAATCTTGAATGGATCTTGAAAGATACGTCCAGAAATTAATTATTTTTTTTTAGGTTTAGATCTTGAAAAGATCTTGAATGGATCTTGAATGCTAAGTCGAGAAATGCGGTCGGGCGATTTTGTATAGTATCCCTCAACCTAACGGCAGGAGTGGCTCCAGTCACGCAAGGAGTGTGCGCTGCCCGGCTGTCGCTCATGCGATGAATTCGCTTCGCTCATTCGTTGCATTCGCTGCGGGCATGCGCACACTCTCAATGATGGTTTATTTACATTCAGAATGCAACACCGCCACTGCGCTGGTTGCATGTGGCCATCGTCTCTGAGAAGTATTCAGGCGTAACCCACACCTGACGACACAAGCAGTACCATGTCCAGGCAACCAGACCGTAGTCGTGCCACGGGGTTGTCTCTAAGTTCCACATCGCACTCACCCACACAGCCTTTCCCTTGAAGAGAATACCTTGCCCGTCTGGCGAGGTTACATCGTACACAACAGGATACATATATTGATTGTCTACCGTGGTTCCGGCCTTCGTACTGGACTCTATATGAGTCCAGTACACATCAGGCCTTTGCAGATATTTCTCAACATTCATCCTACCCGCTATCCATGGAAGCTTCGTGTCGTAGTGCATGCCCCACTGGTTGGCCTGAATGGTGAAGCGTGCCAGACGTGTATCGAATCCATAGGTGTGATGGAATGGCATTGGCTCCATAATGAACGCCATCTTGCTGCACTCCACCATGGACATCTTGCCGCGGTCACTGATACCGGCCTCCGAGAGCTGATGTTCCCGTGAGTAGACCGTGTTCCCCAGGATGGGCTCCGACATCTTCATGCCAAACGATTTCCATTTCCATGGTTCCTCCTCTCCCCTCGGGATCACCTTGACCCGTTTCGACATCTACGCAGTTGCGCCGATCTGCGAGTGCAGTTCCGCCGCGAACTCGTTGCAACTCACGGTGGTGAACGTGTAGGAGATGCCGAACTGGACTTCAACAGGTGCGTCGATGTGGGCTGCGTGTAGCTGGAGGTAGATGTGCTCTCCAATGACCAGCTTGCCGTGTCCGTGGGCGTCGGTGAAGTCGGTTCGGTTCTTGAATGATCCTGCTTCCGTTAGCAATTGTCCGCTGGCAACGTCCTCGTCGATGCCTTGCTTGTACCACCAGATGTTCTCTGGGTATCCGGGACCTGTCAGGAATCGCAGATGTCCTACTCTTGGGGCTGTTGTCAGTGCACAGAAGATGTCCGTGAATTGCCCGTGTCGAAGGATGTTCGTGTGCATGAAATCGATGTTGTGTATCTCAACTGCGTAGTACCTCCCTCCTGTTGGCGCTTGAAGTGGTCGAGGTACGGTGATGGTCCACTCGATGTCTGGGTTGGCTACCTCCGGCTGTACTCTGGTGAATGTCCAGTCTTGATAGAACTTATCCGTTGTCGTCGCCTTGCGTCGCTTCGACATCAGCAACGTCGGCAGGCCTTGAGAGCCTTGCTGCTTCCGCTCCTTGATTTGCACCCAAGTGACGTCAAATCGCGCTGTGTAGCGCTAAGTGCCGCCTTCTGCTGCTTTGCCCTGGCCTTCAGTTCCCGCTTGATCTTCTGCACGTATGTCGGGGCACGTGGTCCCCTCTTGCGTTTGGCAGGGGGCATTGTTTATTGACGTACAAAAGAATCACGCAACAAGGGTGGGGACATACACTCACACCCTTATATAGCAAATACAAGGCAATGGTACCGATGGTACCAAGAACAAATGCTGTACCACTAATCAAACAACATACAGCGCATGGAACTCCTCTACGTATCCCCCGAGGCCGCTGTACCGCTCGATGTGGTGGATCCTACGCCAAAGGGGGGTGATGTCGGCTTCCTTCGGGTACCACTGTGAAACGGGTACGTTCGTGGTCACCACGACCTCGGTCCAGACGCCGTACGTAAACCCGCCCTTGACGGGTAAACGAATCGGGTAGCCATCGAGCAACCCCAGTAGGAAGCGAAATGGTATGCACCCGTCGAAGTCGTCCAGCACCAGGCGCCGTTGTCCTTCGTAGCCGTCCCACCAGATCGCGCTCCCAGCCGAGCAGTCCTGCACGAACAAATCAGGCCAGCAACTGTAAGCATCGCGCGTCTTGCCACACCCTGTAGGTCCAATCTTGACGACGGTGATGACATCGCGCCAACGTGGTGCCACAGCACGCGCACGCCCCTCCAACAGCTTGGCATAAGCGTATGGGAATAGGGCGGTGGTGGGGTCGTCCGCGCACGCGTCAAAGAATGACGTGCCTTGTGAAGCAGCCTCGACCATGGTCTCGACATCGTGGCGTCGGCCACGCTCTTCCTCGTGCCACTCCCCAACCTCCAGCCACTCGCCGTCCTTGCAGCAGTAGTCCCTGGCCGCCTCTCGGGTCCCGTGTCGTCCTTCCCAGTGGGCTCGGGCGTTGACGTTGTCCTTCAGCCACTGCAGACGCTTGCGCGTCAGCAGTTCCAGGTAACCTTGTAGGTGCGGCGTACCGGCCTCTGGGTGCTCGCGTCCCATGACCAGATAGCGCACGTTCCCGGGTTCCTGCGGGTCACAAATGCTGCCAAGGTGGTTGAACTCGTCATCAGTAGGGTTATTGACAGTGAAACACCAATGTTTGCAACCGCCCGCGCGAGACGGCGCCGCTGCCGGAGGAGCTGGATGCGGCGCTGGAGAGTTTGGGCGGGAGTACGGTTCAGTCGGCGCGGGGGAGGGGGGGTTCGCGGGCGGAAGCGGAGAGGAGTCGGGGAGCGCCTCATAACAGAAGAGAGGCGAAAGCGGGTTGGGTGCGGCTGTTTGCGCGGTCGGGTTCGTGGCGAGAAACTCAAGGAAGAGCTCATCGTTCATCGTTGGGTGTTGGTACGATCGGAGAATTGGGCACGGATAAAATTGGGACAGAGGTCAAAATTGGTACCGGTACCGCAGGTGGGGTAATACTGAACCCACCTGCTGGTACCGCTCTGCTTATATAGACGTGAGCCTGTTGGACGGTACAGACCCGGTACGATGACGTCACTATAGAACAAATCGAATGTTCGAATGTTGACGTCAGCAGACGACGGGAAGGGCGTGAAAAACGCGAAACAAAAAAGTGGTTTGACCATTACAGATCATGATATTTTTCATGATCTTCGATTTAATTTTAAATCTTGAAATAATCTTGAATGGATCTTGAAAGATACGTCCAGAAATTAATTATTTTTTTTTAGGTTTAGATCTTGAAAAGATCTTGAATGGATCTTGAATGCTAAGTCGAGAAATGCGGTCGGGCGATTTTGTATAGTATCCCTCAACCTAACGGCAGGAGTGGCTCCAGTCACGCAAGGAGTGTGCGCTGCCCGGCTGTCGCTCATGCGATGAATTCGCTTCGCTCATTCGTTGCATTCGCTGCGGGCATGCGCACACTCTCAATGATGGTTTATTTACATTCAGAATGCAACACCGCCACTGCGCTGGTTGCATGTGGCCATCGTCTCTGAGAAGTATTCAGGCGTAACCCACACCTGACGACACAAGCAGTACCATGTCCAGGCAACCAGACCGTAGTCGTGCCACGGGGTTGTCTCTAAGTTCCACATCGCACTCACCCACACAGCCTTTCCCTTGAAGAGAATACCTTGCCCGTCTGGCGAGGTTACATCGTACACAACAGGATACATATATTGATTGTCTACCGTGGTTCCGGCCTTCGTACTGGACTCTATATGAGTCCAGTACACATCAGGCCTTTGCAGATATTTCTCAACATTCATCCTACCCGCTATCCATGGAAGCTTCGTGTCGTAGTGCATGCCCCACTGGTTGGCCTGAATGGTGAAGCGTGCCAGACGTGTATCGAATCCATAGGTGTGATGGAATGGCATTGGCTCCATAATGAACGCCATCTTGCTGCACTCCACCATGGACATCTTGCCGCGGTCACTGATACCGGCCTCCGAGAGCTGATGTTCCCGTGAGTAGACCGTGTTCCCCAGGATGGGCTCCGACATCTTCATGCCAAACGATTTCCATTTCCATGGTTCCTCCTCTCCCCTCGGGATCACCTTGACCCGTTTCGACATCTACGCAGTTGCGCCGATCTGCGAGTGCAGTTCCGCCGCGAACTCGTTGCAACTCACGGTGGTGAACGTGTAGGAGATGCCGAACTGGACTTCAACAGGTGCGTCGATGTGGGCTGCGTGTAGCTGGAGGTAGATGTGCTCTCCAATGACCAGCTTGCCGTGTCCGTGGGCGTCGGTGAAGTCGGTTCGGTTCTTGAATGATCCTGCTTCCGTTAGCAATTGTCCGCTGGCAACGTCCTCGTCGATGCCTTGCTTGTACCACCAGATGTTCTCTGGGTATCCGGGACCTGTCAGGAATCGCAGATGTCCTACTCTTGGGGCTGTTGTCAGTGCACAGAAGATGTCCGTGAATTGCCCGTGTCGAAGGATGTTCGTGTGCATGAAATCGATGTTGTGTATCTCAACTGCGTAGTACCTCCCTCCTGTTGGCGCTTGAAGTGGTCGAGGTACGGTGATGGTCCACTCGATGTCTGGGTTGGCTACCTCCGGCTGTACTCTGGTGAATGTCCAGTCTTGATAGAACTTATCCGTTGTCGTCGCCTTGCGTCGCTTCGACATCAGCAACGTCGGCAGGCCTTGAGAGCCTTGCTGCCTGGCCTCTTCGGCTTGCACCCGAGTGACGTCAAATCGCGCTGTGTAGCGCTAAGTGCCGCCTTCTGCTGCTTCGCTCTGGCCTTCAGTTCCTTCTTGATCTTCTGCACGTATGTCGGGGCACGTGGTCCCCTCTTGCGCTTGACAGAGGGCATGGTTTATTGGTACACACAGAATGCGGAACCTGGGGAGGGACTTACACGCTCACCCAGTTATATAGCAAATACAAGGCAATGGTACCGGTGGTACCAGAAACAAATGCGGTACAACTAATCAAACAACATACTGCGCGTGAAACTCCTCTACATATCCCCCGAGGCCGCTGTACCGCTCCAGGTGGTGGATCCTACGCCAAAGGGGGGTGATGTCGGCTTCCTTCGGGTACCACTGTGAAACGGGTACGTTCGTGGTCACCACGACCTCGGTCCAGACGCCGTACGTAAACCCGCCCTTGACGGGTAAACGAATCGGGTAGCCATCGAGCAACCCCAGTAGGAAGCGAAATGGTATGCACCCGTCGAAGTCGTCCAGCACCAGGCGCCGTTGTCCTTCGTAGCCGTCCCACCAGATCGCGCTCCCAGCCGAGCAGTCCTGCACGAACAAATCAGGCCAGCAACTGTAAGCATCGCGCGTCTTGCCACACCCTGTAGGTCCAATCTTGACGACGGTGATGACATCGCGCCAACGTGGTGCCACAGCACGCGCACGCCCCTCCAACAGCTTGGCATAAGCGTATGGGAATAGGGCGGTGGTGGGGTCGTCCGCGCACGCGTCAAAGAATGACGTGCCTTGTGAAGCAGCCTCGACCATGGTCTCGACATCGTGGCGTCGGCCACGCTCTTCCTCGTGCCACTCCCCAACCTCCAGCCACTCGCCGTCCTTGCAGCAGTAGTCCCTGGCCGCCTCTCGGGTCCCGTGTCGTCCTTCCCAGTGGGCTCGGGCGTTGACGTTGTCCTTCAGCCACTGCAGACGCTTGCGCGTCAGCAGTTCCAGGTAACCTTGTAGGTGCGGCGTACCGGCCTCTGGGTGCTCGCGTCCCATGACCAGATAGCGCACGTTCCCGGGTTCCTGCGGGTCACAAATGCTGCCAAGGTGGTTGAACTCGTCATCAGTAGGGTTATTGACAGTGAAACACCAATGTTTGCAACCGCCCGCGCGAGACGGCGCCGCTGCCGGAGGAGCTGGATGCGGCGCTGGAGAGTTTGGGCGGGAGTACGGTTCAGTCGGCGCGGGGGAGGGGGGGTTCGCGGGCGGAAGCGGAGAGGAGTCGGGGAGCGCCTCATAACAGAAGAGAGGCGAAAGCGGGTTGGGTGCGGCTGTTTGCGCGGTCGGGTTCGTGGCGAGAAACTCAAGGAAGAGCTCATCGTTCATCGTTGGGTGTTGGTACGATCGGAGAATTGGGCACGGATAAAATTGGGACAGAGGTCAAAATTGGTACCGGTACCGCAGGTGGGGTAATACTGAACCCACCTGCTGGTACCGCTCTGCTTATATAGACGTGAGCCTGTTGGACGGTACAGACCCGGTACGATGACGTCACTATAGAACAAATCGAATGTTCGAATGTTGACGTCAGCAGACGACGGGAAGGGCGTGAAAAACGCGAAACAAAAAAGTGGTTTGACCATTACAGATCATGATATTTTTCATGATCTTCGATTTAATTTTAAATCTTGAAATAATCTTGAATGGATCTTGAAAGATACGTCCAGAAATTAATTATTTTTTTTTAGGTTTAGATCTTGAAAAGATCTTGAATGGATCTTGAATGCTAAGTCGAGAAATGCGGTCGGGCGATTTTGTATAGTATCCCTCAACCTAACGGCAGGAGTGGCTCCAGTCACGCAAGGAGTGTGCGCTGCCCGGCTGTCGCTCATGCGATGAATTCGCTTCGCTCATTCGTTGCATTCGCTGCGGGCATGCGCACACTCTCAATGATGGTTTATTTACATTCAGAATGCAACACCGCCACTGCGCTGGTTGCATGTGGCCATCGTCTCTGAGAAGTATTCAGGCGTAACCCACACCTGACGACACAAGCAGTACCATGTCCAGGCAACCAGACCGTAGTCGTGCCACGGGGTTGTCTCTAAGTTCCACATCGCACTCACCCACACAGCCTTTCCCTTGAAGAGAATACCTTGCCCGTCTGGCGAGGTTACATCGTACACAACAGGATACATATATTGATTGTCTACCGTGGTTCCGGCCTTCGTACTGGACTCTATATGAGTCCAGTACACATCAGGCCTTTGCAGATATTTCTCAACATTCATCCTACCCGCTATCCATGGAAGCTTCGTGTCGTAGTGCATGCCCCACTGGTTGGCCTGAATGGTGAAGCGTGCCAGACGTGTATCGAATCCATAGGTGTGATGGAATGGCATTGGCTCCATAATGAACGCCATCTTGCTGCACTCCACCATGGACATCTTGCCGCGGTCACTGATACCGGCCTCCGAGAGCTGATGTTCCCGTGAGTAGACCGTGTTCCCCAGGATGGGCTCCGACATCTTCATGCCAAACGATTTCCATTTCCATGGTTCCTCCTCTCCCCTCGGGATCACCTTGACCCGTTTCGACATCTACGCAGTTGCGCCGATCTGCGAGTGCAGTTCCGCCGCGAACTCGTTGCAACTCACGGTGGTGAACGTGTAGGAGATGCCGAACTGGACTTCAACAGGTGCGTCGATGTGGGCTGCGTGTAGCTGGAGGTAGATGTGCTCTCCAATGACCAGCTTGCCGTGTCCGTGGGCGTCGGTGAAGTCGGTTCGGTTCTTGAATGATCCTGCTTCCGTTAGCAATTGTCCGCTGGCAACGTCCTCGTCGATGCCTTGCTTGTACCACCAGATGTTCTCTGGGTATCCGGGACCTGTCAGGAATCGCAGATGTCCTACTCTTGGGGCTGTTGTCAGTGCACAGAAGATGTCCGTGAATTGCCCGTGTCGAAGGATGTTCGTGTGCATGAAATCGATGTTGTGTATCTCAACTGCGTAGTACCTCCCTCCTGTTGGCGCTTGAAGTGGTCGAGGTACGGTGATGGTCCACTCGATGTCTGGGTTGGCTACCTCCGGCTGTACTCTGGTGAATGTCCAGTCTTGATAGAACTTATCCGTTGTCGTCGCCTTGCGTCGCTTCGACATCAGCAACGTCGGCAGGCCTTGAGAGCCTTGCTGCTTCCGCTCCTTGGTTTGCACCCGAGTGACGTCAAATCGCGCTGTGTAGCGCTAAGTGCCGCCTTCTGCTGCTTTGCCCTGGCCTTCAGTTCCTTCTTGATCTTCTGCACGTATGTCGGGGCACGTGGTCCCCTCTTGCGCTTGACAGAGGGCATGGTTTATTGATCACACACAAAAAGCGGAACCTGGGGAGGGACTTACACGCTCACCCAGTTATATAGCAATTACATGGTAATGGTACCGGTGGTACCGGAACAATTGCGGTACGCGCGCAATCATTCAAATCACACAACATACTGCGCGTGGTACTGCTCTACGTATCCTACCCCACAGCTGTTGTACTGCTCGATGTGGTGGATCCTACGCCAAAGGGGGGTGATGTCGGCTTCCTTCGGGTACCACCGTGTAACGGGTACGTTCGTTGTCACCACGACCTCGGTCCAGACGCCGTACGTAAACCCGCCCTTGACGGGTAAACGAATCGGGTAGCCATCGAGCAACCGTAGTAGGAAGCGAAATGGTATGCACCCGTCGAAGTCGTCGAGCACCAGGCGCCGTTGTCCTTCGTAGCCGTCCCACCAGATCACGCTCCCAGCCGAGCAGTCCTGCAAGAACAAGTCAGGCCAACAACTGTAAGCATCGCGCGTCTTGCCACACCCTGTAGGTCCAATCTTGACGACAGTGATGACATCGCGCCACGGTGGTGTCTCCCCACGCGCACGCCCCTCCAACAGCTTGGTATAAGCATATGGGAATAGCGCCGTGGTGGGCTCGTCCGCGCACGCGTCAAAGAATGACGTGCCTTGTGAAGCCTGCTCGACCATGGTCTCGACATCGCGGCGTCGGCCGCGCTCTTCCTCGTGCCACTCCCCAACCTCCAGCCACTCGCCGTCCTTGCAGCAGTAGTCCCTGGCCGCCTCTCGGGTCCCGTGTCGTCCTTCCCAGTGGGCTCGGTCGCTGACGTTGTCCTTCAGCCACTGCAGACGCTTGCGCGTCAGCAGTTCCAGGTAACCTTGAAGATGCGGCGTACCGGCCTCTGGGTGCTCGCGTCCCATGACCAGATAGCGCACGTTCCCGGGTTCCTGCGGGTCACAAATGCTGCCAAGGTGGTTGAACTCGTCATCAGAAGGGTTATTGAGTGTGAAACACCAATGCTTGCAACCTCCCGCGCGAGACGCAGACGCTGGCGGCGGCGTTGAAGGCGGCGCTGGAGGATCTGGTGGGGTGTAGGGTTCGGTGGGCGTGGGGGAGGGGGGGTCCTGGGGCGGAAGCGGAGAGGAATCGGGGAGCGCCTCATAAGAGAAAAGAGGGGCGAGTGGGTTGGGTGCGGTTGTTTGCGCGGTCGGGTTCGTTGCGAGGAACTCAAGGAAGAGCTCATCGTTCATCGTTTGGTGTTGGTACGATCGGAGAATTGGGCACGAATAGGATGTGGTACCGGTACCGCAGGTTGGGTAATACTGGACCAACCTGCTGGTACCTCTCTGCTTATATAGCCTCGGAGCCAGTCCGCATTCGGAAACAGTTCAGACACAGTTCAGACACAGTTCATACACTATGTATATGTTGACATCATCATTTTTGATCTAGATCATATATATTTTTTATGTGTGTATCGTTCGATACTCTTTCCCGAAAGTCGATCGGGGGAACAAGTCCAAAAAAAAAAAAATTGTTCTAGAATGTTCTAAATTTTTTTTTTTTTGGACTTGTTCCCCCGATCGACTTTTGGGAAAGAGTATGTGACGAATATGCGGTCGGGCGATTTTGTATAGTATCCCTCAACCTAACGGCAGGAGTGGCTCCAGTCACGCAAGGAGTGTGCGCTGCCCGGCTGTCGCTCATGCGATGAATTCGCTTCG
>Ga0307378_10012107_pt1 | contig 11051 bp, 9 predicted proteins | sample UN1MG_FD_202238 | JGI IMG/M metagenome (GOLD analysis project Ga0307378, IMG submission 202238) | Soil microbial communities from Risofladan, Vaasa, Finland - UN-1 | ecosystem: Environmental > Terrestrial > Soil > Coastal area > Acid sulfate soil | place: Finland: Risofladan, Vaasa | collected...
GAGTCCGAAGCGAGCGCACATTTCTCAAAGGGCGGCCATCCCACCATTCGGCGGTCACCTGTCGCCGGGTGGCACTGCCGGCGTGCCACTGCTCTTGAGCAGTGCGACCTCGAAAGGTCCCCGAAGGGCTCTGCTTGAAAGCAGTGGCCCACACTGAACCCCGAACCCTCTCTGCCACTCCCCATTTAACCATTTACCCAATTAACCACTTGACCGCCCCCCTCCCCGTTCCCGGCTCCCTCTTCCCCACTTAACCATTTGCCCATTTAACCATCTGACCATTTGACCCTCACGCCCTCCGCGACCTCTGCGCTCTTGGCGCCTCTGCGGTTATCTTCGGCCCCTCGCACTGGTGGGCAAGCCACCAGTGGCACCCGGCGGTTTGAATTCACGCGTCGCCGCGGGGATGGCCGCAAACGGTCAGATCGCACGCGCGCTGCGTGCGCAGGGCCAGGGCGCCGGTGGGGCAGGCCTGCGCGCAGCGCTCGGCAACACGTTGGAGCCCCTCGGACAACGGCCGCTCGAAGGGAACCTGCATGGTCACGCTGAACCCGCGGCCGACGATCGCCACGCCCAGCTCCTCTTTCGCCTCGGCGGCGATGCGGACACACGCCTCGCACATGATGCATTTGCCGGGTTCGTAGACGATTTCGGGATGGCTCAGGTCTCGCGAGAACCGTCGCCGCTCGCCGCTGAAGCGGCACGGGTCAACGCCGTATTCGGTCGCGTACCGCCGCACGCGGCAGTCCTCGGCCTTGCGACAGCCGCAGGTCAGGCAGCGCCGCGCTTCTTCGATGGCCTGCGCTTCGCTCAGGCCGGCTTCGACCTCCACAAAGCTCGATCGGGGCTGCTCGACATCGGTAGGGGCAAAGATCATCTTTGCCCTCCCGCGCACGCGTGGTGCCTTCTCGATTCGGCGAAACAGGGCGGCCAATTCCTGTTCATCCAGGGCGCGCATCTGAACGTTGATCATTTCTGGGCTGCCGATGACCGGCTGGCCACTGAGGTACTGATCGATGGAGATCGCCGCGAGCCGCCCGGCCGCCGCCGCCCGCACCGCCAGGTCGGCACCGCTGACGCCGTCGCCGCCGGCAAAGACCCCCGCAAGACTCGTAGCCAGCGTCTTGGGGTCGGCGGCGATGCCCCAGGCGGTGACCTTCAACCCTTCGCGGGCGCCAAGCGAGCGATCGACGGCTTGCCCGATCGCGGCGATGACCGCGCTCGCACCGGCGACGAACTGCGACCCGGGGATCGGCACCGGCCGGCGACGCCCGGAGGTATCCGGTTCGCCAAGTTGCATGTGTTGGCAGGTCACCCGCAGCGTCTGGTCATTGTTTCGTTCGAGCTGCGTCGGGGCAACGAGGTACTCGATCTGCACGCCCTCGGCTTCGGCGGCCTCGACCTCCTCCATCAGACACGGCATCTCGGTGCGCGTTCGCCGGTATAACACCCTGACCTGCTTGGCACCGAGCCTGACGGCCGTGCGGCTGGCGTCCATGGCGGTGTTTCCGCCACCGATCACGACGACGTCGTCGCCGATCTCCGGCCGCGCGCCGTTGGCGACGCGCGCGAGGAATTCGGTGCCGGATAGCGCGAGTTCCTCCCCTTCGCAGCCCAGGTTCTGTGAGCGCTGCGCGCCGATGCCCAGGAACAGCGCGTCGAATTGCCGGCGCAGCTCGGCGAGCGTGAAGTCGGTTCCCCAGCGCGAGTTCATGCGGAACTCGGCCCCCAGCCGCTTGATAATCTCGATTTCGCCGTCCAGAGCCGCCTTGGGCAAGCGGTACTCCGGGATGCCGTAGCGCAGCATACCGCCCGGCAGCGGGTGGGCGTCGAAGAGTGTGCAAGCATGGCCCAACTGCAGCAGGTAGTACGCTGCCGTCAGGCCCGCCGGCCCGGCCCCGACGATCCCGACCTTCTTCCCGCTCGGCTCCGCGCCCGCCGGGACGAACGGATCGGCCGATGCCAGCTCCTGATCTGCTGCGAACCGGTGCAAGGCGGCGATCGCCAACCCCTCGTCGTGCGCACTCCGCCGGCATTCCTTCTCGCACAGCCGCGGGCAGATGCGCCCCAGCGCGCCCGGCAGCGCCAGCCGCTCGGCGATGATCTCCGCGGCGCGCCGATTCCGTCCGGCGGCGAACGCGTGCACGAAGCCCGGTATGTCGAGCCCGGCCGGGCACGTCACCCCGCACGGGGCCACGCAGTCGCCGGCGTGGTCGGACAGCAGCAGCTCGAGTGCCATTCGCCGTGCCGCCCGCACGTCCTGGCTGTTCGTCGTGATGACCATGCCGTCGGTCACAGGCATGGCACAGGCCGGCGACAGGTGCGGCAGCCCCTCCACCTGCACCGCACACATGAAGCACGACGCCGACGGTTCGAGCCCCTCCACGTGACAGAGCGTGGGGATCTCGATGCCGAGCTTGGCGGCGGCGGCGAGGATCGTGGTGCCGGGCTCGACCGCCACCGGTTGACCGTCAATCGTGAGACTCACCGAGCCCATGCTCACACGACCTCGATCGCGTCGTCCTGACACGCCAGTGTGCACATCCCGCAGCGCGTGCACTTCTCGTCGTCAACCTCGTGCTTCTCGTACGGACGGAACTCAATCGCCTCCACCGGGCAGGCCTGGGCACACAGCGTGCAGCCGATGCACGCATCGGTGACGCGGTAATGAATCAACGCCGGGCAGCGCCGCGCCGGGCAGCGCTTATCGTTCAGGTGCGCCTCGTACTCGTCGCGGAAGTACTTCAGCGTGGTCAGAACGGGGTTCGGCGCGGTTCGTCCCAGCCCGCACAGGCTCGTCCGCGCCACGCGGTCCGCCAGCTCCTCCAGGTTCTCCAAATCGCCCGGCTGCCCCGCGCCCACGCAGAGCCGTTCCAGGATTTCGAGCATGCGCTTCGTGCCGATCCGGCAGAACGTGCATTTCCCGCACGACTCGGCTTGCGTGAACTGGAGGAAGTAGCGGGCGATGTCCACCATGCAGTCGCGCTCGTCCAACACGATTAGCCCGCCCGAGCCCATGATGGCGCCGGTCCGGGTGAGTTCCTGGTAATCGACGCGCGTGTCGGCCAGATGGGCCGGGATGCAGCCCCCGGACGGCCCGCCCACCTGTACCGCCTTGAACTGCTCTCCGTCTTTGATCCCGCCGCCGATTTCCTGCACGATCTCGTGGATCGTGATCCCCATCGGCACCTCGATCAGTCCGCCGCGGTTGATCTTGCCGGCCAAAGCAAAGACTTTGGTGCCCTTGCTCGCCCCCGTTCCCAGGGCCGCGAACGCCTCGGCACCGTGCCGGACGATCCACGGCACGCAGGCCAGCGTCTCGACGTTGTTGATGAGTGTCGGTTGCCCGCGCAGCCCCTTCTCGACCGGATAGGGCGGGCGCAGCCGCGGCACACCGCGCCGCCCCTCGATTGAAGCGATCAGCGCGGTCTCTTCACCGCAGACGAACGCACCCGCCCCCTCGCGCAGCTCGAGCCTCAGAGAGAACTCGGTTCCCAGGATGCGCTCCCCGAGCAGGCCGCGCTCTTCGGCCTGCCGGATTGCCTCGCGCACGTGCCGCACGGCCAGGGGGTATTCGTCGCGCACGTACAGGTAGCCTTGCGACGCCCCGATCACGTAGGCGGCGATTGCCAAACCCTCGAGCACACGATGCGGGTCGGCTTCCAGCACCAATCGGTCCATGAACGCGCCGGGATCACCCTCGTCGCCGTTGCAGATCACGTATTTCGTGGTGCTCGCCTGGGACTTGGTGAGCGACCACTTCTGCCCCGTTGGAAACCCGGCACCCCCACGACCGCGCAGGCCGGAGCTCTTGATCATCTCGATGACGCCGTCTGCCGATAGCGTGGTGAGGCACTGCTCGAGCGGTTGGTATCCCCCGCGCGCGAGGTAGTCGTCCAGGTTCAGCGGATCGATCTGGCCGCAATTCTCGAGCACGATCCGCTGCTGCTTGCCGAGGTAGGCCTGTGCGGTTCCCGTCGTCGGGTCGATCGGCGTCGCCGGCGGCGGACGCGCGTCATCGCGTGAAAACAGCTCGGCCAGATCGCGAAGTGCCCAGCGTGCCCGGGTCAGCCAGCGCTTGGGGCGGACGTGTCGCGCGACAATCTTCTTGGCCTGCTCTGGCGAGACGTCACCGTAGACGACGCGACGACCGTCAGATTCCAGCACTTCGACCAGCGGCTCCCGATGGCACATGCCGTTGCAGCCGACAACCTTGACGGTCCCGTCGGCACCCGCCTGATGCGCATGGTCCTCAAGTGCCTCCCGCACGGCCTGGCCGCCACTGGCGATCCCACAGGAACCGAGACCGATGCGGATTTCGACGCCGGGGCCACGACTCATGCCGGCTGCTCCTGGCGTAGCGCGTCGAGCGCCGCGCACGCGCTGCCCGGCGTGAGTCTGCCCACCGTCTGCTCGTCGATCATCATCACCGGTGCCAGGCTGCAACACCCCAGGCACGCCACGCGGTCCACCGTGAACAGCCGCTCTGGATCGGTGTCTTCCTCGGGCGCGATTTTCAGGTGCCGGCGGATTTCCTCGGTGATTTGCCGGGCACCGGTCACGTGGCACGCCGTCCCGTGGCAAACCTTCACCACGTGCTCCCCGACCGGTGAACGCCGGAAGCGCGCATAGAACGCGGACACGCCGGCGATCTGAGACGGCTCGATCTCCGTCAGTTCGCAAACGCGCTGCAACGCCTCGTCCGGAAGATAGCCGTAGTGTGCCTGGATCGCCTGCAGGATCGGGACGGCCGCCTCGTGATCGCGTCCCTGCTTTGCGACGATCGCATCCACGAAGCTCAGGTCAATCTCCTGCTCGCCGAGTTCGCTGACCCGCGGTCCGCCAGCGGAGTGCGACCGCACGTCACCGCCGGCCTTTCTTGGTCTCGTCGGCGGCGGTGCGCGAAGCGCGACAATCGTGTTCAGCGTCGGCGGCCGTTGAGTTCGCAACGAGACCAGCCATTTGGCAGAGGCCAGAAACAAGACTGCGGCGAGAATGAGGGTCCAGGTAACACGTGTCTTCCTGAGCTCCCGCTGCACGGACTCGTTTGCTTGACGCTGGGCTTCGGCATCGAGCTCGGCAGCGGCGGCGGCGTCCGTCTTCACCAGCTCGACCAGTTCCTCCAGCCGCTGGTCGTCGAGCGGGGCTTGGCGACGTGCCGCGATCATGTCGGCAGCCAGAACGGCGATGCACGCGAGCACCACGATCGCAGCGGCGGCGGCAATCGCTAGCCCCACGTTTCTTTGCGTGCTTCCCGTCATCGCCATCACCCGGTGGCCTCATGCGACTCGGCCGAGGCATCCTCGCGCGCCGGCGCCCGTTCCCGCGGACACGCGGTGTAACAACGCGCGCACGACAGGCACGAAGTGCGCACCGCCCGCAGCTTCTCGATCGCCCCGTACGGACACGACTCGGCGCATAACCCGCAATCCAGCTCCTTGTCCGGCGTGATCGTCACGCCCTTCCACGAGAAACGCGCTAACTGCGCAAGCAAGCCGCCGTACGGGCACAAATAGCGACAGTAAGGCCGCCCGATGAACATCCCCAGCACCAGGAGCGCTCCGCCAATGATCAGCATGTACGCCGGTCCGGTTCGGCGAAAGAACCCCACGAACGGATCGAAGCGGCAGATGATGAAATCGCGCTCCACCGCCGGTAGCACCGCGAACCAGATCGCCAGCCCCAGATAGACGTACTTGAGCAACCCGAGGGCCCTGTCCAGGCGGCGTGGCACCTGTACCGGCCGGAGCACCACCAGCTCTTGAATCGCCCCGAACGGGCACACCCCGCCACAGAATACCCGCCCGAACAGCAACGCCAGCACCAGCGGTGCAAAGAAGAACGCGATCACCACGTACGAGACGGCGTAGCTCGGGTCGGTCAAAGCGACAGCGACGTTCTGAATCGCCCCAATCGGGCAGACGCATCCCTTGCGGTAGAACCCGAAATACACCGCACACACGATCGCGAGAACGACGATTCCAGTGCGGCTGCGACGGACCAGCCCGAGCCAGGCCGAGATGCCCATCGCTCCCAGCAGCAGAACTGTGTCCGTGATATTCAGCAGGGTTGAACGGGGCAGGGGGCGTTGCACCGCCGGCGTCACGTACCCCTCGCCGATGTCCTCCTCCGTCGGGGCGACGTCCACCGGCCTTTCGTACTCGATCTGCGCCAGCGCGGTCTGGCTGACAACGAAGGTGAGCACAAGGATGGTGATCAGCCGGGCGGAGCGCTTCACCGATTCATCCTACGACGCCGGATGTCGCTGTGGCGCGCCGGCCCGGCTCAGCGGCTTGCGGTCGATGGCATCATCCGGGCAAGCGGCGGCGTTCGAGCAGCGATTGCAGTCCAGGCAGAGGTCATAGCGCACCTCGAGCCGGATCGAGCCTAGCCCGGACGGGTCCTTGCACGCCAGCACGCATATGCCGCACCCGTTGCAGAGCGCCTCGTCGATGGTGTATTCGTAGAAGTTGTTGGCCGGGTCATCCGGGTCCACCCAGCCGATCGGCTCGCGTTTGATCGCGTCACGCGGGCAGAGCTTTGCGCTCGGCAAGCCGTTCTCGTCCACCGCGCTCGTCACGTCGAAGTATGCCGGGCAGATGTAGCAGCGGCCGCACTTCTCGAAGTCATTGATCGCCCGCACGGCCGACAAGGGGCGCACACAGCTCGTGGCGCATAGCTCGCAGGCCTCGATGCCCGTCGCTCCCAGACGACTGTTCACGCATTTGGAGGTGTCGAGCACCCAGACGCCCTCGTCGTCGGCTTTGGCGGTCAGGTACACCGCCACGCCGCCCAGACCCAACAGGCCTGCTCCTCGTACCGCGTGGCCCAATAACTCCCGCCGCGTCGTTTCGTGGTTCATGGCTTTGCAGCTCCCTCGGCCGGGGCCGAGGCCGGTTGGCTCGCCGCCTGATTGTCCACCGGCGCGAACACACAGATGTGCAGCCGCACCGTATCGACGACGTAGATCCGCCCCTGCGCATCCACCGCGACGTCCATGTTCTTGCAGTTCTGGTCGAAGGTGTCGTCGGCCACGATCGCCAGCAGCTTTCCGGTCGCATCGTACACCTTCGCCCGCGGGCCGGCCTTCTCGGTCACTACCACGTGGCCCGCGCGCGTCACCGTCAGATTGGTCGGATTGCAGCAGCCGCTGAAGCCGCGTGGGTCCGGCCCGGTAAACCGGCCGAAACGCCCGAGCAATTTGCCTTCCAGGCTGTAGCGTTCGACCCGGTGCTTGCCCGGGTTGGCCGCGTGGATAATGCCGTCGGCGTCAACAGCGAGGTCCAGCACTCCGTTCGGGATCAGGAACCCTCTGGTCCGGTTGTCCTTCCCGATGTCGTTGCGGAATCTGCCGCGCTTGTCGTAGCGGCGGATGCAGCGCTCGCGAACGTCGGCGATCAGTACATCGTCCTCGGTCAGGCCGATCGCGGTGACCAGCCCCATGCGCTCGCCGTCCCGCCACGCATCCAGTGGTTTGCCGTCCGCGCCGAACCTCTCGACCTGCCCCTCCTGACCGACGTAGACCGTTCCGTCCCGGTCCACCGCCACGCAGTGTCCCGGCTTGCTCGTTGGCCACCGTCGCCGCAGCGTGCCGTCCGCGTCGAAGAGCTTGACCTCCGAATTTCCGACCGCGTACAGCCCTCCCGTTCGGTCCAGGGCGATTCCGCGCAGGGTGGTGGTGAATTGTTCCGGCCGCGAGCCCTTCCCGCTGATCACGCGTACCTGACGGTACTGCATTTCGGCCTCTCCGCTCGCGCCTCTTTGCATAGGCAAGCTCCGTTCCCTTTCACCAGGTTATGGCGTTTTCTGGTGGTGAATCGCCTCATTCCGGCCGCTGGGCCGTTCCCGGCGTGCCCACCTCGATACATACCATCTTGGTCATGTCGCGCAGCACGAGCTTCCCATTCGACAGAGCCATCGGGGCCCAGACATCCGGTCCGCTGAGCACCTGCGCGCTGAGGACTTCCTTGTATTCGCTCGTGTTCGCCTCTAATAGACGCAGCATCCCCGTCTTCCCCTCCAAAATGTAGAACATCCCGTCCGCCAGCATGAAGCTGCCCAGCCCGAAGGACGCGGCCCCTTCACTGGTCCAGACGATGTTGCCCTCCAGATCCAGGCACGTGAACAATCCCCGTTTCTTCTTGCCGATCGCGAACAGGTGCCCCTCGTACACAATCGGCGTATGCACCTCTGAGTTCCATTGCTGCGTCGGCAGATCGAACACGCGCTCGGCGGTGAAGGTCTCACCGTCGCGCTTGACACGGATCATCAGACTGCCCGCGTCGTACCCGGCCGTCAGGAACACGCGTTGGTCATCCACCGCCAGCGGCGACGGTGCGACCGCCACGTTGAATTTCCACGGGAAGTGCCACAACAGCTTGCCGTCGTCGGCCGACACGCCCAGCGGCCCCTCGAGCGTGCAGTAGAGGTATTGCTTCACGCCGCACAGCTCGGCCGGCATGACCGACGCGTGAGTCATCAACCACTTCTCGGGATTCGGCGTCCGCCAGATCTCGTTACCGGTGGCTTTCTCGAAGGCGACCAGCAGCGCCACGCCCGCCGGGGCGATGATGACCCGCTCCGGCTCGATCAGCGGGCACTGGCCGACGTACCAGGGCGGGATTTTCGCCCCGTACTCTTTCACGAGGTTCTTACGCCAGAGCTGCGTCCCGGTTGCCGCGTCGAGACAGTGAAATACGCTTTTCGGGTCGAGGCTGAAAACGTACTTCCCATCCACCGCCGGCACGGTCCGCGTGATCCCGTGGTTGGGCCGGATTTTCCGATTCTCTTTGAACCGCCACAGCTCGCCGCCGTCCGCCAGCGAGACGCAGCGGACCAGCCATTCTGAGGCCTCACGGTCATAGTCGTTGAAGTACACCCGCCCGCTGTGAATCGCCGCGGCGGCATACCCCTCGCAGACCTCGACCGTCCACAGCACGCTCGGCCCGCCCTCGGGCCACGCGCGGAGCAAGCCGGTCTCCCGCGAGACCGCGTCACGGTTGGGTCCGCGGAACTGCGGCCAGTCCTCCGCTGCGGCCGCTTCAACCAGCGCCGCCAGACCGCAAAGCGCGGCCAAGCCGCATCGCCAGCTACGCATCCGCACCACTATCTGTCCTGCCGCTCACGTGCCGCTCGCCGCACCTTACTATACCCGTTTTCCATGCGGGTGATGCGAGAGTGGCTGATCCCACGGGGCCGAAGCGCTTAGGCGCAATAGCCCTGTTTGACGAGTTCGCCCAGGACGTTTGGCGGGGTGAAGCCCGGGCCTTTGAGGATTTTGCCGCCGGCGTCCGTGCCACCGTCCTTGGACATGTTGCTACGGTGCACCTCGGCGAACACCGGCTCCAGGTCCACACCCATCTCGACCGCCGCGCCGTAGGTGACGACCAGGATGTCAGCCAGCGCATCGACCATCTCGACGAAATCGCCCTTGTCCGCCGCCTCGAGGAACTCGGCCGCCTCAGAGCAGATCAGCCGCGCCCGCCGTAAGCGGTCCTTGACGCCGATCTGTCCCGGTGTGGATCGAATCGGTGCTCCGTACTTCTGGTGAAACTCTTTGACCATGCACTGTTCAGGGCCCATGGGGATCCTCTCAATCCTCGCCACGCATCGCGCCGCTTTCCGCGGCGCGAATTGTCGGGTCTCGGAAGCCGACCCATCCGGCTACCGAAGCAGCTCCCCGCGCATCACGGTCACCGCCTGCCCGAGCAGGTCCACGCGGTCGCCCTGGACGCGGACACGCACGACGCCACCCCGTTTCGAAACTTGGTGGCCGACGAGCTCGGTCTTGCCGAGACGATCGGACCAGAAGGGCCCGAGACAGCAATGTGCGGCACCCGTGACGGGGTCCTCGTCGATGCCGACGCCCGGTCCGAAGAACCGCGAGACGAAGTCGCATGCGCCCGACTCGCCGCCAGCCGTCACGATACACGTGCCGCAGCCTGTGTGGCGCAGTCGGGCGAAGTCGGGCTGGAGCTCACGAACCGCTTTCTCTGATTCCAGCTCCACGAGGTACGCGGGCAACGTGCTTCGGTGGACGCTGGCCATCTGACAGCCGAGTGCGTCGGCAAGGCCGGCCGGGGCCGCGCAGGGCTCGACCGGCAGCGCCGGGAAGTTCAGGCAGATCCAATCGGCCTCGCGCCGAGCGGTGAGCGGTCCACTTTGGGAGCTGAAGGTGACCTGCTCGTCGAGTGAAACGAGCTTCTCCTCCCATAGGACGTGTGCGCTGGCCAGCGTGGCGTGCCCGCACAGCGGGACCTCGACCGTCGGCGTGAACCACCTGATCGAGAAACCGCCGTCGGGTTGCCGTAGCACAAACGCCGTCTCCGACAGGTTCATCTCCGCGCCGACGGCCTGCATCCACTCGGCGGTTCGTTCCTCGCTCAGCAGGCAAACCGCCGCCGGATTCCCCCCAAACGCCTCGGCCGTAAACGCGTCAACCTGAATGATCCGCACGCTTGTCGCCAAGGTAACCTCCTTGCGCTCGGTGGCGCGTCTGTCCTTTCGGACCGATACGATCGCAGCGGCCTGTCGTCAAGAGGCTGAGGGTTCGGGGTTCAGGAGAGGGACGTAGGGACACAGCGAGGGAGGGTGGTCAGCGGAGGGCACGGGCAAACGTGCTTGCAGCGGCCCTGCCCATGCCACCTGGCTAGTCATATGGCAATGAGCGACAATCGTCCAAGTAGAACTTGAAGACCGGTGGCCGAGTGGCAAGAGTTGTAAGTGTGTGTCGGCGCGCGTAGGCTTCGACACTGGTGTGCAACTGCTCAAGCGGAACGAAGACGCCCTCGTGAGCGACGGGGCCTCCACCGTCTAGCCAAATGACAACCCCGCGAGACCCGACGATCACCGACTTAGGCCCGAGCGAGCGAATCGCGAGCGGTAGCTGGTTATAGGCTTCCGCTCCAGCATCATAGCAAAGCGGCAGCGACGGCCGCGTTGTACTAGTCCCTGATCAAGCTTGATTTGTTCGCCTGATTTCAAAAAGCACTCGAAATGCCTGTGTTTTTGCGTATAAGGAGTATCCGGAAAAACACGACACCCATACGCAA
>Ga0307378_10012108_pt1 | contig 11051 bp, 33 predicted proteins | sample UN1MG_FD_202238 | JGI IMG/M metagenome (GOLD analysis project Ga0307378, IMG submission 202238) | Soil microbial communities from Risofladan, Vaasa, Finland - UN-1 | ecosystem: Environmental > Terrestrial > Soil > Coastal area > Acid sulfate soil | place: Finland: Risofladan, Vaasa | collected...
AGCTCCTCATGGCTCGTGCATGTTTTCGCTTTTTCTTTTTTGTTTCCCTTCGGGGTGTGGGTTAACAGTGTTTGGTGGTTAAAAGGTTAAGTGTGTTTGTTTAAATGGTTCTTGACTTTGTGTTTGCTTTTTATTATATTGTGTTTATACAGTGAAATGGGAATGTTTAAATTGGAAAGGAGGTTTTTAGAATGGCGAGGTTCGTGGTGATGAAGACAGAGGTTAATGCTAAGGTTGAAAAGGCATTTGGCAGAATATGCTTGCACATGATTGATATCTTAAAGCTGCTTCTTTTCTTCTTTCTCTTTTTTAAGTTCTTCAGTATGTATGGAGGTTAAGATGCCACCAGCAAATGAAAAGAAGCATTCCTTCAATGTACAGGTTTACACAGACGTCTGCATATTTACAGAACTGTTGAGAACCTACATTGAAAGCGGTCAATACGTTCCAAGAAGCAATAGTGATGTAGTGAGAACTACAATGGAGATTGCACACAGGCATTTGGTTCCAGTAGAGTTCAGAGGGAAAATGAGTGTGGATGAAGCCCTTGCTTATTTAGAGAAATTTAGGTTTAGACTACCAGCGGATAAGAGAACGCTCGTGAGGTTGGCTAAAGAAGAGATGATAGAAACAGAGTTCTTGGAAAGCCAGCAGTTGAAAAAAGCTGAAGAGAATTTTGAGAAGGTTTCTCAGACGCCAGAGACAAAGAAGATGGCTGAGATGATTAAGAAGTCGTTTGAGGGAGAGGAATGAAAGGAGGTAGTACAAGTGGAAAATGAAGAAAAGAAACAACCATTTCAAGCAACAAACTGTGTCCGCTGTACATGGTTCTGGAGACACAAGTGTCCAGAGGAAACAATGGAATATAATATTTTCAAAGCTGCAAAGCACATGCCATGTGACCTGTTCCAAAAGGAAACAGCAATCTTGCACGGAGAAGGATTTCCAGTAAAAGCTTATATTGAGAAACAACGAGCAAAAGGTGAACTGATTTAAAGGAAAGGAATGAAAGATGTGCTTAAAAGTAGTAACAGGAGAGAGCACCCTGAAAAAAGACTTGAAAGTCTGGGGCATTGTACGTCTGCGTAAAGGTGTAGAACATGCAATATTTTCTGATTACAAGTTTGACAAGAGGGTTAATAAGAGCATTGCATTTAGAAGTTACAAGCGTTTCTGTGGGCGGTGGGCATATAGTTATAAACCTGGTTTCCACAGGTTTCTAACGCAGAAGGCCGCTGCAGACTTTATCCTGCACATGCGCTGGCTTTCATACAAACCTGGCAGGGAAGTTATACTGCCTTTCATAATTCCAGCAGGTGAAAAGGTTATAAAAGGCATAATGTATAAGAACATGGCAAGGAATTTATACTGCAAGGTTGTGGTCTCCCAAATCATTATAAATCCAAGAATTACAGATGACTTTAGAAGAGAGGATGAAGAAGTGCATGGCAAAGGATTTCCTCTTAAAGAATTCCTTGCAAAGAAGAAAGAAAAGGAGTAAAAGAAAATGACTACAAAGGAAAAGATTTGTCATGGTGAGTGCCCATACTGTGAGTCAAACGACTTGGCATATTATGCCTACAGAAAGTATGATGACGCAGAGGAACACTTCGTACGGTGTAATTCTTGTAAAAAGAAATTCGTTGAGGTAAGTAACCTTGAATACGCCTTTACTGAGTTCGAGGAGGAACAACCAAATGAAAAATGAAGCAAGCTTGAATGCCCAAGCTAAAACAGCCATCTCAGAGGCAAGAGCAAGAGGTGAAGTTATCATTGCTGATGACGCGGTCGCTACAGAAATCCGAGAGACTACAAAGAAAGACTCTATTTGTGTTAGTAGGCTCGGCGTTGGCGTGACAAGGTTTTATTATCCAAAGTTTGGAGACTGAAATGCCTGATATAAATGTAGATGTAAACATCGAGGTGTGGTGTTCTTGTGGAGAAGGGCTCTGCGGTCAAACAAGGGCTCAAAGAGGAAGCTTTACTGTAGAACCCTGTGAAAAGTGTCTTGAAAATGCTCGTCAAGAAGGTTACGATGAAGGGCATGAAGACGGTTATCTAGCCGCAGTGGAAATAGAAGGAGCACCCCCAAAATGAAGCACCTATTAAGATGCAAAAAGCAAGACCTAATTAAAGAGCACCCAAAACAGAAACGAACCATTAGAGAATGCAGGCTCTACTTCCACTGCATTGAAGGATGTTTAAAATGTCCACTGTGTGAAAAGATTAATGGAGAGGAGGAAAAAACATGGAAGAAGCAAAAAGTGTACAACCAAAGGTAGACCTAATAACACAACTTGAAATGTCAGCCTTGGAAAGTCGTATCGAGGAATTCGTAGAAAGTATAGACTTCCTGTGGGCAGCAGAACCTCTTGCCGGTGATATCCCAGACGCAATAGGATATCTTGTTACACACCGTATAAACGAAATAAATGGAAACCTTGGAAAGGATGAATAAACGTGGAAACATTAAAAGGCTTTTTCACTGGCTGTCCAAAGTGTGGCTTTTCAACTGTAAGAAAGGTAAAAGACCATTTTGAATGCCAGATGTGTCATGCTGAATACATAGTAATAGCACCAACAAAGGAAGACATGGAAGGTGATTGGCTCATGAAAAGAGCAAAGAAGAAGGAGAAGCTGGTTAGAAATGCTTCTTGACTTTCGGGCAAAAATTGATTATATTATGGGCGTAAATTGAAAACACGAAAAGGAGCACAAGGAATGACCGACTTTACCGTGGCAATCATGGTACTTGAAAATGCTAAAAAGAACAAACTAATATCCTCAGGCGAACTTTCAACAGCGAGAAATCTCCTTCGCTCAGAAGAACGCATCCAAGCCCTCATACAAACCAACAAAGACCTCAGAGACATCATTGACAACCAGTTCAGTATTATTACAAAACTCAAATTTATTCTCAAAGACATGAAAAAGCTCGTTAATAAAGAGGAGGTTAAAGATGTCTAAAGCTTGGATTGGCAAACCTCCAAAAGAATGCCAGCTCTGTCTTTCGCCTCTTAAGACCACCTTTATAGATGGAAAGACTTTGGATGGTGCATGGGCTATTATGTGTCCGCACTGCTTCAAGGTTTATGGTGTAGGTCTTGGCGTTGGCAAAGGGCAGGAATACTTAATAGCTAAAATTAAAGAGTACAAAAAGAGACGTCATTGTTCAAATTCTGAACAAGGAGGTATATAATGAGGGATTTAGCATTTTTCACACTTGGTTTTGTAGCTGGAATCATCTTGACTGGAATAGTAGTACTTACTACTCTTGATAATAGAATGGATAATCTCCAGCCAACCATTGAAGAGCTCATAATGGAAGTAAGAACCTCTACAGCATCTACACAAATGCTAAATACAGACCTCAAACAGGCGATTACAGACGCTAAAGGGCTTGGCTTTGCATGGATTGATTTGAGAGATGCAATCAGATATGAATGGGTAGGAATTGTAAATACAAGGAGATAAGAAAATGAAACCAACAAGAGAACAAATAGCACAGGCAAGTCTTGAGAGCATGTTGCATCATGCTGACGGGGTTATAAGAACGGAAAAGAGTAAAAAGGTCTCTTGGTTTTTGTGGGTATGATTGGATGGTTAATAATATTATATGGTATGGCGACACAAGGGGAACAATGATGAAATCTTACATACCTAAGAACCAGACCTTTGAACATGGCGAGCGGTTTACGATTGTGAAGCCGTTGAAGTTGCAACCGCCAGAAGATACAGAATATGTAAATCTCTTTTGTGGCTGTGCTGTAGCTCATTATAGAAAAGACGGAAAACCAAACTGGTGGGATATTCCACTCCAATATCCCATAGGTTGTGAGATTGGAATAAAGGAAACTTGGGGAACTATATTACGTGAATGTGCCACAGAGAGAGGTAGTTCACTATTTAAATATGTGTATAAACATAGTGGTTTAGGAATTATACATCATAACGAACATTTTTCTGGTTGGCGTTCTCCAGCAACCATGCCACAAGAAGCTATCCGCACAAGAACAACTGTGATGGGGAATAGCGTTAAGAGGGTGCAAGAGATAACATGGGAAGAATATAAATTGATATTTAGTGAAAACGATGTAACTGCCCAGTATCTATGGAAACAGGATTTAGAATATTGGTTCAATTCTCACTTTGCCAAGCCCAGACCACGCAGAAAGAATGGTGAAATTGTTGGGTATGAGTGCTGGTGTTGGAATGGACGAGAAGCTCTTAAATATGTAAATCCAACAATGAAAGGATACACTGACGTAAAACACCATTTCTGCGGGGTAAATCACGAACCAGAATTATGTTCGAATATAAAATTTATAACATACCAGAACAAAGGCAAACCTCTAACAATCCACTGCGATCCCTATGTTGAGATTGTAGACTGCGAGGTGAAATAATGAAAAAAATAATAATAACTGCCATTGAAATTAACGTTGATAGCTCTAATATATCAAGATGTAGCAGTAATTGTAAATGGGAACTTTCGGGTAGATGTGAACTTTTTGATGCAAGGGTTAAATTCGACTCAGGTATGAGACGTTGCCAAGATTGTCGTAATGCAAAGCGTGAGGTAATCCAATGATAATACGGAATGGTATACCTATAGAAATCACACATATTGTAAATAATCTTGGATTTACTCTTGAAAGCTCGATAACAATTAATGGCAAAAAACGTTTTATTACTAAAGAAGAAGTGGAAGACCTCAAACAGTTTTTTAAAGGATTACAAGAAAGTGAGGAGTAAAATGAGAGAATTATTTGAACAACTTATTGATTATGGGCATTTGTCCATACCAGAAGCCGAAAGGGTTGATTATTTAACAACCGTAAGAACATTAATGTCATTATGTGGACTGCCAGAAAGTAAGGAGTAATGTGGCAAGTTGTCACATGTTATGAGGAATACTAACAAAGAAATAATCATGCGGGCTGTGGCGGAATGGTAACGCACCGTCCAAGGAATTGATACTATTGACGGTATATAAATTTCCGGAGAGACGACATCTTTAAGGTCGATTTGCAAGGTTCGAATCCTGCCAGCCCGTACAGAAAGGAGATTGGGATGAGTATAAAAGAAATTAAGAATCAAAACCGTAGAGATTTTACTGCAATTTATGAGTGTGAACATTGCGGATATGAAGAAGAAGGATATGGTTACGATGATAGGAATTTCCACGATAATGTAATACCTAACAAGATATGTGAAAAGTGTGGTAAAAAAGCTCCTGACAATTATAGACCACTCGCAACCAAATATCCAGATTCTATGACAATATAGGAGCAGCCATGAAAGACATGACGATTGAGGAACTATGTACAGATATATTAAGATTTATTGATTATGGAATAGCACAACCATTGGATGAAATAGGCGAAATCCTCACCCGCTTTGCCAAGCAAGAAAGGAGAAATAACATGAAACTTAAAGAAGGTGAACTTAGAATATTTTATCATACCGGCGAAAGTGGAATAGACGCATTTTTTGAAGGTTGGATGGAGACCGCATTAAAAGCTTTTGGATATAAACGATGGGCTTCAGGTATGGAAACAGAAACAGGAGTACGTGATATAGCATTTGAGAAAATACAAGAGCCGGAAGGAGAATAGTGATGACAGAACAAGACAGAGAAAAACTCACAAATTTGTATAACGCTATTGATAACTGTAATGGTGTGCCGATTGGTTATCCCATTATACGCAAATGCTTAATTCCGCTTGTAGATTATCTCAAGGAGGAACTTAATATTAACGACGGCAAAGATGTACCAGAAACAGATAGGGTATAAAATGAAAATCTACTGTAACAGTTGTGATACTATATTCGATGATAGTCTATTGGAAGAACCTTTTGGTTTATCGGGATGTGAACCCGCTTGTCCCTACTGTCAAGGGAGTGACTTCTCTGATATACAAACAGAAAAAAAATGGCATGATGAAATGATGGGAGAGCTACAACGACATGGAGGTGGGGGATGAAAACTAAACTCATAATCATAGCCGGCATAATCATTGCAACCATATCAGTTCTTAGCTTTTATGCTTATCCAAATATAATGGACGGAGTTATAACTGATGTAAGTAGAAATTGGTGGAATGTAGAGCCGAGTTATTCTATAGTATTTTGCGACAAAAATAATGAAGTAGTTGGTAAAATTACTTTCACGGATTCTTTGAGATTCGAGGGTAAAGCTGATGAGTCGGCAAAGACATTTATATATTATCTTGGCATTCATTATTCGGGGTATATAGACTCATTAAAGGGCGTAATAAGAGAGTATAAAACGAAAGATTGGGAACATGAAGAGTAAAATAATAACTGTTGGGATAGTCATTGCAACAGCCATTATCATCTGGCTTGGCTGGTACGGCGCAAACGCTTTCTGGGATTGGCAGTACAACAGGTCGCAACAGGAACTAATTGTTTATTGAAAGGATTGGCAAATGGGAATGTACACAGAACTTCATCTAAATGTAAAGCTCAAAAGAGAAACTCCACAAGATGTAATTAATATTCTCAAATATATGGTTCACGATAAGAAGGCTCTCTTAGATATATCAGATATATTACCCAAACACGAACTGTTTATTAAGGAAACAAGGTGGAATTTTATGCTGGTATGTGATAGTTATTATTTTCCTGCCGACACCCATTCAACAATAAGATTTGACGATATAGGTGATAGGTATTATCTATGTGTCAGGTGTAATTTCAAGAATTATGAGGATGAAATATCTAAATTTATTGATTGGATTACGCCATACGTTGAACCAGATTATACATCTTTTTCTGGCTTTTATAGATACGAGGAAAATGATAACCCTACATTGATTTATATTCCAAAGCGAGATTGACAATACCACAACCCAAACTTAAACCATGCCCGTTCTGCGGTGGAGAAGCAAGACTGTCTTATAGCTATTCAGAAGATAGATTAACATTCTGTTACTTTATAAATTGTGATGATTGTGGTGCAGAAATAGTGAGGTTAAAAAGAAAGAGTAGTGGAATATTACTAACACTTTAACTATGGGTAGGCTGTGGCATCATATGACCAGTCAGTTGATAATTAAAGGAAGTCAATAGGCGTGATTAACTTGTTGATGGAATTGAAGCAGACTAATCAGCTGTGGATGGAATTTGTCATTATACGACAATGAACTGTCTTTTATCGATGTGAGTGAAGGCTCACCAGCCTACCTTAACTAAATTAAAACTCTCTGACAGGTCTTGCTCTTTCCCTGCTTAATAGAAAGGAAAAAATGAAATGAAAATCCTAGTCCTTGAAGCCCACCTCCATGGTGAATGGAGACCTCACTTAATGCTTTCAGCAGAAAGTGAAAGGGGAGACCAAAGGGATAACCTTATTGAGCTGGCAAAAGATCATGCTGAGCAATACTTCAGGAAAACGTACCTAGGCTTTTCAAGGGCTGACCTGAGAGTAGCAATTTACCAACGTGTAGAATAGGAGAAACCTATGAAATTCAAGATGAAGAAATTTGCAGACAAAATTCACTCAGTCCGTTATAAAGAAGTCCTGGTAAACGCAACCGACGAAGCACACAGTTTTTACATCTATCGCAACCGATTAATAAAGGAATTTAGGAAAATCCCAGACGAGCTCACCGTCACAATAGAGTGAGTATAGTGGAGCACAACGCTCCAAATTTTAAACCTAACAAAAGGAGTAAATGATGCAAATTACCATCAACAGTCCAAGTACGGGTACTGCAAAAGACGCAGAGGGAAAAACCATTCCTCGCTCTGCAACCGTTGAGTACAATTTTGGTGCTGACCTCAAGGAAGCCGTCGAGCTCTTTGGTGCACCTGTTGTCTTCAGCAAATTTCAAGCTCAGGCAAGTACAGACCTTGGAAATTCTTGTCGCAGAATCCTGAACGACCCGAAGAACGGAGAGGCTGACTGTGCTGCCTTTGCAGCAAAATGGAAGCCTGGTGTGGTTACCAAAGGTGAGCGGAAGAAAGCCGTCAGTGTTCCTGCTCTTGTTGCTAAGCTCAAAGACCCAGCGACTCCGCAGGAAGAGAAGCTGGAAATTGCTGCCAAACTTCAGGCTTACCTGGAAGCAAAGAACGAAGAAGAGAAGCTCATCAAAGGCACTCTCAAGTCTATTCAGTAGACTTGTCTATTCATTTGAACGGAAGGCAGGGCTTTCGGGTCCTGCCCTCTTTAAAGCTCATTGTTCAAAATCTGAACAATGATGTGTAAACAAGGAGCAAAGAAATGGAAGACAAAAAATACATGACCGAACCCATGACAGAAGAGCAGTTCCTGCATTTAACAGCGCTGTTCTTTAATAGTAGTCTTCTAGTAATGGATGAGTCCGCCAAAGGCAGCCTGGTTTTCGGGCGTGGTGACGCAACGTACAAGAACTATTTACATGAATGTAAACACACAAAGCTTGAGGTGTAAGATGGCTAAACGAACGGGTCGAAAGGCTCTGCCCTCTTTAAAATGCAAAAAAGGAGTAGACAAGATGGGAACATTTTCAGCGGCAATAGACGAAGAAATAAAGCGTCTTCTGGAAAATATAAAGGAAATAAGTCGGTGCAGCGATATATGCAATACTGTATATGAAGCACTGGCAGAAACCTTCCCAGACTACACGTTCGGCTACAACGTGTATAGAAATCATTCAGACCTTTACATCTATTATATGAAAAGGAAAAGTGACCTAAAGAAAGCTGAGGCAGTCATGCTTGCTCTTGGCTTTGACAAGGTAGAAGAGCGAGTTACATGGGCTGTGGTACAAATATATAAGCACGATGCAAAGGAGTGCGAAATAAATCTTACCTTTCAAACCGATGGTTCTTCTGAATGCAAACTTATAAAGACAAATATAAGAGAGGAGCTTACTGAGAGGTTTGACTGGGCGCTGGAGTGTAACAGTGAACCAATTGCAGGTTAAACAAGGAGAGACTTGTTCAGAATTTGAACAAGGATGCATAAAGGAGAAATAAAATGGCTAAACGAACGGGAGTAATGCTTGCAAAGAAGCTTACAGAAACCTACCTTGCTCGAATGCCAGAGCAGGTTTATTTCCAGCCAAAGCTTAATGGACAGAGGTGTAGAGTTGAATTTATAGGTAAGGACATCTACTTGATGAGTTCTCAAGGAAACGTAATTAATGCAGTTCCTCACATCAACGAGCAGTTACGGAAGATATCCTGCGCCATAACTTTTGACGGCGAGCTCTGGCATCCAGACCTTTCATTTCAGGAAATATCTGCCATTGCAAGAAAGACTACAAGGCTTGACAAGAGATACAAGATGCTCAACTTCTACATTTTTGATATTATTGATGGCTATGACTCCCAGTGGGAAAGGTTTAATCTTCTTTATTCTTACCATCCAGAGGAGCGTACAGAAAATATAAAGGTTCTTAACTGGTTCTACGCTCCAAAGACAGATTGGGAATACTTTTTTGACATCTTTGTTTCCCACGGTTATGAAGGTCTAATCATCAGGAACCCTGACGCCCTCTACCAGCCAAAGAAAACCCCTGACCTTTTGAAGAAGAAAAGGATGCGCACTGGGGAGTTCAAGATTACTGGAGCCTTTCAAGCAGACGCAGTTCAGGGTGTTCAAACAAACATGCTTGGCGGTTTAATGCTGGCAACACAAGCTGGAAAGAAGTTCAACTGTGGAGCAGGGAACCTCAGCCATACTGAACGCAGGGAGTCTTGGGCGCTTTACCAAGAATACCCAGTCGCTTTCCTCATTGGAAAAATGGCTCTTATTGAATACCCTGAGCTAACAATGCGGGGCGTTCCGCATCAACCAATTTTGAAGGAGATAAAATAGTGAAGTATACTGATAAAATGGACAAAGAGTGCATGGCTCTCTGCAACGCTATAAACACAGTTAAAGGTATAAGAACCGTTGAGTCATGCTGTGGTCACGAAGAGCATCCGTACCATATATGGTTTCGCACTAAAGGGCTCAGATACTTACCTAGACTCTTGTACTGGTTTGACGGTTGCCACTGCGGTTTCTGTGAGTGGAGAATTTTTGTTACAACAGACTGTGGCATGTCGCCAGTGGTTTTTTGCGTAGAAGGTCCTACAGGTCCACAAGCGTACTATGAAAGTAAGGAAATAGCAGAACTTATATTAAGGGAGACCTCAAAATGAAACTCTATTTGATTAGCAGGACAGACCAGGTAGGTTATGACGAATATGATTCTGCCGTTGTATGTGCTGGGTCAGAGGAAGAAGCTAGACTGATACACCCCAGTAGGTACACTGAAGGTTGGAACGGTAAAGAGGAAGAATATGGTACATGGGTAAATGCTGATACTATAACAGTGAAGTACCTCGGTGAGGCTACAGAAAGTCTATCTGCTGGTGTAGTATGTGCGTCATACAACGCAGGTTAAAGAAACTAGAAAGTAAGAAAGGAGGAAAAGTGAAAAAGGTCTTTGTTGTAAATGACAGCGGGCATGACCTATCCGACGCCACTCGCTTCGGCGAACTCGTTGTAATGACCGTTGGAGACGTTCCAAAGTATCATTGCACAAAGTGGCTCAGGGAGTTCATGGGCTACCTTGAAGGCAGCTCTCCAGAGGATTACATTCTACAATCTGGTCCGAGCACGGTTAATAGCATTGCCTGCTGTGTCTTTGTCCACTTGCATGGACGGTTAAACTTACTGCTTTATACAGGTGAGCAATATGTTGAACAAACCTTGGTTTTCAAAAGAGAGGAGGTAAATGGTGTCCGTGTTTAATGAAGAACTAGGCTGCGCTTATGGCGTTGTATCCGCTGATGAAGCTAACGCTCTACCGTCGAACGACGCTGTGAAATGCTACGTCCTAATTTGCCTAAATAACAATCTATGTAGATTGGTTGACGAAGTAACCAAGCTTGTTGACTTGCAAAAGAAGGAGGTAAAAAATGCTCCAAGAACACCCGACATTTTGGGTCATTGACAGCACAAAAATCCAAGACTACATGCAATGCCCTCGCATGTACTTCTTCAAATTCATTCTTGGTTGGAACATGGAGCTTCCATCTCTCCATCTAAG
>Ga0307378_10012110_pt1 | contig 11048 bp, 11 predicted proteins | sample UN1MG_FD_202238 | JGI IMG/M metagenome (GOLD analysis project Ga0307378, IMG submission 202238) | Soil microbial communities from Risofladan, Vaasa, Finland - UN-1 | ecosystem: Environmental > Terrestrial > Soil > Coastal area > Acid sulfate soil | place: Finland: Risofladan, Vaasa | collected...
AACGTGAGCGACCTGCCGGTGATCGGTCTGGCGAAACGTCTGGAGCAGGTCGTGTTGCCGTCGAGCGTCGACGGTGACGGACGCACCCTCTCGATCCCGCGTGCGTCCCCCTCTCTCCGCCTCCTGCAACGGGTCCGCGATGAAGCGCACCGTTTCGCCCTGACTTTTCAGAAGAGCCGCCGCAAAAAACGTGTGATTCGCTCGGAGCTGGACGGTATCCGTGGTGTGGGACCGGTCCGGCGCCAGGCGCTTCTCGAACGCTTCGGGTCGGTCGCCGCGGTCGGCAAGGCGTCCCGCGATGAGCTGGTTGAACGCGGCGGGCTCGACCGACGGACCGCCGAGACCGTCTGGTCGCACTTCCACCTCAGCGCGACCCCCGAAGGCGATGGCAAATCGTCGTCGCCGCATGACACTGTCTGAGGCTCTCCCCTTGCGGCCGGCTGTAACCTGAAGTAGCGTTGTCCTGATATTATGCGGGCTCTCTCACACCGGTTTTTTGCACGTTCGACCCTAACGGTTGCCGCCGATCTGCTCGGTCGCACGCTGCTGGTTTCTGAACGAGGCCGGCCCTGCGGTGGATTGATCGTCGAAGCGGAAGCGTATGTCGGCGAGGAGGATCCCGCCTGCCACGCGCATCGGGGGCTGACCCCGCGCAATCGGGTGATGTATGGTCCGCCGGGACACGCCTATGTGTATTTCACCTACGGCAATCACTGGATGCTCAACTTCGTGACCGAGGTGGAGGGATTCCCGGCGGCGGTCCTGATACGCGCCCTGGAGCCGGTCGTGGGATTGGCCCGGATGTGCCGGCGGCGCGGCCGGGAACCAAACGATTTCAATCTGTCTAACGGCCCCGGCAAGCTGACCGCCGCTCTCGGGATAACAGGGGCGGACAACGACATCACGCTCGGCGGACCGCGTATGCTCGTCGGCGGGCGTCGCCCCGCCGGCCTGCGCATTGCCACCGGCGGCCGGGTCGGCGTCAACGAGGGAAGCGAACGGCCTTGGCGGTTCTATCTCGACGACAATCTCTGGGTCTCCGCCTACCGGCTCGGCAGCAAGAAGTGCAGGCGATCAAAGAGTACATATGTGTCCATTCAGGATACGGATTGAAACATAACAGACGGCAGGTGATACGATGGCGATGAAAAGTACGGATATCCCGGTCTCCACCTTCGAGAGCGCGATGCAGCAGTTCGACGAAGCGGCGGCACTTCTGAACATCGATCCCGGGCTCCTGGAAGTGATCAAGAAACCGCGGCGTTCGATCATTCTCGAACTGCCGGTGACGCTGGATGATGGTTCGCTGAGGCTCTTCCCGGGCTACCGGGTGCAGCACTCGATCGTGCGCGGTCCGGGCAAGGGGGGGATCCGCTACCACCCGAATGTCACCTTGGATGAAGTCCAGGCGCTGGCCGCCTGGATGACGTTCAAGTGCTCGGTTGTGGGGATCCCCTTCGGTGGGTCCAAGGGCGGCATTGTCTGTGATCCGCGTACGATGTCGCGCGGTGAACTGGAACGGTTGACACGCCGGTACACTGCGGAGCTGATGGATGTCATCGGCCCGGATCGTGACATTCCCGCCCCCGACGTCAACACCGATGAGCAGGTGATGGCGTGGATTATGGACACGTACAGCATGCATCAGCGGCGTACAGAGACGGCGATCGTAACCGGCAAACCGATCATCATGGGTGGCTCACGGGGCCGGCGCGAAGCCACCGGACGCGGTGTGCAGTATTGCGTGCGGGCCATGGCGCTTCATGAAGGGGTGCCACTCGAAGGGCTGCGGATCGCCGTGCAGGGTTTTGGCAACGTCGGCTCCGTCGCCGCGAAGCTTCTGGCCGAGGACGGCTGTCGTATTGTCGCCGTTGCCGACGTTGAAGGCGCGATCGCGAATCGCGCCGGGTTCGATATGCCGGTCCTCTTGGAACACGCACGCGCCAAGAAGACGGTCGTTGGCTTCTCCGGCGGTGAACCGATCGACCCGGCCGACGTACTGACCTACGACTGCGATGTTCTCATACCCGCCGCACTGGAAAACGTGATCACGCGATCCCTTGCGCCGCAGATCAAGGCCCGTTTTGTCGCCGAGGGTGCCAACGGGCCGACGACGCCGAAGGCCGACCACGTCCTGGCGGATCGGGGGATTCATGTGATTCCCGACATCCTCTGCAATGCGGGCGGCGTGACGGTCTCCTACTTCGAGTGGGTGCAGAATCGCATGGGGTATTTCTGGGACGAGGACGAGGTCAACCGTCGACTGGAATTGATCATCAACCACGCCTTCGCCGAGGTGCTGTCCCTGGCGGTGGAATACAAGACGACCCTGCGGGTGGCTGCCTTTATGCTTGCGATTCGGCGGGTCACCGAGGTCATTCAGTTACGGGGGTTGTATGCGTAGCGGCCCCCGGGCCAACGCGCAAATGGCCCCTTGCGCGTAGCATGCGTCAGGGTGGGGTCGATCACTGCCGTGTAGCAGTTGGGTCGGGAGTGCACGATGCCCGGTTTTCTTTCCATGATCAGCATTTTCCCCGCATTCCTCCTTCTTGAAAACCCGGCGCTGGTAGTGATCTTCCTTCCGGTTCTTCTCTTCTCGCTCACATTCCACGAAGCTGCTCACGCCTGGATGGCGGCGCGTCTCGGCGACCCAACGGCGCGCTTGATGGGACGCCTGACGCTCAATCCCCTGGCGCATCTCGATGTGTTCGGGACGCTCATGCTGTTCTTGTCGAATTTCCGTTTCGGTTGGGCCAAGCCGGTGCCGGTCGATCCCCGCAACTTCGCCGACACCAGGCGGGGGATGTTTCTCACCTCGGCCGCCGGACCGGCGTCGAACTTCGTATTGGCGATCGCCTGCGGGTTCGCGGTGCGGATGCTGATCGGCAGCGGTTTCGGGCACCCAGCGGCGTCGACCCTGGTGCAGTCGTTGGGGCGCGTCTTCGGGCTTGGTGTGATCATGAACCTCTCGCTGGCATTCTTCAATCTGATTCCATTGCCCCCCCTCGACGGATCGAAGATCCTCTACGGCATCGCCCCGTTGCGCTGGGAGGCCGGCCTCGTTCAGCTGGAACGCATTGGACCGATGCTGCTGATGGTGCTGATCTTCGCCGGGTTCATGCTGCCATTCTCGCCGATCTGGATGCTGCTCGGACCACCGGTCTCTGTGTTCACCTATGTGCTCTCCGGTCTCCCGTTCGGACATCTGATCGCGCTCGTCTACAGTTGAGGCCGGGACGGATTTCATGATGAGGCCCGAACGGCATCAGTCGGCATCGCCATTCACCGGCGGCCTCTGGGTCACGGTTCTCCTGTTCATCGCTCTCGGTTGTTCGCATCCTCCCTGGCCCCCCTACGACGGTAGCGGCCGCCGGGTCCTGGAACGGCTCGAAACACGCTCCCTCATGACCCAGTCGGCGACCTATCGAGTTCGCTGGCGTTCGGTCGGGACCGAGCCACACGCGACCTTCTTCCTCGACATCGCCTATAAGGCGCCGGGTCGATTCCGTGTCACCGCCGAGGGGCCTTTCGGGTTACCGGCGTTTACTGCGGTGATCGTCGAGGATTCGTTCTGGTTCGTCGATCATCAGATCGATACTCTGATCGTCGACCAACTGGAGAATCTGGCCGACTACCAGATACCGATGGCCGAGTTCTTCTCCGGGCACTGGCGGGATCTGTTTTCCGGCGGGTGGGGTCCGGGCATGACCACCCGGACGCTCGCACTTGGCCTCGACCCTGGGGTGAAGCAGGGCGAGTACCTGACTGTCTGGAAATCGTCGCGCTGGAACGTCAAATGGTCGCAACGACGGGCAGCGCCTGAGTGGATCCGGGCCGAGACCAAAGAAGAAGGCGAGACTGTCCTGGTGGCCCAGACTTGGTTTGGGCAATTCCGCGAAGAGTACCCATTTTGGGAGATGAAGCGGATTCGAATCACCGGGTTTCCCGGCGGTGGCGAGCACCAATGGAAGATTCTCCGTCAGGAATACAACCTGACCGTTCCAGACCGGTTTTTCGAGCCGTTGCGCCAGCCGGCGCCTGCCCCGGACCGCGGTGTCTGGTAGCCAGATTTTGCTTGACCGCAAAGCGTTGGTCGAATAGTATGGGGCAACCTTTTGGCAGGCTGGAAGTTCAGTGGCTTCGATGTCCTGCCGATTGTGTCAGAGGATAGTGGGTGGGCATGGCCGGAGGGGTTGCTGCCGCCGTTTCTTGAGGCCAGCTCGATTCTCCGGAAGATTGCACAAGGTGGAGGGCTCCTGAAAGGAGGAGGAATGAACCGGATATTCAGAGGTAAGGCCCTTGGGTGGGCTCTCGTGGTCATCCTGGCGCCACTGTTTGCGGGTTGTGCCTGGCGCGGACCGGCGTCGGACTGTGACACCAGCGGCGAAAAGCAGCCGGTCTACGTCGAGCCCGAGGTCACTCAGGTGGAGTTTGACGGTCTCGAGGGACGCGTCACCGATCTCGAGCGTCGGATGTCCGCCAATGAGGAGTTGGCTCAGGATGCGATGATGACCGCCGACAAGGCGCTCAAGTGCTGCCGTAAGGACTACACGATCGTCATGACCGAGGAGATCTACTTCGATTTCAACAAGTTCGACGTCAAAGCCGAATCGAGCGCGGCGCTCGATCGCGTTGCCGACAAACTCAAGTCGGATCCTGATCTGATCGCCGAGTTGGCCGGCCACACCGACGGCAAGGGTACGAGCGACTACAATATCGTTCTCGGCCAGAAGCGCGCCGATGCCGCCCGGCAGTATCTCATCAGCCGTCACAATATCGCGCTGGGTCGGCTGGCGCTCCGGACGTTCGGTGAGGACGCACCGATCGCGTCGAACGACTCGGATGAAGGCCGCTCGAAGAACCGCCGCGTCACCATTGACGTTCTCGGGTTCTCGCAATAGCGCCGATATCGGGATTAGCGAAAATAGGGGTGGGGCCGTGACGCCCCGCCCCTTTTCATTTTCGGATGTGAGGCACGCGATGCAATCCGCTACTCGGATGACGAGAGGAGGGCCGGAGACAAGATCCCGCGATCACGGTCTTCTGAAGGTCCGGGTGATGAGCGCTCTCCTCGGCGTGGTAGTGCTCGGCACGACCGCCCCGATCGATGCTGCCGGAACGCTTCTCTCGCTGGGAGATCGCATCCGACGCCGAATCGAAGCCTCCGGAGCCGCGCGACAGATCGCGGCAGACGGGCAGCTCATCTATGCGGCCGACGCCCTGCCGATGTTCTACGAGAGGCGTGCTTTTGAACCGGTCTGGATCACCAACGGCAGACCGTCTGCGGCGGTCGACTCGTTGATGGAGGCCCTCGGCCGCGCCGAGGACGAGGGCTTGCGGTCCGTCGACTATCACCTCGAATCCATCCGTGCTCTGCACGTGGCGGCGCTAAGACCGGCAGATCGTTGGAACGGATTGGACACGGCGTCCCTCGTGGACTTGGAGATGCTCCTGACCGATGCCTTCCTGACCTATGGCGCCCATCTGGTCGGAGGGCGCGTCAACCCGCGCACGATCGATGCGGAATGGCACGCCAAGGCGCGCGAGGTAGACCTCGTTAGCGAACTCGAGAAGGCGGTGGCCGACGGACGGATCGGGACGCATCTGCGAGGGCTCACGCCGGTGCAGCGGGAATACGCTCTTCTCCGTCGCGCGTTGCGCAAGTACCGTGAAATCGCCGCTGCCGGCGGCTGGGGCGAAGTGCCGGAAGGATCGCTCATTCACCCCGGCGACAGCGATCCCCGCGTCCCTGCTCTCCGGCAACGCCTCGCACAGAGCGACGGTCTCGACACTGCCGTCCCGGCAACAGCGGACCCGGTCTACGATGAAGGCCTGCAGCAGGCCGTCATGCGTTTTCAGAAGCGACACGGGTTAAAGGATGACGGTGTAGTGGGGCCGAAAACCGTCGTCGCGCTGAATGTCCCGGCGGCTCAGCGGGCTGAGCAGGTCGCCCTGAACATGGAAAGGTGGCGGTGGCTGCCGCAGGATCTTGGACAACGACACATCCTGGTCAACATCGCTGCGTTCGAGACCGATGTCGTTGAGGCCGGCAAGACTGTCATGCAGATGCGTGTGATCGTCGGGAAACCGTACCGTCGGACACCGGTATTTAGTGACCGGATGACCTACCTCGTTCTGAATCCTTACTGGAACGTCCCTCATAACATCACCATCCAGGATATTGTCCCCAAGGTTCGCAAGGACCCCGGGTATCTGGCGGCCCAGCGTATTCACATCATGCAGGGATGGCAGGGAGCACCGCGCATCGTGGACCCATCGTCCATCGACTGGTCGCAGGTCTCCCAGAGGAACTTCCCCTACTGGTTGCGCCAGGACCCCGGTCCCCTGAACGCACTTGGGCGGATCAAATTCATGTTTCCCAATGAATTCAATATCTACCTCCACGACACCCCGAAGCCGGAGCAGTTCGCCGATGAAGAGCGGGGATTCAGCAGCGGCTGCATCCGGGTCGAGCGGTCGCTCGATCTGGCCGAGTATGTGCTGCGGGGGGACCCCCGATGGTCGCGCGATGCCCTTGTCGCCGCGCTGAAGAGCGACGCCGACCGAACAGTGCGCCTTCCCGAACCGATCCCGGTACACCTCTTGTATTGGACTGCATGGGTCGACGATGAGGGTGTTGTTCATTTCCGCAACGACATCTACGGACGCGACGGTCCTTTACGGGATGCCTTTCGTGAGGCACCACCGCGCCCGTCCTCCGGCTCCGGAGGTTGAGGGGGCATGGTCGTACGGGGAAAATGGTTCCGTAGACGCGATATGCGACTGTTGAGAGGTTCTCTCTGTGTCTTGGTTGTCCTCGCTGGTCTGCAGGGACGTGTCGGGGCTGATGATTTCGACTCCGGGTTGGCGGGCTTTACGGCGCACATGAAGTCATTCGCCTGTCCATACCGGGTGTTGGGCGTCTTTGTCTCACCCGGCGAGGAGCTGGTCGTGGAGATCGATACAGCGGACCGCACCGGGGCGTACGTCTGCGCGGCAACCCAGGGACGCGTCATGCGCCGATCTCCCTACTCCTGGGTCTGGTCCGCGCCGCAGGAGAAGGGCTCCAGCCGGCTGACGCTGCACCGGTCGGATCCGGTTGACTCCATGCTCTTCCGTGTCTTCGTCATGGTCCCGCGATCGCAGGTGAGGGAAGGAAAACTCAACGGCTATCGGATCGGACGGTACCCGCAGACCGCCTACAAGGGAATGACCAACTACAAGCCGCCCGTCGGTTTCGTCGAGGTCACACGGCAGAATGAGAACACGAGACTGTCGCCGCATTTCCGGCTGGGCCAGTTCGTTTGCAAGCAGGAGGGGGGATATCCCCGATACGTGGTGATCCAGGAAGAGCTTCTCCTGAAGCTCGAACTCATTTTGCGCCGAGTCAATGAAGAAGGCATTCGCTGCGGAGGCTTTCATGTGATGAGTGGCTACCGTACTCCCTACTACAACGCCGCGATCGGGAATGTGAAGTACAGTCGCCATCAATGGGGTGATGCAGCGGACATTTTCGTCGATGAGAATCCCAGGGACGGCGTGATGGACGATCTCAACGGAGACCGACGCATTAACTGGAAAGACGCGGCCGTCCTCTATGATATTATTGATGCGATGTACGGGACGCCTGTCTACGATCCCTTTGTGGGTGGTCTGGCCCGCTATCGGAAGACGGAGCGACATGGACCGTTTGTGCACATCGACGTCCGGGGATTCCGGGCGCGCTGGGGGGATTGAGGTATCACCGCCTGATCCCGGCGGTGTTGCCGAACTTCAGCGGTAATGGTATGACAATCGTCACGCTGTCCGACACGTGCCGTACGGCGATCAGCCGGCTGATCCCGGTTGTCGCTTTTCTGCTTCCGGCCGTATCGGTCCAGGCCTGCGATCCGGCGCCCTCCTTCGTCTTTCGGGCGGAGGCCCGTGCCAGGCTGGATTCGTTGGAGCATCATTCCGAGCCTTGGACTCTCGTGGACCGCATCATCATCATGCACAATCTCGCTTTTCACAAAGACAAGATCATGCGTGAACGGGCCGAGAAGCTCCTCGCACAGTACTTCCCGAAGGCGGACCGGCCGCCCCTCCTGCAAGCGTATGCCGGGTCGCTGCGGATGATCCGGGTCAGCCACCGCTCAACCGGAGGCAACGTGCTCCGCACCCTGAACCCCTTCACCAAGTCACCGTTCACTGAAGCGCGTGACGGATTTGCCGAGATTTCCGCGGCCCTGGATCGGGACTCGACCAACCCGGTACTGCGAACGCTGCGGGCCACCGCAGCCACGGAAGCCGCCGATCATCTCTCGGAGTTGTTTCCTGTTGCCGACGCGGATTTATCCTGGTTGGAATCGCACGTCGACTCCGCCGATTCCGTGCTCCAGTTCTTCATTCATCTCAATCGGGCGGAGTACTACTACAAGCTCGTTGGGAATCCGAATGTGGCGAACCCGAAATCTGCCGCCCTGGCGAGCGTCGACGTAGCGCTCGCCTACGCTTGCACGCCCGTTTATCAGGAGTTGGCGGTCGAATGGCGCTGGCGGATAGAAGGACTGTCCGAGTAGTCTGCCACCTGCCGAAGGTTCGCGAGCCCCCGCCTGCTGTCGCCTCTAAAATGCGGATTCGTCGATGCTCTCGAGCGTCTCTCCCGTAAACGTCAACCGGTAGATCGTCCGCTGAACGACCGCTCGCGCCCCCGCGCTGCTCTGAGCGCCGGCCATCGCCTTCTTGAATTCATAGGTCCAGATCTCGATTTCAGGCTCGCCCTGCCTGGGAGAGATGTCTCTCGGCTCGCCCCACAGTCTCCGAACCTCGGACTTGGTCATGCCGGCGGAGATCGTTTCCGCCGGCGTCTCGGTCGCTGCGGCGTCCTGACCGGCATCGCCGCGAGGGGCGCGCTGACCGGTCGACGCGCAACCTGCAAAGATCGCGGTCAGGATCAGAACGATCGCGGCTCGACATGCGCTTCGCACCATTTGGTCCTCCCATTCTCTGCTAATTTCGTGGAACCGGTCCGACCTAGGCCAGTACAATCTATCCCGGCGCCAGTCAGCGGCCTCATTTGCCCCGGGGATCGAAAGGAGGAGTGCGCACACCGACCACATGTGCGGCCAGGAATCCAGAAAGCGCTTGATTTTCGCGGTCTAATCCCTAAAATCAGACTTCATATACCCGGTCCCGGCCTCGACCCGTGACCGCCCGGTTCTTGTAATATGATCGAAGTCAAGAACTTAACAAGAAACTACGGACCCACGAAGGCGGTCGTCTCGGTGAGTTTCACCGTCAACACCGGTGAAGTCCTGGGTTTCTTAGGGCCCAACGGTGCCGGCAAGACCACGACGATGAAGGTCATCACGGGGTTTATGCCCCCGACCGACGGTCAGGTCTTAGTCGACAACCTCGACGTCGTCGAGCAGTCCTTGGAAGTCCGGCGGAAGATCGGGTATCTGCCCGAGAATAACCCCCTCTACCACGATATGAATCCGCTGGAATACCTGACATTCTGCCAGCGGCTGCGGGGAGTCCCCAGTTCGGAGCACACCCCCCGCAACCGTCGCATGGTCGAAATGTGCGGGCTCAGCGAGGTCCTGAAGAAAGACATCGGGGAGCTGTCGAAGGGGTATCGGCAGCGGGTGGGACTGGCACAGGCGATGGTCCACGATCCGGATATTCTGATCCTGGATGAGCCCACCGTCGGTCTCGATCCGAACCAGATCGTCGAGATTCGCGCGCTGATCAAGGAACTGGGTCGGGCCAAGACACTCATTCTCTGCACCCACATCCTGAGCGAGGTGGAGGTCGCCTGCGACCGCGTACTGATCATCAATCGCGGGAAGATCGCCGCCGACGGCACCCCGGATTCGCTCCGCGCGGCGGCCAGCGGACGTGATCGCCTGTTCGTGGAGATCAGAGGGCCCGCCGACGCGGTGCGTGCCTCACTCGAGGCTCTGAGCGGTGCGGTGCGGGTGGCGGCTCCCAGCGATGGCTCCGGGGACGACGTCGCGGGCCGCTTCGTGATCGAATCGGCGTCCGGTAAAGATCTGCGCGAACCGGTCTTCAATCTCGTGCGCGACAACGGCTGGACACTGCTCGAGTTGAGGCGCGAGGTGGTGCGCTTCGAGGACATCTTCCGTCAACTGACCGCCGACGAGATGAAATAGGCGTCGACTGGGGATCACCGGCTCTATGTTTGCCAATGCACTGACATTCGCTCAGAAGGAGTTGCGGAGTTTCTTCAACTCGCCGGTCGCCTACGTCATTCTCACCCTGTTTCTCCTGATCTGCGGCTGGTTCTTCGCCGCGGGTCTCTTTCTGGTCGGGCAGGCGGATATGCGCGATCTCTTCAGCTCCATCATTCCCATCGCCTACCTGTTTTTCATTCCCGCTATCACGATGCGCCTGATCTCGGAAGAGAAGAAAAGTGGGACGCTGGAGCTTCTGGTCACGCTGCCCGTGCGTGACGCCGAGATCATCCTCGGCAAGTATCTGGCCACGCTGGGTCTCTTGGCCTCGGCTCTCGTGCTGAGTTTCGCCTACCCGATGACACTGGCCTGGCTGGGTGATCCGGACGGTGGCGCGCTGGTCGGGGGATACCTGGGCCTGTTCCTGATGGGGGCGGGGTACCTGGCCATCGGCCTGTTTACCTCGGGGCTCACCCAGAATCAGATCGTCGCGTTCATCAGCGGATTCATGCTCATCTTCGTTTTCTTTATGCTCGACAAGGTATTGGTGTTTTTCCCGGGGCCGGTCGCCACGGTCCTTGAATACTTGTCAGTGAGTTATCATTTCGAGAACATCGCGCGCGGCGTGGTCGATACGCGTGATCTGATCTACTATCTGTCGATGATCGTGGTCTTTTTGTTTCTGGCGATGCGTACAATGGAGTCGCGCCGCTGGCGCTGACGCACGAGCCTGAGGAGCAGAGGAACGTTGCAGAAGAGCCTGCGCAAGAGTCTGAGTTCGTTAACGGCGGTGCCGTTTCTCATCGCGGTGGTCGTGGCGGTCAATCTGCTCGGCCTGTTCTTTTTCACGCGTTTCGACCTGACCGATGCGAG
>Ga0307378_10012113_pt1 | contig 11048 bp, 5 predicted proteins | sample UN1MG_FD_202238 | JGI IMG/M metagenome (GOLD analysis project Ga0307378, IMG submission 202238) | Soil microbial communities from Risofladan, Vaasa, Finland - UN-1 | ecosystem: Environmental > Terrestrial > Soil > Coastal area > Acid sulfate soil | place: Finland: Risofladan, Vaasa | collected...
ACATCGGCTGGTGTAGGGGCGGGTCTCTGTGCCCGCCCTTCTTCTGGCGACCTTTTTCCGCATACAAAATGCTTAACCTCACGCCATTGGGCGAGACGCCCGCGATCCCGGGGGCGCAGGATGAACGCGGGCGAGACGCCCGCGATCCCGGGGGCGCAGGATGAACGCGGGCGAGACGCCCGCGATCCCGGGGGCGCAGGATGGACGCGGGCGAGACGCCCGCCCGGCCGCTGCATGAGCCTCCGCCGAGGCTTCGGCGCAGAATAGGACCTATGCGACTCATACGTCCTATGCCTGCACTTTCAAGCCCCATGCCTCTGCGCGGCGGCTACGGCGGAGGGCAAGGCAAGCCTTGCCCCTGCGCGAAGCTCCTGCGAGATGCCTTATCGCGGCATTCAGGCTAGTGCCACGAGTCCTCGACGTCCAGCGTCCCGCTCGTTTCTTTCTTCCTGACCGACGATGCCTTTACCTGCTCCTGAAGGTGCTGGTAAAACAGCTCCTCGTCGACGGGGATATCCACCCAGTCGTTGGTCCAGGCGGAAAGCAGCATCGCGTTTGACAGCTCGAGGCTTCTGATGCCGTCTTCGCCCGGTGCAAGCAGCTTCGAGCCGGTGCGGATGGCGCGGAGCCAGTCTTTCGTGATGCCGACGTGGTCTTCGCCGCGCGGGCCGATGGGCACTTCGCATTTCCAGCATTCAGGCTCGCCGAAGCCGCGCTTGTATTCGCGGAGGAACTTGTCGACCGATTCGCGCGTCTGCCAGAATTTGAGCGTGCCGTCTTCCACTATCACCTTGCCGCGGTCGCCGTCCACCTCGAGCCGGTCGGTCCCGGGCGATTCGCCTGTGGACGTGATGAACAGGCCGGTGGCGCCGTTTTCGTATTCGGCGTATGCGGTAACGTCGTCTTCCACTTCGATATTATGGTATTTTCCGAAGTAGCAGAACGCCCGCAGGCGCTTGGGCAGCCCGCACGTCCACTGCCAGAAATCGAGCGAGTGGGGGCACTGGTTCAGCAGCACTCCGCCTCCTTCGCCGCCCCAGGTTGCACGCCAGCCGCCGGAATCGTAGTAGCTTTGCGCGCGGAACCAGCGCGTGGCGTACATGTTGGTGCGGCGTATCTCGCCAAGCTCGCCCGAGTCGATCAGCTCCTTGATCTTCTTGACGATCGGGTTTGTGCGCATCTGGAACATGATCCCGAATACGCGGTCGCTTTTCGCCGCTGCTTCGTTCATCTCGCGCACCTGGCGCGTGTAGACGCCGGCAGGCTTTTCAGACAGCACGTGGAGGCCGTTCTCGAACGCCTGGATCGCGTATGGCGGGTGGAAATAGTGGGGTGTGGCGATCATCACGGCGTCGACGGCCTTCGCTGCGAAGAATGCGTTGCCGTTGTCGAACGTCTGAAGCGATTCGCTCAGGTTTTCCCTGGCCCACTCGAGGCGGTCGGGGTTGGTATCGCAAACGGCCACAAGCTCCGCGCCGGGCACGTCGCCGCGAAGGAGGTAGCGGGCGTGGTGCGAGCCCATTCCGCCGATGCCGATGATTCCCATCCGAAGGTTATCGCTCATTATTCTCCTCTGTTGGTGGGCCGGCGGCTCGCGGCGCCGGAGCCGGTGTCATACTTCTGCTATCTTCAGGATTTCGGCGGCCTGCTGCGGACCGTCTCAGTAACACATCCAATCAGTGTCCTATTCCCGATGCTACCGCAGATCGGCCTCATAGACGAGCTTATCGGTGATGCTGAGGAAAAACTCGCCGCCGTTGATCTCCGCGACAAGCGAGTTGTCGCCCGCCTGCAACCGGATCGGCACGCGCTCCTTGCCGGCGTGGAAACCGGTGATTCGCCTTCGGCCCGGCCGCGGCAAATGACGCTCACGTCAGCATCACAACAAATACCTTCCCGCAAAAGGCGGCTTTCATCCGAACTTCCTCGCATTCCAGCGCGATACACGGACAGTGAATCACAATTATAGCCGAGGCCGCGCCCGATTCAAGCGGAAGATGAGCACGCTGCGCAGGCGATTGGCACTTGCACACGGCATACACGGACCGGCACGGACATACACAGACCAGCACGGATGCCGCGCCACCTTCAACGCCGCGCCTTCGGAGGGGTGCATCTTACACACGGAATGAGGGCGGGACGGTTACGGCCATGGCTCTGTGCCCACAGCCAACGACCCCATCGTTCTGAATCTGTCAAACCTCCCGCACAATCCTGGAGAAATCTGTCAGATCGAACGGCTTGATGAGGCATGGATTGGACACCGACTTCAGGAATTCGGAGACGTGTTCGTTGACGGTGTCGCCTGTTACAAACACGATGCGCCTTGCGAGGTGCGGCCTGCAGGAGCGAAGGTGGGCGTATAGGGCTTGTCCTCCCAACTGTGGCATGTGTATGTCTGCTATGATGAGGTCGTATTCGCCCTGCTCAAGCTTATCGAGTGCGATCTTGCCGTTTTCGGCTTCGTCTGTATCGTATCCCTCTCTGGACAAGAGCACCGCCAGAAGCCTGCGGCATGATGCGTCGTCGTCGATCACGAGCGCGCGTTTTTTGCTGAGGTCGTTTGCGAGCTTCGAGGCTTTTTCGGCGGGTATGGACGCATGCGGGCGGGTCGGCTGTGCCGTATGGCGGTCCGCCGGAGCGGGGTTTTCCTGCTGATCTGTGCCGTTGCCGGGCCGGCGCTGCGAAGAGTGCATCAAAATGGCGTCTCTCCCGAATGGCGTGAAATTAAGGCTGTCCGTCCGTTGCAGAGGCAGGGCGCGCGAAGCTTGCCAAGCCGTAGCCGCTTCGGCGGAGGCTGGTCTTCGAGCGTGTTCCCTGCCCTCTTACAGCCTTAATTTCATACCATTGCCCTCTCTCCCTGGTCTGCAGGGTAAGGGGATTTCATTCCGCTGAGAGACCGAGGCCGTAGTCTTTTATTTTCGTCAGAATGGTCTTGTAGTCCGCTTGGAGTATCCGCGCCGCATGGCTCTTGTTGCCCTCGGTTTTTTGCAGTGTCTGCCTGATTGCTTCTGCTTCTGCTTCGCGCTTTGCGCTTTCGCCTATCTGCCTCAGTGAAAGGCCTTCGCTGAGCAGAACGGCGCCGATTGCCGCTGATGCTTTGCTTGTTTCAACGGGCACCAGCCCTGTCAAGTCCTTGGGTTCTATGATTTCATCACATAGCAGAACCGCCCTCTGAATGGTATTCTGAAGCTCGCGCACGTTACCGGGCCAGTCGTAGTCGAGCATTATTTGCTGGGCCGAGTCGGATATTGTTCGCACGTTCTTGTGAAGTTTGGCGGCAGTGATGTCGAGGAAGCGTTTGGCGAGATAGAGGATGTCGCTTTTGCGTTTTCTCAGCGGCGGTATTTCAACGAGGAATTCGTTCAGGCGGTGGTAGAGGTCCAGCCGGAAGCTGCCGTTGCGGACGAGGTCCTCGAGCCGCGCGTTTCCGGCGGCGATGACTCGGATGTCGATGTCGATGAGTTTGGTGCCGCCTACGTGCGTGATTTTGCGCTCCTGGAGGGATCGCAGGAGCTTTGCCTGCATGCTCATGGGGAGGTTGCCGATTTCGTCAAGCAGCAGTGTTCCTCCTGAGGCGCGTTCGAAGCTGCCGGGTTTTGCCTGGTATGCGCCGGTGAAGGCGCCGCGTTCGTGGCCGAACAGCTCGCTCTCGATGAGGGTTTCGGGGATGGAGCCGCAGTCGACCGGCACGAACGGGCCTTCGCTGCGGTTGCTCATGCGGTGTATGGCGCGTGCTACGAGTTCTTTGCCGCTTCCGCTTTCGCCGTAGACGACTACTGTGAAGTCGGTTGGGGCGACGGTTGCGATCTGCTCGGTCAGCCTGACGATGTGGTCGCTGTCGCCCATCAGCTCGAGGAGGTGTGCGTCGCCCAGTATCGATTGCAGCCTGGATACCTGGCGTTGCATGCTCGATACTTCGAAGCAATGATGCACCTGTATCAGAAGCTCATCCGGGTCCAACGGCACGTGGAGGTAGTTGCGCGCGCCCAGTTTCATGGCTTCTACGGCGGCGGAGACATCGCTGTGGCCCGACATCATTATGACCGGTATGCTCGGGTACTTGCCGATGATTCTCTTGAGTGCTGTTATTCCGTCGATGCCGGGCATCTTGATGTCCATCAGCACGACGTCGGGGATTTCAGCATCGATGACTTGCAGGGCTTCGGCGCCGTCGCGCGCCTTGAGTGTGGAGTACCCCTCACTCTCAAGTATCCGGCAGGCGAGCTCAAGAATTTGCGGCTGGTCGTCCACGACCAAGATACGGATATCTTGCATGTCTATCGGCTAATGCCACCTCCGTTTGGCAAATCGTTCAACCAAGCAATGCTAAGGGGCTGACACTGCATTCAGCGCTTGAGCAAAGTTTCCGCAGGTCTGGCAGTTCCTTCTCCCAGCGCTCTGCGCCCGCGCATTATCCGGCTGGCATCGCGATGCCGAGCCCCCGGAGGTTGCTTGTCGTTTCACAACATTATAGCCCAAGAAAACGATATGTCAAGTAAAATCGTCCCTTTGCGTGATTTTTCTTTTGCAGGTGAAACGAGGAACGAAGCCTGCTTTTGATGAATGGATCAGGCGGTCAGCAGCGAAGCCCGGACGGAGGCTATGCGATTGCGTTCTGCGTCTGTTTTCTCGATTTGTTCCTTGAGGTGTGCGCGCAGTGCTTCGAGGCCGAGGTTGCCCGGTGCTCCGAGGTGTGTCTTTGCGAGGATGTTTTCGCGGGGGTCGCGGTCGGCCAGTTTGTCCAGGTTGAGGCCGATCTGCCGGTATGCGTCGCGGAATGGAATGCCGCGCCGCGCCATTTCGAGGGCTTCGTCGGCCGCAAACAGCTCCGGCGTGAAAGACTTGATCAGCTTGTCGGTGTTTACCGTAAGGTTGTCGAAGATCAGGCGTGCCACTTTCAGCGAGGCGGTCGTTATCGACAGGCCCTGCATGAGTGGTTCCTTGGTCTCCTGGAAGTCGCGGTTGTAGCCGGAGGGCAGTGCCCGCGTTATCTGGAGGGTTCGGAACAGGGCGGCTTCTACGGCGGCGCTCTTTGCGCGGATCAGCTCGAGCGGGCCGGGGTTCTTCTTCTGGGGCATTATGCTGCTTCCCGGGCAGTATTTCTCGGGCAGGCTGAAGTAGCCCATTTCGGGTATGCTGAAGAAGATGAGGTCGTTGGCGAGCTTGGCGAGGTCGTGCGTGATCTGCGTGAGGGCGAACAGCACGATCGCTTCGATCTTCCCGCGGCTGTTGTTTGCGTAGAGCACGTTGTTTTGCACCCTGGCGAAGCCGAGCAGGTCGGCGACCATCCGGCGGTCAAGCGGCAGGGCCACTCCGTAGCTTGCTGCGGAGCCGAGTGGGCATTGGTTGTTGAGCTGGGCGGCGGAGTCGAGCAGGCTCAGGTCGTCGGCGAGGCTTTCGGCAAATGCTCCGGCCCACAGGCCGACGGACGACGGCATTGCGCGCTGGGTATGTGTGCGGCCGGGCATCGGCGCTTCACGGTGCTGGTGGCCGAAGCGCGCCAGCGTGTCGGCGGTGAGGGCGGTTTCGCGGCTGACTTCGAGCAGGCGGTCGCGCGTGTAGATGCGCGTGTCGAGGAGGACCTGGTCGTTGCGCGAGCGGCCCGTATGGATTTTCTTGCCGAGGTCGCCCAGCCTGTCGGTGAGGAAGCTTTCGACGGCGGTATGCACGTCTTCCTGCGAGCGCTCGATGCGAAATTCGCCGCGACCGTGAAGCTCGAGCACTTCTGCGAGCGCCTTCCTCAGCTTTTCGAATTCTTCACTCGAGAGGATGCCGATCGAGCTGAGCATCTTCGCGTGAGCGATGCTGCCCAGCACGTCGGCCTCCACGAGGGCCATGTCGAGAATGTAATCGCTGCCGACGGTGAACTCTTCTATCTCGGCATCGAGGTCGACCGTCTTCTGCCAGAGCTTCGCCATCTTCGGGGCCTTCCTCCGGGAATTCTGCTTATTGTTTTGCGGAAAACGCCGTCATCGCCAGGTTGCGCAGACCGTGCAGTCGCGGTCTGGCGCGCCTGCACGATCTGCGGTTGCCGGTGTCAGCACGTTTCACTTTCTTCCTTCGCGCATCGCGAGGATCATATAGGGCAGGCCGCGGATGAAGGCTGCGTCGGCGCAGCGCTGCTGATTGAAGCCGCTGGCCTTGATCGACCTGATCTCCGGGCGGAACAGGCCGGTATCGCTCGCCCGCGAGACTATCTCGATGTTGCCCTTGTACAACTTGACGCGATAGGCGCCGTTGACGTTTTTCTGCGTGGTGTTGATGAAGGCTTCCAACGCGAAGCGCAGGGGCTGATAGGCCTCGCCGTGATACATCATGTATGCCCATTTCTGGTCGACGGCCCGCTTGAATTGCAGCTCCTCCTTGGTAAGGCAGAACTGCTCGAGGTCGCGGTGGAGCTTGAGGATGATGTGCGCTGCGGGGGCTTCATATATTTCGCGCGACTTGAGGTCCATTATGCCGTCTTCGAACATGTCGATCCGGCCGATCCCGTTTTGTCCGCCGGTCACGTTAAGCTCCTCGATGAGGTCGTCGAGCGGCATCTGCTTGCCGTTGAGCTTGACGGGCACGCCTGCTGCAAACTCGATTTCGATGTAGGCCGGCTCGTCTTTGGCCTTCTCCGGCGGCACGAGCCACATCCAGATGTGGTCGGGAAGTTCCTGATTCAGGTCGATTGCGCCGCTTGCGATGGAGCGGCACCAGAGCGTCTTGTCGTCGCCGCCGGTGAGCGTTTCGCGCACGGGCACTTTCCAGTGCTTGCACAGTTCTTCTTCGTCGAGGCGCGTGAGGTCGAAATCGCGCACCGGCACGAGCACCTCGAGCTTGGGTGCGAACAGTGTGAAGGTGTTGTGCATTCGGTATTGGTCGTTGCCCTTGCCCGAGCTGCCTTCGATGAGGGCATCGCAGCCGAGTTCGACGGCTTTCTCGGCGACCTTTCGGGCCACGAGCTGGCGGGTCATCGAGGTCGAAACCGGATATCCGCCGTAGTCGGAGTTTGCCTTGATTGCGGTGCTGACCCAGTCGTTGGCGAATTCTTCGCGGACGTCGATGACGATCGGCTCGACCCCAAGAGCGGCGCCGTGTTTGCGGCTCTGCTCCATCTCCTCGTCGCCCTGGCCGATGTCGACGGTGATCGTAACGATCTCCTTCGCCTTGTACTTGCGGCGCAGCAGTTCGATGCCGAGGCACGAATCCAGCCCGCCCGAAAATGCCGATGCCACCTTATTCACCGGCGGCGTGGGTGTTTTCTCGATCTTCGCGATGATCTCACTGACGTTCATTTTGGTCTTCCAGAAGGCCTTCGTCTTACATGTGTGCCGCCGCAATAGTGCGGCCGCGGCATTGGGTACAGAACCATAAATGATACCGCCCCCGTGCCTGCGAATCAAGCAAAATCATGCTGTGATATGCCCCTGTTGGGGGACATCATGTCCCACCCCCCCGCGAACTGAGGTGCATCGCATCGCGGAAGGCCCGCAACGCATCACAATCACCCCACCCGCGAGTTGAGGTGCATCACGAAGAAAAGCGCCCTGCGGCTGCGTCGCGCCGCTACGTCCGTGTTTGTCCGTGTACGTCAGTGTTAGATAGCCACGTGGCGTAAGCCCAATGGCGTGAGGTTAAGGCGATCCTTCCGTTGTAGGGGCAGGGCGCGCGAAGCTTGCCGAGCCGCAGCCGCTTCGGCGGAGGCTGGTCTTCGAGCGTGTTCCCTGCCCTCTTGCAGCCTTAATCTCATATCATTGGGCGTAAGCCCGTGGAACGCATCGCACCTTCATCATGAGCCTACGCGGGAAGGCGACAGAAACCTGCCCAGAGACATCGAAACCGCTCGCATAGCGAATCGCCACAAGACGCCCCGAAGCTATGGGGAAACGAACTCGATCGTCCCCCACAGGCGAGGCATCAGCTCGGCCTCGCTGGGGATATCTGAAACAAGACCTGTCGCCTTGTTGGTCCAGTAGGCTCGTTGCGTGGTTTCGATCCGGCTTCCGCGCAGCACGCCCACGTCGCCGCGAATGCTCATCCCCGGCTTCGGCTTGAGGCCCAACACGCTGAGTGGAATCGAGAACTCGAAATCTCCGCCCGGGTCAGGCACGACTGTTGCATCCTGCGAAGGAACGCCGCTCGCGAACATGACCATCTCGCTGACGTCGCGCACTTCGTCGAAATAGATCGTGCGAAGCGGCGAGCTGAACGGCACGCGCTCGCCATCGGCGCCGGGCGCAACGGCTCGATACAGCACCGCCACAGTCTTGCGATTCACGCTCGATATCAGCAGGCGCAGGTCTCCGGCAACTGCCCGCCGGCGATTCGGATCGGCGGCTGCATCCGTGCCGAGCATCAGGTCAAGCCCGCCGCCCGTCTTGAACAGGTTCTGCAGCGATGTCCCCGCGTTGTCCAGCGTCCCACGCTCGCCTGTGCGGAACGCGCCATACAGCCGGTCGCCGCAGACGGCCAACGCCGCCTGCGTCTTCAGGTCGCGCCGGCCCCAGTCGCCCACCTGCTTCTTGCGCACGTCGATGGTCACGAATCGCTCGGCCGCCCATTCGCTCAGATCGCCGTCAACCGCCGGAGCTTCCGCGAGAATCGGCACAACCAGCGTCGACTGCTCCTCCGCGGCCGCCCGGCGCTTCAGCTCCGCCGCCACGTGATACGTCCGCGCCGCTTCCAGCATCGCCGGCGTCACCTCGATCTCGGGCGGCGCGATCCGCCGCAGCGTATCAAGCCCCTCGACCTCGATGATCGCCGGGTAGCGAGTGACCACATACACCTTGCCGTCGGTCGTGCACGTGATGGACGGCCAGAAACATTCCTCGCCGTTGGTGAGGCCGCTGACCGACATCCCCCGGACGGCCTCGGCACGCTCCGACCACGCCGAACGCGGTGTGCGCGTATCCTGAAACAGCGTCGCCACAAACAGCCCGTCGGTCGTAAACAGATAGATGGAACCCTTGTTGCCGTTGACAGCCCACAGCTCAAAATCGTCGTGCAGCCTGAACACCGGGCCAAGCAGCCTCGTTGTGCCGATGAGCTGGCCCGGCAATTCAGGCACAGGCGCAATATGCGACGCATGCAGACCCGGCCACGGGCTGGGATACGACCACCGCGCAACGCCATCCTTCGCACCGCCGACGGCGCGATTAGTGAAAGGCTCAGGCGCCGTGGTCAGCACCACCCAATCGCCCTCGCCGGCCAGCACCTGTCCGCCGCCGCTCGAAGCCTGCCGCTGTGTGCCCGGGCACAGCACCTCGCCCCGGCCGAGGTCGTAAACCGGTGCGCCGGCACCCGTGAAACTCACCGGCGCGAACCTGATTGCGTCGCCGGTCAACAGCGACAGGTCATGCCCGACGAGCACGCCCGTGCCGACAACGCTCGGCGCCGTCTGCAACTCGTCGGGCTGGCCGACGCCGTCGCCGTTGATGTCCGACCACACGAACATGAACTTGCCCTGCGCCAACTGCTTATCCGGCTCGGGCTTCTCCGCGAAGGGAATCTTGCTGCGTTGAGGCTCCTCGGCAAGCCATTTCCAGTACCTCGCATCCCCGAAGCCTGCCACCGGAACAGCCACGCCATTCTCCTCCTTCCAAAGGCACGTCACGCCCGGGCCGTTCGTGGGATGCGAATCGAAGCAGTTCGTGAAATACTTGCGGCCTTGGTGGTAGATCGGCCTGTCGGGCGGGCCATCGGCATGGTGCCCGGTCGGCAACGGGAAATCGTCCGGCTGGGGCCGCCAGCGGATCGCAGTCAACTTGCTTGCGCCTGTCTCCCAATCGAGCTTGAAGGTCATCCCGCGCAGATAGAACAGCGTCTTGTCGACCGGATCGAGCGCCCCGCCTCCGCCGTAACGAGGCGGGCCGTAAAACGCGCGGATGAACTCGCCCTTCGCTGACCACACGCTCACGCGCTTCGGCTGGTGGTCTTCCTCGGCCACCCACAGATTGCCTCGGTTGTCGAGCGTGATGCCCTTGGGCCGGTGCATGTGCGTCTCGTCGTATGGCCCGGCCTTCGGCACGCCCGCCGTTCCTATCACGTGCAGAAACTTACCAGCCGCCGAAAACGCCTTCACCTGGTGGCTGGCGCCCCAGTCGCTCACGTAGATGGTGCCGTCCGCGCCGACCGCCATCTGCTGCGGAGCGAGCAGACCTTCGGTGACGACCGGCGTCGGGGCGGCGATGTCTATGTCCGCGTTCTTCCAGAAGTCGCGCGGGGGCAATGGCACGGCGACGACGCTCGTTCCGCTCACCGCCAGCAGCCTGCCGTCGGCGTCAAATGCCACGCCCTGGGGCGACTCGAGGGGCAACGTGCCCAGCGCCTCGCTTTCGATCGCATCTACGATCAGCAGCGCGTTCATCTTCGGCAGGCCCAGCACCACCAGGCCGTCTCGCGCCGCCAGGCCGCCCAGGCCCACCACGTCGGCGCTCGGGAATTTCCACGTGGGCTTGAGCACCGTCGGGTCCTCGCCGTGGCCGAAACGCCGGTCGCGCGGAGCCGCAAGCTTCTGATCGTCGTTCACCAGCTTGTGCAGCCGGATTTCCGCCTGGTTGTCGTTATACTTGTCGCCCTTCCAGGCCGACGCCACATACGCATACACGCCGGGCGCCGGCGCCTTGCCTGCATCGCGCGTGATGAACTGCGCACCGGTCCACACGCCGCCCACCCACATCTGGCCGTGCAGCTTGTTGCCGTCGAGGTCCACCCACGCAAGCCCGCTGCCGCCCTCCGCCACAAAGCTGCCGATCAGCACCTGCGGAGGCGAACCCGCGTCGCCGCGCGCCGGAGCGGCACCCTCAGGCACAAAGCACACCGTCCCCGGCGGCGTATGATTCGTCAGCCATTCGCTGGTCGTGTTAGCCGTCTGCCACGGCGGCTTGCCGGGATTATAAACGCAAAATTCATACCGCAGGTTGATATCCTTGCGCACAAGCCCGCGCACCACGTACTTGCCCGGCTTCACAAACTTGCCCGGCACGTGATACACCGCGTGCGCCGCGGCATCCGGGTCGCTGCCGAGGTCGTCGAGCCCGTCCCACCACACCGTATTGCGC
>Ga0307378_10012114_pt1 | contig 11048 bp, 8 predicted proteins | sample UN1MG_FD_202238 | JGI IMG/M metagenome (GOLD analysis project Ga0307378, IMG submission 202238) | Soil microbial communities from Risofladan, Vaasa, Finland - UN-1 | ecosystem: Environmental > Terrestrial > Soil > Coastal area > Acid sulfate soil | place: Finland: Risofladan, Vaasa | collected...
GTCTGAATTTTTTCCATGATGTTTCTCATCAGACCTTCTCCCTCTTTTTGGCTGATCTCCCCCTTACGGATCATTTCATCAATAAAATTTTTGGCCTTCTCTTCAGAAAAAGTAATGAATCCCCAGCCTGCAGAAAACAACTTTTGAAAAAAATCACCAAACTTACTCTCTTCGCTCATCTTTTTCCCCCGAACTGTTTTGGTTTAACGAGAGATTCCACAATAAATAGATTACCCGAAATAGATTACCCGAAATAGATTATTCGGAATAGATTATTCGAAATTTAAAAGTAAGCTATTTTCTGTGTGCTCCCTTACTCTTTGATAATCTCAGCCACACTCAACAATGCCTCGTCCAGCCTATCCGGCATATTGCCTCCGGCCTGGGCCATAGTGGGTCGCCCTCCGCCGCTGCCGCCGACTATGGCTGAAATTTTCTTGATAATCTTTCCAGCATGGAACCGGTTAACCAGATCATCAGTTACCATAGCCACCAGGTTTACCTTTCCGTCCTGGGTGTTCCCCAGCACGATAATTCCTGAGCGGAGGCGGTCTTTGAGAAGATCGGCCATATCGCGCAATCCTGCTGCGTCTAAATCAAGTTCTTTGACGTGATGAGTCAGGACCGTGACTTCGTCCACCTGCCTGCGATATTCCATGATAGCTGAGGTGATGCTGACTGACAGCTTATCTTTCAATCTCTGGATATCTTTTTCCTGCTGGCGGTTGGTTGTCACCAGTTGTTCGACTTTCCGGCTGATGGCCAGATCGGACTTCAGCAATTTGGCTACGCTCTTGACTTCCCTCTCGATCTGGCGTACATACTGATATGCGCCCGATCCGGTTATGGCCTCGATTCTTCGCACGCCTGCGGCGATGCTGGATTCATTCACGACTTTGAAAAGTCCGATCTCTCCCGTACTTTTCGTGTGGGTTCCTCCGCATAACTCAGAGCTGAAATCTCCTACTCTGACCACCCGCACTTCCTGCTCATATTTTTCGCCAAACAGAGCAATCGCCACTTTGACCGCTTCCTCGCGGCTCATGATCTGAGTAGTCACAGCCAGATTGGCGAATACCTTTTCATTGACCAGGGATTCAACCCTGTCCAGTTCATCAGGAAGGACCCCGGTAAAATGCGTAAAGTCGAATCGCAGGCGGCCTGGCTCTACCAGTGAGCCTGACTGCTTGACATGATCTCCCAGGATTTGTCGCAAGGCGGCCTGCAGCAAATGCGTGGCTGTGTGGTTTCGGGCAATGCTCTGCCTGTGGTCGTGATCGATACTGGCCCTGACCTCATCACCTTCCTGAATGGACCCTTTCTTGATCCTGCATCGATGAGCGACCAGAGAAGGGGTTGGACACTTAGCGTCAATAATCTCGGCCCGCATTCCCTCTTTTTCCATGTTGCCCTGGTCACCGACCTGGCCTCCCTTTTCACCATAAAAGGGCGTCTGATCGAGGACAATATCTACCTCGTCTCCCTGGCCTGCCCTGGTGACCCGTGCACCGTCCCGAAGGATAGCCACAACTTTGGCTGAGCATTCTTCATCCGTATACCCCAGAAATTTGGTTGGAGGAAGCTCGCGTGCCACCTGCTGCAGGGCAGAAGAAACCTCCTTGATCTCCATTCCCTGAAACCATGCTTGCCGGGCCATCTGGCGCTGCTGCTCCATAGCTGCATCAAACCCGGCCTGATCAAATCCAAGTCCGTTTTCCTTGAGAATGTCCTGGGCAATATCAACAGGGAAACCAAAGGTATCGTAAAGCTTGAATATTTCCTCACCCGATACAACACCAGGCGCAACATCTGCACTCTTCACAATATCCGCACCCGGCATGACATCTGCCCTGGCTTGCCTGGCACCCTTAGCTTTAGACATAATCTCATCGAGAACAGCCATGCCCCGGTCCAGGGTACTCAGGAACCGCTCTTCCTCCTGACGGACCACGTTGGCAATAAGCTCCTGCCGGTCCTCTAAATCGGGATAGACCTCCTTCATAGTCTCCACAACCCGGTCAGTAGTCCGAAAGAGAAAAGGCTGCTCAATACCCAGCATTTTGCCATGTCTGGCAGCCCTGCGTATGATCCTGCGCAATACATACCCACGGCCGTCGTTGGCTGGCAGGACACCATCTGCGATCAGGAAGGCGCAGGCCCTGGCGTGATCTGCAACGACCCTGATGGAGATATTGTCTTTAGCCTTGAAGTAGCCGATCTCGTAGGTACGTCCGGAAATCTCCTCGATGAACCGGATAATGGGCCAGAAAAGGTCCGTCTCGTAATTTGACTGTGCTCCCTGTAAAACGGCAGAGATGCGCTCAAGGCCCATGCCCGTATCAATACTGGGCTTTGGCAGGGGGGACAATACCCCTTCCTTGGAGCGCTCATACTGCATGAAAACCAGGTTCCACAATTCCAGATAGCGGTCACAGTCACAGCCCGGTGCACAATCCGGCTGGCCGCAACCAAAGGCAGGCCCCTGATCGATAAGAATTTCGGAACAGGGACCGCATGGCCCCGTGTCTCCCATGGCCCAGAAATTATCTTTTTCTCCCAGCCGGATAATTTTTTCTTTCGGACGAAATATCAGTTCATTCCAGATCCGAAATGCCTCATCATCATCCCGAAAGACCGTAACTATGAGTTTTTCTTCAGGCAGATGCATCTGCCCGACCAGAAACTCCCAGGCCAGCTCAATGGCCTGCTGCTTAAAGTAATCTCCAAAGGAGAAATTCCCCAGCATTTCAAAAAAGGTGTGATGCCGGGCCGTATAGCCTACGTTCTCCAAATCGTTATGCTTTCCTCCAGCCCGCACACATTTCTGGCAGGTGGTCGCCCTGGGATAAATCCTCTGTGCCTTGCCGGTAAAGATATCCTTGAACTGGACCATGCCGGCATTGGTAAAGAGCAGGGTAGGGTCCCCTTGAGGGACCAAAGAGGAACTGGGTAAAATGGTATGTTCCTTTTTTTCAAAGAAACGCAAGAATGCTGATCTTATCTCTTTTGCTTCCATAGAGCCTTTGTCACCCAATATTCATCATTTTGGACAGGCAGTCCATAGCAGGTTTGCGGATCTCATCCGACACATTCACCACATATTGCTTTTTTCCCAGGGCATCTACTATTGAGGTGAGAGTTACCCTTTTCATATCCTGGCAAATCATGGAATGAGGGAACCGATAAAATATTTTATCAGGAAAAGCCATGTGCAGAACATAGGCCATTCCTTCCTCAGTGCCAACGATAAATTCTTTGGCCTTGCACTGGTCAACATACCGAAGCATGCCTGATGTGCTGGTCACACAATCGGCCATCTCCAGAACCTGCGGATTACATTCGGGATGTGCTATGAATTTTGCTTCAGGATAAAGGACTTTCATGTGCAGCACCTCTTCGACCCCCAGTTGACAATGGGCAGGGCATCCCCCTTCCCAGGGAATGATCTGCTTGTCAGTGTGCCTGGACACATAAAGTGCCAGGTTTTTATCAGGAACCATCAGAACCTGTTTTGCCTCGGTGAGTGAGTTCACCACTCGCACAGCATTGGCTGATGTGCAGCAGATATCGCTGGCAGCTTTGACCTCAGCCGAAGAATTTACATAGCAGACAACGGTAGCATCCGGATATTTTTGACGCATGGCCAGCAGTTGATCTACCGTTATATAATTGGCCAGAGGGCACCCTGCCTCAATTTCAGGCAAAAGGACCGCCTTGTCAGGGCAAAGAATCGATGCGGTTTCCGCCATGAACCGGACCCCGCAAAAAACAATAACTCTGGCTTCGGTCTTTGCTGCGGCCCGACTCAACTCCAGGGAATCTCCCTGAATATCAGCCACATCCAAAACTTCAGGCCGCTGATAATTATGGGCCAGAATAACGGCTTTTTTCTCCTGCTTCAGTTGGTTGATCCGCCTGGTGAGGGATATATTATCTTCTTCCTGTGACATGACCAATTCTTCCGACATGACCAATTCTTCTGTTTGTTTCATTTTGGTTTTTTCCACCTCTCACTCTTAATCTAACTTTGCTACCCGGATCAGGTTCGCTTTTTCGGTTACAAAAGGAAGACTGTTAATTTCATTGAGAGCATTTTGGATGTTAAGCTCCAGTGCCTCATGGGTCATCATAACGATAGGAACCTCCTCTCCTATTCGGCGCTCCTTTTGAATGACCGAAGCAAGGCTGATATTATGCTGCCCAAGTATTCCGGAAATTTTTGATAAAACTCCTGGTTTGTCCACAGCGAAGAAACGCAGGTAATAGGCTGAGACAATCTGGTTGATATCTCTCACTTTTTTTTCTTTGATGTATTCTTCACAGAAAGAAGTCGGACTTATCCGTCGGGTAATGTTTTTTCGGATATTTCGGGCAATATCAATGACATCGCTGACCACAGCGCTGGATGTGGGCCGCTCGCCTGCACCCAGGCCGTAAAACATGGTCGATCCTACTCGATCGCCAACCACATAGATAGCATTGTAAGCCCCGGCCACCGTAGCCAAAAGATAATCCTGGGAGAGCATGGTCGGATGAACGCGAACCTCAATTTCACCGTCGATATCTTTCGCCAGGGCCAGGAGCTTGATCTTATACCCCAACTCCCTGGCAAACTGGAAATCCAGCGGCCTGATCCGATCGATTCCCTCCGTAAAAATCTGCTCCAGGGAGATTCGCGTGCCAAAAGCCAGTGAGACCAGAATGGCCAGTTTATGTGCAGTATCAATCCCCTTGATATCAAAAGTGGGGTCTGCCTCGGCAAAGCCCAGAGCCTGAGCTTCCCTGAGAACACTCTCAAAGGAGTTTCCTCCTTTTTCCATCTCAGTCAGGATGTAATTGGCCGTACCATTAATGATCCCGTAAACCGACTTGATGCGATTGGCTGCCAGACCTTCCTTGATGGCCCTGATGATCGGGATGCCTCCTCCAACGCTGGCCTCAAAGCCGATATCCACTTCTTTGGCAGCGGCAGCCCGAAAAATTTCCTCGCCATGTTTGGCCAATAATGCCTTATTTGCCGTAACTATATGTTTTCCCTCTTCAATGGCTTGAAGGAGAAAGGTCCTGGCAGGCTCGCAGCCGCCGATCAATTCAATAACAATCTGGATTTCAGGGTCGCGAAGAATCTCATCTGCTCTGGTCGTCAACATGGTAGAAGGCAGGTTCATGCCTTCAGCCCTTCTCAGATCTATGTCAGCAATTTTTTTGAGCTGTAAGGGAACACCCAGATGAGCAAGGGGGATTTCCGAATCTTGCATCAATAGATTGACTACTCCCCGACCGATAGTACCGAGTCCGATAAGACCCACTTTGATATCCATGATATCATGCCTCTTTCATAGCGATTTCCACTTGATCGAACTACTCTTCTTTTCGTACTGCTCTTTTGACAGGCAAGGAAACAAACTTTTTCCCGCTTTTCTTCTCTTGTTCTTTGAAATCATTGAATATTGCTAACAGATTATAATTGAATTTTTTTGCATGTTCTTCTCTTATTTTATGTATTTCTTCGATAATCGGGTCTGTCAGCATGGTTTATTCTCCCATTAACTCTTCCGGGGTACAGATTGTCGGCATTTCATAGCCTTTTTCAATGCATAGTCTTGCTATTTTTTGATGTAAGATAGCTAATAACGCTTGTTTCAATATAAACAGTTGGCTTCATAGTAAAAATTTATTCTTTCAAGGAGAATTAATTTCGACATATGGTTTCTGCGTTATAAGAGCTGCGTACAAAAGGTGCGGATTCAACATGATGAAAACCTATATCCAAGGCAATTTCCTTATATCTCAGGAAATCTTCCGGTTTAATGTACTCGTGAACACAAATATGATCTTTGCTGGGCTGGAGGTATTGTCCAATCGTTAAAATATCACATTTCGCTTCGTGCAGGTCTCTCATGACACTGATAATCTCTTCCTCCTTCTCGCCCAGGCCAAGCATCAGACCGGATTTAGTCCTGATCTTCGCACTCATTCGCTTGGCCGTGCGCAGCAGCTTTAAAGATCGCTCGTAATTCGCCTTACATCGGACCTGCTGATAGAGCCGTGGAACGGTTTCCACATTGTGATTGAGAATGTCCGGTTCAACGTCCATAACCGTGCGAATGGCCTTGGTTGATCCCATGAAATCAGGAATCAATACCTCGGTGGTTACATTTTTGTTATGTTTTTTTATGAGATGCAGGGTGACAGCGAAATGGTAGGCCCCGCCATCGGCTAAATCATCACGGGTTACTGAGGTAACGACTACATGCTTAAGCCCCAGGACCTTCGTAGCCTCAGCTACATTCAGCGGTTCCTCAAAATCAGGACGTACAGGAGTTTCGCTCTGAATATTGCAGAATTTACAGCCGCGGGTACACCGGCTACCCAGAATCATAAAGGTCGCCGTAGGTTTTGAAAAACATTCTCCAATGTTAGGGCAGCGAGCCAGTTCACAAACTGTGCGAACCTTCAACTGGCGCAGCAACGACTTCATGTTATGAACCTGCTCGGCATTGATAGGTTTTTTTTGTAACCACCCTGGGAATTTACCCTGCATGATACTTCTTCTACACTTTCACTTTTTGGGGGACGCTGTAAATTTTTTTTGGCATTACTCGCCTGATTGGGCTTTAAGCCTGATTGGTTTTATTAGAGGGATGCAGGAATCACCGTAACCTTAGTAAACTTAGTAAACTTAATTCAAAATGAAAGAAAGCTTGAGGTGATTATATATTCTATTACCTTCGGTGTCAAGGTGATTTAAACTTTGTAAAAAGGATCATTCAAAGGAGGGACGAACGAGTCGCGGGTTACCGGATTTTTCGCCCAGCTCGAAATGAGAGTAAAAGTCAGAGGCGTGGTGGTTGTTGAAATATGAGCGATTCAAACTCTCTAACCCTCATCGGGTGGGTACCATTCCGCCGGAACCGGTTCAAATTTCCATGTATCCTTGAAAACGTATATGCGTTGCATCAATTCAAGCGGAGTGAATTCACCTTTGCTTATTTCCCTCCAATCAGCATTTTCCAGTGTGCCGAATACCACAAACGTATTTTCGACTATCTCAGGCATGCTTTTTTTTAAAGTGGCCCCAATTAACGATTCCACCTTATTTTTTTCGGCAATGATTAAATAACAGTGTGGACAATAGCGGCAAATTTCATTCACGACAAAGGGCTGTTGTGGATCAATATAGATAACAAGAGAAAAATTTCGCTGCTTTGTTTTGTTTTCACACTTCGGGCAGCGAGTAAAAACACAGTCTTCGTAGGGATTGAGAAAGAAAAAATGCTTTTTCCCTGCATAGGGAGGTTTATCTTTTTTAGGTGGCTTTTTTGGCGTATCTTCCTTTTTTTCTATTTTTATTTCCATATTCGACCTTTATATTATATTTTCAATAAAACTTCAACCTATTCTTTAGTCATGAGAGTGGTAAATGCGATCATGGATATTCCAGGGCATGTATGCAATCCACTGTTTTCCGGTATCTATACATAGATATGCACAGGTAAGTAGATGGGCATATCTGTAGAGGGAAAAAATTTTATGAAAGTGTTTTGTATTTCTTTGTTTTTCCCGGTTAATTATTGTCTTGGTAACCTCCTGATATGGTAATCTCCGGTAAGGTTTGTTTTATATTTGACAGTGTTTCCTTAAACTTGTTAAAGTTTAAAGATAAGGAAACCACAAAGACACAGAGAAAAGAAAAGGTATTCCTCAGTGTCTCTGTGGTTGCTTTTTTTAGTTTTATCAGGTGAAAATCGCTAGAGTAACCAGAAACCAGCATCCAGGGATCGGCTACCAGTTATCAATGTTGGTAAAGCATAGAATCTAGCCATGAGCGTGCAGGAAATTTTATCCATGGATATAGAGAATGAGATATGTCCCGTTATCTCTCAAGGGAAGATGATGGGAAGAAGGCATTTTTTGAAATCGTTAGTTGTGGCTGGCATTACCGGCCTGATCGGTAGCTATCCGATATTCATCGAACGCTATCTTGTTCAGATAAACCGATACAGGATTCCTGTTCCAAGACTGCCTCATCAGTTCCAGGGACTTACTATAGTTCATCTGACCGATTTGCATTATGGCTTCCTGGTTCCGCTATTCTTCCTTGAAGGTGTTATCAGGAAAGCGAACAGTCTGAAAAAGGATCTCATTGTTTGCACAGGGGATTATGTACAAGGAAGAGGCAGTGTTGAAGGGATTGATAGAATTTGGCCGGTCTTATCAGAGTTGAAAGCCCCAATGGGGGTGTACTCCGTTCTTGGCAATCACGATCATTGGGCTGATTTCAGCCGATCAGCCTATTGGCTTCAAAGGAGCGGACAGAATTTACGGCATCGAATCCACTATTTTGAGAGGGAAGGAAAGAGGCTTTGGATCGCCGGCTGTGGTGATTTATGGGAAGATCACAGGAGTGTTGAAGAGATTCTGAAGGATGTCCCGCCAGAGGACTACAGGATCGTTCTCGCCCATAATCCTGATACTGCCGACACTGATTTTTCTCAGAGGATTGATTTGATGATTTGTGGCCATACTCATGGTGGTCAAGTAAATATCCCGTTTTATGGATCGCCTGTTCTGCCGGTAAAGAATAAAAACTATTCATTCGGCCTTAAAGAAAGCAGAAGGGGACAACCTGTATTCATATCCAAGGGAATCGGTTGGGCAGTGTATCCCGTGAGGTTTAATTGTTTTCCAGAGATAGCAGTTCTGGAATTGACCAACTCCGTATAGCATCTGGAATTGATCGACTCCGTAGCGCAATATGATGGGTTGATTTTTTTGACTATAGTAAGAATAACATGGGGGTTTGGGAGGCAAGTTGATCTCTCTTGATAAGATAGCGGGCGTTCTATTGGGTACCGCTGTTGGTGACGCCTTGGGTTTGCCGTATGAGGTTTTTACTCATGGTTTCAGCCATCTGTTGACGCCTTATTAACACACTTTTACCTTTATGAATCCACATCCTGAATTGCTGGCTAATGAAGGGATGAAATTTTTCCCTTGATAAAAAACACATAAGGTAATAAAATGGAAAACTATCCATAATCCTATAAGATTGTTTTGAAACTGTTTGCTGATTTTAAATATAGATTTGATAAAAAAATATACGTCATCGTTCTAAGCCACGATTATCATCGCATCCTTCAGGGGGTTTTTATGAAAAGGCTAAAATTGGTTCCATTGTTACTGACTTTGATCTTCTTTACTTCTTGCTCGTTAGGGAAAAGACTTTCATTTTTTAAAAAATCAGGTCCTGCTGCAACTGTAGCAGGCCAAAATATCAGGCCGAAGGAGGACAGTCCGCGGGGGTCCTTGGAACATGATGCGGAATCTCACCTTCAGGCAGGAATTGCAAAACTGCAAAACCAGGCCAATGATGATGCGGTCCAGGAATTCAAAAAGGCATTGATTCTGGACCCCAGGAGCACCGATGCCTATTACTACCTTGCTCTGACTGAGCAAAAAATTGGGCACCTCGACGATGCTGTGGAGGGCTATCGGGCGGCACTTAAAATCAATCATGAATTCTACGGGGCAATTTTTAATCTGGCTGTCATTTATAGCCTTCAAAGAAAGTACGATCTCGCTATGGAGCGGTACTATGAGGCACTGAATATCTTCTCTGATGATCCGGAACTGCACTACAATATGGGCCTTTGCTTAGATCTGATGGGCAAGGCGAATAAAGCTGTTCCCGAATATCAGAAGGCTTGTCAGCTTGATCCTCAGATGGTGGACCCTTATTTGCAGTTGGCTGCTCTCTACGAGCGTCAGGGCGCGGCCCAGGATGCCACAAGAGAATACCAGAAGGTTTTAACGATAGCCCCTGATCAGGAAACTGCCAAAAGAAATCTTGCCTTGCTTTCCTCCAGAGCAGAAGAGGGGGGGGAGGTTGCTCAAGGCGGACCAGAAAAGACCCCTGAACCAGGAACTGCCCAATCAGGGAAAGGCAAACAGGGGATACTGAAGTCCTCTTGGGCCAAATTGATTTTTTATCCTAAAAAGCTGTACCGGTCGATTGGTGGGGGCGAGGAAAAGCCTAATACTACGGAGGCAAAGGCTGGCGGCATTGCGCAAAATTTTCGTCTGTGCCTTAACAATAAGCTGGTTACCCAGAAAAGGGTTAGCTTTGCCAACGGCGCCGGGGATAATACCATGACTTCAAAACGGTCCGTTGCTCAAATTGGGTATGTGTCCGGATTTTTAAAAAACGCTCAAGTTTATCTCAATTTCGGCTCGGTAAGTATGGGATTTAATCAGGCCATAAGTGCGGGATCACGCGTTAAGTTCGAAAAGGCAGCGGCCTTTGCCTGGGGTGCCGGAATCTCTTCGACTGTTTACAGCCTCCCTCAATCCCCGCTGGGACTTAAGATCGACATGGATCTTCTGCGTTACTCTCCAAAGGCTGACAGTGATACAGCGGGTAGCCACCTTTCCGGTACAGCAGAGGTAACGGAATATCAATTGGCTGCAGATACTGTCTACCAGGGGTTCAGCAAGTTTTCTCCCTATCTGGGGCTTTTGTATGCCAAGTCTTCGGGAAGTATTGACCTGTCCAATCCTGACGGAAAGACGGATTTTGATGAAAAAGATCAATTCGGATGCCGTATCGGCACTGGATACAACTGGAGAGAAAACGTCAAGTTAACCGCAGAATACCGACTCCTTGATGAAAGTGCTTTGTCTCTTATAGTTAGTTATGCTTTTTAACCTGGCTGGGACGTAAGGATGGTAACTACTCAGGTAGATAGGCTGTAGGCATTTAGGCTGTAGGAAAATAACGGCCTGCATACTAAGAGGCTATCCCAAAACCACATTTCAGATGAATGATTCCACCTGTTGCCAGAAGTTTTAGGATGGGCTCTAACTTGACAATGTTATATTAGCCAAGCCATCTTGGCAATACTGAAACTTGATAATTATAACATAGAAATCTTATATTAATCTTCCTGGGTATCTGCTTGACTCAAGTAGATACTTCCATGTATAATTTCCTTCTTATTACTTTTAGAATTACGAATAAGAGGAGATTTGAGATGGAAGACTATCCC
>Ga0307378_10012115_pt1 | contig 11048 bp, 7 predicted proteins | sample UN1MG_FD_202238 | JGI IMG/M metagenome (GOLD analysis project Ga0307378, IMG submission 202238) | Soil microbial communities from Risofladan, Vaasa, Finland - UN-1 | ecosystem: Environmental > Terrestrial > Soil > Coastal area > Acid sulfate soil | place: Finland: Risofladan, Vaasa | collected...
GCTGCCGCTGATCGAGTATATCGTGGACGATGCCGTGCGGCAGCCCATTACCACCGAACTGCTCGGCCGCGAATGGGTCGGCCACGGCCCCGATCGCGCCAGTCAGGCGGCCCACTGGGACAACTTCATCGAGCTCTGGTATCGCATGGGCTATGACTTCGTGCGGCTGGAGATCGGGTTCGATTTCCCACGGCGCCGGATCGCCGGCGAGGACCCGACCAAGCTCGGCAGCCAGCGCGGCTGGGCGGACGAGCACCGCGGCACCATCGCCTGCTGGGCCGACTTCGAGAACTACCCCTGGCCGGATATCGAGGACTTTGACTTCTTCCCCCTCGAATACGTTACGACCCATCTGCCCGCGGGCATGGGCTTCATCACCAATCACGCCGGCGGGCCGTTCGAGATCGTCAGTCAGGTATTGTCGCTGGAGGGGTTATGTGTCGCCCTCTATGATGCGCCGGACCTGGTTGACGCGGTGTGTGCGCGGGTGGGCGAGCTGATGGAATCGTTCTACCGCCACATCGTTGATCTTCCCAACGTCATCGCCCTTTTCCAAGGTGATGACATGGGCTTCCGCTCGGCGACGTTGGTCTCCCCCGAGGTCCTGCGCCGGCTCTTCCTGCCGTGGCACGCGCGCTTCGCGCGCATCGCCCACGACCAGGGGATACCGTACTTCCTGCACTCCTGCGGTGACGTTTCGGCGATCATGGAGGACCTTATCTCCGTGGTCGGCATAGATGGAAAGCACTCTTTCGAGGACGCCATCTTGCCCGCGCCCGAGTTCCAGGCGCGCTACGGCGATCGCATTGCCACTTTGGGCGGAGTGGATCTGAACACCCTCGCCGCGGCGTCACCGCAGCGGGTGCGCGCCTACACGCGGTCGCTCATTTCCGCCTGCGCGCCGCGGCGCAGATTCGCCATCGGCTCCGGCAATTCCATCCCCAGCTACATTCCCGTCGAGAACTACCTGACCATGCTCGACACGGCGTTGACCTACGAGGCAGGGGGAAACCAGTAGGGGCAAGGCATGCCTTGCCCCTACTGGGCGCGCCCCGACAGGTCGGGGCGCGGGGAACTCGCGACCTCCATGGGAGGTCGCGCCCAGTTCATGTGCTGCAAGGCATAATCATGCTTTGCCCCCGCCCTGTTGAGCGCGATGTGGGTGATGATAAGCTTCAAGGGGAAGGTTGGGTGAGGGTGACACGGCTGCGGGGTGCGGCTCGACCCGACTTACTCTCACCCGTCCCGATAGGACCCGGGCGCAGCCCACGCGGTGGATGGTCCTGACCGCCCAAGCACGGAGTGGCGAGGTCGCTCCGCGACCGCTACCCCGGCGGCTTCGGCGCCTACGGGCTCCTGGGGGATGACCTCCCCCCGGACTAACGGCGGCATGGTCTGAGCATGCTTTGCATCGGGACTACCGTTCGTCGAGCGCCCTCAGTGCCGCTCCCGCAGGAGCGAACCCGGGGGCGAGGTCGAGCGCGCGGCGAAACTGCCGCCGCGCATCCTCGGTGCGACCGAGGTCGGCGTAGATGACGCCCAGGTGATACTCGATTTCCGCGTTGTCCGGCGCAAGCTCGCACGCCCGCTCCAGCAGCCCGGCAGCGCGCCGCTGATCGCCGAGGCGATAGTGCGCCCACCCGAGGCTGTCAATGATGATGCCGCGCTTGGGCTCCAGCTCCACCGCCCGCTCGATCAGCGGCAGAGCTTCGCGCGTCAGCTTGTCGGCGTCGGCCAGCAGGTAACCGATGTCGTTAAGCGCGAGCGCATTGTCATAGAACCGCCGGTAGGCTCGGTGCACGACTTGCCGCGCCCAGGGGTCGCGGCCAAGCTGAGCGGCAGCCAGGATCGCGTCCTGGTACACGACGAAGGGTTGGTTCGGGTTCACCTCCAGGCTGCGGCGCAGGTGCGGCAGCGCCCGGTCCGGTCGCGGCGGCTCCATCCGCATGTATGCCATGCCGATACGCGCGCGCAGGCTGGCGGAATCGCTCTCCAGCCGCAGCGCCCGGGCGAAGCTGCGGTCGGCGGTCGCCAGATCGCCGCGCTCGGCCGCCCGTGCCCCGTCAGCGAACGCGTCCTCAGCGCCCACGCGTGACCGGTAATCCCGCACCACCGAACACCCCGCGGCCGACGTGATGATCGCACACGCGATCACTGCCGGGGTCAGTGCCCGCGCAGGCGCCGCGAGGGCGCGCTGAAGGAAAGCCACGGCCTTGCGAGCCATGTGCGTCATGAGGACCTGTGTTCGCCGCGCCGCCGGTGCCCCCTGCCGGCAGGCGTTCGCGCCCCGGCGGTGGAAGACGACATGCGGCCGCGCGCGCGGCTTGCGCCCGTTGGCCCCCGCGCAGCAGGAACCGCACCGGCAGCGGGCGAATTCTGCTGTATTCCCAACCCGCGAGTGCGCGCGCGAGCCTGCGGCGGCTAGGTCGCTCCGCGACCGCCGTGGTGGCTGAAGCCTAGCCACCTGACGCGTGACTGCGCAGAATGGAGAGAGCAAAGGTGGCACTGAAGATTGCGATTGTCGGCCTGGGCAATGTGGGCAACCTCCACGCCCGGGTCTACCAAGACGATCCGCTGGCGGAAATCGTCGCTGTGTGCGACATCATCCCTGAGCGCGCCAACGCCGCCGCCGAGAAGTACGGGGCTCCGGCGTTCTACAGCGTTAGGGACCTGCTCGCCGGCGGCATCGAGATTGACGCCGCCAGCATGTGCACCGCCGGCGTCGAGAACGGCGGCGATCACTACCAGCCGACGGTGGAGCTGCTGAGCGCCGGCATCCCCACCCTGGGGGAGAAGCCGATCTCCAACGAGATCGAAAAGGGGCGCGAGATGGTGGCGCTGGCGAAGGAGAAGAACCTGCCCTACGCCATTGACCTCAACCATCGCTTCACCCCCGCCGCCCGGCGCGCGCGTGAGTGGGTTGACGGCGGGCGGCTGGGCAAGCTGCATATCATCAACATGACGATGTGGATCAACAACCGCAAGGAGAGCTCGCCCTGGTTCCACCTGCGTGCGCTGCACCCGCACTCGATTGATGTCATGCGCTATTTCTGCGGCCCGGTCAAGAGCGTGCACGCCTTCCTGATGAAGGGCGAGGGGCGCACCATCTGGTCCAACGCCCAGGTCAACATGCTGTTCGCCAACAACGTGGTGGGTCATCTCACCGGCAGCTATGACGCCGGCGGCGGCTTCGGCCTCGAGCGCTGCGAGGTCACCGGCTCCAAGGGCCGCTTCGTGTTGGAGGAGGCCTGCGAGGTGCTCACCTGGTACTCGCGCGAGTCCCGCGAGAAGGAGAGTTACTACTACCTGGGCGGAATGATGGGCTTCGGCGAGACCTTCCAGTCGCGCATCCACCGCTGGCTGGAGCAGTTGACCGAGGGCGTCAAGCCGGACCAGGTGGACGGCTCGGGGGCCGATGGGCTGGCCGCGCAAGAGGTGATCGAGGCCGCCATCAAGTCGTGGGAGACGCACTCGGTGGTGGACCTGTGATGGCAAAGCGAAATGTGGCACACCCGCCCCCGGGTGTGCGGGCGCCGCGTAGGCGGTGCCAATTCACCCCGACGAGTCGGGGTGCCACATGAGGGTGCGCGGCATACCAACCAACGAGATTCGGTGACACCTGCGCAGTTCATCTCTTATCGAGGAGGCCGTATGTTTCCCCTGGGTGCGAACTCAGTTCTCTTCGGCGGTTTCGACTTGGAGACCGCGATGGCGCACATCGCCGCGTGCGGCTACGACGGCATCGAGCTGTCGGCAATTAAGGGCATGTGCGAGCACCTTAACCTCGATTCCTGGCGCGTGGACGTTCCGCGCATCCGGGACCTCGCGCAGGAACACGGCCTCAGGCTGCTGGCGATCGAGGAGGCGGCGCTCGACGAGGCCCGCTTGACCACGTGTTTCGAGGCCGCGGCCGCCCTCGGCATCCCGCTGGTCAACATCGGCCCCGGCGGCAAGTCCGATGTCGAGGAGGATTTCCGGCTGCGGATCGAGCTGATGGCGAAGATGGCGCGCCTGGCCGCCGACCACGGCGTCATCCTGTGCGCCAAGGCCCACGTCAAGCAGTCCATCTACAGCACCCCGACCACGCTGCGCGCGATGGCGGAGATAGACTCGCCAGGGTTCGGCATAGACATGGACCCCAGCCATATCTACCGCGCCGGCGAGGACCCCGTGGAGGCGCTGCGCCAGGTAGTGACTCGCATTCGTCACGTGCACATCCGCGACTGCCCCGATCGCGGGCCCAAGCCGGGCGCGCCGGAGCTGCAAGCCTGCGGCCGCGGAGAGATTGACCTTGCGGGCTACGTCAAGGTGCTGGTGGACGCGCGCTACACGGGGCCGGTTGACCTCGAGATCATCGGCGCGGGCGAGTACGAGTTGGCGCGCTGCGCCATCATCGCCGCGGAAAGTCGCGGGTACCTGAACGCGTGCTTCCGGGCATGCGGGCCGCGGCGCGTTTGACTGTGGGACAGGCGCCCCCCACCTGTCAAATGGAGAGCACAGCCGGGGGCGGCTGTGCCACATTGACCGAACGGAGGAACACGACTCATGCCACGTCGTCGCCCCAATATCCTGATGCTCGCCGTTGACAGCCTGCGCCGCGACCACCTGAGCTGCTACGGCTACCACCGTCTCACCTCGCCCCACCTCGACCGCCTCGCCCAACGCGGGGTGCTGTTCGAGAACATGTTCAGCGCCTACGTTCCCACCACGCCCGGGTATTCGAGCATGCTCACCGGGCGCGACGTCATGGCCACCGGGCAGGTGAGCCTGCGCGCCAAAGAGCCCCTCGACCCTGCCCAACCGACTTTGCCCGAGATCCTGCGCGAGTACGGGTACGTCTCCGCCATCATCGGCTTCGACGGCACGTTCTACCGCGGCTTCGACCACTGCGAGCCGGTCGCCGCCTGGTGCTCGTGGGAGGACCGTCCGGCGCGCAAGGCCGAGAACCTCAACGACAAGGCTTTGCCGTGGCTCGAGCAATCGAGCCGGAGCGGCCAGCCGTGGCTGCTGTTCTTGCGCCACATGGACCCGCACTCGCCCTACCTGCCGCCGCCGCCGTTCGACACCATGTTCTACGCCGGCGACCCCTGCGACCGCAAGCTGCCCAACACCATGAAGCCGCCGTTCGCGTTCAAGCCTTTCGCCGACTACTTCAAGTCGTGGATGCCGCCGCGCGTGCGCGACATCAGCTATGTCCTCGCCCAGTACGATGCCGAGATCGCCTACATGGACGCGTGCATCGCGCGCCTGCTTACGCGCCTGGGGGAACTGGGGGTTGCCGACGACACGCTGATCGTTTTCACCTCCGACCACGGCGAGACGCTGGACGAGCACGACTGCTATTTCGATCACCACGGGACCTACGAGCCGACGCTGATGGTGCCGCTGGTGTTGTCGTGGCCGGGGGTGCTGCCGCAGGGGCTGCGCGTTCCGGGCACCGCGCTGCTGGAGGATATCGTGCCCACGCTGGTGGAGCTGCTGAAGCTGGGCAAGGCCCGCAAGCTCCCCTTTGACGGTCGCAGCCTGATGCCGATGATGCGCGGGGAGGCGGCGGAGTATCGCTCGGAGTTCTACATCAGCGAGTGCACGTGGATGCGCAAGCGCGGCTGGCGCACGCCCGAGTGGAAGCTGATCGAGGCGCTGGAGCCGGACTTCCACCACAAGCCGCCGCTGGAGCTGTACAACCTGGTGCTGGATCCGCTGGAGCTTCACAACCTCGCGGCGCAGGAGCCGCAGATCGTGGACACGCTGCGCGCGCGCATGATGGCATGGGTCGAGCGGCGGGTCAAGGAAACGGGCAAGGACGACCCCATCCTCGGCTACCACATCGGCACCGACCGGCGCATCGGCTCCGTCGCCACCGCCCGCAAGCTGCAGGCGCGGTAGTAATTACCGTGTACCTGACACCATCAACGTCAGCGGAGGCTTGCGTGTTCGAATGGGATTGGGTGCACGAACCGACTGAGCGCCTCCCGCGATGCCACTGCTCGGTGATCGTCGAGCTGCCGGACGGCGACCTGCTGTCGGCGTGGTACGCGGGCGAGGACGAGGCGCGCCCCGACGCGGCGGTGGTGACCGCCCGCAAGTCGCCCGGCGGCGCCTGGAGCCGGCCGCCCCAGATCGTGGCCGACACCCCCGGCAAGCCGGAGGGCAACCCCATCCTGTGGGTCAACCGCCGCGGTCGGCTGCAACTGTTCTACGGCACCATCCACGGGGAGATCGCGGGCCCGTCCGGGTCGGGCGGGTGCTGGGGCACAGCGGACCAGAAGATGAAGCTGAGCCCCGACCTCGGCCGCACCTGGGGCGACGACATCATGCTGCGCGCGGAGTGGGGCTGCGTCTTCCGCACCAAGCCCCTCGATCTCGAAAACGGCGATACCATCATCGGCGTCGAGTACTACCCCGGCAACAGCCTGTTTCTCATCTCCGAGGACGATGGCGACACCTGGTCGTACACCGGCGAGGTGCCGGGGGTGCCCGACCAGCACCCGACGATGATTCAGCGCGCCGACGGCTCCCTGCTGGCGCTGCTGCGCCCGCGCCACGGCAACACCCGCGTCGGCCGCACCGTCTCCCGCGACAACGGCCGCACCTGGGAGACCGCGGTGCACACCGACCTGCCCAACCCCGGCGCCGCGATTGACATGGTCAAGCTCGCCGACGGGCGGGTGGTGTTGGCGTTCAACCCCATCGAGCGCGGGCGCAACGTCCTGGCGCTGGCGGTATCCGAGGACGAGGGCGACACCTTCTCCGTCGTGCGCGAGGTCGAGCGCGAGGACGAGGGCGAGTTCTCCTACCCCGCTCTCATCCAGTGTCGCGACGGGCTGCTGCACATGACCTACACCCACCTGCGCACACGCATCAAGCACCTGTGGCTGACGGCGGACTGGATCTACGGCGCCTGACCGCATCGCTGGCGGCAGGAGGGCGAGCGGGCATCGGCGAATCCGTAGCAAGCCAGCCGCGCCCGGGGACCTTCCGGGCCGCATAACCCGATGGATCCGCATATCGGCGAGGGGGTCACCATGAACCAGTGCCCTGTCTGCGGTTACCAGTTACTGCCGTCCGAGCGAGTCTGTCCCAAGTGCAGGGGGAGAGGCGCATCCCCGGGCGCGCCCGCGTCCCCGCCGCGCACCAGCGGCCTCGCCGTCGCCTCCCTGGTGGTGGGCATCCTGGCGCTGTGCGGCGGCCTCCTCGCCCTCCCCGGCCTCATCCTGGGGATCGTCGCGCTGCGTCAAGTCAATCGCAGCCAGGGGCGGCTCTCCGGCCAGGGGCTGGCCATCGCCGGGGTCGCGCTCTCCGGCGTCGGCATCGTGGTCACCGTCGCGATACTGGCCTTCGTGCTCCCCACGCTATACCCGGTCTTCCTCCGAGCGCGCGGAGCCGCGACGACGGCGTCGTGTCTTTCCCAGGCGAAGCAGGTGTCATTGGGCGCGCTGATGTATGCGCGGGACCACGACGACAAGCTGCCGCCCGCCGAAACGTGGTCGGATAGTTTGATGCCTTACGTCCGCGATGCCAGCACCTTCGTCTGCCCGGAAGCGCCCAACCTGCGCTCCGGCTATGCCTACAACCGGGATCTCAGCAATCTGACGCTTGGCGACATCGGCGATCCGCCGCGAACGGTGCTCATCTTCGAGAGCAGCCTCGGCTGGAACGGCGCGGGCGGCGCGGAGGCGCTGCTCTCCCCGCCGCGCCACGATGGGCGCAACGTGGTTAGCTTTGCTGACGGCAGCGTGCGGCTCGTCAGGGCGCTGGAGCAGGCGCAGCTTCTCTGGCAGCCGACGGCGGGCTCCCCGCCGGCACCATGAGAGTCTTCGCCGCGCCGACGCCGTCGCGCTCGGGGAAGACATTGACCGCCCCCAACCCCGCGGCGCGCCCGCGCCCGCGGCGGCGCCGCCGACGCGCTATGGCGCCGGAGCAGTCGCGTTCGGCGCGATCACGACGGTGGCGGTCACGCCACCGGAGCGGGCGGTGACGCGCACCTCGCTGGCTAGGCCCTTCGGGCCGCCATCCCGGCCTTCAGGCCTAGGGACGTGAGCGCCCTGTGGCCGCCATTGCGCAGTCACCACGCCGCGGTGGGTGCGGTGATAGCGTGGGACGTCGCCCGCGTCCGCCGTGACCTCGACCGGTGTGCCGTCCGGCACCAGCTCACCGGCGCCGTCGCGCAACACCGCGATCACGTCCCTCACCCCGGGCGCGTCGCGGTGGTTGACGTTGGGGCGGCTGGTCGCAACGATCTCCCGTGTGGGATTGACGTACGTGACCTCGCGCTGAACGCTCGTCGTCAGATTGGCCAGGGTGGCAACGATGGTGACCACGTTCTGCCCTTCAACCAGGCGCGCGCGCCCACGGAACGTGCCCTTCCGGCCGACGCGCACGCGCTCGCCGTTGACGGCGACGGCGACGCCATCCTCGGTACGCCCGCGCACCGGGGCCAGCGCCATGGAGGTGGAGGTGCCGGCTGCCGGCTCCATCACCTCCAGCAGCGGCCCGGTGATGTCTCCCACCTCCTGCCAGCTCTGCTTTTCCGCCTCCGACATGCCCCGGAGGTCGAAACCACGCCGGCTGACGACGGCGCACCCGCCTGATTGCACATCGCGGGTGGCGCCGCTATCGCTGCCGCTGATCTCGACCTCGCCGCGGTAAACCTGCAGTTGCGTGGTGCCGTCGGGCGCGACCTTGACGTTGAACATCGTGCCGCGCACGGCGGCGACGATGGTCGGGGTTTCCACCTCGAACTTGGAGCCCGGCTCGAGCGCGCCACGGACGCGGATCCAGATCTCGCCGAGGTTGAGGCGAAACGACGAGCGGCGGGTATGCTTGGCCTTATTGAGCCGGCAGCGCTGGATGACGAATTCGCTGTCCGGCCCCAGCTCGACGCGGGAGCCGTCGGCCCAGTGCAGGCCGACGCGGGCGCCGGCGCCGGTGCGAATGCGCTCCCCCGCGCGCACCAACATGCCGATCTCCGCCGGGCGCGAGTCCCCCCCGCGCACCACCTGCACCGTCCCCGCGCGCTCATCCACCACCGCCAGCATCTCCACCACTACCACCGTCTGCGCCACTACTATCAGCATCAACAGCAGCAGCACGAAAGCGACGATGAGGATGACGGCGGATCTGTACATGCCAAGCCTAGTCGCCGCCCGGCGATGGGGCGACCCCCTCCGGTTCTTCTCCTACCCGGCTCACGGGCAGCACAAACGAGAATTCCGAGCCCTTGCCCGGGCCGTCGCTGCGCGCCCAGACGCGCCCGCCGTGAGCTTCCACCAGCCCCTTGGTGAGATAGAGCCCCAGGCCGGTGCCGCGGATGCGTTTGGAGGCATCGCTCTCGATGCGCTGATAGCGCTGGAACAGCAGCCCCATCTGCGCCTCGGTCATCCCCAGCCCCTCGTCCGCCACCGATATCAGCACCCGGCCGTCGTCCTGCGGCCGGCCGCTGATGCGGACCTGACCACCTCCGGGGGAGTACTTGATGGCGTTGGAGATGATGTTGGTCAAGACCTGCTCGATGCGGTCGGCGTCGGCGTCGATGACAGGGAAGGCGGGCGGGAAATCCACCTCGAAACTATGCTCAGCCGCGGTGGCCGCGTTCAGCTTCACCATTCGCTCCACCATCGCCGGCATGTCCACCCGCCCCCAGTTCATGGGCAGTGCCCGCCCCGCCTCGATGCGGGAGGCGTCGAGCAGCTCGTTGATCATGCTCAACAGCCGGTGGCATTCGGTCTCGATGATCTCGAGGAACTCCGCCCGCGTCTCGGCGTCGAAGTGCCCCTCGGCGTCGGCGCGCAAGGTCTGCGCGAACCCCTGGATGGAGGTCAAGGGGGTGCGCAGCTCGTGCGACACCAGGGACACGAACTCCGTCTTCATGTCCGACAGCTCCTGCAGCAAGGTGACGTCGCTGAGCACCGTCACCACTCCCACCGACCGCCCCTGGTCGCCGGCGATGACATCGGCGCTCGCGCTCAGCACCAGCCGCTTCGGCTCCTCGATCACCACTTGCCCGCTCGCGAGACGCCCGGGCTCGGCGCGCGCGGCCTCGATCACCTCCTGCAGGCCCGCGATCGCGAAATGCCGCGCCAAGGGCTGCCCCTCGACCTCGCGCCGGCCCACTCTGAACATGCGCTGCGCCGCCGGGTTGACATAGAGGACGCGCCCCTGCATGTCGGTCATGATGACCCCGTCCGCCATGTTCTCCAGCAGCGCCTCTACCCGGTCCTTCTCCAGGCGGAGCTGCGAGTTAGCGCGCACCAGCTCGCGGTCGGCGAGCTCGATCTTGCCCTCGAGCTTCTCGTAGAGCTCGACGTTTTCCAGCGCCACCGCCGCCTCCTGCGACAGCGCGTTGAGCAACTCCAGATCGCGCTCCCCGAAGGGCTCCCGGCTGGGCTCGCGCACCACCTGGACGACGCCCATCACCCGGTCGTGCTGCCGCAGGGGGATCAAGGCAACCGGTCCCACCATGAAGTCCGCCGCCCGCGCCACCTCGCGCGAGAGGACGAGATCGCCGCTCGCATCCGCCACCAGCGGTACCCCCTCGCGCCCCACCCGCCCCAGCGCTCCCGCGCCCAGGGGCACTCGCGCCGTGCGCTCGCTGCCCACCAGCACCAGCTCGTCGGCATCGGCGTCGAGCAAGTAGATGTCGGTCCGGCGCGCGCCTGCAAGCTGGGTTATCTCCTCGCGGACGGCGTCCAGCACCGGCCGGCGAGAGGTGCTGGCGGCGATCATGCGCGTCGCCAGCGCCAAGGCGCCGAGGCTCGACTCCAGGCGAATCTTCTCCCGGTCGCTCGCGCGGTGGCCGTGCGCGGCAACCACCAGTCCAACCATCGCTGCTGTGAGCGCGGGGGTTACCGCATTCGTCCACAGCCCCGCCGTCCGGAACAGGTAGGCGCTCACCGCGACCACTCCCAGGCCCGTCGCCGCCCCCGCGATCATGGCTCCCCCGGGGCGCAGGCGCGGCAGCGCCAGCCCCAGCGCGATCGCGATCCCCAGCGCCACTAGGGCGTTGCCGAGGCTCCCCAGCGGACGGATGAAGTCCCCGCTCAGGATGG
>Ga0307378_10012117_pt1 | contig 11046 bp, 9 predicted proteins | sample UN1MG_FD_202238 | JGI IMG/M metagenome (GOLD analysis project Ga0307378, IMG submission 202238) | Soil microbial communities from Risofladan, Vaasa, Finland - UN-1 | ecosystem: Environmental > Terrestrial > Soil > Coastal area > Acid sulfate soil | place: Finland: Risofladan, Vaasa | collected...
CAGCCATTTCGTGGCGTATTCATCGATACCGAGTATGGCACCGTAAACCGAAGAACTCTCTTCGAGCAGGCTTTGATGTTCGAATGGATGAGCCTTAAAGTCGAAATAAGTTTCAGCCCTGAAGTCTGCGGGCATATCTTCTTTTTTTACATCTTTTAGTTTGATTACTTTGTCTGCCATTCTTTTTTTCCTCTAAAATCTGAATTTGAATAATGTTAGATATAAAAGTTTTAAGCACCCATATTTTGTTTGCATTTAGCTATTACGGAAAGCACCTCGTCGTGCAGTTTTTGATTGGTCGTTGCCAGTACATCCCAGACTGTTTCCTCGTCATCGACGAATTTTATCTCATTGCCGTCAAAGTCGGTTACGACTGCACCGGCCTGCTGGGCGATGTAAATTCCCGAGAATACATCGACGAAGGGCTGTCTGCGGGCGAAGTAACAGTCTATTTTACCCTCGGCGACATCCACGAAGCCGTAAGGGCCGCCATTGGGGTTGAAGAATTTGAAAGGTTCCAATACTTCGCGATACTCGTCAACCAGCGGGAAAAGGAATTTTACCGGTTTCATAGCATACGATTCTATACTGGCGCCTTTCATTTTTGTAACATCAGGCCGCCCCATCGACTCACGATACGCTTTGTCTAACCTGACTTTATGAGCCAGTTGGTCGCCCTCGAGGTCTGCGATAAAGGCGCCTTGTTCATTTGCAAATGCTATTACTCTCGGGAAACAGTCCCCAACGGCACAACATACCGGCTTCATATTCATATCAAACAGCGCCAGCGAACTATACCAAAAAGCCGGTATTCCGTGCTTAAACAGATAGCTGCCGTCGAATGGGTCGCAGACAACACAATATTTTTCACCATCTGAGCCCTCGTTTATTTCGACCGTCCCAACCTCTTCAGAAAGAAATTTAAATGGTGTGCCCCGCTGTTGAAGTCGCCTGAAATAACCATTTTCGGTGTCTTTGTCGGCTTTTATGATGTCCGGGTCCCAGCTTTTGTATTCTCCAACCCGTTTTTCAACCACTTCCCAGCCGATGTTCTGGTCGCTGAGGTTTTTGACCGTATCCAGCGCCTCGGCCACACAGGCGAGGTTAAAAGCACTTAAATCTCCTTCCGATTCCCAGTTTTTGAGCCTTTTGGCAAAGATTTCGTCCTGCATTGAATTGGTTCTCCTAAAGTAAAAATTGTTAACAAGACACTTAAAATAAAACCCAGCCGAGAATTTTACACGATTCGCACCAGCCGGTCAAGCTTTCAATTTCCGGATTACTTAGTCACATGCTGTTTTCGCAGTTGAGCACCTACACCAGGTCTGTATTGTTGGGATGTGATATGACTTTTATTTAATCTGGTTGCTGTTTTTTTGAATCTAAGTTATATATACTCATCAGGAAAACTATGTCAAAGGATGACAAGACATATCGAGTTTTTATAAGTGCCGCCGAGCCCAGCGCCGACGCCTACTGTGCCGGGTTGATAGGGGCGCTAAAACAAAGCAATTATAATATTGAATTCATAGGTGTCGGGGGGGCGAAAATGGCCGGGGCCGGTTGCAAAATACTACACAACACCGTGGCCAAAGCCACAATGGCATATAATGCATTCGGCCACGTCGTCCATTTCTACAAACTCATAAGGCGAATAACCCGTTACTTAAAAACTAACAAACCCGACCTTGTCGTCGTGTGCGATTCGCCCGCCTTCAACTTCCACATAGCAAAGGCCGCAAAAAAAGCTGGCGCCAAAACCCTATTCTACGTTGCCCCGCAGCTATGGGCGTGGGCTCCCTGGCGAATCGGGAAACTAAAAAAACGCTGCGACAAGCTCTGCTGCATACTGCCCTTCGAACAGGACTGGTTCGGTGAAAGAGGCCTCGATGCGGTTTTTGTAGGCCACCCTCTGCTCGACGAATTAAGCGTGGGTTTGACCGGGCGAAAAAAAACATACAAAAAGTTTGACCCGAAAAATGCTCATCTGGCCCTTATGCCCGGCTCGCGGACGGCTGAAATAAACTCGCTCTGGGAGCCGATGCAGCAAATCGCCGTCGCCTTAAAACGAAGTTATCCCAATATCACAATTACCACTGCGGCCGTAAACAAAGAGACGAGAGAAGCCCTGCGCTCGATGCAGATTATCGGTTTCAGATGCGAATATGCGATTGATTCGGTAGCCGAGACCGCACGAGCAGCCGACCTGTCACTGGTTGCAAGCGGCAGCGCCACTTTGCAGGTGGCCGCCGCAGGCTGCCCCATGGTTATAATGTACCAATCCAGTCCTATCCTGTGGCACTTACTTGGGCGATGGCTGGTAAAAATGAAGTATTTCTCTTTGGTCAATATTCTGGCTGATAAAGAATTAGTGCCGGAATTTATGCCCTATTTTACCTCGACCGAACCGATTGTGCAAAAATGTCGACAACTTCTGGCCGACAGCAACAAACTGGCACGGACCAGCAAGCAGCTCACCCAGTTGGCCGCTTCTTTACAGACGCAAACCGCCTCGCAGAAGACCGCACAAATTGCTCTTGAGATGCTCAGCTAACCACCACTTATAAAAAAGGCCGAGCGATGTAAGCCCGGCCCTTTTCATCAATACCATACACAAATCACTTTTTGACCTTGAACTCGTATTCATGGATTTTATTTTCCACCAAATCTTCTACTCTGCAGCGAAGAATAAAACCATCAGCGTTTTTCTCGTACCCAAAATCCTTGTCGCTGAATAAATCCTTTGGCAAGCCTTCAGACAGATTATCAGGCAATTTACCTGTCTTAGCCTTTATTATATAAATCTCAACAGCCGTTCTAATCGCATTGGAATACGTTTTTGCCTTTATTGAGTGATTGTAAACCTTTGTCAGTGCCGGCATAAAAACGGTTGCCAGGGTCGCATCAGGATTTTCCTGTGCTTCTATCACCGGCTTTTCGGCTATTTCTTTAAGCTTAGCTACAGTTTGCCGGTACCCTATACCCATATCCAGAATAGCTATTATCTTTGCTGTAAGCTCTTGATAGTAGGTTTTATTTCTTTGGTAAAAGGTTTCATCAGCATTACGAACGCGTTCCTGGAGGGACTCTGGATCGCGTTCGGACGACATACCGCCATCGCGAATCATCTTTAAAATCTCATCGGTCTTTTCAGTTCGAAAATCCTGTGTTGCCAGTTTTGCCTCTGTACTAATAGCGGATTTAATTGAAGTATGTTTGTTAGATATATTGATAAGCTCATTTTTAAGCCACAACAGCGTTTCCATGTCTTCCGGCATATCAGACAAAATATCCTGAATACAACCTCCGGCTATATTTTCGAGGGCATAACCAACAAGATGACCCACAAGCCAATCATCACTAACATGTGGTGCCATTTTCGTTGCACTAACAGCTTCTTCGAGCGCAGTTAAGTAATCACCTCGTTCAGCACGAATTTTTGCATCGGCGATGATTAACTTTGATAATCCCCTCAGACAAGCCAAAGGAGGCATAGGCGCTGATAGGCCTTCGGAGGTTTCCAGCCCCCAATCGCAGTTTGGAATCCCACTTGCCGTCAAGGCTAAGTTGACTGTGTATTGGTTTTTTTCAACAAATTGTTTAACTTGGTCGGTGAGCTCTGTTTTACCACTGGCAAATTCTGAGATTGCTCTTTCAATAGTTTTATCCGGTTGATAACGCAGACAGATTCGGTAATAAAGTAAAGCGGCATTATCAGGCGGAAACGCATGTGTTACAGACGTTAATACAAACAACATCAAAGCTGATACTAAAACAATCATAAGTTTATTTTCGTTGTGTACTTTCATAGTTTTGTCCTTTCTAATTATGAACCATCTAACTCTTCAAATAATTCCTGAATTGATATTTTACTCGGCCAGGGTTCCATCATTTCAAGAACACGCTCGTAGCGGTTTTCTACTGCTTCCAATTCGCCTTTGCGATAAGCTGCATTGATAGATGCTAATGTGAGCATTTCAGCCGGAGATTTTGAGTCCTCCAAAATGCCGGCAGTTTCAATCTGTTCATCCGGGCCCTGATGAACAGCAAAAAAACCGACTACCACGATTATCACCGCCGCAGCGGCTACTCTGGTGATTCGGCTTTTCCAAATCATTCGCCATACATTCGGCTGGCTTCTCGAAGGTCGAGAACTCTGCCGGGCCCGCGAGATAAGGGTCTTAAATTCCTCGGGGTATTTTTCTTTCCATTGCTCGGCGTCGAATTGCGGCTTTGACGAATCGATAACCCCACGGATTAATTCGTCCAGCCATTTTTCATCTTTTTGCTCTTTCATAATTGCACCTCGACAAAACCTTTACGTTTTAAGTACTCAGCAATTTTTTTCTTTGCCCTTCGCAGTCTTCCATTTACCGCCTGTTCACTCAGCCCCAGCACCTCGCAAATCCGTTCATAACTCATACCTTCGTAGTATCGCAGATAAATCACTTCTCTGGCTGAATCCGAAAGCTGCCCGATTGCATCCCTGACAGCATCAGCCGGACCATCCTGGTGCGAATCAGCCGCTGTCGCCGAAAGTCCATCAACGCTGCCGAACTTCTCAGTACTCCGGGCCATATCCAGCGCAGCGTTTCTGCAGATAGCGGCGAGCCAGCCGCCAAATTTGCTCTTGTTCTTCAACTGCGGCAATTTGCCGACCGCATTTGCAAACCCCTGCTGGGCCGCATCTTCAGCCCTGTCCCTGTCGCCGAGTACCGAATGGGCGATTGCGACCATAGCCGGATAATAGCGCCTGCACAATTCGGTGAAGCTATCCGCATCGCCGCCGATGGCAGCTTCGACTAATACTGAATCCGGCTTTTTCGGCACTAATTCTCCTGTCTTTACTTTTTCAATGTTATTTCGCTGACCAGCTTTCATTATTATAGACCAGAATTCACGTTCAAAATGGGCGCAGGAAATCGCCGCTGTTGCTTTTTTTTGATTATAGCTCTTTTAGGCGCATCAGAGCCATAAAAAACGCCTTTTTAGCAGGTTGAAAATTAGGTTTGACGCTCCTTTACTCGGATATTATACTGTTTCGTTTAATATAACGTCAGTCAGGCTAATTTGGTGGAGAGAAAAATGGACAAGAGCAAAATAGTTGCTGAAGGTATAACCTTCGATGACGTGCTGTTGATACCGGCCGAGAGCAATCTCGTCCCGAGCCAGGCACAGACCGGTACGCAGCTTACCAACAATATCAGCATAAATATCCCGATTGTCTCAGCAGCTATGGATACCGTTACTGAGGCTGCTTTAGCCATAGCGCTGGCACAGGAAGGCGGAATCGGGATAATCCACAAAAACCTGTCGGTAGCCGACCAGAAAAGGGAGGTTTCAAAAGTCAAACGCTCCGAGCACGGGGTGATTCTCGACCCGGTAACATTGACTCCGGCTGAGCCTGTAAGAAGGGCACAGGAGCTGATGAATGAACAGAATGTCTCCGGCATACCCATCGTCGAGGGCAAAAAGCTGGTCGGCATCCTGACCCGCAGGGACCTGAAATTTCTCAAAGACTATGACGTCGAAATAAGCTCGGTAATGACAAAGGACAATCTCATTAAAGGCCCGGCTGACACGAAACTCGAAGAGGCAAAGGAAATCCTGCAAAAACACAAGGTCGAGAAATTGCTTCTGGTCAATGGCAATGGTGAACTGGCTGGCCTGATTACGATGAGGGACATCGACCGAGTTCTGCAGTACCCCATAGCGGCAAAGGACCAGCGAGGAAGATTGCGCGTCGGAGCGGCCGTAGGCGTCGGCGATTATGAGCGAATCGCCGCTCTGATAGAAGCTGAGGTCGATGTCATTGTTGTCGATACCGCTCACGGCCATTCACAAAATGTTATCGATACTGTAAAAGCCATTAAGGCAAAATATGACATTGATGTAATCGCCGGCAATATCGCAACAGCCAAGGCAGCCGAAGACCTGATAAAGGCCGGCGCAAACGGTGTAAAGGTTGGTATAGGCCCCGGTGCAATCTGTACCACGAGGGTGATTTCAGGCGTAGGAGTGCCGCAGGTAACTGCGATAATCGACGTCGCCGCGGCGGCCGACAAATATAACATTCCGGTTATCGCCGACGGCGGGATAAGGCAATCCGGCGATATCACAAAGGCTATTGCCGCCGGCGCTTCGAGCGTGATGCTCGGGTCGCTTTTTGCCGGCCTGAAAGAAAGTCCCGGCCAGCTGGTTATCTATAAAGGCAGACAGTTTAAGGAATACAGAGGGATGGGCTCATTAGGGGCGATGGTCAAAGGTTCGGCAGACAGGTACGGCCAGAAAAGTTCGACCGGGAAAAGCAAGCTTGTACCCGAAGGTGTGGAAGGGCGGGTACCTTACCGCGGAACGCTCAGCGATTTTGTTTATCAGCTCGTTGGCGGACTGCGGGCAGGTATGGGCTATTGCGGCGCCAAAAACATCGAAGAGCTTAGAAAAAACGCTAAATTCGTTCGCATAAGCTCGGCCTCCGCCAGCGAGTCACATCCGCACGATATACAGATAACCAAGGAGGCGCCGAACTATTCGACAACAGAAACCCTTGAATACTAAGCAATTGCGAATAGAAAAAACAGGTTGCCGTAAACTATATTTCCGAGGTTCTTTATGTCGCGTGAGACGATAGCTATTTTAGATTTCGGCAGTCAATATGTACAACTGATTGCCAGGCGCGTTCGTGAGTACAATGTATATTCGGTAATTTGTCGGGCCGATACAACTGCGAAACAACTGCAAAAGTTGAACGTAAGTGGTCTGATTCTTTCGGGTGGGCCTGCAAGCGTTTACGACAAAAATGCCCCGCGGTGTGACGAGAAAATCTTTGAGCTGGATGTGCCTGTTTTGGGTATTTGTTACGGAATGCAGTTTGGTTGTCAGATTTTAGGAGCCGAGGTTGTTCCCGCCTCCAAACACGAGTATGGTCGCACAATTCTATCGGTAATCGATAAAAGCGACCTGTTTGCAAACCTGCCGGATTCAATCACGGCCTGGGCCAGTCACGGCGACCAGGTCGGACAGTTAAGCCGAAATTTCGTCAAGCTGGCCACCACCAAGACCTGTCCCTATGCCGCCGTAAGGCATACCCAAAAGAAATTTTTCGGCGTTCAGTTCCATCCTGAAGTTTCACACACCCCGAAGGGCTCGCTGATTTTGAAAAATTTCCTGTACGATATTTGCCGCTGCATCGGCGACTGGAAAATGAGTGACTTTGTTAACGAAACGGTTGAACTTGTTCGCAGCAAAGTCGGCGACGCCTCGGTTATATGCGGCTTAAGCGGCGGGGTGGATTCGGCGGTTGTGGCTTCCTTAATCCATAAGGCCGTAGGAAACCAGCTTATCTGTATTTTCGTCGATAACGGCCTGCTGCGAAAAAACGAACGACAGAATGTTGTTTCAACTTTTCGAGACCATTTCCATATAGATTTGCGCGTTGTCGATTGGTCGAAGCAATTTCTAAAAGCCCTTAAGGGCATAACAGACCCGCAGCAAAAACGCAGAGTCATCGGCGCCGAGTTTATCGAGGCCTTTAAGTCAGCCGCATCGAAGATTCCCAACGCCAAATTCCTCGCTCAGGGCACGCTTTATCCTGATGTTATAGAGTCCGGTTCCAAGGACGGGAATCCCGCCGCCAATATAAAACTGCATCACAACGTTGGGGCCCTGCCCGCTGAACTGGGTTTTGAACTGATTGAGCCGCTGCGCGACTTGTTCAAGGACGAAGTGCGTTTTGTCGGCGAATATCTCGGCTTGCCGGAAGATATCGTCTGGCGGCATCCTTTCCCCGGCCCGGGTCTGGCTGTTAGAATAATCGGCGAAATTACTCCCGACAGGCTGCGGATTCTGCGCGCAGCCGATGAAATCTTAATAGATGAAATCAAATCCGCCGGGTGGTACCGAAAAATATCGCAGGCTCTGGCAGTTCTGCTTCCTGTCTCAACGGTCGGCGTGATGGGTGATGAGCGAAGTTATGAAAATGTAATCGCCATTCGCACCGTTGAGACAAAAGATTTTATGACCGCTGATTTTTCGCAGGTTCCTTATGAAATCCTCGCTGCGATATCCAGCCGGATTATAAACGAGGTGCGCGGCGTCAATCGCGTCGTTTACGACATATCGAGCAAACCTCCGGCAACGATTGAATGGGAATAGTCATTTGTATAATGTATCGCATCGAAAAGGAATGTTTTAATGAATAAATTTCACCGGAACGGATTCTGGATGGGGTTTGTCTCTGTATTGTTGCTTTTTTCTGTCGGGTGCACAAATCAAATGGAAAATTCCTCTGAAAAGGGCGATTTCTTCGAGTCCGCCAAAGTCGATTTGGCCCGGCTGCCCGCCGATGTTATAAAGGACTCGAATGATACCCTTTTACGAAGGGATAATTTCACCGCTCTTCTTTTGGCCGGCGGCGCAAGTATTGCTATGCACAACAGCGACGCTGACCAAAACATAGCCGAGAAAGTGGAAAATCATCAGGCCTTTTCTGGTTTTTACGATGAAAGTCTCAATATTATCGGCTCACCGGGGACACACTTTGCATTGGCCGGTCTCTGGTATGCCATCAGTGTAGATAATCAGGATGATTTTAATAAACAGCGGGCATGGACGATGATAAGGGCGCTTTCGCTAACAGGTATGACCACCCTCACTCTGAAAGCCATCCGCCACAATGACTCACCCAACGGCAAGCCCTGGGCGTGGCCGAGCGGTCATACTTCCAGTTCTTTTACGGTTGCTTCTGTCCTTGACGAATTTTACGGCCCGAAGGTCGGCATTCCCGCTTATGTTGCGGCCTCTTTGGTTGCCTATAGAATGCTCGACGCCGGCGACCACTGGGGCAGTGATTTTGTATTCGGCGCAACATTAGGCTGGGTTGTCGGCCATACTATCGCCGGACAACATAAGCAGCCTGAAATTGCCGGCTTTAATGTTTTGCCTTACTCGGGCGGCACCGGCCGAGACAGAGGATTCGGCATCCTTCTGATGAAACGGTTTTAACCGCCGAAACGACTCATCATTTCAAAACGACAAAACTATTCAACGCCTGCAAGCCAGTTAGCTACAAACTCACCCAAATCATCCAGCATCACACCGCCATCACCGGTAAGGTCTGCCCCGCCGCATATACCACAATCGCAATCCCGCCAGTGGGCGGCAAATAAGGCAAAATCAGCCAGGTCCACATCATTATCATCGTCTAAATCGCCGTATTTGAAGCCGCTTTCCAGCCAGCGCTGTGCCATAATGCTCAAGTCGTCAACGTCAACATTTTCGTCGCCACTTAACTCAGCACCTTCACACTGGCCGCAGGCTGTTTGCAGCCATTGACCTGCCAGAATACCAAAATCAATAAAGTTGACCCAGCAGTCACCGTCACAATCGGCGGTTTGTGGATTGTGGTTAGCATCGTAGGAAATATATATACCCAGGTTATTGGATTCTATCAAAGGCAGATAAACACAATAGGCCTTCCTGTTTAACGGATTATCACCTAACATCAACACATCCAGATTTGTCAGGGATGAGAGTGGAGATATTTCGCTGATTTGATTTTCGGGCAGGTACAGCCACATTAAATTTGACAGCTGCTTTACAGGAGAAATATCGCTGATTTGATTGCCGGCCAAGTCGAGCGTCTGCAGGTTCGACAGTTCCGAGAGGGGGGATATATCGCTTATTTGATTGACACCCAGCCAAAGAATTTCAAGATTCGTCAAACCCGATAAGGCTGATATATCGACGATTTCATTATCGAACAGATATATTTCTGTCAGATTCGAAGCATATTCAAGGCCGGTAAGGTCGAAGATTCCACGATTTTGTGCATCGAGATAAGTCAGGCCAAGCATATCTTCGGCGTTAGGGTCGGAAATACCCAACAGAGCCTCAACAGCGGCCTTTAAATTGGGGTCGGGGAAATAGACCGGCTCCTGTGCCCCGGCCACACAGGCCGTGACTAACACTGAGACAATAAATAACCAGACAGCCCATTTCATATTTCCTCCTGAAGAAAAGAGTATTGTAACAATTTTTCAGTTCCGATTCCAGGGGAAAAGGGCGTTAAAGAGGGCATTATTACCTCCAAAAACGTGTATTTTTTTGTAAAAGAGCGTAGAAAGCACACATATTTATGTTCCCTGCTTTGTGTTTTGTTATGTATGAAGCCAATTTTTGGGCCAAAAACGAAGGTGGGATTGGGTTTGAATTGGGTTTGTTTTTGCAGCGTCCGAGGAGGCGAATATTTCTGTAAATCTTTTTTATAAAAGAAGTTACATTCCTTTGTATGTTTAAAAAATTGGGTTTGTTTTGCATAAAAACACCTAAAACATTAACCGCGGATTTCACAGATACCCGATTCCATAGGCACAAGTTTCACAGATTTTTATTAATTATCATTTTGGATTCGGTGATCATAAAAGAATCTCCAATCGATGGGGAGTTTTAAAAAAGATGCCTCCCTATAATTAGATGAACTTGCGCATTTGATACGAAAATTTTCCCAATACACTGCGTTGGAATTTGCTTAACAGCTTGTAATTAAAGCAGTAAGAAATTTTTGAAAAAAAATTTAGATTTCCCATTCCATACTTGCGCATTTGGTACGCTTTTTCGACACAACAGCAGAGAGTTGAAAGCGGGGAAAAAAGGGTGAATTTTTTTAACAAAAAAATCACGTTTTGAGGGGAAAAGGGGGAAAAAGTTAGAAAGTGCGAAAAAATGACTCGTTTATGTGTAAAAGAATCATAGGTTTTTTAAATTTTGACATCGGTGTTAAAATAGGTAGTTTTAGAGCGAGCGCGCTTGGGGCGAGTGAGTGGTTGACTTGTTGAATGTTAAAATGGAGAAGATGGGAAGCTTGGGAAATCGCTATATAAGGCCCCAGCTAACAGCATTCTGGGGCAGGCTTACTGGGACAGGGGTTTGAAAAGTAAAAAGGGGAAAATGGGGCTGACTAAATCGTTAGCTGTTGTTGCCGGAGGCCGCCTAACACAGGTCATGAAACGCCCGGTGGAACATAGACTCAATACAAATGAAAGTGTT
>Ga0307378_10012118_pt1 | contig 11045 bp, 13 predicted proteins | sample UN1MG_FD_202238 | JGI IMG/M metagenome (GOLD analysis project Ga0307378, IMG submission 202238) | Soil microbial communities from Risofladan, Vaasa, Finland - UN-1 | ecosystem: Environmental > Terrestrial > Soil > Coastal area > Acid sulfate soil | place: Finland: Risofladan, Vaasa | collected...
GGAGGTAGAACAGGAGCATTTACAATGAGTACAACATGGACAAAAAAAATAGGTGATTTGGCCTTGACATTCCAACCTGGAGGGGGGAAGTCCCCTAAGTGGGGGGTATTGTCGGTATCGAGAGACGGCCAAAAGCTCAAAAGTCACACGTTCAATCTTGCGAACGAAAATTCCCGAATTGCTTTTATCGACGGCCTGCTGAAAGACCACCCGGAAATAGCCCCGGAGTCTCGTGTGGATTTGTTAGGGGCACTCTTGAATTTTGACGCTGCAAATTGGACAGCCGTAGAAACGATCCCCACGGAAGATAAACCTGCGGAGTTCATCCCATTTGAAGGGGTGACCGGGGAAGAACTACACGCTGCTATGGATATGCTCGAAAGTGATAACCTGGTCGAGCAATTAGAACGGGATTTTAAGGCTTTGGGAATAACGGGTGAGTCAAAATTAACAATCACTATCTATCTTATTATGGTATCGCGGCTCTTAAAGAAGCCGATAGCGGCTATTGTTATGGCGTTATCATCGACAGGCAAGAGCTTTGTTCTTGAGACGATTGCAAAGACAATGCCCCCCGAAGCTATCGTACTGGCACATGAAATGTCTGACAAGGTACTCTATTATATGGACCCGGGGTCGTTAATCCATCGGGTAGTTGTTGCCGGAGAGCGGGTCCACAGCCAAAAAGGAGCGGACGGGCAGGCGGAGGACGCGTCTAAGGCATGGCGAGAGATGGCAGCTTCCGGTTTTCTGACAAAAGTTGTAACCACCAAAGATGGCAAGGGCAAGCTGGTAGCCCGTAAAATTAGACAGGAGGGGCCAGTCGCCTTTCTTGAGTCCACAACCGCTTCACAGTTATTCGAGGAGGATTCTACACGGATGCTCAAGCTTACTATGGACGAATCGGCGGAACAAACCGAAAATATTATGGATGGGCAGGGGGACGAGGGATTACTTATGACACCCAGCGAGCAGGAAATAAATAAAATCATACGGCGTCACCATATTATGCAGAGGCTACTACAATACTGCGATGTTGGGGGGGATAACCTCCCACATCAACCCTTGCCTCCTCCCCGGATACGAATACCGTTCATTAAAAAGATTACCCTGCCGTCCAATGTTATTTCCTCAAGACGGATGTACTCGCTTTTAATCTCGTTTATCCGGGCAGTCGCTCTCTTGCGGCGATTTCATTCATCGAAGAAACAAGTGGCCTCCGCAGGACAAAAACCACAATCAGACGGGGATCGTATAATTGAGGCTGATCTGGAAGATTACCGGATAGCATACGATTTGATACAGCCCGTCATATCCGAAATGTACGCCCCGCTACCGGCGAAAGTGTTGGAACTGCTCGAAATAATCAAAGAGAATTCGGGGACACCAAACGAGAGTATAACCTTGGGGGATGGCCGAAAAACAAAACCAGCATCGAGTGTTATCTGGAATGAGTTTACTGTTTCGGATTGTGAGAAGTGGGGAAGTTTGAGTGAGCGAACACTTTATCGTCGGATATGGCCCGCAGTCAGTGCAAGGGTTCTGTCTGTCAACAAAGCAGCACAACCGTACAAGTTCCGGCTCATCTACCCGGATTTGGCCTCCGCCGCCAAGCTAAAGGTTGCCATTGGCTTGCCGACGCCGGAGGAGCTTGCCGCCGCCCTTAGTTCTGCGGAGCTTGATCCTGCGGAGGTAATATCCAATGAGTAAGATTGTTGTCGAAGACTGTTTGAAAATCTCCGTCTCACAGGTGAACGAAGATACAGGGGCACAAACAAAGCAGCTAATCGAATACGATCCGGGACTTTTTAACCTGCCGGACGACTACGTTAAGAGCCAAGAGGACCGGGTGGGTATGCCTCGTCAATGGGGCCTGGCTGATTTCTTCTCTCTGGAAAAGCCCGAATGGATCGACACAGACGAATGGCTCGAAGAAACATTACTCGCTAATTCCTACTGTCTCCATCTTGCCGGGGGATTATATGGGGGGCGATATACGGAGAGAGTCTTGGATATAACAGCGAGTCCCCCGAAAAAGAACCAGTTGATATTTACTCACGGAAGCAGAAAAATAGTCCGTTTGCCTGACGATAGAATTGCTTACGAAGAGGGGAAGAAAAGCTACGTTGTGAACCTCACAAAAGCCCCACGCAAGTACGGCGGATTTGCGTTTTATTTCCAGTGTCCGCTCGGCCATGATGGTATCCCCTGCCGGAGAGACGCGAGTATGTTGTATCTTCCCCCCGGAGCTACTTACTTCGGCTGTCGGCGTTGCTATAACCTGTCTTATGCCTGCCGCAACGCCTCACGTCCGGGCAGGACGGACCGGAGCGACAATCGAATATGGGACAGGCTCTTACAACTCTATCAGGAGCATACCTCCGCAGAGAAAAAGGAAGATGGTTTACAATGAGGCGTAGTGAAAAACTACTGTCGGATAATATGGACAAGCCGTCTGCGTATCTTATCTCTACGGCATTGGCTAATGTAGCTGCCGGTGGCCGGACGTTAAAACTTTCAAAGGCTGTGATTAAGGCACTGAAAGAGGTCGATAGAATCGCCGCCGAGCGGGGGGAGGAAGCCGCTTACAGATACCTCTTTGATTTGGCTTTCAAGAACGATAAGGTATTGGTGTTTTTGATGGATGTTCGGTTGGGGGGATAACATGAAGAAGAAAGACGTGAGGCGGATCGTAGACGAAAACATAGATAGCCTGAAAGCCCTGCTGGGTCTGGACAGTTGGACTATCCACGTCGAATATGGCAAAGTCAAGTTGCCTGGACGGACGGATGGTAACTTCTGGGGCAAGTGCGTAACCGATCCCGCCCACTTCGAGAACGCTACCATAGTAATCGACCCAAAGAAGCACAACGCCGAACAGGATGTAATCGAGACCCTGATCCATGAGCTTTGCCACGCCGTTATTTCCTGCTTCAATCAAATCGACCATGTAATCGAGGAGTTCGTCAGCCCGGCAGAATATAAGGCATTGAGTGTAATGTGGTATCACGCAAACGAGCAAGTCGTCGAGCGGATATGCAGGATAGTAACTAATCTCTACGGAGGATAAGAGAGCGGGGGACTGGCTCACACACGGGGCCGTCCAGCCGTCTACGCTGCCACAATCCCCGCTAAACACCCCACCTAATCCCTATCGTTGGGTACAGCCAGGACTTCGTCGATTGTAGAGAGTCCGGTTTTTCGTCTTTTCACTGTAAGTGCTTGTCGCCATTAGAGTTATGACTCCGCAGGGTTTATACACTGGGGCTGAATGTGCCATAAGTCATTATTTGATAAGAACTTACGCTGGCTGGCGTCTTTCCAGCCCCAACCTGCGGAGGCGTAGAGAGTGTGTTGTCAAGCTTTGACAAAATAAATCAGAGCCAGCCCGTGATTGTAAGTGCTTGTCTTTGCTATACTTAGCATTTTATTAGAGAGATAGTTGTCAAGCTTTGACAGGCGTGGCAACCTTTGACAAAATGATTATGCCGTGGTTAAGTCCTTATGGATACAAGACTTATGGATGATTTTAGAGGCTTTGTCAGAGTTTCCCAGAACACGAGGGGGTATGTACTACTTTCCCGTCCGGGAGCATAAACATTAGCTCTCATATTACATAAGTCCTTGATACATAAAGACTTACAACTATTTTTATATTAAAGCCCTTACAGTACCATACCCCCCCCTTGTCTGTCAAAGCATGAGGTGTCCTGTATCCCCCCATGTTCCTGGAAACGCTGACAAAGCCTCCCAAAAGTGTTGTAAACCCTTATGGATACAGCACTTAACCACGGCACTTTTTTTTTGTCACACTTTGCCACGGCTGTCAAAGCCTTTTTTACGTGACGTAAACCCCTGTGAATACTGGACTTAACCACGGCACTTGCTTGATATTATACTCTCTAACATCCTCCTACTATCCATATAATCCATACAACCCATACATTTCAAACATTTCAATTATTTCGGTACGCAAGGACGCCTACGACCTCTAAATGATGTGGGTGGCTGGTAGCGTTCTGGGCGAAAGACGCTGTTTAGGAACAGACAAAGAACAGCAAACGGAGCTTGCCTGGATGGACAGTGTGGATCGGCACAGCCTCCGCAGGGGTTCGGTACAGGAATCCATACTAAACAGTATGAATACAGTATGAGATGGCCGACGAGACGCCCTGCATTTGGCTGGCGGGTGTGCCGGAGGGGGGGAGTTCGACAAGTGTAGAGTGTGTTCGATAAGTGTAGTTTTTAGTTATATGATCCGATTATATCGGTGGAATCGGTGGATCGCTCCCGTAAGGTATCAGGGTTTTTAGTGAAATAAACCTGATGAACAGGCTGAGGTGGATGGAAGTAATCCCACTTAAATAGTCGGGATTCCCTGCGGAGGTTTGAAAAATGTAGGATCGAGCCACTACTCAACTTCTATCTACCCCGTAGCGTAGGCCGATAACATCCCCGCCCCCGCTCTCTAATCGGCGAGATTACTGGACTCCTCCACAGGTTGATTGTTCGATATTATCGGAGCAGCCCTCCGCAGGATCGTCCGAAAATGCCAGTTATGTCTGATTCGACGTCTGATAACGCCTTCGTCCTATATTCCATTATGTTGAGATTTCCCTTGAATTTCACGTCGAATTATGTTATAATATAGGAGTAGGAAGAACGAGATATTTTATTGGGGGGAGACACAAAATGGACACAGAACTACAAGCAATACCGGACTTTCCCGACTATGCCATAACGAGGGATGGACGTATCTGGTCGAGACCAAGACGAGGCACTATCAAGACCGGCAAGTGGCTCAAGCCTTATGTTCGCAAGACCGGGTATTCGGCATTTCAATTGCAGAAGGACGGCAAGGATGTATGTAGGTTGCTTCACAGGCTCTTGCTTGAGACCTACGTCGGCCCTTGTCCCGATGGTATGCAGTGCAGGCACTTGGACGGCAATCCCCGGAATAACAATCTGGACAACCTCTGCTGGGGAACTCCCAGGGAGAACACACAAGACTCTATTCGACACGGAACATTTATGGCCGGTCGGCCTTGCCGTAATGGTGGTTGTAAGGGAGAGCAACAATGGAACTCCAAGCTGACCCGGCAGGACGTCCGAGACATTGATGCCCTGTACCGCACACAACTATTTAGCCGTGCCAAGATTGCAAAGTGGTTCGGGGTTAGTGCTATGACAGTCCACCGTATTACCAGCAGGAAAACTTGGCGTTGGTTATGGGAAGCCGCTTAGTTCCAGAATTTTTAGGATCATTAAAATTTATGAGCGGGAATATGGGCATGGCCGGGGTTTTTCGACCTTATTAAAACGCGACCGGTCTTTGACCCTACAATACAAGTGAAGTCAGGGGGCCGGACGCCTTTCTGCAGGACGGCACATCTTATCAGCCCAGCCAATAACTATGCCAGACATCCCGCTCGATGCAGTTTATTACTGCCCCTTGCCATACCCGCGTAGAGGATAACCGCCGTCGCTTTTATCGGCCTGTATTTGTAGTCCTCAAATTATACACACGGTTTCCTCCGCAGAACAAACCAACAGGGATAATCTCATTCTCAACCCCGCCCGTCAAACCAACTTCATTAACCTGCGGAGGCCCAACTAAACTCATGCCCTCTCGACTGACGCCGCTTTCGCTAAACCCGGCGAGCCTTGCGAGCTATCCTGCGGAGTCTGGCTCGATCCCGCTCGTCTCTGATTATCTCTGGACGCCAAAATGCCGATATACTTTACCGGCTGTGATGGAACTGTTTATCTTTTTGTGGGGGATAACAATGGACATAACCGCCCAGAAAAATACCGGGGTACTTTGCAACCGGGCAACAAGCGATCCCTTACTCTCTGCGGAGACCCTTGCCGGAATGCTCTCTCTAAGCAAACGTACAATATTCAGATTGAACAGTAGCGGCAGACTTCCCAAACCTCTTAGAATCGGCGGCAGTCTCCGATGGAAGTCCGGTGATATTCTCCGATGGATAGAACTCGGATGTTGCAGTCGTGCAGAGTTCAATACAAAATCCTCCGCAGGGAATATCTCAAATAATTGAGCGGCATTATCTATTTTGTGCTTGACTTTCCCAACCTGCGGAGGTACGATAAAGAGATAAAAGGTGGTGATTATGACAATATTCAAACGCAAGCGGAAGGTGACATTGCCCGGCGGCAAGACCGTCATTCGGCAATCCTCGAAATACTATACGAGGCTTGTGGATGCTGACGGTATCAAGCGGACATTCTCGCTGTTCACCGATAGAGTGGCGAGCCAGCAACGAGCGGCACAGTTGCAAAAGGAAATAGAGAGAGCCTCCGCAGGTTTGGTGGACACGTACAAAGAACATCGGCAAAAACCTCTGGCCGTTCACCTGTCCGAGTTTAAGCAGGTACTACTCGATAAAGGCGATACTGCGGACCATGCCCGGCTTACACACAATCGAGTCAAGGCCGTCTTTGGTGGATGTAGGTTTCTGCTAATGCCCGACATACAGCCGTCCAGGATACAACGCTACCTTGCCGAACGCCGACAATCCGGCTTGAGTATCAAGAGTTGTAACTACTATTTGACCGCCGCTAAGAGCTTCTTTAATTGGATGGTCGATGACCGGAGAATACCCGAAAACCCTGTAGCTCATCTTAAAGGACTAAATGCTAAAATAGATATACGACGCCTCCGCAGGTCACTTGAAGCGGACGAGATAAGACGACTGATGGAGACAGCAGCTTGCGGGCCTGAACGGTATGGTATGGCCGGGCAAGAGAGAAGCCTGCTCTATCGGTTCGCCGTCGAGACGGGCTTGAGAGCCAATGAAATACGCAAGCTCACAGTGGCGGACTTCGATTTCGACGGCCTAACCGTCACAGTCAAGGCCGGATATAGCAAACGTAGACGGCAGGACGTACAACCACTGAGAAGGGACACAGCCGTCCTGTTACAAGAGTTTTTTACCTCCGCAGGAAAGTTGCCGACAGCTAAAGCTTTTGGCGGACGCTATAAACGACTGACCAAAAGAACATCGGATATGATTAAAGCAGACCTTGCCGACACCGGGATACCATACATTGACGATGCCGGACGATACGCCGATTTTCATTCGTTGCGGCATACGATGGGAAGCTTGTTAGCAGCAGCCGGAACACACCCGAAAGTTGCCCAGAGTCTTATGAGACATAGTGACATAAATCTTACTATGAGCCGCTACACCCACGTCCTGCGGGGACAGGAATCGAAAGCGATTGAGGAATTGCCCGATTTGTCGCTGCCGAGCAAGCAAAGCCAAAAAGACAAGAAAACCGGCACAGACGACTCCGCAGAGTGGACACCTAAATGGACACCTGAATTGACACCTACGGTTTACTCTGATTGTACACAGTCGTCATCGTCTGGCAACAAGGTAGGCACTTCCAACACAAATGATGGTGAACGTAACCGCCTTTACCGCAGGAAATTAGACCTCGATAGTCCCCACCTGTCCTCAGTTGAAACCGATAAGAAGCGAATGGGCAGGAGTGGATTTGAACCACCGACACACGGATTTTCAGTCCGTTGCTCTAAACCCATAAACCCTGAAAATACAAGCACTTATAAATCCCCTGCGGAGGAATTGACACCCCAGTGGACACCTAAATCCCGAAAACAGGGTGGGGCTGACACCGGAAACATGCCGCTCGAACTGGCCGAAATCATAGAGACGTGGCCGGAGTTGCCCGAAGCGATCCGTCAAATGATCCTGGCAACTGTCCGGGAGTCACAACCTCCGCAGTGAAAGACACAATCCATAAGCGGCTAAAATAAATTATGGCAATCTGCGGAGTCCTTGTCACTCTATGCCTTTTGGGCTATACCTTTGAGGCTACCCCTTCCGGGGAATTGGAGATATTCGATAATTCTGTTATAATAGAAGAAACGAAACACTTTATTTGGGGGTCAAAAAATGAGTAGAGAACTACCAGAAGAATTGCAAATCGAGCGGGACATAGAAGAGAAATTACAAGCGATTGCCGATAAATTTGGTGATTGTATGGCCGAGGAAATATACGACCTGAGAAGGACGATACGCCGCCATGAAGCATTTTTCCGTGCGGCCTTTTATACGGCCCTGATTAAAGGTACGTGCTATGTCACTGTCGATACCGAGTCCGAGCTTGTGGACGAAGACGACGCGGCGGATTCTCCGGCTTTTGGAATGATAGAGGGCATATCGGAAACGCCCCTGAGTCAAGACCAGATAAAGGAGGCACAGGCTAAAGGATACGCGGTGATCAAGTTTGAGAGTTGTATGTAAACAGGTTAGACAAATCTTATTGGGGGACAAAGAAATGGCATCACGTAAGCACAAGAAGCTGGCGAAAGAAGTAGGAAAGTATTTTTGGCAGGCCATGTTTGAATTGGCTTGGCACGGAACAACAATATATTTCATTGTAGATATTGAGGCATCTCAAGAGAAAATGGTTATCGCCGTATCGACTGCACCTTTCAGTCAGGAGAGATTAGCTGAGGCGTATGAGAAGGGATACGCTTCCACCAAGATTGAAGCATCCGTATAACCCTTGTCGTACGATATATAGAAGTGGGGGGGGACATTAGCATGGTGACAGAACTACGTACTATACCGGGCTTCCCGGATTATGCGGTGACGCGAGACGGCAGAGTGTGGTCGAAGCCTCGCCTGGATTCGCGAGGAGAACGCTGCGGGGATCGTTGGCTCAAGCCCGAAGTGAGCGGCAAAGGTTGTCTACAAGTACGGCTATTTCTCTCTGGTAAGAGACAATCAAGAATGATTTCCCGCCTCGTCCTTGAAGCTTGGGTTGGCCCACACCCTGACGGTATGGAGTGTCGCCACTTGGACGGCGACCCAACAAACAATAACCTGAGCAATCTCAAGTGGGGAACTCGATCCGAGACCATGCGAGACAGCATACAACACGGAACTCGCCGCGAAACTTGTCATAGAATCGCTTGTGGAAGGTTGCCTAATAAATAATCCTGCGGAGGCTATCTATTTCCCACTGAAAAACAGGCTCATCCCATGTCTGCCCCGCACAGCAGCACGTTAAGCTCTTTCCTATCTATCCGTTAGCGTAGTAGTTTCGGAACAATCCTACGAAGTAATTCGTACATTTGTCAGTCGCACGCCGCTTTCAATCCTTCCCTGCGACATTCTATCTACGGGTGATGATACCATAATTCCTACCATCCTCCGCAGGTTATTTGTTGTTTGACTTGCGGGAATTTCCTATTTAAGAAAATGGGGCGACCCAGGAAATAGTGGAGCGAGATATGTCTGACTTCCGTCCGGGGCACGTCTTTTGCCCCTTTCCCTGCGGAGGAAATACCACTTAAATGTAAAGTCTTTGTGGGCCTACAGTTACAACGGGGAAGGATGGTGACATCGCCATCAAAATACACATATTGATGTAAGTCTTTTATCGGACTATACTTAACAGGCTATCAAGAGCGGACGAAATCACAAACACAAATTACAACTCAATGTCACGCCATGTCCCTCTATACCAAAAGGGGTAGTTTTACAAAGATTTTACAAAGGCTTCCAAAGATTTTTCAATCTACGTGATAGATAGAATCGGCGATTCCGAATCGCTATTTGCATATCTATCTAACAATCCGCAGGAGTAGCTATCCAGATAAAATTTAATTCAACATAATCCGCCTAAACATGATCCTACAGCCTCGCAGGCTGATATAATGAATAGTATGAGATAGAGGAGAGTGTACTTCACGGATCGAAGCGAGATAGAAAACTGAATAAGATACTCCGCAGGCAAGGCCGGTCAGGTAACTACCCGACTGACCTTCCTGATTTTTGAGTGTGGTCGTTAGTGGCGACGAAAAGCAATAGTAATCATATTTTTTGGGGGGACAATAAAATGTCAGAGTTAATGACTGTAAGCGAGATCGCCAAAGAACTTCACGAACGAGTCTATCGCGTCAGGTACGTAATTGACTATTACCAGATTACACCGACCGCTCGTGCGGCAAATATAAGGCTGTTCAACGCGGCACAGGTAGTGGTTATCAAAGATAGGCTTTTCAACCTGCAAATCCAAAACAGGCACTAAGGGGGGGACATTATGGCTATACAATATCGAGAGCGGCCTTACGTGCGACGTCGTATCATAAGGTATCTGGCCGCTAATCCTCACATTACGCTGGAGGATATGTCACGACGATACCATGTCGACGGTTCGGGGTGTGGGCATAACCTATATTTTACAGACGGTATGCGAATTCAAGCCTGTAAGATGCTCCAAGAACAGCAAGAGAATCCTCCGCAGGGAGAGGCCGAAGCGGCCCAGGTATCAACACAATCGAAAGATGAGCAGCAACCCTCCGCAGGGACGAGTACCGTGAGACGAACACGCTTTGATTTTGAACGGATGCTCAAAGTACACAACGAGTCATGTAAGGCGGCGGCGAGACGTCCCGCTAAGAAGCCCGAACCCAAAGGACTTCACAAAGAAGAAGTAGTCTCTGACAATACCTATCGTACTGTGTATAGAATGACTGTGCCGGGGGGATGGCTTTACACAATAACCACGTTGGAGTCCGGGGTAGCAACCTGCTTTGTTCCCCACCCTGCGGAGGTGACTTGATGGATACAATAATCAAGACTAAGGGACTTCTTTGCCTGAGATTCTTACCCCTGAGAGCGGACAGGCCCTGCTATGGCCTCTTGGAGGTTGATCTCGATCAGGACGTTCTCAAAGCTGATAATATCAAATTGGACGACGATATATCACGTCGAAAGTACCTTGCTGATTTGAAGGGGCGTAATCACGTCGAACTATCTGAGTACATGAAAAGTGAGATAACCAGCGGCATGGACGCTATTGTAGCAGAACTCAATCAAGGCAGGAAGCCCGACAACGGAAATATTAACAACATCCCTGCGGAGGTAGAACAGGAGCATTTACAATGAGTACAACATGGACAAAAAAAATAGGTGATTTGGCCTTGACATTCCAACCTGGAGGGGGGAAGTCCCCTAAGTGGGGGGTATTGTCGGTATCGAGAGACG
>Ga0307378_10012119_pt1 | contig 11044 bp, 5 predicted proteins | sample UN1MG_FD_202238 | JGI IMG/M metagenome (GOLD analysis project Ga0307378, IMG submission 202238) | Soil microbial communities from Risofladan, Vaasa, Finland - UN-1 | ecosystem: Environmental > Terrestrial > Soil > Coastal area > Acid sulfate soil | place: Finland: Risofladan, Vaasa | collected...
AGGCACGGGGCCTGCCATCATCAGCACGATCATCCGACCCCGAGCCGGCCGATACTGGTTCGGGGTCACTGTTTTTCCCGTGGGACAGCATGCTCATACTCGGAATCGAAACATCCTGCGATGAGACCGCCGCGTCCGTGGTTGAAGACGGACGGCGAGTGCTCTCGGACGTCGTTGCCAGCCAGCAGGAGCTGCACCGCAAGTACGGCGGCGTGGTGCCCGAGATCGCGTCACGAGCGCATATCGAAGCCATACTGCCCGTGCTCGACAAAGCCCTGGCCGATGCCGGTGTCACGCTCGACCAGATCGATGCGGTCGGGGTCTCGAACCGTCCCGGCCTCGTCGGCGCGCTCCTGATCGGGGTCTCCGCCGCCAAGTCGATCGCCTGGGCAAGGCACAAGCCCCTGATTGCAGTCGACCATGTCCGCGCACATTTATACGCGTATTCACTTACGCCGGCTTCCGGCTCCGGCCGTAGGGGCGAACCTTGTGTGCGCCCTCCAGCAGGATCGGCCGGCCATTGCCATCCCGCCCCTGAACCCTCAACCCTGCAGCCTGAGGCCTGCACCTCACCCCCTGCCCCCTCTCCAAGTGTGGAGAGGGGGAAAGAGGGTGAGGCGGTCGCCCCCTCTCCAAGTGTGGAGAGGGGGACGGGGGGTGAGGTTTACCCCTGCGTGGCCCTCATCGCCTCCGGCGGCCATACCCTCATCTTCTATGCCGAAAGCCCCACCGAAGCACGCGTCCTCGGCAGCACCACCGACGATGCCGCCGGCGAAGCCTTCGACAAGGTCGCAAGCATCCTCGAGCTTGGTTACCCAGGCGGGCCGATCATCGACCGCCTCGCCAGGGACGGCAATCCCAAGGCCGTCGACTTCCCCAGATCATACCTCGAGCCCGGCTCCCTCGACTTCAGCTTCAGCGGCGTGAAGACCGCCGTCCTGTACTACTGGAAGGGGCCAAACGTGCCCGGCTCCAAACCGCCGGCCAAGCGGGCGGCGCTTCCCGATGTCGTCGCCAGCCTCCAGGAGGCCATTGTGGATGTCCTCGTCGACAAGACCATGCTCGCCGCCGAGAAGGCCCACGCCCGCCGGGTGCTCCTCGGTGGGGGCGTCGCCTGCAACTCCCGCCTGCGCGCCAAGATGAAGGACGCCGCCGACTCACGCGGCCTCGCGCTGCTCATCCCGCCGCCGAAATACTGCACCGACAACGCCGCCATGGTCGCCGGCCTCGCCTGGCACCTCGCCCGCAAGAATGAATACGCCACGCTCGACCTCGAACCCCAGCCCGGGCTGATCCGCTGAGATTTGCCCATCCCTCATCCGATGAACCAGAGGGGGATTCCATTCCCGCGGTCGTAGCACCGTGCGGAAATCGAACGAAACGTTCTACTGCGGAAGCGGTGGGGGAGGCCGAAAACGGGCAAAAAGGGAGTGCGCCACCACATAATATACATTATCGGACGTTACCGGTGGGTGATCCGGCTGGCGATCCGGCCCATTTGATGGCGGATCAATGCATTGCACACGCATGCAGTTCGACTACCTGCCGGGCGAAGTTTCAAGGTTCCGAGACTTCTGCCCCGCTCGCGTGTGCAGGAACCCGTGCGCGTGCGCGGCTCCAGGCGGCACGGCATCAGGTTGAATGCGGTGCGTGATCGCGCGCATCATTGCAGGGCACTCGTGTTTCGAGTTGACCGGATCACGAATCGGACGCGCTCGTGGCTCAATGAACCCGTAGTCAGGCTGGCGGCGCCGGAACCGCCGACGTCCAATAATCTTTTCATGGGTATTGTTCGGTGCAGGCTGTGCCGGATCGATGTCCGGAGACGGCGTGGTTTGCCGATTCCTGACGCGAAATCCACCTGATTTCAGGTATGCCGTTTTGACATTCTTCTTCCGGCAACTCGGCGGTCGAATGGCGGGATGATGCATGAACAACCGCGTATAAAACATAACACCCTGAAGCTGCCGAAAACCCATCGGGCACGGGCTGGCGCGGACGCTCGTCGGACGCCGTGCTCCCTCAGCCAGCCGGCCACGGCTTGCTCGTCTCCCCCACCGGCCCTCACGGGCAACTCGTCCTCAACTGGTTCCGCACATGGATCAGGTCGAGGAGGTTGATCCTCGTGTCCTGATTGACGTCGTATCGCCAGTTGCCGCCGCTGTTGGGGTCCTGTGACAGGCGATCGCGCGTCAGGATCAGGTCGAGGACGTTCACGCTGCAATCGCCGTTCACGTCGCCCAGGAGGTTGTAGGCGGCGACCGCCGTGTGGTCGGTGTCCATCGTGATCTGGAGGCTGGTCTGGTGCAGGGGCTGAGGGGCGCCGTCGAGGAGCCAGCGCTCGAAGATGAAATCCGAGGCGGCGACAGTGACGGAGTTGGGAGCGGAAAGGTTCACGACTTGCTGGGCTTCGCACGTGGCAGTGTAGGGGGTGGAGCCGGGCTTGTCGCCGGTGACTTGGATGCCATTTGTGGGCGTAGAATCTACAGTGAGCACTCGGTATTCTGCCACCTTCGCCACAAAGGCGTCAGTATCCCCATTGTGGCTGGTGTCGAAGCCGCCTGACACCCAGCCGCTGGAGTCAGTCAATCCCGTCACCACTACATTGCCCCAGGGATCCACGGCCACGCCGTAGCCCCAGTCGCGGTCGTTTCCCCCGAGATAGGTTGACCAAAGGAGTGATCCTGTGGGGCTGATCTCGGCCACAAAGGCATCATAGAAGTCACCACTGAAGCTCTTGTCGAAGGCGCTCGAGATCAATGGATTGGAGGAGGCAGATCCCGTCACCACCACGTTGCCAAAAGCGTCCACGGCCACGCCGCGTCCGCTGCCATTAATGGTTCCTCCCAAGTAGGTTGACCAGATGTGCGCCCCGGTAGGGCTGAGCTTCGCCACAAAGGCATCGCCATTTCCGCTGAGTATGGTGTCGAAGCCGCCGTAGACCCAGCCGCCAGAGCGAGTGTCTCCCGTCACCACCACATTGCCAGATGCGTCCACGGCCACGCCTTGGCCTTGGTCGTCACTGCTTCCCCCCAGATACGCTGACCAGATGTGGGCCCCGGAAGGGGCGAGCTTGACCACAAAGGCATCAGAGGCGCCCCCATTGAAGATCGTATCGAAACTACCCGAGACCCAGCCGCTCGAGCAAGTTCCTCCTGTCACAAGTACGTTGCCGGATGCATCCGCTGCCACGCCCAGAGCGTAGTCGCTGTCGCTTCCTCCCAGATAGGTCGACCAGGTGTGCACCCCGGATGGGCTGAGCCTGGCCACAAAGGCGTCATAGGTGCCGCCGTTGTAGGTGACATCGAAGCCGCCGGAGACCCAATTGCCAGAGGTGGAATACCCAACGACCACCGCATAACCGGATGCGTCTAGGTCCACCCCCATGCCCCATTGGGTTCCGCTTCCTCCCAGATAGGTCGACCAAAGGTGTGCCCCGGAAGAACTGAGTCTGACCAAGAAGGCGTCTGTGCCACCATTGTGGCTGGTGTCGAAGCCGCCCGAGATCCAGCCGCTGGAGTCAGTCGTTCCCGTCGCAACCACATCGCCTGAAGCGTCTACGGCCACACTGTACGCTTCATCCCAGCCGCTTCCCCCCAGGTAGGTTGACCAGATGTGTTCCCCCGAATGGCTGAGCTTGGCCACAAAAGCGTCGTTGTAACTGCCTTTGAAGCTTGTGTCGAATCCGCCCGACACCCAGCCGTTGGAATAAGTCTGTCCGGCCACAACTACATTGCCGGAAGCGTCCACATCCACACCCCAGCTTACGTCATAGCCGCTCCCTCCCAAATACGTCGACCACGCCAGCTCTAGCGAATCCGGATCTGGCGCCAGTCGGCACCCGGCTCGACGTGAAATTCGTATTTCAGATTCGACCGGCGGCCGTAGGTGTGCAGGTCGATGCCGTCATAGAGGCCCTCGTAGACGACGACGCCGAACGTGGGCACGCCCATTTGCCAACGGCTGTGATCCGCGCCCAGGCAGTAGTTGACCTTCGTTTCGAGCACCTGCCGGCCGACGGGTCTGATCTGACGGGCGCCGGGGAAGGTGGCGGAGAATGTGTAGGGGCGGACGGCGTCCGCCCCAGGGCACACGCCGTGTGCCCCTACAATGTCACCGTGTGCCCCTACGCGTTGGAAGACATGGAAGACGGGGCCGCTGGTGGTGTGGAAGACATTCGCCCCGCTGCCGTGGAATGAATAGCGGATGGATGGGTCGTCGATCTGCCCCGCGTTCTCGATGAAGGCGGCAGGCGCGGCGGAGAACAGTTGGATCGCCGTCGCGCGTGCGGCGGCATCATCCCCTCCGCCCGCGATGGCATCCATCATCGACAGACTCGCACACAGAACGATCACGCTCCCAAGGAATGCAGTTCTTTCCATGACACATCCCCCATTCAATGCGACCGAGTGTGAATTTCAGCAGGTGGGTTGGCCCGAAACGGAAGCTCGCATCCACCGAACAATCCGAAGGCCGGAAGCGGAGTGACTTCCTCCTGTATCAATACTCTACACCATAAAACGACAAATGTCAAGAAAAAGTTGGGTGGGAAATATCGAAGTCAGGGGGAGGCAACAGGGATGAATGGGATAAATGGGATAGGAAGGCTGCAGATTTCAGAGTACGATCCTGTCGATACTGCCGCCCACGGCCTGATGCTTCGTGCCCCCTTCTACATCCCATTCATCCCATTCATCCCTGTTGAGATCTCTTCCTCTACGGTGCTGCCTGTGATCGCTTGGCGAAGACCCCCGTGAGCAGCGTCTCGGCGAGGACCAGCCCGAGTGCGCAGATGATGAGGAGCTGCCAGAACTCGCGGAGTTGCCCGGCTCGGACGAAGACGCGCGAGCGCAGGTCGTCCCAGTCCTTCGCGAATGACGCCTGCACGTTTTCCTCGATCCACAGCCGCTCGCGCGGGTTCAGCGGCGTGAGGTTCGACTCCTGCGTCGGCGGGCGCACGACGAACGAGGTGGCGTTCCCGGACGTCTCCCCTATCATCCGGTAGGCGCCCGGCCGCTCAGTGCCGGTGAACGTGGCTACGAACCGGTCGCCTTTCTGTACCGACTTGATGGTCTGCTCCTTGCCGATGGGGTCGATCACTTTCAGGAAGGCGTCCTTCGATTCCAGGGGGATGAAACTGGAGAGCGCGGAGCCGATCAGCACGTTTCGCGGGGGCTGCACGGAGCCGGCGAGGTAGTAGGCGGCATAGTGAACCAGCGGCACGAAGAAAGATCGCTTCTGCAGGTTGGTCCAGTCCTCGTCGACCGGTGTGGCGCACACGAACACCTTGCCCTGGCCGAAGGTCCGCTCGACGATGAACGGGCTGCCGTTTTCGAGGCGGGCGAGCACGCGGACGTTTTCGTTGCGGGGATCGGGTGCGTACCGGAAGTAGCGGTAAACCTCGATGCGGGTGAAATCGCCGTTCTTCGGATCGCGGAACGCCGCCAGCGCGGGGTGCGTGAACGCTTGCGCCATGACGCGGATCGGGTTCTTCACGGCCGGTCCCTGCTCAATCCTGCTGGGCAGAAGGCCGTCGCCGTCGCGATACAGCAGCACGTTGTAGGCGTCAGGGCTTACGTGTCCGCCCGGGAAGATCAGCAGGCCGCCGCCGGAGTCGACGTACCGCTCGAGATCGGAGACCTGCCGATGCGTGAGTACCGGGACGTCGTGCAGCACAACCAGGTGGAATTTCGTGCTGCTGAGGCTGGGGATTTCGGCGGGCGAGCAGACCTGCACGGCGAGCAGGCTCTTGAAGTCGGGGTTGTCCTTGTCGCGCGGGCGCAGGGCGAGCTCCAGCGGGCCGGGCAGCGTCCTCACCCCCTGCCCCCTCTCCAAGTTTGGAGAGGGGGAAGTGCGGCCGGGCGTGCCGTCGACCAGCAGCACCGGGATCGCGTCGTAAACGTCCACGCTGGTCTGCATCTCGTCGTCGAACGGGAGCGCGTCGGGCGTGATGCTCGCCTTCACGAGCTTTGAGCCGGGCGCAGTGAATCTGTGATGGAACGATGTGGTCACCGACTCGCCGGGCGGCACGTCCACCCGCGCAATCTGCTGGTTCGCGTCATCCTCCACAGAGAAGATCACGTTCATCTTCGTGCGTTTTTCCTCGCCGAAGTTTGTGATGCGGACGTCGAACCGCGTGGGTTGGTAGATGCCGATGGAGCCGGTGGCGGGCGTGAGGCCGACGACGGCGGCGTTTTCGCGCTGCTGCACTCCCACCGGCAGCACGTGCACCGTCGGCTTGGTTGGTGCGTTCTGCAGCCGCGCCAGCGCCGCGTACCAGTGCGATTCCGATTCCGCATGCCAGCCGAACGCCGAGCGGTCGGTTATAACGTAGACTTCGCGCAGTGGATTGTGCGATTTCTCGAGCTGCGAGAGGGCCTCCTCAAACGCCTGTGCGAAGTTGGCTTCCGTGCCGACCGGCTCAACATCCTTCAGCATTTCGGTGAGGCGGCCGAGCTCGACGATCGGCTCGGGGGTGAGCGTCTGCGGCTTGCCGCCCGCCAGCACGACGTTCAGGCTGTCGCCGTCTTCCATCACGCCGATGACGCGCGCCACGGCTTCCTTGGCCTGGGCGAAGTTGGAGATTCGCGGCTCGTCGTATCGCATGCTCATCGAGCGGTCGAGCACGACGACGGCGTTGCGCTTCGGACGCGCGGCCGGCAGTCCCGGCACCGCGCCCGCAAGATACGGCCGGGCCATCGCGTACACCACGAGCGCGATGATGAGCATGCGGATGAGCATTATCAGCAGTTGCTCGATGCGGAGGCGTTTGGAGCTTTTCGCCACCGACTCGTCGAGAAACTGCATGGCCCCCCACTGCAGCACGCGGTACCGCCGGCGATTCAGCAGGTGAATGATCACCGGCGCGGCGGCGAGACCGAGCCAAGCCAGGATTGCGGGATTCAGAGGCATGCACTATACCTGAGTCTGCGGATCGCTTGACTGTGGCGGTTTCCTGCAAACCATGCCGAACCCAAATATCTTCGCGCGGCACACCGATCCACATGCTTCGCACTGGTTGCCGGTAATGTCGGCCCGTCGCACGACAAGAGTCTCCAGTGCCTGCGGGAATCGCTTGTAGATAGCGTATATCACAGGACGTGTCTTGCCGCCGCAGGCGGGACACGTCAGAGTCAGAAATCCCAATCCCTGGAGTGCGGCTATCGCGGCACCGCTAAGCCCGATTGCTACCATGAAGACTATGGCTATCATTCCAGCAGGGCCACTGATCACCTCGAATATATCGAGCAAGAGGATGATCAAGCACACGATTCCGACTTCCTTGCCAATGTCGAGATACCACACGTACTTCCTATAGCTGATGGACATGCAGCAGCTCCTCTTGCACGTTTCACCACTGGCCGTGGACGTAGTGGACCAAGTGGACGAAGTGGACATCAGGGCGGGCTACTTTTGCCGCCCAGGGCAGCCACGGGGGGCTGCCCGTTACACCGCCGCCGATCTTCCCGCCAAATACGCCGCCAGCGCCACGTCGAACGGCGTCTGCGTGTTCAGTTGCTGGAAGTCGATCCGCTTCTGGCGGCAGCCGCGGCGCAGATCGGTGACGAATCGCCCGAACGATTCCAGATACGCGGAACGGATTCGCTGCGGCTCCGTGAGCAGCTTGTGGCCGGCGTTCTCGAGGTTCGTGAACATCGTCCACGTGCGGAACGGGAAGCTCGTCTCGTCGGGATCGAGCACTTGGAAGATCAGCACGTCGTGCTTCTTGTGGCGGAAATGCGTCAGGCCCGACAGGATGTCCTTGCTCTTGTCGAACAGGTCGGAGATGATGATGATCAGGCCGCGTTTCCGGACTCGCTCGGCGAGATCGTGGAAGATGGTGCTGAGGCTCGTTTCCCTGCCGATGCGGGCCTGGTCGAGCTGGTGCAGAATCGCCTTCAGGTGCGTGGGATTGGCTCGCGGCGGCAGATACGTCTTCACCTCGCGGTCGAAAGTGATCAGCCCGGCGGAGTCCTGCTGCTGCAGCATCAGATAGCTGAGCGCCGCGGCCAGGCACTTCCCGTAGAAGAACTTGCTCACGGATCCCGACTGGTATCCCATCGACGCCGAGCAGTCGAGCAGGATGTAGCCGCGAAGGTTGGTTTCCTCCTCGTATTGCTTGATGTAGTAGCGGTCGGACCGAGCGAACGCCTTCCAGTTGATGTGGCGGATCTCGTCGCCCGGCACGTACTGCCGGTGCTCGGCGAATTCCACGCTGAGGCCGCGATGGGGGCTCTTGTGCATCCCCGTGATGAACCCCTCGACGACCAGCCGGGCCACCAGCTCCATGCGGGCCAGCTTCGTGAGGGATTCGGGCTTCAGATAATCACTGAGCTGAACCATGGGAATCCTGGAAGTGATGACGATGTAACATGGTGTTCTTGACACGAAGCCACGAAGGCACAAAGAAACACGAAGAATGCTCTTAACTCACAGACTGATCGACCAATCGGCTTCTTCTTTGTGCTCCTTTGTGTCTTCGTGACTTCGTGTCGAAGAAACCGCATATCTCACGGTTCACCGTCTATCTTGCCGTTTTCACCGGCGTTTCCTCCAGCAATCGCTTGATGATGCTGTCGGACGTAACGCCTTCGGACTCGGCGTTGAAGTTGGTGATGACGCGATGGCGCAGCACGGGCAGTGCGACCGCCCGCACGTCTTCGGTGGTCGCGTGGTAGCGGCCAGTGAGAATCGCTCGGGCCTTCGCGCCAAGGATCAGGTACTGCGACGCTCTCGGACCCGCGCCCCAGCTCACCCATTCGTGAATGAACGGCCGCGTGTCCTCCAGCGGGCGCGTGCCGATCGCGAGGTCGACCGCGTATTCGTACACGTGGTCCGCCACGGGCACCCGTCGCACGATCTCCTGCAGCTCGATGATCTCCTCGGCGCTGAGCATCTTGTCGAGATGCGGCACGTGCGCTGTCGTCGTCGTCTTCATGATCTCGATTTCCTCGTTGCGCTGAGGGTAGTCGACGAGGATGTTGAACATGAACCGGTCGAGCTGCGCTTCGGGCAGCGGATAGGTGCCTTCCTGCTCGATCGGGTTCTGCGTGGCGAGAACGAAGAACGGCTCCTCGAGGGAGAACGTGCGGTTGCCGCAGGTCACGCGGTGCTCCTGCATTGCTTCGAGAAGCGCGGCCTGCGTCTTCGGCGGCGTGCGGTTGATCTCGTCGGCGAGGATGATGTTTGCGAAGATCGGCCCATGCATGAACCGGAAGACGCGCTCGCCGCGGTCGGTCTCCTGCAGGATTTCCGTCCCTGTGATGTCCGCCGGCATGAGGTCGGGCGTGAACTGGATGCGCTTGAACGCGAGTGACAGCACTTCGGCGAGCGTGCGGACCATCAGCGTCTTCGCGAGGCCGGGCACGCCGACCAGCATGCAATGGCCGCGGCAGAAGATCGCGATCAGGATCTCCTCCAGCACGTGCTCCTGCCCCACGATCACCTTCGCGATTTCCTGTCGCAGGCTCTTGTAGCTGGCGTTCAGCTTTTCGACAGCCTGCAGGTCGGTCATCCTGGCCTGCCCGCTCGATTCATTCAGTTCATCGACCATCGCGCGCTCCTTAAGGAAAAGTGACGCGCATCATTATAGCAGATTTCAATGAAATGCGCCAAGCTCAATGTGTAAAACGGTGTAAGAAATGCGTAGACAAACGTCAGGCGGCAACAGGCAGAAGTCAGAATTGAGAACAGGGATGAATGGGATAAATGGGATGAGACGGAGGGGATAGGAGATGATGCGAGGGTGGTATGATGCCAGGAACGCGGCGCCGTTCCTTGTCACATCATCCCATCATCCCATCATCCCTCTTTTCCTATCCTATTCATCCTATTCATCCCTGCTAATCCCGTTCTTCACGGCCTCTGCCCGCTCACGACCTCATAGATGCGGAAAGCGGTGATCGGCCCGGCAGTTCCGTCCACTCCTTTGATCCCGATGGCGTCGAACGCCGTCTCGATCTTCAGCACACTGTCGTACTGATGCAGCTTGCCGTCCTTCATGGGCTGGATGAGATCGACTCGGCGGAACTGGCTGGGGACTTCGCCGGTGCGAATGGCGCCAAGCTCGACAGGAGCGCCATCGGCCCCGTGCCACATGCACAGCGAGATGCGATAGGTGCCGGGCGAGAGCTCGCGGCCGATCCGCCACAGCAGCGAGCGGTTCGCCTGCAGCGGCAGCCCCCGCGGCACGCCGGCCGACGTGCCGGCGGATTCGGGCTTCGCCGGTGCAACCAGCTTCACCGGCAGGAAGGACACATCCATCGCGCGGATCGCCTGCTCGTTGGGGGCCGCCACGGCCGTGCGGAACGTGCCGCTGATCGGCGGCGCCGGGTGCCCGGCGAAGTCGCTGCCGCCCACGCTGAAATTGTAGATCGTGTCCGGCCGCAGGTCCGTCAGCAGCACGTCATGCTGCATCCATGGCGGCTCGGTGTCGCATGCGGTTCGCAGCGCTTCGCCATCCGGGGCGAGGTCGACCCGTGTGGTCAGCCGCTTGTTGCTGCTCCATTGCAACGCGACGGAATCGCACTGGATCTCGTCGACAATCAGGTCCTCCACTCGCGGCACTCGCTGGTCAAACACGAGGCTTGCAGACTCCGAGCTGTATACGGCCGCACTTGTTTCCGGGAACCGGAAGACGAGCGGCGCCGCTTCGTTGTTGCCGTTGAACAGCCTGACGATCCGCTCCACGCGGATGTGCACGGGATTCGTCTCGATGGCGTCGACCGGGTATGCCAGCTCGATCATGCGTTTGCGGGGGTGCTCGGCGAGCTTGACGTTGATGTCGGCACAGCGCTGCTCCCCGGGCACCAGCTCGATGACGTGCGGCCGCTCCATGGCGTCGCTGTCAAGGATCACGCGCCAGTAGTCGACGCGGCGATCAAACGGCAGCATGCCATCGTCGGTGGGCACGATGACGTTGAACTGCACCGATGGCGGCTGGTATCCGTAGATGGCGACGTAGAGGTAGGTGCCGTCATCGTCGACTTTCAGGGCGGCCGCCCCCATCGTTCGTACGCTTTGCGGTTTCTCCATGCTGCCTGGG
>Ga0307378_10012121_pt1 | contig 11042 bp, 10 predicted proteins | sample UN1MG_FD_202238 | JGI IMG/M metagenome (GOLD analysis project Ga0307378, IMG submission 202238) | Soil microbial communities from Risofladan, Vaasa, Finland - UN-1 | ecosystem: Environmental > Terrestrial > Soil > Coastal area > Acid sulfate soil | place: Finland: Risofladan, Vaasa | collected...
TACTAAAGTATGCCGAGGAGTAAACCAGGGCACGCGTGCTAACGTAAAATTTTTAGCTTCGTCTAAAACAGCCCCGGACTTTGCATCCTTAATCTTTACCGTACCTTTTACCGTTTCAAATAAAGAGTCCCCTTGAAGAATGGCCGCTTTTTGTTCTCTTGAAGTGTAATCCCGTTGCGTAAAAGATACATCTGTAACTTCAATAGTTTTATTACGCGTTGTAATGGGGAAAGACTCGGTAAGCCCTTCTACGATTTTTTCTCGAATGCGCTTTCGCTTATCATCCGGGCTTTGGAGTATAGACTTCAAATTCATATCTGACCCCTATTTTTGGTAAAAGAATATGGAGAGGAGACCTTCAACTCGTCGGAAAGGACGTGTGATATGGTCATCCAAATTGCGTTGATTCTTACGGCACTGCTTCTGAAGTAGTGCTGCGCCCTGGAGGCGGAATCAACCAATTTCTTCATCCTCAGAAGCCTCCAGGGCTTCTTTTTTCTTCGATTCTTCCAACTTCAACTCTTTTTGTTTAGCAATTATTTCCGAATGTATCGGAGAAAATGTTTCAGCTACTTCTTGTTTTTTTGCTTTTGAAGCTGTAGCAGTTACATCTAAGGATAACCAAACCACATGACAACAGCGTGTCCCATTATGGAGATTAAAATATTCCTGTACTGGCAACAGAACATCTCCTCGAAGACCCTTATTTAACAAAGCTTCAAATTCAGCATTCATCGTGTGTGGGCATTCGTAGTCCCCGATGTCCGGAAGAACCACTTCATCATGTTCGATACTTTTCATACAGCGATGACACTGTGTCCACGGACGCCACAAAACAAAAACACGGGAATGCCCATCACAATTAAGGCCTTGCCCAAAGGGTGCCTGAGACCCCCTCACAGCGTTGCTGGGCGCATCGGGCATAAACATGGAAGTATTATCCAAGTTTAGTGTGGGTTCTTGTATCTTGCTTGCTTGAGATTCATTCAATAGATCTACAAAAGTCGGCATCTACATTCCTGTCTGTTGCGTGGTGGCTTGTTGTCTTGCTACAGTTTGTTGCTGCTCTAAGCGCTGTATTACAACCGAGTACAACACAAAATCTTCCATTTGTAACTGATGCAGTTGGCTTCTTCGTGTGGACGGGTCCATTTGCATAAATTCCATAACCAAATTATCGGCGCTAGCAATGACTTGTGTTTGGTCATAATTTTGTTGGTTACCAGCCCCGGACTCTCTCTTGACCTGCTCTGCCATCGTATTCATAAGGTCCTCAGTCTCACGCTTAATCTCGTGGTCCCGCCGAGCGAGCTGTAGTGCCTCTTCTTTAATTCTTCCAGACTCTTTGTCGAGGTCGATATTATTAAGCTCTGCAATCGTAGACGTAGAAATAGTCGGACTTCCCGATTGCTGTCCTACCATCCATAGCTGAGTGACGGCGTTCCTACGGTCAGTATCATCCACCATTCTGGACGGAATTAACCCAACTTCTACATTATCCCAACCAAGAAACTTGCTACAAGAATCATCCACCCACTGGAGAAGGTCCGTTAGATCACTCGTGTGTACTGACAACTGATTGTCAATCATCCTTAAAGTAGCTTCCATCCCTTGTCCTGTTAGACCACCATACAAGAACTCAAGAGGAATCCCTAAAGCAGCTACCAGAGACTTTTCTGCTTCCTGTACCTCCCCTAAAGTGAGGAGAGCTCGTCCCTGCCCGTTTAGTTGTGAAACCTGCAGCGGAATAGGTGCGTACATAATGTGTAGCGGGTCCTTACGCCAAGCCTGTACGTTGTCCCGCATTTGCTCAACCCACCGATTCAAGTTAATGGATTGAATAGGGTCACCATTATTAGAACCTGCGGCAGGGGAAACAATCCTAAAAGGAACAAGATGTTCGAGAGCAATAGCTTCGTTAGCTTTACGTAACACTTGCGTATAAAAAAAGCGATCTAAAGCTGGAAGAAGTGGGGGAAGACCCCACTGTGGATTAACCCCCGCAGGTGCGCTAAATTTCATATGAAAAATAGCCTCAGGTTTAAACTTAAACGGACGGTGCTCCTTAACAGCTTTTAAAAAACCAAAAGGAGTAGAGTTGATAATATGCTTTTCTCCCCGTCGAACTTGAGCAGCCGTATCCGCAGGAATTGTGTAATAATATAGGGATTCACCTGTGAATTGATTATGCTCAATATCCATACATTTAGGGTCCCACCGAATAAAGTTAATGTCTTTTACAAGCATTAGCTTTCGGTCTTCGACGTTCTTTTCGCCCGCTATTACTGACTGAGAACAATTCAGACATTTATACGAAAACGTTAAATTCTGTATATTAAACGAATAGTCTGTATGTTGTATATTCGTAGGGCTTTTGCACTTCGAACAAATCAAATTCCGAACAAAAGGTTGGTACATAGAAGTAAAGGAGTTTCCGTAGATATATTTATCCAACGTAGCCTTGAGCAAAAACTCTTTAGCCCGGATAATTTTTTCGAGAAGATTCTTATGTTTTCCTTTAAGGGCTTTATTATCTGTATTATAAGTCAGCTCTGTAATTGGATATTCTCCAAATTTCCGTAAAGTAGCAAAAATATGTGGGCTGTTATAAAACAGAAACTCACACATTTTAAACAACTCTTTAAGTCGTTTAGGTGTAAAAATCTGACTATAAGTATAGTATGGATTTGTGTGACCTAAGCCACCAGTGGCCATATACGTAGATTCAGGAGTTGTCGTCATGGGTTCTCTTTCTTTTTTTCTTACCAGACTGAACAAATTCTAACTCAAGGAGCAGCAGAATGAAAGCTACGTTCACACACTCTTTAGGTTCCCCTGTATTCGTCGTACAAGGGGATAACAATGACTTAGCGAGGATTTTTGGTGGGACGTACCTGAAACAACACAATGTCTGGATGTACCCAGCATATCCCCCATCTCTAGAAAACGTATGTAATGACTTTCAAGTTCTAGGAATCGAGTACGATGAAAGAGCCCAGAACTACCTCGATCAGCTACATACCCTAAAACACTACCAGCAAATTGTGGAACAAGAACCAGTTCTTGGACCATTCCCCAACTATGGTCACCAAAACAAGGGCATCGCCGAGCTCCTTTACAATTATCGCTGGGTCCTTCGTTGGGATATGGGTACCGGGAAGACAAAGATTGCAGTTGAAGCTCTCATCAAATTACGACTTAAAACGCTAATAATTGGTCCGAAAATCTCTGTAGATAACTGGGTTGAGGAAATTAATACGCATTCAAATAATACTCTGCGACCACTTATCCTAAGAGAGACTACTCGAAAAAGAAAATTAAAAACCCTAGAGAAAGCCATCAACGAAAAATATGACATCCTTCTCGCTTCATACGATACTGCTCGGTTATACGGTAATATGATGCTTTCCCCCAAGGTTTTAAAAGTGATAAACCACAGTAGATTACCCATTCCAAAAATGATACAAAAACTACTTCTAGGATTATCCGCGAAAGATGCTCTTGAAATTATCGAAGAGTATCAAAGACTAACTCCGCTAGTTTCGATTAAAAAACGAATACAATCTATGCCAAAAGACCTGTGTATACAGGATTTTCCGTATGAAATCATTATTTTAGATGAGTCTCATCGGGTTAAAAATATCCGAGCTAAGCAGACTAAAGTAGTGTCGGAATTGTGTAAAAAAGCTTCACGGAGGTACTTATTAACAGGTACTATCAGTATGGGTAATCCCCTAGACCTTTACCCCCAACTAAATGCCTTAGCTAAATACATCTGCCCGGAAAGCTACTTTTCCTTCAAGAAAAAATTTTGCGATATTTCTCCTCTCAATGAACACATTGTTACTGGGTATAAAAATCTTCATATTTTGAATCAAAGACTCCAGTTGTTCTCCAGCGAAAGACGTATTGAAGACTGTGTAGACCTCCCCGGGATACATGATATAAATATTTCCTACAAGCTAACCCCGGAACAACTTGGAGATTATAACGCTCTTATTGAACGTAAAACTTTAGATTTTGGAGAATTGGGTATACTAGAAGATCTTAACGGAGCTGTTCGTAATAACAAACTTTTACAAATTTGCAGTGGTTTTTTATATGTTCGTAATACCCTAGCAAATCAAATTTGCGATACTTGTACACATGTTATGGATTGTGTAGTTGAAGATATACAACCCGGAACTAAACGCTGTACTCGGTATGAAGAGTTAAAAAACCTAATTAAAACAAATACTTTACGCTACCCTAAAAATCCAAAATTATCCACTCTCGAAGATTTACTAAAAGACTTACTCGCCAGTCCTGAAGAAAAAGTGGTAATCTGGGCTAATATGGATGCGGAAATGGAAGACATAGCGCAGTTGTTAAAAACACAAGGACTTCCCTTTGTTCAAGTGGACGGGTCTACGACTTCTCGAATAAAAACACTTGCTAAAGAATTTGACGAGAACCCCCATTGTCGTGTGTATTTAGGGCAGGAGTCCACGGGTATTTCTATTAACCTAGTCGCAGCAAGATATGCCATTTATTACAGCCGCTCTTGGTCTCTAGAGCACTGGTTACAATCCCGAGCTCGAGAGTATCGTATAGGACAAACCCGCAAGGCCGTAGTGTATCGCCTTTGTGCATCCCAAAGTATTGAAATACAACAATTAATCGCTCTAGATAACCGGCAAGATATCGCATCGATGCTTACGGACAAAGTGGACTGTGCCGTCTGCGTATGCTACATAAATTGTGTAAAAAATAAGGTCGTGCCTTGGTCGAAAGGTTGTGTTTACAAATCAAAAATCGACAGGGAAACCGTCACTCCGGAGGTAATAAAACGTGGAAATAGTTATTAGCCAGGATGAATTAATCGCGCTCGTTTCGCGTGCGTTAGGGGGGACTTCAGTTACGGCTATTAGTTTTGACCCTAACACGGAAAAAGTAACAATTAGTACATCTTTAAATCTCTTGGGATTAAACCAGGACCAACCATCGCGCACCATCCCAACAGTAAGTCCTAGCATACCTACTGTAACGTACGACGAATACCCTGAAGCTACCCCCGAAGAAATGGCTAAAATCCTAAGCGAGAGCCAGAAACTCACTAATACTTCCGGCAAAGTCTTTGAATACACTGCGGATGGAGACCTAATTACCCGAGAAAGAAACGCGGATGAAACTAATCTACCCGACGGGGAAGACATTATTTGGGTAAGGAATAATCATGACTAAAGGGATAATAGGATACACAGAGGAAAACGAAGATGAATTTGGAGAAAGTTGGCTAGACCCGGAACTCCCGAAAGGATATATTTCACCGTCTCAATTTAATACCTATCTTCGCTGCTCAAAACAATACGAGTATGCGTACATTCAACAATTGAAAAAACCCCCTGGAATCGCCCAAATACGAGGGTCAGCAGTACATAAAGGTGTTGAAGTTACACATCTTCATACTATCGCGCACGGGACACCCGCATCCGCAGAAGAAGGCGCTGCAGTAGTGTCCGATAAATTCGACGCACAAGCACCGGAAATTGAAAATTGGGAAAAAGAAAGTCAAGGTGAAGCTAAAGATAAAGCCATCAGAATGTTTAAAGTTTATTACCGGGATGCTGTTCCGTATATCCGGCCTGTTCGAGTTGAACACACATTTCACTGGTCCCTCGATTTATGTGGAGTGCCCGTTTTAGGAATTATTGATTTAGTCGATTCGATTGAGGACCCCGCTATGAGCCTGGAAAATGACCCAGAAAATCCTCAACAGGTTGAAGTAGTAAGTGACCTAAAAACGGTAAAAAGTCTTTGGCCAAAATCACGTGTCCATAATAACGCTCAATTAACTTTTTATTCTATTGCAGAAGATACTAATAGAGTTAGAATTGACTTTCTGGCGGCAAAAAAGAAGGGGACAGAATATAAACCTGTCCCTAGTCTCAGGAGTAGACAGGACAAACAAATTCTTTTAGAAGATGTTGCAACCATGGCCCGGAATGTAAAAAAGGGAATTTTTTATCGCTGCTCAGCCGAGGGGTGGAACTGTTCTCCAGAATTCTGTGGTTATTATCAGCGTTGTAGAGGAAAGAGGTAAAAATAAAAAATGGATGTTTTCAGTGATCCAACAAAAGAAAAACACTTCTGGTCGATGATTGACAGTGAGTCTCCTGCCGCAAAAGAAACATTCACGAAGTTGTGGAAGAAAATAGAAACTACTACGCTAGAAAAGGACGATGCTTGCGCTTGTTTGGATGCTCTTTTTATCGACTCTCACGCACGCATTCTTCAAGCTCTAGGTAAATCGGCAAAAAGTCTTTACCCCACCACGAAACGCAGTCTTAACCGACTTCAAGAGGTAGAACATATGTGGTGGGTAGACCATTTTACTGCCGGTATTTCACATACATCTACTTTAAATTGGTTCGGGGCAACCTCCGAAGGCCGAGCCTCGACACATTTCATCATCGGCTATCACACAGACCCTTTTTACATTATCCCTCTCAGACACAAAGCTTGGCATACCCCTCGCCGAAATGCAGATAGCTGGAGTGTGGAGATGGTAAATGCAGGACCGGTCCAAAGTACGGGGAGTCGCCAAAGTGATTGGGCTATGTGGAATGATCGAATACTCCCTATAAAATTGGTAAAAGAACTACCTCCCCAACCAGTGTCGCCTCCTTATAAGGGAGCGCATTATTTTCAACCGTTCACGGCTGACCAAGTAATCGCAAATATGAAACTAAAGCGCCTTATTCGCTGGGCTACAGAAGATAAACTTCTCTCCGAAGCGCGTATGTCTCAACATTCTCAGTGGCAAGAAGGTAAATTCGACATGGGTCCCCTCTGGCCTTTCGACGAGATTAACACAGCTGTGTTCGAGAACTACCCCTTAGAGGAGCTGGCCTCATATCAGCAAGCCATCGAAGCTGTCTACCTTCCGTCTAACGATAATGTCTGTGATGCCATATTCGACGACAGTGATACTTGTCCCAATAATCCTGAATATGGGGTCGACGCTAATCCGGACAAAGAATCCGACCCAAAAACAGTGATCTCAACGAAAGACATACAGCTACTCCTATCCAACCGAGGCCACATCATCCAAATTGATGGAATCTATGGACCGGAAACAAAGAAAGCGGTGAAAAATTTTCAACGACGTTTTAACAACACTAATCCTTCCGAGCTACTTATTGTAGACGGTATTGCTGGACCACGAACCCTAGAAAAACTAACGAGGTAAAAACAACAATGGAAATGCAACTCAAAATTACAAAACAATGTGGCCGTTGTGGAAAAGTAGAAGAGTATATTGGGGACCTTGAGGATGCCCAAATGCGCAACGACCAAGTTCAAACACGAAAAAACACAGCTAAACATCTGGACGGAGTAGTGCAAGAGCTGGCACGCATCGATGAGCCGCCCCCGATTGTGGTCATGCTCCTTGACCCTGAAACCAGAACGTACGTATACAAAACTCTCTATGACCTCTGTGATAAAAAGAACACAAAGGAAGGACAGCGTCGAGGCTGTGCCGCACGAGTGGCTGATTTGGTCGCGGACATCTTCAACACTAAAAAGGAAACCGTGAAGCCAAAAAAACGAAAGTCTTCCGAAGTCGACAAGAATCAAACCTCATTGCCGCTGGATCCTGAAGTGGCCATCTGATGGATAAATATGGCGTGGAAGAGTCCACCGATGAATTACGCAAGAGTGCGGCCGACGGTGTTATACGTTGCCCCATTTGCGGAAAAGAGGTTCTGGATGCCGAAAGCCCAACACCGCGCTGCCCGGAACACGGGAGCGCCCCGTTCGAAACGAATTCGCGGGACTGATCGGGAAGTCGTACAGAAGGTTAGGGCGTTATACCAGGTCGTGTATAACAGCGAAGCTAGCCTTATACCCCTTGCGGTGGAGCTCTTTCATGCCCTCGGTTCTATTTTAGAAGGAACTCCTATGCGACATATTGATTTACGCTTGGTCGACAAGGATTCCATTTTACGAGAACTCAAAGAACAAGGAGAGCGCGTATGAGTGAGGAGAACCAAAACGGATTACCCGAGACGTTAAGTCGAAAAGAAGTAAATGAGGCTGCACTGGATAGTCTCATATCAGACATCGATGAAATCATCCCGGCGGTTGATCTCCCGAAGGACAACCCTAAAATGAATGTTGTAAAACCAGGAAAACCTGTAACCGACCAAAAAACCCCGATAAAAATGAAATTAAAAGACTTGTCACTGGCTGAGTCTTGGAATCGAGATACGCTTCGAGATGTCGATAAATTGGCCCAAGCTCTTCTCGCAGAAGGGCAGCTCGTTCCGCTTTTAGTTCATCAACAAAAAGACGGGAAAATGGAGGTCATTGACGGGCGTCGGCGCTATGCGGCTATGAAAGAAGCAGGTATCACTGACGCCCTCGTCACTGTCGTCAATTGTCCAGACGATGGTACCTTCGAACGAATAAGCGCCGCCGCCAACCTAGCGCGTGCTGAACACACGACCATGGAGCTTTGCCACATCTTTACCCGCCTCCGAGATCGCGGAAATAAAATAAAAACAATAGCTCAGACGATGGGTTTCTCCGAGGCTAAAATCGGGCAGTATATGAAATTGGAAGTACTACCCGAAGACGTAAAGAAACTTCTTGATTCGGGAAAGTTAGATTTTACCGCAGCCCAAGCTCTTACTCGTCTTGACTACGACGACTCCCGAGACCTGAAGTATTTCGACCGTATCATGTTGCAGCTACAAACTGGAGTACTCACGGCTACTACGATTATTGCTGCTATCGAAAAATACACCTCACGCCGTGCCGCAGCCGACAAAGCTGCTGGTAAAGTAGCTAAGAAGAAACGCGGACGGAAGTTTGGCCAAAAGACCGAAAATTACGATTACTTAGACACAACATACCTCAAACAAGTCAAGCCCATTACCGTCGCTAAAAGATTCGGAGAGATCTTAATGGCGTTACAAGATGAGCGAAACAACGCCCGCACCGCAGTAAAGAAAGCTTTTATTGATGGAAAAATGCTCCAGGCTAAACAAATCGCTGGATTAGAGCCCTTCGATGATTAGTATAATTCAGTCAAATCTTTGATTGAATAAGACCTCTGCAATTTTGTTTTTAACTTTATTAAAATGACATCCCGTATCTGGCGTACTCTTTCCGATGTAATTCCAGCAGCTGACGCTATTTGCATTAACGTCTTTTCTTCGGTCCTCCGAGTTTCTTCCGCAACATCATAGTGCTGAAGAATAATAAATTTATCTCGAGGCCGTAAATCAAGACTATCTACAATTTTTCGAAGTAGGGCCGCACTATCGGCGTCAATTACAGAATCTTCTATTTCTTTTTCACGAATGCCTAAAGCATGAGAAGGAGTACTTTCTAGCGGTATAAGGGAGTGGTAGGCAAGGTCTTTTTCAACAAGAGTTTCAAAACTATCGTACTCGGGCATCGATTTCTTATTACGCTGACGGTGAAGAGGTATGTGTACTAAACTCGTCTTGTGTAATTCATCCAGCATTTCTTTTCTAATCCACCAAGCCGCATATGTAAGAAATCGAGTTCCATGTTTAAAATCGTATTTATCTATTGCCAAGACTAACCCCACGTTTCCGGCCGAGATTAAACGCTGAATAGACTGGGGCGTCTTGGCGAATTTTTTCGCAATCTTCACAACGAAACGTAAATTAGCTTGTAAAAGTTTTTCACGCGCAACCAAGTCTCTCTCAGAGCCGCAATGAGGACAATAAATAGGAGGATGAAATGGGTTGAAACGGGCAGTACAATTTGTGCAAATTACAGGACGCCCTTTTTGAACACGTTCTGTAACGGGGTGACGACAAGTGGGACATAATATTTGCTTTACTAAATTAGGAATACGTTTCTCGCATTTAGGACACGTCTTATACCGCGTAAGATATGCGCGTTCTTCCGTTGCGGTAATTATTCCATGCCTTCCAACGTCATTATAGTAGGCTTGAAATGTCCTATCACTGTAACTATCACTCATCTTATTCACCTCCCAATAATTACTTATTAGAACACATGAAGCTTGCATCAGACAACACTCGGATGGTAGTATTCTTCACAAGGAAGAATCAAACAAAAGAAAGCGTAGAAGAAAGGTAATTTACACAAATGAACCAAGACCAAAAAGTAGAAACACCAACAGAAGAAACAGCTATTGTAGCCGCAAAACCAGATGCAATTGCTCCCGTATCTTTCGATTCATTACTCGAAAGATACAAAGAAGTCCCTACATTTATTAAAACGTATGGACAACGAATCCTGGGCGCTGAACGTGATTACAAAGACCCAGACGAAATCCTAGATATGATTGACACTTTGTCCGATGACCTCCCCCAAAAAGAGGCCTTATATGATGTGTTGAAAAGACTACAGCCAGAGAAAAAAGGCATCATTTCAGACCGAGCGCAATCCTTTCATACGGACCTCCGTATATTCCAAGGTATCGGAAATGACCCCAATATCCCTCAAGGTCTCCCTCCAGGGAATATGTATCTCAGCTCAGGAGAAAAAGTTGGGGCAGAGTTCATTGGAACACCCATCGCTCTTTGGGCGGGGCAGGAGCTTGTCGAAAAAACAGACGGCGGAGCTACGTCCACGACTCTCTGTTATTCAAATGACCGTAAATTTGGTAACTACTATGGGGAATGCGCTGCATGCCAATACTTCCCCGTTTGGCGTCCCAACGCCCCTAAAACTCCTCTTTACTGCCAAAAGTTTGTTCACGCTTTTTTGCTAGCAAAAAGTGGAAAAGAAATTGTCTTAATTCGTTTTAACCGGTCATCAAGTAGTGCTGGACATCAGCTTCTTAAATTTGCAAGCCGGACTTCACAACCTTGGTCCAGGTGGTATTCGATAAAAACTGTTGTCAAAGTTCACCCCAAAAAGCCAACGCAACGTTGGTACGTCTATGAGGCTACAGTATCCTCTGAAGAAGACCGGAATGTTTCCAAAGAATTATTTCCAATTTGTGACGCGCTTTGTACCGCTGCTAGCCGGGACTACGTGTTACCTATAAT
>Ga0307378_10012124_pt1 | contig 11042 bp, 14 predicted proteins | sample UN1MG_FD_202238 | JGI IMG/M metagenome (GOLD analysis project Ga0307378, IMG submission 202238) | Soil microbial communities from Risofladan, Vaasa, Finland - UN-1 | ecosystem: Environmental > Terrestrial > Soil > Coastal area > Acid sulfate soil | place: Finland: Risofladan, Vaasa | collected...
GTGCTCTTTCCATCAGACACCATCGCCTACCAGCGAGCTGAGGCTACCTTTGGCGTACAGCCCCAGGCCGATAAGGTCTACATAGCGGGAGCTAACACCAACACGGTCTGGGCGATCCGGGTAGTTACGCAGAACGTGGGGAAGAAACGGATCATGTTCTTCGGGCTGCGGAATGTCAGGTAGAAGAAGGCATGGACGCGCAGGAACTCCACCGGACAGAACACCTAGAAGCTGAAATCCGACGGCTCAGGCAACTGCTCCGAAATCTCTCTGAAGTTGCAATAGCGGGCGATCCTGATCTGGTCGTCCTCGCCGAAGCGGCCAGGGATCTGATAGATCCTGTCTGATGATCTGGCCGCCGATCCGGTAGACGGTGAGGCAAACCCATGAAGATCACCAACATTACGCCCTGGGACACCGAGGGTCTGACCGCTCTGGTTACCGCAATGGGCGACTCTCTGCCCAATCTGGAAAAGGTGTCCTTCGTCAACCACCAGGCTAAACCTGGGGTGGCGCGAAAGAATCAGAAAATCTACAGAGGCTCAGAGCCATATAACTGGGGTGCAAAGCCGAAGGACGAGGCGGTCGTCACGGAACTGTGCCTTGAGCTACTGTCCCCGAAGCGGGTCAAGGCCAGGACCAGCACACTGGACCGGCTGGCGTTCGTAACGGATCTGGAGCCGCACCAAGTCCCCCTCCCCGTCTCGGTCATCGAGAACATCGTACACGCGCTCCACCAGGCGGCGAAGAAGCAGACCGTGGATCGGTACCATCGGCGGCAGCACATCAATGGTACCTGCAAATGCAACAAGACCCTCCCTGAGACTCCCATCATCGCCGGGGACACGAAGGCCAGGGTCAGGCCGCCGGTCACCATGGCTCAGCTAAGACAGAAGCAATCCTACGCCGAGAATGCTGTCGCCTACGCCGAGGACGAATTGAAGAAGGCGCACGAGGCACTCGACAAGGCGATCAGTAAAATTGACCGGAAGAAGGAGCAAGACTGTAAGGAGCAGAACAAGACTGTAAGGAGCAGAACAAGGCGGATCAAATCGCGGCCAGGGTCCGAAGGTTTGATGACCTGACCCTGAGCGCAGTAGTAGGCGAAGGAACCACCCCATGACTGTTAAAAGACTGACCAAGCTCGACGCCGACCCCGGCGAGTTCGACGGCCAAGAGCCCGTCCTTGAGAAGAAGCTGGACTTCTTCGACCGAGCATCGAACAAGAACAAGTTCTGGCACATCCGAGTCTACGGTAAGTGCATCGTTCGACACTGGGGGCGGCACGGGTCCAAGGGGCAGAAGGCGGTCCACGTCGCGTGGTGCAACTCTTCGGCCATAGACCAGGCATGGACTCTCTACTACGAGAAGAAGGGCAAGGGCTACGTCAAGGATGAGACGACGATCCTCGACCGGGTCGTGCGGGAGGTCAATTAGTGGCTGACTACTACACCAGTACGACTCTCGACAAGCCGGTGCGACTCACGCCCGACCTACACGCCGTGTTCGGCGTAAGGGGCGGCACCCTCTACCTGGAGGGGGAAGAAGAAACGATCCTCGACGGAATCGTGGCCGAGAGGCCGCCGATGTCAACCTACTCGGTCGTGTTTGAGGAAGGGCTGCACGGAATCATGGATGAGACGGTCGAGGGCTGCCTGGCCGAGATGGGCATCGACCCTAGCGATGCGACCGATGAGTTCAAGCGACTGGTCATGCTCGACGACGCCGAATTGCTTCTGGAAATCCTCAAGATCAACCCGGAGATTGACGAGCTAGACCTACAGTCATCTCACTCCTGCTCCAAGATGAGACTCGATGGCTTCGGAGGGGCGGGCACGATCGTCAACCGGACGGGCTATCTCCATATCTACACCGGCGCTTGGGAGGTTGATGAGGACGGGGTGATCCAATCACAGGCCGCCTTTCGGTTCTGGGGTGACCACCAGACCATCGCCGAGCGGGACACCAAAACATCCCGAGGGCAAGTAACACAATGAAATTGTATTTGGACGACGAACGAACTGAGCCAGAAGGCTGGACTAGGACTTATTGGCCTGACGAGACCATTAAGTTGCTCCAGACCGGCAATGTGGTTGAATTGTCCCTGGATCACGACCTCGGGGATGACACCAGGGGCACGGGATACGACGTTCTTTTGTGGTTGGAGGAAGCTGTTGTAAACGGCTTTGTTCCACCACAAAGGATCGTCATTCATTCCGCAAACGCAAGTGCTTGGACCAAAATGTCTCAGGCAATCGACAGCATCAAACGTCTGGCAGAGAAAAACAGGGGGGCGTAGCTCAACTGAGACGGCGTGTGTGCGGTCCTACCGACGAGCGTGACAATGTACACGTGTTTTACCTAACCACTGCTTAATAGCGGGCTTCCGCAGATGTCGGACCCAAGAGCTACGATTGACTCTATCAGAGGTAGAAGAAAGCTCACTTGTTTGATGATCTAGAAGAAAGAGAGGTAGACAGTGAGCGAGAACAGCTCTGAAAGGACCAACGGAAACATGACACAGCAAACCGAGGCTCTTGCACAGACGCAAGTACGAGCCCCTTGGATCTTCGGCGCACGGGACGACCGGCACCGGGGAGTCGAGGTAGACAATGAGGGTCAACTTTTGACGATTGCACAGGCAATCACTCAAGGCGGACTAGACTGGCTGGTGGAGCTTCGACACCCCATCACCAATGACGACGACCAGGTAGAGGCTAACGATTGGCGACAGGTCGTAAAGATCGAGAGCATCGTTCTCGACGGAGAGGCCGACCGAGAGCTTCGGACCCTGGGCATGGTGAAGGGGCGGTATACCATTCTTCAGAACCGAGACGCCTTCCGGTTCTTCGACCGGGCCACCATGGAAGGGGCAGCCGTCATCAAAGCCGTCGGCCACCTTGACCACGGGCGAGTAGTTTGGGCTGTTGCCCAGCGACCCGAGACGATTGAGATTGCCCCCGGCGACTCGATCTATCAGAACATGGTACTGGTGACTGCTCACGACGGCAGCCACGCGGCCAAAGTCATGTTCGCCCCATACCGACCGGCCACCGGCACCATGCTGGGGATCAAGCCGGTTCGACGATTGCAGACTGAGGTCCGAGTGCGGCACACCAGGAGCATCGACGAGCGGATGCTCGATCTGCACAACGTGCTGGCCGCCGAGTCCGGTTACTTCGACAGGTGGCGAGCTGCGCTCCTGGGAACCGAGGACAAAGAGGGCTTCAAACAGCAAATCGTCACCGACGACCAAATCAAGAAGGTCGTCGGTGGTCTCTTTCCCGCCCAGCGAAAGACCGACGAGGACGGGCGGTCGTTTGAGGTCGTGTCGGGCAAGGCTGAGAAGGCCAGGACGCTGATCGCCGAACGGATCGCCGAGCAGGTCAAACGGGTCAAGGCGAGCTACGCCGAGGCGAGCCAGGAAGGCCCCAACGGAACGACGCAGCTCGACGTGTTCCTGGGCGTGTCGGAATACATCGACAAGGACCGGACGGTTCGGAACGAGGGAAACAATTGGGTCGTTAGCACGTTCGGAACCGGGGCCGACATGCGACAAAAAGCGTTCGACCTCATCTCCAGCCTTTGAGCGAGCCGAAGGGAGAGGGGTACGCCCCTCTCCTCAAGTCCGTGAGGGTCGAGGGCGTCACAATCAACCCCGGTGATGATGTCCTAGCCCGGATCGGAAAGCGGTGGGTTCGTCGAACCCTCGCCGGAGCGGACGACAAGGGCAGAGTTTGGATGACGACCACATGCGAGACGACGAGCATCTACGACATTCCCGGCCCGTTTACAGCAGCTCAGCTTCGGCACCCAGACCTTCTCACAGGAATAATCCGAGAGATCGATGCAGAATAATTTCTGCATTGATCTCGGTATTGAGGCAATAGCGGGCCTCAACCCGGGTAAAAGAAACGTCGGGATTACCCAAGGAGATGACGATGCCTAAAATGGGCGCGGCGATCTACGCCGCCCACCTGGACAGTGTCCTTAAGTTAGCTCACCGTTGCGGCGGTGTGTCTCGCCCGCAGATCATCAACGAGCTGAACGTCACCCGAGCGGTGGCTGAAGGACTCATGGTGGCAGCCGGGCTCTGCGAGGACGAGGCTCTGAAGAAGGGACGAACCCAGTTCTTCGTCTCGACTGGCAAGGCGAATTCCGTGGCAGTAGCCAAGCAGTCCACTCCGAGGGCCGTAGCGGTCCCCAAGAGCACTGATGCTCTGGCCGCCTCCGACGATGCAACGGCGGAGCTCGACGCCCAGCTAATTGACACGCGCAACACGCTTCGAGCCGCAGCAGCGAAGGCTGGCGAAGCTCTCGGCGAGTGGATGACGCATCAAGCTATGGTCGATGCGATGCGACAGCGGTTGCAGGATCTCGCTGTCAAACGGCTGTCTATCAGCCAATAGCGGGCTCATAATACGTTTGATGATTCAAGTCCGATCCGAGTAGGAAGCGGAAGGATCTAACAAATGGCTGTACGAGAACACATTCTAGACGGACTGGCCTGGGCCTCGCTCACTGAGCAGGCACGGGTGTCGCGAGTTTCCGCCGAGCTTGTGAGATCCCTTCCCCTCTACAACACCGATCACACCAAGACCGACATCAAAGCGGCGGTGAAGAACACCTCGCCACCTTACGGTCGGGCCAAGTTTATCAACGCAGCCGTCGCGGAGGAATACAAGCGACAGTTGCCGATCTATCGGGATCGGCAGGAACAACAGGTGGACTGGAAGAACTACCTGGAGCACATGTCGAAACGAGCCACACGGCTCAATCACGCCTATGCTGCTGCCTTCGACCGGGTGCCATACCAGCCAAGGGGGAACTTCCCAGGCGGCTGGTCGAACTACGACGCCAGGCAAAAGTGGGAGGATGCCGAGAACACGCGAGACAAGGGGGATGAGTGCCTTGGAATCTCCCACCAAGGTGGTCACGTCGTAGCCTTGGTGGAGTCCGAAAACTCTGCTACACGGTGGCACATCGCTACGCGGCTTAAGAGCGGTCCCATCGTTCGGACCTATCTTCGGACCAACGCAGTAAACACCGACCAGCCTAAGAGCATCGCCGAGGCTGCGATCAGCCTGGGCGGCCCCAAGGTCAAGGCAGCCATAACCAAGGGGAAGAAGGTCGTGACCGATTGGTTAGGCCGGAAGACCTACATCCATCACGAAGGTCAGGACTATCACGAAGTGATGGTCGAGACACTTAATTGGCGGATCACTAGCTTCGTTGAGCGACCGGGCTACGGTGGACGGACGGAGACGAGGGCCGTCGTCGCCGAGCTAGTCGATGGTGCCGAGGTCACGGTCCCCGATGACCGGCACCCAGGCTACCGAAATTGGAACGACATCGACTAGGACATTGTCTACAATGTATTCGCGAGGAGTTAAGCCGGGGGAGCCGCGTTGTGCCTCCTCGTCGGGCCAGGCGCGTTGGGCGGAAGTCCTCGCGTCCCTCGCGCTTTAAGAGACGCCGGGCTAGTACGCGCTAAACCCTCGGGTTGAATGCGGCGAGCCCGGCGTCTCGCCCTTGCCCGCGAGTAGCGGGCTTTTCTTGTGTACATCGCACCTACCTGTCGGTGGTCGCCGGTAGAACAATCACATAGCGGGCTTATCTGAGAACCGGCGCATCAGCTCGAGGTTTGATGATCCAGAGGCGATCCCTGTAAGCAGAAAGGCCGGACCAATGGCACTAGCAGACCACTACAAAGAGGCTGACGTACTCGACACATTGTCGTGGGTTAGCCTGGACATCCCTAAGAGAATCGCCCGGCTGGCTAACCTCTACATTGCCCGAGAGGGCACCATGCGGACTGCCCACCGGAACTATGAAGGCCCGACCAAGGGGACCGTCCGAGTATTCATCAAAAGCGTCTACGTACCACCCATGGGTCAAAATGCCCTGACCATTAACGGCGTGCTAGCCGAGATTCCACGGCAGAAGAAAACCCAAGAAGAACGAGAGAAGCGGCGGCCCTGGAAATTCAGACGACTCTCGGTGACCGAGCGGCGAAACGCCGTAGCCAAGAGCCTCTACACAATCTGGATCAAGCCCCGATGGGTAACCAGAGATAAGAAGAAGGAGCAAGGCTCCATCAACTGCATCGGCATCACCAAGATTGCTGGAGTGACGCTGCTTGTCGATACAGGAGGCTACCAAATGCAGCCAAGGATCTACATGAGGCAGCACGCCACTAGTAAGGTCAAGGTGGTAGTACTTAAGGGTGAAAGGATCGACAGCATCGTAGCCGCCCTGACGCGGCTAGCCCCGAAAACGACCCTTATGGGAATGTTCGACGGTAAGCCTCTCACCTTCGACTTTGAGAATGAGGGGTTTCTGATGGAGGGCCGGTTACACCCTTGGAGAAACGTCCAGCGGATCTACATCGGTGCGGAGCAAGCCCACAAAGCCTGGGGTAACCCCAAGTCGGGAACAGACTGATGCGCCAGACCAGATCGTTTGATGATCTGGCCGTGAGCCTCGTAGACAATGGAAGCGACGAACGACGGCTTTGGTGCCAACGCGGACGCGACCAGACACGAAAGGAACATAAAATGAAATTTGCAAAGCTGGTGAAGCTAATCACCGCAATGCCCAACAAGCAGTCGGTATTGATGTCCGGTCCACCTGGTATCGGCAAGACGGCCCTGGCAGAGCAAGTCGGGGCGAACATGGGAGAGGGCGCGATCATCGAGGTTCGGGATCTCTGCTCTCACTTGCCCGAGGATCTTCTGGGCCTGCCCTTCCGAGACGGTGAGCAGACCATCTACGCTCCCCCATCTTGGCTCCACCGGCTCTCCAAGCCTGGCGTCAAGGGCGTACTGGTGCTGGACGATCTGGGAGCGGCGAGCCCTGCGGTCCAAACCGCTGCGTTCAAGCTGGTGCTACAACGGCAGTCTGGCGACTGTATCTTGAGCGAGAACGTCAAGATCATCGCCACGACCAACCGGAAAGAGGACAAATCGGGCGCGACGACTCTCCCGGCTGCGCTCAGGAATCGGTGCTGCATCACCGAGCTTGACGTGGACCCCGACGAGTGGTGCCTGTGGGCGACCCAGAACGGTGTCCCCGGCGACGTGACGGCATTCATTCGGTTTAAGCCGGGTGCGCTCTCGCAGCTTCCAAAGGACGCTGACAAGGTGGGCGCGTTCGCCACCCCTCGAACGTGGACCATGACGGGCTACTCGCTGGAGGCTGCCAAGCAGACCGAGGCAGTCTACGACGTGGCCGCCGGGCTGCTGGGCGAAGGGAATGCTGTGGAATTCACGGCTTTCGTTCGGCTTCGGGCCGAGATTCCCAACCCCAAGGCGGTCCTGCTCGACCCTAAGAAGGAGCTTCCAAACCCGCCCCGAGCTTCCGAGCCTGACCGGCTGGTGGCAATCGTGACCGCTCTCGCGGAGCACGCTGCCCCAATGAGCCAGGAGCGGACGGCTCTCGGCAAGCGGATTCCCGAGCTGTTCCTGCGGGCTGTCGCTCACACTACCACGTCGGGCCGGGAGTATGCTTCGGCTGCGATCCTGACCTACGCTGCGAACAATGGCAACGTGAACGCTCTTATCAAGGCGGCGACAGCCGGTAAGAACGACCCGGAGCTTGCTCCGTTCCTCGACCACCTTCGGGCGGCCCTGAACCCCAACAAGTAGGGGGTCGAGGGGGTCAGGGGTCGAGCCGAAAGGACTCGCCCCTGATCCGAGACTCGGAGAGTCTCGAGCATCAGTTATTCCTTTCGGCGGGGTCGGACGGCGGAAGCTGTTCGGCCCCGCCTGTCTTTCCCCTGGGGAGAGCCCGCTATAGGACGTGGCCGTCGATTTTGATGATCTGGCGATCAGCCGGGTAGAACGTGGAAGGAACCTAACGTGGCACGGAAAGACAAGATCCTCGACATTCTCGCGCTCGCGGGGCTCCCGGAGCATGTGAAGCTCGCCCGGCTCGCCCGGCCCTGGATCGGCAAGACCTTCACCCGAGAGCACGCGACGGCGATCATCGAGTGCTACCTGGACGCGAACGGTCGGCTGCCCGAGCTAACCCAACGACTGATGGACGAGAAGAACCAGCAGGAGAAGCTGCGGAACGGTCGAACTGCTGTGGCCGCCGCCCACGCGAAGCGGGGCGAGTCGCCCATACTGAAGTACAAGCACAACCCTGCGCTCAGACAAAAGCGAACAATGGACATCGCTAAGGCGACGTTCGGCCAGCACGTTCGGGACAATTTCAACGCCGATGCTATGGCACTGATGTCCCTGATCGCTGGCGAGGATCGGACCTACAACGTCCGGTGGCTGGAGGCTGGCTTCAGCCCCGTCCGGTGCGCTCTGATCGAAGTCCGAATGACGACCACGGGCAAGGCCCCAATCATCTCGCGGTTCCTGCTCTACAGGATCGGGAAGCGGGTGCTAGTCGCCAGGACGGGCGAGAAGGCTCTCCAGCCAGCCTGGGCGTCCCAGCTACCCCAAGACCTAGTGGTGAGGGCGGCCAGCATGAAGGCAGCCGGGTTCAGCTTCAAGAGCGACCTGGAAGGCCAGGAGCTTGTCGTGCTCAAGCCGGACGGGTCGGAGCACGACCGAGTGCCTTGGGCGGGCCGGACGGTGGACGAATGAGTAAGCGATGCCCAGACTGTCGGGGGCCACTCGGCGGGACTGGTTCGCTCTCGGGCGACATGGGACCGCTCTACTGCCACGACTGCGAGTTTGAATACTACGACTGTGGAACGTGTAGAAAGGTCTTTAACGAGGAGGCCGAGGCTGGCGACTGTGAATACGGGCACCGGACGGTGCTCGATGACATCGTGGATGCGACCAAGTGAGGGATCCCTGGTGCACATGCTCTTTCCAGAGACCAGTTCAATGGCTGCCGGGCAGGATGGTCTGCCTTAACTGCGGAGACGAGTTAGGGGTGCTCGACATCTTAGCTCGAATTCCGATTGTCACAGATAAGCTAGACTAGGGCGTGCCGAAGATACTCGACGCCCTAGCTTTAGCATCAATGGAAGGTCCGGCCCAGATTCAGCGATTAGCGGCCCTCTGGTGCCGGGCTCACCAGAACCGAACTCCATACAACAGCGTCGAGATTGGCAAGTGGGTCAAGAGAGAGTTCGGACCTCTGCTCGGCGCTGACAAGGCCGAGAGGATCGCTAAGAAGCTGCTGATCGAGGCCAAGCGACAGGCCCGTGTCAGGTCGCTCCGGGCGCGGCGCGGCGTGGTAGACCCCTTCACGACTTCTGCTGGATCGAACGTCAGGATGGCCGCCCTTCTTCACAGTAGGCTTGGCCCAGCTCGACGCTGGGCGAACAAGCGGCAGATCGCTGGGGGCGAGAGCTCGTGCCACTACATTGACTTCGGACTCTATAGCGGGCTGATCGCCGGGCTGATCCCGTTGACGATGCGGCTTCGGCGCATCAGTAACCCGAACCTGCTGGTCTATCGGTATCGCCAGGAGGAACCACGTACCAGGTTCGTGGCGACCCACATCACTACGGTCGCCGACGCTTTCATCTGGCTGATCCCACCGGAAGCGGCAGAGTTTCTACAACTACCCGGAACACGGGTAGAACATGACGGAGAGTCACAAACTGTCCGACTGTTTACGCAGTTTGGGAATAAGATTCTGCCTTGGCGTAGCCTCGCCTCGACCCCTACGTGATCGGCGGCTAGATCATCAGCTCGAGATTTGATGATTTGGGAATAACCCGAGTAGGAAGCGAAAGGACCACAGACCATAATGAACGACCACGAACGAAAAGAACAGGAGAGGCGATTACAGAAGGCGTATGACTACGTTATGTCGCGGATCTCCCAGAGTAGGACCAAGCTCCTGGGTAGGCTGCCCTTCTTCGGGCGGCTCGCTCTCAAGCTCCGGCCCAGACTCGCCCGAGAGGGCGAGGGCGTAGACACAGCAGCGGTGGCGCAAGACGGCACCATGATATTCAACGCAGAGTTTGCCAAGACCCTGACAGACCCACAACTTTGCTTCGTGGTCTGCCATGAGGTTCTGCATCCGGCAATGCTCTACTTTGACCGAATGCAGGGGCGGATTCCGAAGCTCTGGAACATGGCTCACGACTACGCGATCAATCTCATCATTAAGCACATGGCTGACGTGAACATCGAATTGATCCCCGACTGTCTGTGTGACACCAAGTACAACGACTGGTCCGGTGAGGAAATCTACGACGATCTACTCAAAGATGCGGTGCTGGTCACCTTCGCCCAAACCGGCGAGTGCCCAAAGCAGGGCGGCGGGGGATCGATGCCAGGCAAGGGTCAAGGGAACGATCCCACGAAAGACCCCCTCAACAATGATGGTCGGAACGATCTGGCCGACTCAGAGGACGGTAAGAAAGCCGGTAAGGGCGACAAGGGCGCTCAGAACCGGCTCGACACCGATTGGCGAATTAGTATCGTGGCCGCCGCTCAGGCCCATGAGGCGACCAAGGGGCGGGGATCGCTCCCCGGCTCGCTCAGGCGACTGATAGACGAGATCACCGATCCCAAGGTGGATTGGCGAGAGCAGCTTTCCCGGTGGGTGGGCGAGAACGGTCGGCTTCAAGACTACACCTACGCTCGACCATCACGGCGGTCGGAATCGGTGGGTCAATACCTCCCGAGTCTCAAGAAGTACGGGTTCGCTCCGATCTGCATCATGGTCGATACCTCCGGGTCAATCGGCGACAGAATGCTAAAGGAAGGGCTCTCCGAGATTAACGGCGTCTGCGAGGATCTTGGAGTCGGCGTGCGGGTCATGGTGATCGATGCGGCTCTCCACAGTGATGTCGAGATTGACGACGTTGAGGATCTGGTCGAACACCTTGCGGGCGGCGGCGGCTCCAATTTCAACCCGGCCTTTGAGAAGCTACAGATGGAGGGCTACGAAGGGGTGGTGATCGCCTTCACTGATGGAGACATCTGTGTTCCGGCGTGCAAGCCAGAAAACCTCCGAGGCGTGCTCTGGTGCATTTACGAAGGCTGCCACTCGCCCACCGAGGCTTGGGGCGAGACAATCCAGATTCCGAAGGAGGTCACCGCCTAGCCGGGAGCCCCCGA
>Ga0307378_10012125_pt1 | contig 11042 bp, 9 predicted proteins | sample UN1MG_FD_202238 | JGI IMG/M metagenome (GOLD analysis project Ga0307378, IMG submission 202238) | Soil microbial communities from Risofladan, Vaasa, Finland - UN-1 | ecosystem: Environmental > Terrestrial > Soil > Coastal area > Acid sulfate soil | place: Finland: Risofladan, Vaasa | collected...
GAGCAGGTTTTTCTTCTCCACAACCTCTATAAATTCCGAAGCCTGCAGTTCAACCTCTTTCCAAGCACCAAGGGCGCCGCTATCAGCCGTTATGTAAACGTCCTTCAACCTTGCATATCGAGCTTTGACATTCTCTGGGTCTATTCTGACTATTTCTGCCCAGCAGCCACGTACATTATTCCACTTACCAACTTCTAAAAAGAAATCCGCAAGTTCAAAAAGTATATCTATTCTAAGCGAATCATCCTTTGCTCGTGCACGTGCTCTAAGATAACTGCGCTCAGCCTTTTCATATTCCTGTTCTTTTATCAACTCGTCCGTAGCATTACGAGCAGCTTCTCGTGCTACATCACCGTCCTTCATAAATTTTTGCGGGTCTCCGCTAAATCGGAGAAACAACAGAATGGCTGCCATCACTAAAAGTACAAAAATTACCGAACCAATAAGAGCAACTTTCTTATTCAGTTTTTTCCTTGCCATGTTTTTTCTTCCTTTCGCCAAAACCTACAATCACAGAGGTTATAATCTTCGTTTATCTTTATTCAACATCAATTTCCTTCCGGTTTTATCCATCACTCTAATCATATTCAATTCATTCACCGCTCATTTCTTTTCTAAGCTGGGCCAATACTCCCTTTCTAAAATGGGTAAAATCACACCCAAAAGTTTTTGGCTTGCCGCTACTATTTGCTCCTGCTGGGGGTAGCATTTTGCGCCGGTGCTCGGGTCAAGAAAATACCATTCAACCTTGCAAAAATACGAAGATTTGCCAAAAATGTTCTTGTTCAGAACCAATCTGGCATCTTCTCTACTGTTGACATACTGGCCGTTGACATTAAAAAGATACAAAACTGAAAATTTTAGGTTTCTATCCCAGGAATTGGATTTTGTATCAGAAAACACAAGGTGTCTTGCCGGAACTTTCTGCCTGCCACCATCCTTCGTTATTTCTAACATTATACTCTCGGAAGCCAACCTCTGATAACCGACACCGGCAAAACATTCTTCCGGTACGTGCGGCACTCTATCCGGCAGGTCATAATAAGTGATAAACAGAAAATATTTACTGATGGCGATTTTACCGGGGTCGGTGGTTACGTCGGTATCTTCGAGTACCCACTCGATATAATCTTGGGTACCAAGGTTTTTAATAATCTCGAGATTTTCAATTTTTCTTTTTGAAACTACTTTATAAGGAGTTAACGTATCTTCAGCTAAAAGGTCTAAAGATTTTTTCAATGGCAAAGGTTCTTTTTTTAAGATTAATTCAAATCGCTCTACGGCAATTGACATGCCAATTCCAGCTACTGCAAGCAGCGCGGTACATATCAAAAAGGAAGGTTGCATATAATGTTTGGCGTATAACTTTGCCATAATTTTATATTTTCCTCTGGTAACTTTTGCTTTTTACATCCACTATTGTTTACGACGAATCACAATGTCCTCGGTAATTCCTCTGGCATCTTCTACTATAAATAAATTAGACATAAACCATGCAAGAGAACCGTATAAGCCGAATGCCAACAAAAGCATCATCATACCAAGGCCATCGTGCCAGATACCTCGAGCATATTTAGGGTTTCCCAGTACATAGATAAAACCTGTAACAGTAACTCGTACTATATTGCAAAGCATGGCTATCGGTATTGTACTGGCTAGCAGGATAATTCGCTGCCAAACAGGTCTATAGTGCAAATATGCCATAGCAACACCCAAAGCCAAGAACGCCATCAATAAGCGCATTCCGCTGCAGGCTTCAGCCACATTAAGTGGAGGTTCCAATCGATGTCCCTTATAAATCACATCTATCACCACACCGCTGGCTGTAGTTTCCATGCCGTTAACTAAATTCATCAAAGCACTTGCTATGATGGAGGCGAGTTTTCTCATTGGCATAGTAAAGGCAACATAATATCTCTGTGGCAAAGGCACAGCAAAAACCAAAAAAGAAATCGGCAGCCAGGAGTATTTAACCAAAGTCCATCCGCCTAAAAACAATACAATTGCCCCAAGTGTTGCTATCATTCCAATAGGTCGAAAATATCCATACTGGAAGTGGACTATGTTAAGAGGATAAAATACAATGCCACAAATCAGAAAAGCCAGTCCAAGGTAATTGGGCCGGCTTTTAAGATTTAAAATATCTTCCTTATGTTGGTTAAGGAAGTATAAACTAAAAAGCGGTATTAGAAAGCCATGTGACCAACTGGGGTCGTCGACCCACCGTTGTACAATAGTCCCAATTTCGTTGCGAAAAAGATAGCAGAACAGTACTGCAATTATCAGCATTTTGATATAAGCATGAATTCCAAGTTCGCGCCAACTTGTACGCAGCGTATCCGTACTATGTATTTCTTCAGTAGAGCAAGCAATATTATCTGCCATAATTAAATAATTAAAAGAGATTGCTTAAAAAACCAGGGATGGGTCTGGAAGTTCCATAGTCTCTGTCAGCAAAATTACGGTCGTAAACAAAACCAAACCCATAGGTTGCCCTGAAAGCATTTCGCAAAACCGCCCGCCATCTGGCGGTCGGGTGTGTGCCGACATTTATCAAATCGTTCGGCTTGATAAAGAAATCCGGTTGTTCGCCTCTGGCGATTTTATCCAAATCCACCATCACGATTTCCTCTTTGTTCTTGCCGATTCTTCTAACAACCTCACAGCGTTTCGGCCATGCCAGAGGTCCCAGACCCCCGGCTGCAGCTATAGCCATTTTCAAAGTAATCGGTCGGCCTGTAATCTCAATGAATCCTGTACGGTTTACATTACCCATCATAAGAAATTCACCAATAATATCAAGAGGTACTTGGATGCTATCACCGGGCCTTATGGCAATATTATAGCGAGGGTCGCCTCCTGCCAGCTTATCGGTAGGAATTTTTATAACCCGGGTCTGCGGAGCCCCACCTGCTATTTGCTCCCAGTCAAAGTCTTCCGGAACTTTTTCCTTAAGTGGTTCGGCATGCTCTTCAATCGGTACTTTCTCTGGCAGGGGTTTGGTGGTTGGTTCGGTTGGCTCTATTTTTCCGATTTGCACCGGAACCCATCTGCCATCCTGGAAAATCCATTCGACACGACCTGTCTTGTGCTCGGCTATCGGCTCATCCATGGTTTCTCGACCAGACCATTTAGCCTGTGTCTCCAGCAAATTTTCGTTGATGTTTTGCTGTTTTTCGGCATTGTCTAACCGTTCAAAGCCCTCAAGCGAAGCTGCTTTGACAAGTTCTTTATTTGTTATCATTTCTGCTGAAGTTATGATTAACTTGGTATTCACACTATTTGTGCCGGGCAATTGCCGTCGTGCGTGTGGTGCTATTATCTCCAGCATCTCCTGATCATAGTCAATCAATTGCTCGGGCTCAACAGGTTCAGCCTCAATCGGTTCGGCTATTGCTTCTTTACCCGTAATAGGTCGTGAAACATAGATATAACTTATATTAAATTGCGTTGCCACCTTTGCTTCTGCCAGAGCATCAGTTAACCTATAATCGTACCTCGGGATAGCATATCTACCCGCGTTTGGCACACCCTGCCCCAGTATCGAAAACGTACGCTGCTGAGAGCTAAGCATTGTTACGGTAACGGAGGGTTCTTTTAATATGGTCGGTGCAAGAATATCTTTTATATGCTCTTCAAGTTCTGATTCTGTCAACCCCTGAGCTTCTACTACACCAACATCCGGTATTGATATCTTGCCGGTTTCGGTTATAATGAAGTTTTCTGCATATGGAACGCCTTCAGCATATAGTTCAAAAATAGATATTCTGACAAAGTCACCCGCACTGAATACATAATCCGTTTCGTACGTTATAATATCTATTGGTTTTGGGTCTTCTGCCTGTTCCCACATTGACGGAGTCTCATCTGCGACTCCTAAAGAATCCAATATCACATTCATTGCAGGCACGGGGCGGAATCGGCCTATTTGTGTTGGGTCCCAAAAATTATCACCGCAACCAGCCAAACCAATGCATAAAACAGATAAAAAAAATGCAATCGTTAAAACCTGCGTTTTTTTCATTTCCCTAAAATTTCCCAAAAAACCAGGGCCTTAATCAGGCTCAAGTCCTGAACGGTTCAGACATACTCATACTTGATGAAATTTATCGGTTTAACGCCCTCTTTGCTTAACTTTTTAACTTCTCTAAAGCCGCTGTTATAAATAAATTAAATGCTGCTTTTGCATTCTGCTTAGAAACGTCAACGTCCTGTAATTCACATGAAAAACCGAATTGCAGGAAAACTTCATTTTAACTTATCATAACTACATAAATATAAAGCAGTTATGACGCTAACAACTCTGGACTATATGGTAAAACAGCATTGGTGTTATCCAACAGCAAAATCAATAATAAATGTATACTCATTAAATATTCACCTTGTTCGCCCCGAGTTGGTTTATTTGAGCCCGATAATTACTTCAAATCTGATATAGATAAGAAGAGTGTTGAGATAGAAATTTTTTTCACAAACACCGATAAAAATCATATCCTTGAGCTATCTGTAATGTACGACAACGAGAGTAATCATTTGCTGTGTCATTTGGCTATAATACATCCGCAAATCTCTTCCATAAACTGGAAGAGATAGTGCTTGTATAAGAAATGTGATTTCAAATCTTGGGCTCTTAAGTTTCGAGGTATTGTCTTAAACCAGACTTCATCGGATAAAAAATATAGGTGTAACCATTTCTACAAACTTATAATTCTGTAGTTGGTCAGCAGGTTTGTTATTATTGGCAGAGTTTGAACCGGAGAGTTTAGCTTAAAAAAATTAGTTAAGTAAGAACAAAAACTACTGTTGTGCAGCGTGACACTATTTGAAAAAAAGACTTTGCTGCTTCAACAACTTTTTTAGTTACACTTTCGCTAAGTACGAAAAGAGGTCACACTTTTGATAAGGCCGATTTTTTTAGTGCTCCCAGCATACCGGGATTTAGTTTAGCATGTTTTCACATTAGTCGCTTCAGGCCCCTTGCGGCCTTGTTCTGTATCGTACTCGACTTTCTGTCCCTCCTCAAGGGACCTAAAACCTTCCATTGCGATGTTAGAATGATGAACAAACACATCATCACTGCCATCATCAGGGACGATAAAACCAAATCCTTTTTTCTCATTGAACCATTTGACTATACCGGTACTCAATGTTCTTCTCCTCAGGCGTTTTACTCCGCCTATTATTCGGACATCCTCGTAACTTACTTCCAGCGTGACTCTCGAGGGTAAAAGAGACACTTCTTACTAAACCATTTATATAAACTAAAAAAACAGCAGTCAACAACCTTCTTTTTATTTTTTTGAAAGATTCCCGTTCAAATTTTGTATAGGCTTCTGGGCTTGTGCTGATTAAAACTAAAAATCTACGATTTTCCCTTTGTAAGATACAGATAAATCTGTTCTTTTCACTTATTCCATTTTTAATAATTGCAGCAGTACAACAGGGCAAATATAAAAAAACAATGGACTTAATAAGTGGCTTGACATAAACTTTTTTGGTCATCTGAATTTTTTTAGCTCAAAATTAGGAACAGATAAATATGAACTCAAGACAGCGAATATCAGCAGCGATGAATCATATAGAGCCCGACCGCGTGCCGGTGATGTGCCAGCTTGCCTTTGGACACTATTGCTTAAACTGCGGTTACAGTCCTTCACAAATCTGGTTTTGGCCGGAAAACTTTGCTAATGTTTTGCTCGATTTGCAGCAAAGATACGAATTTGATGGTATTCTGGTGAACCTGCCCGGAAGATGGCCGGGCTGGAAAAGCCATCTCAAATCACAAAAAAAAATCGGTGATTCCGAACACTTCTATTGGGATTTGGGCCTTGAAACGGTTTTTCCACCGGATGACAACCCACATACATACCAGCATGGTCAAACACCACTGGAGCGAGCTGACTACAGAAAGGTTGACTTGGATGATCCAGCTACATATCGGCTGGCTGGGTATGTTTGGAATACGTGGCATATGCCCGGCCTGTGGGGTATCGATCCACAGGCCGATCTTTCTGATTCCACAGCTTACCCAGAGTGGTTTACAGGCACTTTGTTGAAAGTTCGAGAACTGGCACCAGATGTTTCCGTCCATGCTGAAGTTTTCTCCCCCTTTACACATCTTATGGAGTTATTTGGTTACGAACAGGGGCTTTTCGCTTTGATTGATGTTCCCAAGAAGTGTCAAGAAGCGCTCGAGATTTTTACACGGCATGTGCTTGCTCAAATCAAATTATATGTCGGCTGTGGACCTGATGCTGTGCTTGTTAGTTCTGCTTTTGCAGGAGCCGGATTTATCAGCCCGAAAATGTATAAAGAATTCGTCAGTCCTTATGAAAATGAGCTTTACCGGGCGATAAACGGATATGGATTAAAGTCCTATGTCCATACGTGTGGTGCAATCGGCGACCGCCTCGGGCTTATGGCCGAAACCTGCGTCGATGGAATCGACACTTTAGACCCGCCGCCGCTTGGTACAATAAATCTTGAGCAAGCAAAAGCAAATTACGGTGAACGTTTCTTTTTCAAGGGTAATCTCGACTCTGTAAACGAGATACTCAACGCCGATGACGAGACGTTCGAGGAGGCGGTGAAAGAGAGAATCAGAATCGGCAAACCGGGCAGTGGATATATACTATCCTCAGCTTGCAGCGTAGCTCCCTACGTCAAAGGCCGGCGGCTCAAAAAACTGACCGAACTTGCTAAAAAACTTGGCAAATACGGACAAAAGTAATTTCGTAACCCTTGTTCCCCTAACCCTTAAAGAACAAAACAAAGGCAACAGCACAAGCAGCTGTCAACGTACAAGGCACTAAGAAAATAGGACGCCACTGAAACTTATCTTCTTTTCTGAAGCGGTCCATGACCACGCCGGTGAATTGAGTGCCAAGGAAAAGGCCAAAACCCATCGTAACAACAGAAAGCAACGCCTGAGCAGAACTGATTATTTCTTTAGAAGCTACCGAGTTGACATAAATCTGGCCGCCGATAACAAAAAGAACATAAGCAATGCCATGAAAGGCCATCGAACTTATGACGAGCAGTTTAGGTCGTTCCAGTGAATAAACTAAATACAGTGCCAGCCAGGACGCCACACCAATAGCTAATGTCCAATGGAAGCCCAGATGCTCGATAAGATAAGCCAGGGCAAAGAGCGTAGCAATCGTTTGTGTAATTTGTGCGATTGTCATTACTGCAGGGACATTTTTGCTCTGTACCCCAATATCTGTTAAATATTGTGCAGTACCTAAAAAGTAGAACTGAACTTGTGAGGTGACCACGAATGAAATTACGAGGAAAATAAGGAAATTTGTATTACCTAACATCGATAAAGCTTCAACAAACGGCAGTGCATCACCGCCGGCTCCAGGCGGGGGGGTATGTGGCAGAGCAAAGCAGAAAACACCCATTACAAATGATAATATCGCCGCCAGTTTCAGACAGTCACTTCCATCCCCTGTACCTTTTATCTGTCGCCAGCCGGATAAAAGCCAACCCACTAATACCCAGGCAATAGGGGCCCAGATAAAGATACTTGGTGACTGAACATTGGGGTCGGTCAAGTGGGAAAACATCAGTGAGTTAACACGAGGCACCGAGGCGGCATAACATAATGAATAAAGCCCCATCACCGCGAACAAGCCCCTAAAGGTTTTCTTTTTAGCGGCTATGAACAGCAATACACCGCCAATTAGCTGTGCAACTGCGAGGAAATACTCTGTGGCAATCCACCGGTCGACAATTTGTCCGGCAACCAGGGGTGAAACTATAAACGCAAGATACAATGTACCATATATCCAGCCGGTCTGCTTACCGCTGAATTTTAACGGCCCTAATAAACGGGCGGCCAGCACCGGTGCCCACGCCCCCCAGATAGCATACTCCAAAAACATCATTACGCTTAAACCAAGGTACAATTGCCAGCTCATAATGTTCTCCTTAACTGAAAGTATCGGCGTTATTTTCAGCACCTTCAAATAAGTTTGCCGGTGCCGCACAATGCTATTTTTATTTGTGTTCCTTTAATTTCCTGTAAAATTACGGCTGTTTAATTTGTCCTATTTTTTCCAGTCGACTTTGACGTGGTGCTCAGGCCCGGTTACTCCAAACAGATTCATAGTTCTGAAAACAAAATGATTAAGCTCTTTTTTGAGCGGCAGTTCGACGGATTCATCACAATCGACCCAGGGGCCGGCTCCTCGTTTGACCTGATAGCTGCGGAAGTTTGGCGTATATGATGTCAAGAAAACGTTAACAGTATCGTCCCCGAGCGTTACTTTCGAGGTGATAACGTTGGGCGTCCAGTAAATCCATTCCCTACTTGGTGTGGCGAGTAAAAACGGCGTATTGTAAGCCCAATGAGGTTTGCCGTCACGATACCAGATGTTATTGCGAAAGATATCATCGGCGTACATAACGAGGCTTGAGCCGCCTGATGCAGGGAAAGCGGTAAAGCGATTTGTGCTGGTTTCCCAACTGACCCACCGATACGTATCGGCTTGCGGTCCGACTGTTTCGTTTTCATACAGGTCGTTGTTTGGTGTGCCTTCAAGACCGAAACTGCGGACCACGGATTTACCTTCGTCTTTCCAAATCTCATCACGGATTTCCAGAGCCGAAAGCGGGACACCATCTTTTTCAAAATGCAAATCGTACTTGGCATCGATAAGCACCCATTTGTTTAACTTGTTGACCCAGACCTCATTGATGCCGTGATGTCCGCCTTTAGTTTTCAGCCCCGGGCCGGCCCCGAGTCGGCGGGTAACGTAGCCAAAGCTGTTATAAACACCCTGTTGAACGATACTGAAATGTGCACAATGGAATCCACCGCCTTGAAGGGCCGCATCGAGTATTCCAAAAGTATCGCCGCGGGTTTTGGTGGGATTATAGTCTTCGATTTCGATGTTCGACCTAATCCAGTGGCGCAAAAGCAGAATGCGCTTCCATTCATCAGTTTCACCGGCTACTACTGCATCCAGATTATACCTCTCACGCAATTTTTTAACGCGGGGGCTGTAATAGTCCTCGTATGCGGGGAAAAGTTCGTTGCGATTGTACTGCGGATTTTCCACAGGCACCAAAACAAATTTTCCTTCCTCGCCGGCCTGTACAGACTTGTCGCCAATCAATGGTAAAAAGCCCAAAATAATCAGCCAGCTCAATAAAACCACGATAAATCTTGCTTTGTTAGTCATTGTCCTTCTCCTTTGAATTAAATTATACTGCTTTTATACTTCGAAATTACAATGTCCATCCCTGACGGTACTGGCGGTGGATATACTGATTAGCCTCAGGCATATTGGTAATCTCCATCTTCTCTGAGTCCCAGTACAACTTTTTGCCTGCATGAATGGCAACATTACCCAACAGAACCGCCTCAGTCAATGGACCGGCGAAGTCAAAATTAGAACTGGCTGGCTTTCCGCCCTTACAAGCCTCAATCCACTCTTTGTGATGGCCAGTCGAACGGGGCAGAGTTTTCGGCGGCCGCTTGTATGCATCCATCGCTGTTTGAGGTATCAGCCGACCGTTCATTATCTTGCCTTTATTGCCTATGAGAAGTTCACCCTCGTTACTAAGCGTCCGTTCAGCCTCTAACTCATCCGGACGCGCTGGCTTCAGTCCGCCGTCATACCACGTCAATTTAACCGGTGGCATATCGCCGCGTGCATCAAATTCGTAACGCACTATGGAAGCTCTGGGATAAGTGTCTTCCTTGACCTGATTATAATATTTATTTTCCGTTTTCTCATAATAGGTATAAAGCGATGTACTTGCTTCAATACTCTTCGGAGGGCCAAGCTTCAAAGCCCTGAAAATCGCATCGAATTGATGGCAGCCCATATCACCTAACGCACCTGCCCCAAAATCCATCCAGCCTCGCCAGACAAAGGGTAGATAACAGGGATTATAAGGCCTATACGGCGCCGGCCCAAGCCACCTGTCCCAATCCAGTCCGGACGGTACCGGGGGTGTATCCTTAGGTGCCCGAATACCCTGGGGCCAGTACGGTCTGTCACTCCAGACTTCAATTTCGTGAACATGGCCAATCGCACCATCCCAAATCCATTCGCATAACAGCCGGGTCTTCTCAGATGCCTGACCCTGGTTGCCCATCTGGGTGGCAACGCCTGCTTTTTTGGCTGCCTCGGCAAGCTTGCGAGCCTCATAAACTGTCTTTGTCAGCGGCTTTTCACAGTAAACATGCTTGCCTTTTTTTATCGCCGCCATAGCAGCTACGGCATGCAGATTGTCAGTTGTAGCAACCACAACCGCATCGATGCCTTTTTCCTTTTCCAGCATTTCATTAAAATCTATATAAGCCGCACACCCTTTATACTTCCCGGAGGCTTTTTGTTCGGCATAGTGGCTTTCAGCCATTTGTTTCGCAGGCTCGCGTCCTGCGGTACCGCCAAAGTAATAAGCACTATAGTCACTTTCGGTATTGACATCGCAGACGGCGACAATTTGAGTTTCTTCCATTGGCAGCAGCCTTTTCATATTAACTATGCCCTGACCGCCGGTGCCTATAATGCCTATATTGAGTCTTTCACTCGGCGGTGTGTGACCGGTGCCTCCCAAAACGCTTCGTGGAACTATGCTAAAGGCTGCCATAGTGGAGGCGGCACCTCCCAGAAAATCACGACGGGAAATCCTGCTGTTTAGCTTGTTGGTAGTTCTTTCTTGGTTTTTCATTGTTCATAATCCTCGATAAATAACACTGTTCTATAACTTACTCGGACCAGCTTATTATTTGCTTGGCCCTGGTGCACAAAGATTCGTTATTTGATATTTGAAGAATTTTTTTCAGCAGCTTCTTGGTTTGCTCAGGATGGCTGCCGGCTGTGGTTGTCCAGGCGATTTCAACCACGGCAACTTCAGCTTCCTGCTGAAGAGCTTTGTCATCCAGATAGGCCGCGGCCATTTGCATTGCATCATAAGATTTTACGTTTTTAACGCCTGACAATACCATCTTCTTTTCACTGACGTCTGATGACAGTTCCATTGCCTGCTTGTACATTTTGATTGCCTGGTCGGCTGGACGG
>Ga0307378_10012126_pt1 | contig 11041 bp, 7 predicted proteins | sample UN1MG_FD_202238 | JGI IMG/M metagenome (GOLD analysis project Ga0307378, IMG submission 202238) | Soil microbial communities from Risofladan, Vaasa, Finland - UN-1 | ecosystem: Environmental > Terrestrial > Soil > Coastal area > Acid sulfate soil | place: Finland: Risofladan, Vaasa | collected...
CTCCACGAGTATCCGCAACACGTACATCGGCTGCTTGAGAGCTGCACCGAGCTCTACATATCCTTCTACAAGGCCCAGCAGGAGATCGTGCCGGAGTGGGTGCCGTCGATAGCAGACGACATGTGGGTTCCGGCCGGAGAGGGGATTCTATGCGGGGAAGACTGGCTTTCCGTCATGTCGCCTCAGCTCGCGCTGGCATTCGAGGTGCCGTATCTGAACATGATCTCCGACGCGTTCGGGGGGATAGCGATTCACGCGTGCGGCAATCTGGCGCCTCAGTTTGAGGTGTTGAAAAAGCATGTGCGCAATCTGCGGGGCATCTACTTCAACGCCGGAGAATGTTCCTTCAAGGCGGCAGTTGACGCCTTCCACGGCACCGACGTCGTGCTGATGCCTCGCTGGGCGCTGAATGCACCGTTTGCCTACGCATCCCGACTGGACTTTGCGCAGCGTCTGCTCGACATGAAGACGGATGATGTGACAGTTTACCTGATAGTCAGTCCATGCGCTGACTCCAGGATCGGATGGGAAGAGAATGCTTTCCTGGCGAGCGAGGGAATCGTGCAGTACATAGAGAACTACGTGCAAGGTTTCCCCGTACATGGGACCTCCCGCGAGGGCTGAAGCTCAACAGGTCCGCGGCCACGGGAATCAGTGCCTGAGAGTAACCCATGTCGTGGCGCCCCTCCTGGGCCAGGTCGCTCTCCCAAACTGCCAGCTTCGAGAGAGAGAAGGGAACATACGCCAATGGCTGACGATGCTGTGCCGACAGACGGCGCGAAGCTGACCTACATCAACCCGGAAGCCGCCGCGCCGCCGGCGCCGATGTACCCAGGCGACTACTACGACGCCCTGGCGCCGGCGACCCTCGACCTCGGGGAGCGAGCGGCGCTGTGCGTCAACGCGCTGACCGAGACCCTGGACCCCGAGTTCGACGACGAGCTGTACTGGATCGTGGACCTGCTGGCCGCGGAACCGGCGATGCACCACACGGTGGATGATCATGTGCAGGCGAAGTTCTTCCAGGCCCTGCCGCTGGATCGCACCGCCAGCGGCAGCCGGCAGAATCTCGAGGTCGAGCACCGGCTGCTGCACACGCTGCTGAAGATGCAGGGGCCCGACGGCCTGCTTTACATCCCGATCAAGGGGCGCCCGTGGGCGCTGCCCGCTGATCCCAGCCCGTGGGCCGGACTCGACTACCTGCCGACGGGGGAACACTGGTGCTCGATCAGTCAGGCCGGCCGCGTACTGGGCGCATTTTGCATTTACGCACTGAAGGACCCGAGCGGCCCCTGGCGGGAGGCGGCGAATCGCCTGGCCCAGGGGCTGATGAACTTGTGCATCGTAGAGGGAGACATCGCCTATCTCTTCGCCAACTGCACCGAGCCGGGCAAGCCGGTGCTGAAACCGGAGCGCAGGCCGGTCGGCTTTCGCGCCGCCATTGCCGGCTGGGTGGCGCAGGGACTCGCGCAGTGCTGTCGCGCCTTGGGCAATCAGGAGGCGGGCGCGATGGCGGAGAAGCTGATGCGCTACATCATGCGGGACGCGGGTTATTTCGGCCCGCACGGTGAGTTCGCCGAGGAGTTCCCGGGCCAGGGGAACCAGCTCATCCATTTCCACGCTCACACGTGCCAGATCATGGCGGTGCTGGAGGTGGTGCAGGCCACCGGCGACCAGGAGCTGCTGGCGGCGGCGGTGCGCGCCTATGACTATGCGGTCAGTCAAGGCGAACCCCTCGTCGGCTTCTTCCCCGAATGGCTTGGCGGTAAGCACCACCAAACGTCGGAAATCTGCGAGGTGGCCGACATGATCGCCGCCGCGATCAAACTGTCCCTGCTCGGCATTGACAAGTGGGATGATGTGGACCGCTGGGTGCGCAACCAGTTTGCTGAGAGCCAGTTGACCGACATTGGGTGGCTCACGGACGGTCACCTGGCGCCGATCGACCGAAGCATGTCACCGCAGCCCGCTGCCGGCTGCCAGGGGCCGGACTACGGCACCACCGACCGGGTGGCGGAGCGGGTGATCGGCTCCTTCGCCGGCTGGCCGGCGGCCAACGATTTCGTGCAGGGGCGCGGCTGGTCCATCATGCACTGCTGCACGGGCAACGGCACGCGGGCGCTGTACTACGCCTGGGAGAGTATCCTCACTTACCGCGACGACACCCTGCGGGTGAACCTGCTGCTCAACCGCGCCTCGAAATGGGCGGACCTTGACAGCCATGTGCCGTACGCGGGACGCGTGGACGTGCGCGTGAAACAGCCGCTCAAGCTGGAGATCCGCCTGCCGGAATGGGTGCAGCCGCAGGAGGCGGCCTGCGCCGTGAACGGCGCGCCCTGCGCGCTCACCTTCGACGGACGCTACGCGCGGGTGGGCGAGGTCAGGCCCGGAGACGAAGTGCGGCTGACGTTCCCCATCGCGGAGCGCACGGACACGGTCATCATCGAGAAGCACCCGTACACGCTGGTGCGGCGCGGCAACGAGGTCGTGCACATTGACCCGCCGGGGCGGAACTGGCCCCTGTACCAGCGGGGGCATTATCGCGCGGGGACGACGTTGTGGAGGCAGGTCACGCGCTTCGCGCCCGATCAGGAGATCGAGTGGGCGTAGCCGGGACTATCTGAGGCCGTGCGACCGTGGGCCCCAGTGTGCGTGTTAGCTCGGCCTGGGACCCCGACTTACAGGTGGATGTAGGCGCTGTTGACCTGAGAGACGAGAGCAGGGGACCCTACGGCAATGCATCCATTCACCCGCTGGGTTAATGCTTCACGCTCATAATGCATAATTTGGGTTAGAACTGAGCGACCTTGCCCCTCCAGCGGCGAGCCTGAGTCGCACCTAAGCGCGGAACGAATAGTCCGGATTCTCCCGGATGCCTTGAAAGGCCGGTATGACGCGCCCCGAGATAGCTCCTGACTTATCCACACTTACTTGCACAAAGTGGTAGAAACTGCCGCGCTGCCCGGGTGTGCCCATGGCGAGGCTTTGGCAGCCCCCGTAATGAGAACAGAGTCCCCACCCACCCCCGCCACTGACTACGAGAGGTATGCCGTCGTACACATAGTAATCATAGGCGACCACGTGGGCGCAGCAGACTAATCTGACTCTATGCGTCTTCACGATATCGAGGAACTCGCGCTCGAGTCTTGAGAAGCCCCACTCGGGGTGGGGGGCATAGTGATTGTTCAAGTTGGGTGGCATGTGCATCAGAACGACTTGGTTGGGGTGGCCGTCGCTCCCCAGAGCCTCCGCCAGAAAATCGAGATCTACCTCCCGGGGCCCGGGGTTGTGAACGTTGATGGCAACAAAACAGGTGTTACCGTAGGCGAACTGAAAGTTGACGGGCCCATACAAGCGGGCGAAGTTCTCCCCACCTACGGGATCATCCGCGTCGTGATTGCCCATTGTGCAGATGTTGGGTATGTTTAGGTGCCCAACCAAGCGCAGATAATGTTCGTGGCACTCAAGGGTGCCGGGGCCGGCAAAATCTCCAAGGTTGGCAAAGAACAGCGGCTTGGGGCCCAGCTGCTGCATCTGCCTGAGGATCTCCCCAAAGATTGCATCGCCCACTGGATTGGGGGAGGCGGCCGTATCACCAGCGATGGTGAAGCAGAAGGGGTATTTCACTGGGGTCGCCTCGATTTGGCTGATATTTGATGTGTTGCGGTTCTGTGTAATTATCACTTCGCGTCTCCTCTTCATGAGGTGGGTGTGCCGACCTCTTTCCTGCCGCCCAGTGCCGCCGCGGCCAGCACACCGGTGCCCTTGTCAACCGCGCGTGAAGCCGGCCTGAAGTGGGTTGGAGTTGTGTGTTCGGCCTTGCTCTTGTATCACCTGCAGCCGGAGTGCGGCGCCTTTGGTCGCCGCCTCCGCGTCGAGGAGCGGAACTGGCATGGGGTGCACGTCGGCGGCAGAAGTGGGACAAATGCTAAGCTGCAGTTCTGGGTGAATGAGGGGGGTGTTCGTGCTCCTCGGGGTGCAGGGACGCGGTCCTCGCCCGCCGAAAAGCGCCCCTATGCCCCAAAGGGGCCGGGGCGCCCCGGCTTCGCACAGGGGCGCTGCACATTCGGACGCTCGTGCCCAGGCGCGAGAACTATCGCAAGCTCGCGCGGACGGAACAAGATGCAAGAGCAAGGCCCCCAATGCTCTACCTCAATTCACCCCCTGATCTATCCCACCGTTGCTGAGGACCAACATAAGGAGTGCACCTGATGAGTGCGCAGAGAGTGGATCTGAAACCTGTGGTCGCCAAGCTTCGAGACGCCGATAACCTGTGCCGCCCGGAGGCGATGCGACCCCAGGGTGAATGCTACGAGGCCGAGATTCCCGACACTCTGGATCTTGCCGAACGGGCGGAACTGGCCATCAACGCTCTGGCCAACCTCCGACCGGCCGACTGCTATGCGGTGACGCAGTCCTTTTGCTTCGGTCGCAAGCCGCCGTGGGTCGGTCCTCCCAACTGGCTCACCGTCAAGTTCCTCCGGGCGCTGCCGCTGATGCGCGCTATGTGCGGGAGCGAGCAGAACCTCGAGGTGGAGTGCCGGGCAATGCGGGCCGTTCTGGGGCAGATCCGGGAAGATGGCTTGCTGTACTGTCCCATTGCCGGCGATGGGCCGCCGGCCAACACCTCTTACCCCCTCTTGAGCGGGGTGGCGGCGCAAAGCATGCTCAATTGGTGGAAACGTGACGGCAACCCCGCGTGGATGGCTTGGCTGCAAGTGCTGTGGGCAGGACTGGGAACGGCGCTCGTAGACCGGGGTGACTACGCGTATATCCCTCCTGAATGCAGCCTCAGTGCTGACGGCACGTGGCACTGGACGCTGCGCGGCACCGGAAACGCACCAGGGTATATCCCGTACACTCCCCCAGAAGAACCTGTGCATGATTCCCAGGGGCAGGAGGGCGCGGTGAAGTTCGAGCAGGCCAGCTCGCTGAAGGCGCTGGTGCAGTGCTGCCTCCTGACCGGCGATGAGAACGCATTGAGGCAAGCCCGCAAGCTGGCCCGCTTCTGCCTGAAGCCCGCCCTCTGGAATCAGGATACGGCCGATGAGAGTGCACCCCCGCACGAGCACGGTATCTGGACGGGGCACCTTCACGGCAATCTGACGAGCCTGGACGCCCTCCTCCACCTAGCCCTGGCGGATCACGATCACGCGCTCATGCAGGTGGTGCGGGAGGGTTATGAGCACGCCCGCCGCCATGGGGTGATCCGTCTGGGATTCATGCCCGGCTGGATTAAACCCTTGGTGGGAAGACCTAAGTGTTACCTTGAGCAGAATGAGGGCTGCGGCGTTGCCGACACCTTGGCGCTGGCCGTGCAGTTGACCGATGCTGGGCTGGGCGACTACTGGGACGACGTGGATGCCATAGTGCGCAACCACTTCATCGAGCTACAGATAACTGATCTCGAGCGGATGCGGCAGGCCATGGGGGGCTGCGATCACTATGATGAGGTCCTCCGGGGATTCCTGGGTGGGTTCATTCAGGCAGAGCTGACGATGAACACGAATTCAGGCGTCTATGGCTGCTGCACGGGCAACGGAGCGCGTGCGCTCTATACCGCGTGGGAGAGCATCACCCGTTTCGGGAAGGGTCTGGCTACCGTCAATCTCCTCCTCAACCGCGCTTCTCCCTGGATGGACATTGACAGTTACCTCCCGCATGAGGGGAGGGTGGTGCTGCACAACAAGCAGGCGCATACCGCCGCGGTGCGCATTCCCGGGTGGATATCGTCGGACGCCGTTACCTGGTTCATCAATGATCGGCCCATCATGCCGCCGGTCGCGGGTAGGTACGCCGTGTTGGCGGGCCTTCGGCCCGGGGATGTCATCCGACACGAGTTTCCGCTGCCGCAGACCAGGGAGTGCTACACGATCGGAGACACGGCCTACACGGTGACGTTCCGCGGCAGCACCGTAGTCGACCTCAGCCCGCGCGCCACGGACATAGACGAACACGCAGCGAGGTATCCCTTCTTCCTTCGTAGCGTCTTGAAGTCCGGCAAGACCCCACTGAAGCGCGTTACCCGTTTCGTCGCGAAGCAGATTGTCGCTGACCGCCCCTGGGAAGACGCCAAGGTGTGAGTGTTAAGCAGGCTTCGGACACCGGCCAGGCCGCGCGAGCCACGCCTTACGCCCGTCGGATGACAGCAGGACGGCTGCGGCTATGAGCGCCGCGGTGGGACAGGAGCGGGGGTACGCGCGACCAGCGGAAAGAACAGAGTCGAAGCAGGCGTGGCGAAACGCGTCATGTCGTGCATATTGACCCGCCGGGGCAGAATCGGCCCTATACCAGCGGGGCCATTACCGGGCGGGGACGACGTTGTGGAAGCAGGTCACGCGTCTCGCGCCGGATCAGGAGATCGAGTGGGCGTAACCTCCGCAGGTTCCTCTTGCGCGCAGATGTGGTGGATAGCGCACTGGGGCCGGAACTTGCAGTAGCCGTCGGCGTGGGCGCAGCGGCAGCAGTCGTCGCAATATGCGAGGTCGAACTTCTGGCGGCTAGGCCTCCGGCCGCCGTGGCGGTCGCCACGGGCGACCTAGCCACACAGCCAGCGGCCGGGGCGGTCACGATGGTTGACACAGACGCGCATGGGCAGTTCAGTGGTGGAGCCTGGCCGCCCTCGGCCGGGAACTCACAGGCGAAGGCGCTCATGCTCCGCGTTGTCACGGGCGGGGCGCACGGCCGGAGCCTCATGAGGTCAAACTGGTGGAAAACTTGGCATGCGAGATCGAGGGTGTGGTAGTGCCTGCCGGATCGGTGGCCGCGTGGTGGCTAGCGCAGGCCGGCTTCGCGTTGAAGTCGGCCGCAGGGACGGTCATCTACGTGGACCCTTACCTGTCCAACCTGGCCGAAAGGACTGGCGGATTCAGGCGCCTCACGTTGGCGCCCATCGGCGCCGAAGAGGTGCGCGCGCACTGGCTGGTAAGTTCCCACGAGCATGCTGACCACTTGGACGCGGATGCCCTGCCGGTGATCGCCCGCAACAACCCCGGCTGTCGGTTTGCGGGTTCCGCCGCGTGCGCTCCGGTGTACCGAGAGTGCGGACTTCCCACCGCGCGGCAACTGATCATGGAAGCGGGTGGCACCTATGACCTTGACGGGGTGAGCGTGCATACCGCGCGAGCGGACCACGGCGAGTACTCTCCGTCCGCCCTCGCTCTGGTGCTCGATTTCGGTGGCGTGAGCGTCATGTTCACCGGCGACACCGCGCTCACGACAGATCTGCTGCAGCCCCTGATTGCGCGTCATCCTCAGGTTCTGGTACCATGCATCAACGGCAGTTTCGGCAATCTGAATGCAGTTGAAGCCGCGCAGCTGACCGCTCTCATCAAGCCTCGGCTGGTGATCCCCTGCCATTTCTGGATGTTCAAGGAACATCACGTCGCGGGGAACGGAGATCCCCTGACGTTTGTCAACGCCTGCGAACAACTATGTTCATCGGTGCGGGTCGAGGTCCTTACTCCGGGCCAGGGGATCGTGGTTACGCCGCAGGTCGTGCAGGCGATCGCGTAGCGCCCGCGCTCAGGGCCGTTCCGGCTCAGCGGTAGGTCACAGGCGTGCGTTGGCTTGGCAGGCAGGGGCTCCTCGCCCCTCGGGAGGTGAATGGTGTTCGAAGGAAAAGCGCTGAAGGGCAAACTGCAGGCCGGTGAGATCTGCTTGGGGACCTGGATCAACTTCACGGACCCAACCGTAGCCGAACTGTTGACCGAATCGGGATTTGACTTCTTCATCATCGACTCAGAGCACTCGGCTTTGGGCATTGAATCCGTCCAGTTGAACATCATGGCGACCAAGGGCACGCCCGTAACCCCGATCGTGAGGGTTGCCTGGAATGACCCGGTGCTGATTAAGCGAGTCCTGGACGCGGGTGCGGGTGGAGTGCTGGTGCCCCTGGTGCGGACGGTGGAGGACGCACGAGCGGCAGTAGCGGCCTGCATGTACCCGCCGGTTGGCATTCGCGGCTTCGGGCCACGTCGCCCCGCCAGTTACGAGAGGCGTTTTGCAGAGTATATCCCACGAGCTAACGAAAACATCGTGGTATGGCTGCAGATTGAGCATGCTGACGCAGTCGACAACATTGAGGAGATCGTAGCGGTGGACGGCATAGGCGGCATCATCCTCGGGCCCTGCGACCTGTCGGCCTCGATGGGCATGCTGGGTCAGACCGGCCACCCCGACGTGCTGGCGGCGGCGGACAAGGTTATCGCCGCGGCAAGGAAAGCGGGCGTTCCAATGGGCATGGCCGGGGGACCAAATCCGAAAGAGGCGGTTGAATGGATCGAGAAGGGAGCGCAATTCTTTGCTCTCGGCGCCGATCAGAGCTACCTGGTCTATGCCAGCCAGCGTGCTGTCAACGGCGTGCGGAAGCTGCTCGAAGAGAGACGAAACTGAGCGCGATGCACCGCAGAGTTGTCCGCGCAAAGGATTGCTGACAGAATGGATCGACGCTCCGCTACGTTCGGCAATTCGGAGAACGTGATGCCGCCGGAAGAAGCACGGCTTCTCCAGAGGCATCGGGCTTTTCTGGAGCGGGCGGCCACCGATAGGCCGCTACTGGGGTGCAATGTCGGCTTTTTCGTCAATGAGCGTTTCCCTCGCGTTATGCAGGCGATTCCGCCTGGCGTGGTCTCGCCGGAGCACCTGCGCTTGGACCTGTTCTTGCAGGATTGCGAGCAGCTCTATCAGGATTACCGCAAGATCGGCGATGACTACCCCTATGCGGCCGCGCCTTTCTCCGGATTGCCCTGGATGGAGGCAATCATGGGCTGCCCTATCGTTTCATCGCCGACGAGCCTATGGGCGGAGCCATGCATTGACGGCTGGGACAGCTGGCACTGGCAGAGGCCGGAGGTGGCGGCCAACCCCTGGGGACAGAAGCTGCTCGAACTGATGATGGGTTTGGTCGAGCTGTCCGCTGGTCGTTTCCCGACGGCGCCTACCCTCATGCGCGGGCCCTCCGATATGATCGCGGCGATGCGGGGAGCAGGCAATTTGGCGCTTGACGTGATGGATTCCCCGGAAACGGTTACCCGGGCGGCGGAGCTTTGCGCCAAGGTCTGGGTGGAGGTCGGCAAGGCCCAGTTGGCGTGCATCCCAGATAGTCCGCAGGGCTATGTGGCCGGCGATCACGGTTTGCGGGTCTGGGCTCCCGAGCGGATTATCTGGCTGCAGGAGGACGCCATGGCGCTGCTGTCGCCGGCGACCTACCGGGAGGTGTTCCTGCCGGTTGACCGACACATCGCTCGGCAGTTCCCCTGGGTGGCTTTTCACCTTCACGCCTCCGCTCTGTGGGCCGTCGATGAGTTGGCTCGGGTCCCGGAGATTCATATAGTCGAGCTCAACCAGGAGGAGGCGGCTTGCGACATTGAAGCCGTTTTCGCCGGTTGGCACAAGCTCCAAGCGCATAAGCCGTGCGTAATCTGGCGACCTTACCAACCGGACTTTTGGGAGTGGCTGGAGCGGGTGCTCGGCGAGTTTCCGCCCGAGGGCCTCTCCATTCAGACTACCGCGAGGTCTGGTGTCGAGGCCAGCCAGGTCGCAGTCGGCTTTGACTCCGCCCTCGCCGCAAGGGGACGGTAATCAGATGAAGGCACTCGTTCTCCCTGCTCCCGGCGAGCTGGTTCTGCAGGACCGACCGATACCTGAGCCGGGCTATGCCGAAGTCGTCATCAGGGTGGCCGCGGCCAGTCTTTGCCACACGGACTTCGTGGCGCTGGATGGCGAGCTACGCGGCACGAAGTATCCCACGGTGCTTGGCCACGAGTTCAGCGGCATCGTCACCGCCTGCGGTGCGGGCGTGGCCGGTTTGGCCCGTGGCGATCGCGTCTCGTGCATGGGCTTCAGCGCTTGTGGAATCTGCCGGTTCTGTCGTCGCGGGCTGCAGAACGGCTGCCTCAACATGAGAGCCATTCCCTTCAACATGGAGGGCGCTTACCAGGAGTACATTTGCGTTCCTCCCAATATGGTCTTCAAGCTCAACGACCGCGTCAGCTTCGAGGAAGGCGCCCTGGCCGAGCCCACCGCCAACGGCTACGCGGCTGTCGAGCGAGCGGGGATTGCCGCCGGCGACCACGTGGCGATCATCGGGCCCGGGGCGATCGGGCTGCTGGCTCTGCAGTGCGCCGGCCTCAAGTCGCCGGCTTCGGTGACGATGGTGGGCACCCGCCCCGAGCGGCTGGCGCTCGCAGAAGAGCTCGGTGCGACCCGTGTGGTGAACGTCCGGGAAGCGGATGCCCGCGCCGCCATCTTGGAGACAACCGGGGGCTCGGGTGCAGACGCGGTCATTCTCTGCGCGGGAACGGAGCAGGCCTGGAAGCTCAGTGGCGAGGTGCTGTCCAGGTACGGGCGGGTGGTGGTCGAGGCTTTGCCGCCGGTGGCTGACGCGCAGTGGCCGGTGCCCGTCTTCGACTTCACCGCCAAGGCGATCAGCTATCTTGGGGTAAGCGGCTATACTGAAGGTGAGTACCAGGCTGCGCTCGACTTGATCACGCTGGGAAAGGTCAATGCCCGCGTGCTGATTACCCACCGTTTCTGTTTGCAGGACTACGCGCAGGCGTTTGAGACTTCGAGAACGCGGCTCGGGGGAGCAATCAAGGTGCTGTTCGAGTTCGCCGGTGAGCGGGCGAGATGAGAGGGAGAGAAGGCGTGTTCAAGGTCGTAATGATAGCCAATGACGGCCATCCGATACCGGGGTGGGTGCCCAGCAAACTCAAGGATGCCGGGATAGAATTCGTCTACCACGATTGCCACAGCCGTCAGGACCTGGAGAGATTCGCGAGCGACGCCGACGTGCTTTGGCTCCAGTCGGCCAGACACGGATTGGTTGTCGAAGAGAATATGGATATCTTTGAGAAGGCAGGGGCTGTAATCAAGTGCGGCAGCGGCACCGACAACATCGACCACGAGGCCTGCACCAGACGGGGCATCATTGTCGCTCACACGCCCGAGGATGCTACTGAGCCGACAAGCGATCATACCATCGCTATGCTGTTTACCGTCGCCCGCCAGACCGCGAGGCAGGACCGCCTGGTAAGGTCCG
>Ga0307378_10012127_pt1 | contig 11041 bp, 11 predicted proteins | sample UN1MG_FD_202238 | JGI IMG/M metagenome (GOLD analysis project Ga0307378, IMG submission 202238) | Soil microbial communities from Risofladan, Vaasa, Finland - UN-1 | ecosystem: Environmental > Terrestrial > Soil > Coastal area > Acid sulfate soil | place: Finland: Risofladan, Vaasa | collected...
ACCCGGCAATTGAGATTGCCCAGCCCTCCTGGATATGGCGATTCAAGGACTCTGAGAGGTATTGTGTAAGAACATAAATCCGGCGGAGGCCTGAGTTGACGCAGTTACTCAGCGTAAAATCAATGAGTCGAAACTTACCTCCAAATGGGACCGCCCCTTGGTCAAAGGTTGCAGCCTTTCCCCTGCTCCTCCTGCCATTATTATTACTAGAGTTTCGTCCGCTACCATCCCGCAAACACTCCCTGATTGTTACTACCTACAAAATTTTCCCTGTTTTCTACAAAATCATTCGTCACGACGATAGAACCAAGATATTAAATCCACTCAATGGAGTATTAAGAAACTGAGTTTGTCAAGGCGGTCAAAGTTGTGCCAGGAATCTACCCAGCGGACGGTACCAGAGCGGCAGCGCATTGCTAGAGACTGAGTCTGTGCCCCGCCGGCAAAGTAGCGTACCCCTTTTAGCAATTCGCCGCTACTAACCCCGGTGGCAGCAAAAAAGACATCTTCACTATCTATCAGGTCCTCCATCTTGTATACCTTATCAACATCAACTCCCGCGGCTATGGCGGCCTTTCTTTCGCTGTCATCGCGGGGCCAACCCTTACATTGAATACCGCCCCCAATGCAGCGTATCGCCGCAGCGGAGAGGACCCCCTCTGGCGTACCCCCGATGCCCATAAGCGCATCAACCTCTCTTTCAGGCAGAGCTGCATCTATGCTCGCCGCAACATCACCGTCAGAAATCAATTTGACCCTGGCGCCAGCACTCCTGATATCCGATAACAACTGTTCGTGCCGCGGCCTATCCAAAACCACCACTGTAAGTTCCGATATCTTCCTCTGCTTGGCTTTGGCTATGTTCTTCAAGTTTTCCGCCACCGGTGCGTTGATATCTATGCAGTCTTTTGCTTCCGGTCCGGTAACAATTTTATTCATATATACGAACTCTATGGGGCAGTGCATCGTCCCCTTGGCCACAAGCGCTACTACAGAGATAGCTCCAGGAAGACCTCTGGCGACAAGGGTAGTCCCATCAATGGGGTCAACAGCAATATCAACCTGTAAATCTGAGCCATCACCAATGCGCTCTCCTATATATAACATGGGAGCATGGTCCTTTACTCCTTCCCCAATGACTACGATTCCGTCCATCCGGATATAGCCCAGCGTATAACGCATGGCGGCTACCGCCGCCTCGTCTACCAGTGTCTTATCACCCCTACCCAAATAACGAGCGGCAGCCATGGCCGCCGCTTCGGTGACTCTCACCAGTTCCATGGCAATATTGCGTTCAATCGGCTGCTGAGAATGCGCTATTTTCATATTCAGTTGCCCCCGCTCAAGCGGAATAAAAACAAAGAACGACTAATTAGTTGTACTGCTATGTTAATTCAAATATGCGACGACGTCAAGAACAAATCAGCTAAGGGTGAAATGCACAATCACCACTAATAATCTACGAACCGGCTCACTAGGTCCACCGTGCCAGTCACTTTCAGCTTATGGAATAGCAGAGAAAAGCGTTCTTCAAGCGCGTTTCCAATTCCCCTCAGATTTTCTCCGGACAGGTTCCACAGTTCCTTCTTGAAATCACCAAATGCTTTTTTGCGGGTCTTGTAGAGGAATTGTTCTGATGTGTCCCCCTGCTTCATTTCACCTGCGTATTTATCCCGAAGATTCCGGTAAATTCTGTCCAGCAACTCCTTGGGGAAATAGGGGCTGTCAAGGATAATGTTTTGAAATCCGGTAGCCAGATGCACTTCCAGTGTGTCCGCCTGCGGGAAGAGGTCAAAAGCCTCGTCAGGGAGAGTGGAGGCTCCATGCTGCACTGCGCCACCCATACCGTATTCTTTCCGTGCTGCTCGAGACAATTCCTCCAAGGCTTTGAAATCAATGTCAACGCTCGCCATTGACCCGTCAGGCAAAACTACTCCGCCGTGCGTCGTCCCGGTTTGAACGCTGATTTTGGAGAGTCCCCTGACGTCTGGCCCTAGCAGCCTGAGATATCCTGTCATAAAGGCCCGTAGGTCTACCACTGTGCTATTGCGTCCGCCTACTTCGCCGATTTCACCACCAACCGAGATTGTCATCCCCTCGGGCTCAATCTCCCGTATGAACTTGGTCATATCCGCAGTGACTTGGCAATTCCCTTTCTGCTGTTCCTCAAAACTTGACTTTCCCAAGTCAACGATAGTGGAGGCGTCAATATCAATGTTCAGAAAGCCAGCGATTACCGACTCACGTACCAAATCCCTGATGCTATTCAATTCCCGTTCTGGTTCTGAATTGTATTTCGCGCTGCTAACCTGGAAGTGGTCTCCCTGGAGAAAAACCGGGCCTCTGAACCCCTCTCTGACTGCTGCCGCAAGTACGCAGGCGGCGTACTCACCCGGCCTTTGCGCGGTATAGCCTATCTCAGAACGAGCAATTTCGAAAATAAAAGCACCAACCCTATCCTTCAAGGCTGCTCTAAATACCGCCCTGGCCACTTGATAAGTGATGCCGCGGATGTTTATTGCAGGAATAGTGATACCAGTGTACAGCCCCTTGCCAGCAGCCCGGTACAGGCCGTCAACACTTGCCAAAACTACACCCTGTGCCGAAGCGAATTGCCGGATTTTTTCCCGGCTATGTTCCCTCACCTCATCAGCACCAAAGACGGCGTTTTCCACTAGGGTATCAACCTCGCCCGGGGGCACAGACACGCCTTTTCTCAGTCTGGTATTTCCTGACTGTTCCGCAGAAGTCATTTCATCTTTTGATCGGTCATGGTCTCGGTACATTTTGTTTTTCCCTCCCCAGAATAGTCCGACGTCCGTTATATCTCTCGACATCATACATAGTCTTGACGTCGACGTACTTCAGCTTGCCGATGACCTTTTCCAGCGGGCATTCCGTGATCCTACCATTCTTATAGCACACCATCTTCCCAAAGTCCTTCATCATAACCAGGTCCATAGCGGCAATGCCAAAGTACCGCCCCATCCTTCGGTCGTAAGCACATGGCGCTCCCCCCCGCTGCAGATGGCTCAAAAGGACGTGTCGTGTTTCTAGTTTGGTACCCTTCTGGATCCCATCAGCCAAAAACTCGCCAATTCCACCCAGAGCCTTGTGGCCGAAGTCATCCACGCGTTGCTCCAGCGTAAATTGGGTGGATCCCGCTGGCTTGGCTCCTTCCGCCACGATGATAATATCGTATCTGGTCCCGGCTCTCCTGCCTTCGAGAACCAACTCGTTCACCTTCTCAATTGAGAAATCATGCTCCGGGATCAGGATAATGTAGGCACCACTTGATTCTCCGCCCTCAAGGGCGAGCCAGCCAGTTTCCCTGCCCATTGTCTCCACGACAAATATTCTCTTGTGTGAACCGGCGGTTGTTCTCAGCCGGTCAACCTCCTGAGTGATAACATCCAAAGCTGTCTCAAATCCCAGAGTATAATCAGTCTCACGCAAATCCTTGTCAATAGTCTTGGGAATGCCAACTACATTGACACCTTCACGCGCCAGCTTATGAGCCACACCCAGGGTGTCATCCCCTCCGATGACTATCAGGGCGTCTAAGCCAAGCGTTTCTATATTGGTTAATACCACTTTCGATTGGACATTCTTAGGATCATAGGGATTGGTTCGTGAGGTGCCAAGCATAGTGCCACCGTACCTGTCCCAGGTTCGGACAGTTTCCCGGTTCAGTGGCATAAGGTGCTCCTCAGTAGCCTTGGGCTCAGTTTGCATGAGCCCTTGCCAGCCATCTCTGATCCCAAGGACCTCATACTGGGTTCCTCTCTCACGCTTTACTCGCTCGTCCAGCGCTGTTTTCACCAACCACTTCATTGCCGGATTAATGCCGGCGCAGTCTCCGCCACCGGTGAGAATGCCTATTCTACTTTTCTTCATTAATAACCACCCCCTTTCTTGAGGCTCAGACATGAAAAACCAGTGGTGTATTTTGCAGTTAGCACATACCTTAGCTGACCAGCAAATGACGCCGTTGGGAGTTCTTCCGCAGTCGCTGAACTCCTAACCGCGACGTTTGTGTCTGGACCATACCCCTCACAGAGCTTGTCATAGTCAGTCCTCATCTCGCCCCATAGGGTGTCGGGGATGCCAGCGCCTAAGATCAGATCACGCGCCCTTCTACCTCGTTTCATAAGGTCAGCCAGATTAGTCTTATCCAGACCCGCCATGGCATCCTTGAGTTCGTCAAGAATTCCGGCTGATTCTATTACATACCAGTATGCCTTGGCAGTTACCACAAACCTATTCAGAATCTTTACCCCATTGTTTCTAAGTTCACGATACATTTCCCCTAGAGACGCATTCTTCCCACCCACAACGGGAACGTCTTCGATCTTTATCTCTTCGAACCAGCAGACGTATTTGGCAACCTGTTTCATGCTATTCTCCTCATCGCTAGAAGTCAGAGCACCGTTCGTAGAAGATTCGGCAATTAGTAGCTAGATGTTCGCTACCGCCCATCTGAATTCTGCCTGCCTTCTCCCGGTCTGGTCACTTGTTTGCTCAGTTTGAACCAAGGGCGGAAGTTGATTATGTAATCAGGGGGGATTCTCTTCCCCCAGCTCCATTCATAGTCATGTCTATGTGACCTGCTCTTGGTTATTATACCACGTTAAAAGTTAGACTTGCTGACATGTAGAATAGCTATATAGCTTCTGGAGCTGGAAGCCGGTATCCCAAGGAGCTGTGCGGTCGAATCTGATTATACTCGTTCCGCAAGTTCTAGGTGAGCACCTTCGCTTCCATTTCCTACTACATCAGATAGCGCAGGGGTCGCAGAATTACACCCTCTTGCCAGTGGTTAGTTACGTGGTACGCTCTTTGTGCCCTCACATATCCCCGCGCCATTCTGTTCACAGCTAGTTTCCATCATATTGCAACACTGCCAAAACGGCAAGCTTCGATCGAGGACACAAATCGTCAATTTGTCGGGTGATTACAGCTATTAGCGGCGAAGCTTGAGCCTAGACTTTGATGAATTAGCCTCTCAAGGCTTTAGTATAGTAATATGTTTGCGGATTTTCCCTCAGCTCATTCGGCATATCCTGCAAAATAATTATTGACAACGGCTTACGGGACATGCACATAATAGGTCTTTTGTAAATGAAGCAGCGGCTATTGGTAATCTTAAACCTCTCATTGATTTCCGGCTTTGTTATACTTGGTGTTAGTATCATTTCACCTGTTCTTCCCCAGTATGCACTTTCATTCTCAATTCCCATAGCACTTGTCGGATGGGCAGTGTCAGCATTTGCCTTGGCCCGTGTGGTGATGGACATACCAGCTGGCTTTCTCGCAGATCGTTTCGGCAGGAAAAGAAACATGGTATTCGGGTTAATACTGATAATATTGTCAGCAATCGCAGCTGGCACAGCTGACAACTATGTCTGGCTAATCTTAGCACGTATTGTTCAAGGTATAGGTTCCGCTCTCTACATGACTTCGGCAACAACTTGGGTTGCGCAGGTAACTGCTGGCGAGTCCCGGGGCCGATACATGTCGCTGTATTCGGGACTTGTTTTCGCAGGCTCTTCTTTTGGGCCCACTATCGGTGGCTATAGTGCTGTTCATTTTGGCCTCCGCGCGCCCTTTTTTGCATATGCTATGTTTGCCTTAATTGGCCTAATAGCCACATTACGTTTGAAGGAGCCGGCGGACTCTTCACAGGCAACACCGTCAAAAGTGCGCATGAAAGATGTCCCAAGTGTCTTATTGAATGGCCCATTCCTTCTTGTGAACTGCTCGGTTTTGGCACTTTTTTTCCTCAGAGCCGGTGTTCGTTCTACGCTTGTTCCACTCTACGCCTCTCTTAACCTGGGCTTGGCCGAAGACAAAATTGGAATACTGCTGACGGTGGCGGCTGTTGTTACTGCTGTATGCACTTTCCCTTCTGGTTTCCTCTCAGATAGGGTCGGGAGAAAAAAACCTATAATGGCATGTCTCTTCTTGAGTGGTATTGCCGTGTTATTGATTCCATTGCAGGAAAGCTTAGCCGGCCTTATGGGCATCATGGCTTTCTACGGTTTAGCCACAGGTCTTCAAGGTTCCATCGCTGCTTGGCCTGCTGATGTTGCACCTAAAGATAAACTGGGCACATCTATGGGAGTCTATCGTGTTATGGGGGATATCGGGATGGTTCTTGGTCCAATAACTGTGACTTACGTAGCTGATTATGCGGGACATTCAACGGTAACATTTGTACCCTTTCTAATACCAGCGCTTCTCTGTTTTGTGGTGGGTGTACTGATGATATGGGCTAAGGATCCAGCCGCTAGAAAACATTCCGAAGATTTCATAATCGAGTAAGATAGGCGTACCTCAAGTCTGCACATTTAGCCAGATTGTTGACTACATGCCTGTGACAGATAGCCCTCTTGTCCCGAAAGTCAGGCTTCATATCCCAAGATAGCACGGATGCGCTGGAGCAAGGGCGGATGAGAATAGTTGAGAAAAACGTAAAAGGAATGGGGCATCAAGTTTGAGAGATTACCTGCATGTAGTTTCTTCAACGCCTCTATCAGATGTTGTGGCTGCTGAATAGTCTCGGCTGCAAAGCGATCAGCTTCGTACTCGTTCTTCCGAGATAGCGCGTGCATTATGACCGAAAGCACCATTTCCAGTGGGGTGTAGAGCAAGCCGAAGAACAAAATCCCGCTGTAAACGGATGGTTGCTCTATATAGAATGCGTCGTAGAGCCCGGGGCTGTCCAGGAAGATAGACAGCACAAAGAAAAGTACTCCTGCGTGAAGAATATTGATTATTGTGCCCTGTAGTATGTGCTTTTTCTTATGGTGACCGATTTCGTGTGCAAGCACGGCTACCAGTTCGGGCACCGTATGTTTCTCAATTAATGTATCGAATAGGGCAATTCGTTTGTTACGGCCAAATCCGGTAAAGAAGGCGTTTGATTTACTGGAGCGCTTGGAGCCGTCCATCACAAAGACGTTTTTAATGGGGAAATCAACCGAGCTGGCATAGCTGAGAATAGCCTCTTTCAACTCGCCCGTTTCCAGCGGAGTGAACTTGTTAAAGAGCGGCATGATCCACGTTGGAGCCACATACTGCAAAACCAGGGAGAATACAGTGACGGCAACCCAGCAGTAGACCCAGGCGTGGTGGCCCGCATGTTCGAATAAGGCTAGAATACCAGTCAGCAAGGCACCACCAAGCAGTGCTGTAAGGCCCAGGCTTTTGATCCTGTCCGCCAGGAAAGCGCGAGGGGTAGTCCTGTTAAAGCCGAATCTCTCCTCAATTACGAAAGTGCGATAAATACTGAAAGGCAGACTAAGCAGGCTATAGCCCATCAACAGAATGCCAATGTAAAACAACCCGTTCAAGATAGAAACAAAGCCCCAGGACCTGACTATCCGGTCAAGATAGTCGAAGCCGCCAGCAAACCAGAAAGAAAGCAGAACGACCAGGCTGAACGTACCTGTTACCAAAGCAAAACGGGTATTAGTGCGAATATATTCTTGAGACTTACGATAATCCTCCGGTTGATACACCCCTTCAAGAGCGGGAGGGGGTTCTGATCTCAGGGACTTGAGATTGAGCAGATCTGCAACCACTCCTAACGCATACTCAATAAGCAGGGCGAAAAGAATGATAAAGAAGAAGGGATTCATCATTGCTCGGCCAGTTACACAATAGTTTATTATAGACTCACGCAGCCATCAACAAAGAGAGGGAGGTGTTAGACAATACATCGCAGTGGGCAGCCGTCGGCTGCCAGGATATTATTCCGACTCTTGACCTTATCTATTCAAGTGGTCCTAAATCCACAATCCTCGCGCAAGGCGGGCATCATGGCCACACATGTGGCACACAGTCGCACCCTATTGGTGAGGGAAATCTATATCAGGTTTCGGATATCCCCTTCCCTGCAGTTAAACCACAGGGCCTAGCGAATGAATATCAAACTCGCGGTGCCCCAAGACCTCTGCTTTGGTTAGCTTTCCCGATGCCACTTCAATTATCTCGTTAAATATCTGTTCGCCGACGCTCCGGAGAGTACCCTGACCATCTACTATCACCCCTGCGTTTATGTCTATATTGTCCTTCATATTGTTGTAATTGATGCTGTTGCTTGATACTTTTATGACGGGGACAATAGGCGTGCCCACTGGTGTACCTCGCCCGGTAGTAAAAACAATTACCTGTGCTCCAGAAGCTATCAGGCCAGTGTCATTCATGACATCGAGGGCCGTGCCATCCATTATTATCAGACCTTTCTTAGCAGGTTGCTCCGCATACTTCACCACCTCCATAATGGTTGTGCTACCACCCTTACGGATACAGCCCAGTGACTTCTCCTCAATGCTGGTTAATCCTCCCGCTATGTTTCCCGGTGTCGGCTGTGACCCACGGATATCCACACCCATGGACTTAGCTTTGGTATCAGCGGCAGCAATTATTTCATAAATACGCTTTTCGACCTCAGCATTTGCCGCCCTTCTAGCCAGCATCTGCTCAGTGCCCAGCATCTCCGTAGTCTCTGAGAATATGGCTGAGCCTCCCTCAGCAATCAACAGGTCGGAGGCAATACCCAACGCTGGATTAGCAGTAAGTCCTGAAAGGGCATCAGAGCCGCCGCACTCCAGGCCCAGGGTTAGCTCGGAAACATCAATCGATTCACGTTTGGCGTCGGCTGCTTCGGCCAGAAGCTTTCCCGCTAATCTTCTTCCTTCTTCTACGCACTTAATCGTGCCCCCTGCCTTTTGTATACTGACGGTCTCCACCCTCTGACCGCCCTTCGCCAACTCCCCTGCAATGGTCTCGGGTGTTATAAGCTCACAGCCCAGTCCAACTAGCAACACGCCAGCAACGTTCGGGTGACCGGTGAAGCCAACCATAGTTCGGATCACCTGTTCCTTATCTTCACCCACATGACCACATCCACATCCATGAATGGCATAAACTGTGCCTGGTACTTCGTTGCTAATCATCCGTGCTACCTCGGAGGCACACACTATAGTGGTAAATATCAATACGTGGTTTCGTACGCCAACCTTGCCATTGCTCCTACGATATCCCAAGAATTTCATCGCTTGTCACCTCTGCCTTTCTGGCTTTCGACATTGTGGACATGGACATGTTCTCCTTGCCGAATCGGTTTCGTAGCCAGACCTATTACCTCACCATATTTGATTATGGCATCTCCCTGCTGGATATCAGTCAAGGCAAATTTATGTCCGAAGGAAATATCCTGCAATAGGGCAACACTAACGCTACGACCCTCTACCGCAATCGAGATAGAATCACCTTTCCCCAGCTGGCGTAATGCGGTGGCTACGTTGTCTTTTTTGTCTATTAAGATTGCTTTTTCTTGCACCTTGAGACCTCCCTAAATGTATTGTAGTCTGTCTATCACTGTGCGTCAAAGTTCATAGTTCAAAGTCCATAGTCCATAGTCCATAATCTATGGGCTATAACTATTACCTCATGCCGACCTGATGATAGCCACGTGCAGAATGAAGCTAGGGCAGATGAATTATTACACATACCCCATACCCTATACCCATGTGTGTTTGTATTACCACAGTATAGAACATAACATGAGTATGGAGTATGGGGTGTGGACGATGGGGCGGAGGTCAGACTCTGGTGGAATATTTCGCAGGCAACAATCCGATGTCTTGTTTACCGGTGTTAACAAATTAGGCATAGACCTGCTACGTGTATGATATTGCTTGAGTCACGATAGAACAGCGGCGAATCTTTGCCCAGCACCTTTCACAGCGGACGAGTAACCTTGGCTTCTCTACACAGGGCTATCCGATTGATGGCTCACCAGTCGTCTTCCCAGTTCTTCAGCTTCTCTCATCAATGCTCCATTGTTCTCAATCTCACCAGCCGTCTCCGCACTGCCGTACACCATACCAACTAGCTTCGATCTTGTGTAACTGAAGGCATCTTGGAATGTTCGCAGCGCATTCACACACCCGGATTTGACCGGATCAACATCACCGTAGCTCATAGCGATGGCGACTAGTTTGCCGACAAAAGGATTATCTGCATAAGCAAGTAGTGCGTAGCATCGATCCATGAATATCTTTGTCTGAGCGGACATTGTAAACCAATAAACTGGACTGGCTATGACCCAAGCATCTGCTCTTATCAGCTTTGGATAAATCTCCTGCATGTCGTCCTTGATCGCGCATCCTTGGCTGTCATGCTGTTGGCAAGTTTCACAGCCTCTGCAGGGGCTGATTTCTAGGTCTTGAAGAAATAGATTTTCCACTTCCGCGCCAGCGGATTCTGCCCCTCGTGAAATCCGGGCTGCCAGGGCGGCGCTATTTCCCATTCTCCTCGGACTACCTAGAATAACCAGTACCTGCTTTGTCTCTGCTTTATCCCTCAATGTCCTTACCTCCTGAATGATATTCAGACCTTGTAGTCTCCAAAAATCTCTTTCCAGGTAGAGTCCTACTGCCGAAATGATACCATACGGAGGAGACTAATCTCCAATAAACGGACTAAACGTGCAGTTTCCGAGTCGCTTTTAGGTGCTAAGGGATAACTCAATTCCGCCTCGGGCAATAGGGCTTAGAAAACGCCGAATTTCAGGGACACCATACCGGTTAGGCCTGCTACAAATTAGGTATTAATTCCCCAAAGATTAATAGAGACACTCACCCGTCCCAATGCCTCTTGATGCTTCAACAAAGGCCCCTTACTTAGGAGACACAATATATATGGATCCGCACCCTCTCTCTAATCCTGCCGCTAGCCAAAAATCCCACCCCGTTGCTGCCGAACGATTGAGATTTATTACCTTGTGTAAATAGCGTTTAGAACACTGTCAGGAAGCCCAATCCCTTCCGCATAACTTCGGAAAGCCCTTCCCAACTCACCGGCTACCATCTGGCTGTCTCGCACATTGAACCTCTTGACATCATGACCCAGCACACGGCGCATAATCTCGTGCGACTTGTCGGTGATGACTATTGTTCCATCTTCCTCAATCTCTTCAATCCCATCAAGTCTATTGCCCTCTTCATTAATCTTTATCGCTTCCTCAAGG
>Ga0307378_10012130_pt1 | contig 11037 bp, 17 predicted proteins | sample UN1MG_FD_202238 | JGI IMG/M metagenome (GOLD analysis project Ga0307378, IMG submission 202238) | Soil microbial communities from Risofladan, Vaasa, Finland - UN-1 | ecosystem: Environmental > Terrestrial > Soil > Coastal area > Acid sulfate soil | place: Finland: Risofladan, Vaasa | collected...
CCGGGGCGCAATAGCCCGGCGGACACCGAGCAGATCCTCCCGCAGATACCGCGAAATATTCACTCCGTCTTTCTGGTTCCCACCGAGACAGTTCACATACGATCCATCATACGAGTCGAAGAACGTAACATGGCCCTGCCAGCCGTCTCGGGGACCCCGCGCAAAGATCAGCACATCGCCGCGCTCTGCCTCGCTTGAGGGAACATGCGTACCCCATTTCAGGTAGCTCCGGGCCAGAAGGCTTCCAGTACCCACCAGCCCGACTTCGGCCAGCACGGCTCCGACGAACGCGGCGCACCACGGAGTAGCATCGTCCGCGACATCAGGAAAGCCCGACTTCCGAAACATATCCATGATGAGGGGGTTCGATCCCTGCGCCCACTCCCAGATACCGATCTTAGCCTTGGCCGTGGCGAAGATGAGCTCGTTCATGACGAGTGTCCCGGAGCCGTAGTGGTGAACGTGCGCAACATCAGGTTTCCGATTGCGTTTCCGAGCGCCAGCCACGGCACCCACTCTTTTGGCAGCACCGGAGCTAACTCCGGTATTGACAAAACCATCAGTACAATCGACAGCATATTAAAGATATAAGTTCTCCAGCCTTTCATTGGGCATCTCCTCTCATACGTTCTTGTTGATTTACCAACGCCTGTCTCATGATTTGATTGGTCTGGCTGATTTCTTCCCTCAGTCGTGCCATCTCATTCGTCACTGTTTGCATCTGAGATAACAGAACAGACAGGCTCGTATTCTGCGCTGACATTTGAGTTTCAAGCTGAGTGACGCGAAAGGCATTTTTGGTGGTTTCGTTTGCATTGACAGTCACCTGTGCTTGTAATGTTGCCGCCCACCAAATCATAGTAGCGGTGTAAACACCAAAGGCAAGCAACATAGCAAGTGGAATCCGCTTATCCAAGTGCCAGTGTTTTTCGTCGTCCATGCTTAGCTCCTATAACAGTCCACGGCAGGTCAATCATTAAAGTCCCCTGTTTTGTCTGAGATAGAAAACAACGCGGTCCCTGAATGCTGCTCTAACCTGCTGCGTTGTGAGGCCGGTAATATCTGTCATTCGGAGATCAACAGAGGCCATTGCAAGCGCCATCAAGCGTTCTTCATTTACAGAAATATCATCCGCGAGCGCCTGCACTTCGGCTTCAAGTTCTTGGGGGGTTGGCGTGAATATTTGCGCCTCGGCCTCGGTCTTTTCTATTGCCTGCCCGTTTTCCCAAACCATAACCATATCAGACACTCCTTGTGGGGTGAGTTATAACGCCGAGCGTTGCGATTGTTCTCTGGTCGGCGTTGCTGCCCTCGTAAGTTGATGTCACAGAAGAAACGCGAATCTCGTCTATTGTTTCGGCAAACGAACTATATCCGCCGCCGCTCACTATAGATGCCGTTACTCCATAGGCATTCGCAGCACTTGACCTGTCAAATGCTGTGCTCGTCCCCGCATACCAGCCAGTTGCAGTAGACCGAACGACATTCGACCCGTCTAGGTTGTCTATATTTTCGACCATCCAGCGGACGTAAATTGCGCCGGGGTTCGTGGCGAGAACACCAGTCCTTCCGATCGTTCTCCATGTCCCGCCAGATGCGCGAACACCAACAGTCCAATATCCGCCAGACCCCCCGGCCCATTGGCCTATTACGTCCACGACTGCTGCCGATGCGGATTCGCCTGTCAGACTCGTTGTGAATGTAATGGCAGCAACGTCTGATGTTGGTTCTTGCCTTTCGACCCAACTAAGCGTGCCGCCGACCACAATGGCGGTAGAATCCCCCTCTGCCATCGCAATAGGGTTGTCGCGCATCGCGGTCAAGAGCGGTTGGATAACCGGGCTGTCTTGGTCAATCTGCGAGTTGAGTATCTCTACATAAGTCGGCATCAGCTAACCTTTCCACATGGGGTTCCATCAGAGAGCAGGCCGTTAGCGTCTCCGATGTAGCAATTCTTGAACGGCTGAGATGCCGGGCCGGGATAATCCGCCGCAGCATCTGCCATTACATAATGTATCCGCCCGTAGAGCGTGGTGTCCTCGGCAAGATACCGAGCCTTCTCTCCGTGGATTGTTTCTTCCGCACTGATGATTGTCCAGTTTTTCAACAGCCGTTCACCGAACTCATCCACAACAGCATGGTGGGAAATCTGCACTGTATCCCCGGTCCAGTACGTGCGATCCTTTGCGTCGAGTTCAAACTCACAGTGCATCGGCACATCGACGTAGCGGGTGATAAGTTTCGAGGCCGTGGTATCTGCGAGCGCCCCCGAGCTCAGCCAGTACCCGAACACCTTCTTAATCGAGGGCTCGCCGTAAAGTTCTTCTGTCTCGCTTTCAAGGTTCGCAAACACGGACCATTGCTTGTAGTTGATTTCCTCGTCGAGTGAGTCTACGAAGTTCCGGTGATCGTAGTAGACCCATGCTTGAGAAATCCGCTCGGTCGGTTGCTCCATCAACTTGAAGCTGCTCGCGATAATGTGATCTTCCTCAGTCAGGATCGGCAATGCCGCATCAATGCCGCGCACAACCTTCAGCTCCACCTGCGCTACCCGCTCATCCCACCAGATGTAAAAGCCGATGTTGACTTGCAGCGAGGCAACGAGTTCCGTAACCGGCTTCGGCTCCGAGATGATCGTGTTGACTTTATAGAAGGCGAGGTAAGTATCAACCTCAGTCGCCCATGCCGTCTTATTCAAATAGGCTGTCGGGGTGCCGCCATAAGTTTCCAGCAGGTCCGCGATAACATCATCAACGTCCGCAGCGGTGTACTGCAGGCAAAGCTGCACAGCGTCTTGCGCGTTGTGTTCGGCGGCCTCGGTTCCGTTCGTCCCGCGCACAACTCCTGTGATGTCCACGCCGTTTGACGAGGCACTGCTTCCGGTATACGTCAACAGCTCTTCATTGATCCGCAGAAGCCCGGCACTGTTCGGATAGTCTGCAACGTCGCCCCCGCCGATCTCGAACGAGGTTGCTCCGGCGGTAAGATCAAGAACGAGCTGACCGGGCGAAAGTTTCGGGGCCTGCGCCTTCCGTTCTTCCAAATACGCGAGGATGTCTTTGCCGTAAATCGTGACGTTGCCTGAATCGTTCGGCCCGTCAACGCTCGTCAGGAAGTACGACCGCTTGACCATTGCACCGAGGGCCTGACCTGCGTACCCCTCATAAACATTGATCAGCATTTTGTTCTTGTATTTGTTCCGGCGGAGCCACTTCGTCCAGAAACTGGCCCGAGTGTAGGGGTCCCAAGACCGCCCAGAGACGTAGGGATCAACACGCCGATCAGTGTGCGGATGATCCTTCAGCGTGATGCTGCAGACTGCACGGTTCCCGAGGCCGCTTGAGTCCGGGTTCACTGACGACAGGTTGATCTTCGTCGGGGCTGTGGAGACGCGGCCCAGCGAGGGGATGATGTAGGGCGCGCCAGAGACTTTCTGTTCTGCAACCTTCCCTGAGGAGAAGAACAAGGAAAGAGTGCTCGAGCCATCGTAGTTCGCGGTGTCTTGGCACGTTGCCCTTGTGTTATAGCATTTCTCGTCAGCGGAGCCAGACGCAGTACAAGGGGCCATGCCATAGGTATTCGCGCAGAGCGGTTGCACGAGTTCCACGATTTGGATCGGTTCGCGGCCTACGGTAGTTTCACTCATCCCATCATCTCCGGGACATAGACGCAGAGGAGGCGCTTCGAGCGTGTCATGCAGACGTGATAGAATTGATCCTGACTGCGCCGGATACGTGTGTCGTCATAGCCAATCACGGCTTCATAACCCTCAGGTGCGAAGTGGTGTTCGCCCGGCTGCAGCTCGATCAAGTACCCATGCTTGATGAGGGATATGCTTTCCGTTGAGACTTGATCGCAGTCCAGCCCGCTGCAGCACACCCTGTCATAGGCCCAGCCGGTCGCCGCCATATGCGCCAGTAGTACGATTGCCTTAATCATATCCAAGACTCCTCACGGCCATTTCCACCGACATCAGATCGCGGACTCCCTTGTTCTCTGGGATCGGTACGCTGTCGAGCTGACAGTAACCGACCTCAGAGAAGGACGAGGGACGCCACGCAATGAAGAATGGCTCAGTTTCGGTAGCGCGCTGGAATGGCCTCCAGTTCGTCCGAACCCACGCTGCCGTCAAATTATCCCACGCTATTGCAGTCGCTCCGAATGTTCGCTGTTTCGTGCGGCCAAGGAACTCCCCGCTCTCGGACATATTGCTCCGCAGTACTGTTTGCCGAGCCATGTGCAGCGGAGCGTGACCACCGTAGAACGGGCGCTCCATCTGCAACGCCTTACCAACTCGAATAACAGCGATTTCCGGCAGCGGGCATCGGTCCACCGTAACCCGCCACTCAGGCGACGTAATCCCCTCATGCAGAAACATAAGCGGCATGTTGCTTGTCGGGGAGGCGGTTCCGATTGACGTGTACGTGGTGTCCTCGTTGCTGTCGTGCAGGAAAGTAAGCCGCCCGTTCCCTTCACCTATGTTATGGCCCGCGATGCAGAATACATCTCCCGGCAGGGCGTCGTACATGGACAAGTCCCAAGTTGCCGCGCTTTCGTGCATAGCAATCTCAAGGAACTGGATGCCCGAGGTGCTGTCGCCCGCGTAGGTCACAACGTCCGAGGCGTTTGCAAGGCGCACCTCTATATTTCCCGCAGCAGCCGCCGCCGTGAAATAGATGCGCAGAAGGTAAGTGTCGTTCCCGAGGCTGTAGACCGCGCCGTTTGCGTTTCCCACGCTTACGTCGCCGTCAGCCTGGAACATGGCGTTATGCTGTGTCGTGCCATCATCGCAGACAATCTGCACGCCGCGCTGATAGCCTATCTGCTTGAACTTTACAGAAGCGACATATTCGACAGCCGAGTAGGTGAACGCTTGTTCAAGGTGGTGGATAGTGTTGTTGCCGTTCTCTGTCAGCGTCTGGTTGTCGCTGCCGAGCGTTGCCTGCGTTACAGTCCATGCCGCGTCGCTGAAGTCGTCACCGCTTGTCAGGGCGTTGGCGAACGGCTTCCACTTTTCATAGGTCAGGCCATTGTCAGCGGAGTCAGCCTCAAACCCGGCCACTTCATCTGAGGCCGTGACGGACTTCGCCCGGAACCTGTTCAGATCATGCAATATACGAGCATGGGTCAGGGGCAGGTCGCCTCCCGGTAAACTGTAACCGCTCTCAAAAAAGACGCCCATCAGCTTACCCTCAATCCTTGAATTGTTGCACCGTTCCTGATCGCCTCGTTCATCTTCTCAACGATGAACCGCCCGACAGCCTCAGGGTTCGCCATCTGATCCGTGAAGGAGAACGAAAGGTAGGTCGGGTTTGTCGGGCCGCTTGCACCGCCTCCAACTGCGCCACCAGTACCTCCCGAACCGCCCTTCCCGACACCCTTGATTGCCTGCACAGCACCGAGGCCTGTTGCGAGGACTTTGGCAAACGCGGCGAGGTTTTGTGGGAACGGAAGTTCGAGCGCCTTGGCTGCACCGATCCATGCGGACACGAGGGCCTGAGCCGCGCCAAACGCCTTCGAGATACGGAGCATTTCCTCGCCACCGTGAGACAACGCCTCGGCCATGTCACCGAGAAAGGCGTCGGTCTTTTGAAGCGACGAGCCGTAGCGCCAAACGTCAAGCTCAGCCATTTTCTCTTGGTGCTGCCGGTTCAACTCCTCCATCATGGAGTAGTGTTCTTGCTGCGTGATTTGTTTCCGCTGCAGGGCCTCGTTCAGGATGCGTTCGCGCTCGGCGTTGATGTCGAGTTCAAGCTGGACTTCGCTCTTGAGGTGTTCCTGAAGTTTCTCGAAGTCGGCCTGGAAGGGGTCTTTTGTGGCCCCGCCACCGCCTTTTCTATCTGGTTTATTATAGTCTGCCCATTGCTTTCGTAATTCTTCGGCGCGTTGATCCGCTACAGCTATATTCGCGCCCTCACCCGGAACCATCGACATATCATTAGAAAAGCCGGTAACATGAATACGAGCACCTGCCGCAGCGGCCGCAGCCAAAGCCTGTTCTAAATCCCAAGCCTCCTGTGCTGCCTTTTTGATATTATCAGCAACCATCTGTTGTATACGAGCGTGTTCTCCTGCTATTTCATTTATTTCTTCTTGTCTTATTTCTAGTATTTTTGCATCCGCCTCAGCTTTATCTGCAGCTATCTTCTTTGCCTTTGCTAACTCTTTGATCGTTTCTATTTGCTCAACAAGGAGATCAATTTCTCTTTGTAGTATTGCGGCTGCACGTTGCTGTGATCTTATTCTACTTTGATTAGCATTACCTAATTTCTTTTCTGACTCAATGATTTCTTCAAGTTTTTGCTGCTCTTTCACCAGCAACGCTAACTGCATTTCTAGAGCTTCTTGTCGATTAAGTTCGTCAATATCTTTCAGCCCCCTACGCAGGGCTTCAAGTTCTCTTCCCGCTTCTTTTGACTCTTTTGCTAGTTCTTTGAGTGTCTCTTTAAGACTGTTTGTCTTTTCTTCTGCCTCATCAGCTGCAGTAGCCCATTGATAAAAGGCCGCAGCACCTGCAATAACTCCGATTGTTAAAAGGGCTGTCGGTGAGATCACAGCCCTGAAAGAGGCGGCAAGTGCACTAAGCTGTTCTTTTCCGGTACCTCCAATTGACTGCAAAACTTGTGATACCTGCGTACCCTGTTGTACGGCCATTATCATCCAGTTTTGCCCCGAGGCCATCATCACGCCGATGTCGTTGAACTGCGCAGCAAGGTTCGCTGTGTGGAAGCGCGACGTGCGGATTTGTTTGTTGAGGGCGTTGAGTTGTGGAAGTGGCCTGCGCGTGGCAATATCGAAGGCGGGGCCGAGTGCTTTGATCCGGCTCTGCAGCGCAGCCACTTCATTCTTCATCCCCGCCATAGCATTGACAAGTTTGGCACTCGCCAAAATCGCGGAACTACTGTCCCCCGTGATCTTGACGTGAAGTGAGCTTAACTCAGCCATTCATCTTCTCCGAGTGCATTTTGCGGGCTTTGTCCCAAGCAGCTTCAGAATATCCACCAGCACCTGCTTTGTAGTTCTTCATCATTTCCAACGTCTTGGCCTTTGTGTCGAACTCCCACCAGAACTCCGTCGTTGATAGGTCCCAGAACTCATTCGGTTGCATACCCCATTCTCGGGCTGACTTGTATGCAGTCTTTACGAAGCCAGCCCAAGTTGGTTTCCCTCGCTATCATCCTCGCTCTCTGGCATGACCTCAGGTTGCGGCCCGACGATCAGGGCAACGTAGCCGGTAGCGAAATCACGCGCCGCCGGGAACCCTGCTTCGAAGATCAGGTCCTCAATCTCAGACTGCTTCAGCCTGCTGCCCGCCGCCTCAAGGCCGATGGAGATAATCTTCGGCAGGTTCTCCACCGTGAAGCCCCATTTCGGCTGATAGTTTATGCCGCGCTCAAGCATATAGGCCTCGAGCGCGGCTTCCCTCGCTATCATCAACGGATCGCCGACCTCCCTCGCGAGCCTCACAGAGGCTTTGAAGTTGGCCTGCAGGGTCAGTTCCTTGCCGTTAAGTTCCGCAGTATACTCTCTCATTTTCTCAGTTCCTTATACTGTAGCGGTGTAAGTGACTGCACCGTCTGACATGAATGTGGCCGAGAACTCAGCCGCGCCATCGTGCTCGCCCGTCTGCTCGTAGGACGAAACGAAGAACGAGCCCGCAAGCGTGCCGGGTGTCGTGACGCCTCCGGCGGTGCCAGTCGGCAGGTTGATGTCGATGGTTGCTTCAGCAACAGTCGCTGCCATGATTTCGCCAAGCAGTACTTCGTCCGAAGTGATCCCGCTGAGCGTGACCTCAATCGAGCGCAGTCCGGGGTCCGCCAGCAGAGTTCGCCAGCCGCTGTCGTCGTCAGTCGTCACGTCAACATGGTCATTTGTTATGCTGAAACCGCGGGTGCGAACACCCACGAGGGTAGTGCTGCTCTCGTCAATGGTGAGGGCGCGTCCGTTAAAACCAGCCATAGTTGTTACTCCTTTTCTATGGTGATAAGATAGCGGCAAACTCCATGCCGCGTGGCTCCATCATCATCATCGAAGATGTCAGAGAAGTCGAGAAGGCAATCGACAAAACGAAAGCCGGTTGCAGTGAGGTTCGCGGACTGACGATGCAGCGCGGCGTATATCTCACCCATGATTGTTTTGGCCTGCTTCTTTCCCTGATACCGGGAAAAGACGTGCAGGGTTGTGGTGATGCGCTGACCGAGGGTGTCGTCCGTGTCCCACGTGAGTGCGGTGTCGTTGCCGATCACAACGTAGGGGAAGTTGGCCTCGGGCAGGCCCTCAGGCAAATCCGGCACATCATCATAGATCGTGGCGGAAGTGACGACGGACTCAAGCCTCGTGAAGAGCGCGCCTTGAACTGCGTTGAGAAAATCGCTCATAGCCGCTTTTCCAAATTCAACTTCAACTTGCCTCGGGCCGCGTTAATGGCCTCGAGGAAGGAGGGGAGGAGCCACGGACGAGGCTCGATGTAAACGAGGCGCGAACCGAATTCTGGCGACGACCTTGTGTGTCCGCCGAACTCAAGGGTGTGGCCTTTCGGGTCAGTGGTTCCTGCGGTTGCCCGCGAACCTTCTCTGACAGTCATCTTGGTAAAGGTGATCCGGCTGACGAGTTCCCCGGTATCACTGGCAGGGGGCTCACCCGGCGCAGAGGACTGGTGGCCGTCTTTCCACACACGGCCAGTTCGCGGCCCGGTGCTGATCTTGTGCTTGGCTCGCTGCGCAGTTGATTGCGCCACGAAGTTCGCCGTTTCTGCAACGGAAGCGGGCGAGGCCGCAATGAGATCGGCCAGTTGGTCCTGCACAGTCTCAAGGTTCTGTATGCTAACGCGGAACATCAGGACGGACTCGACTCAAAAATATCCATCTTCAGCCACCGTTGATCCCACTCGAGATCACTGATCGCCAAGATGTCATAGTAGCGGCCGCGGAACAGAACCCGGTGCAGGCCGGTTTGCCAATACGGCGCGCCTTGGCTGTTCCCTTTGAACCGCATCGTCAACCTGATAAGGTTCCCCGGCATGTTCCGCATGGACTCCCAGCGCTCCGTGCCTGTCAGAAATTGCATGGCAACGCGAACTCCAGCAGGCGGGTCGGCGGTCCACGTTTCCACGTAGCCGCCCTGACCGTCAGACACCCGAGTCCTCTTTTCAATAAAGACTCGGTGCTTCAGATCACCCGCCGTAACTGGACAACACTTGTTCACGGAATGAGGAACGGAACGATCAACGCACCGAGCATGGCTGTGGCCACCACATCACTGTCACGATCCTGTGGCAAACCCGTACAGCCTGCGAGGGCAACAACGGTTGTCAGGGCAATTATGGTTCTTTTCATCTTGATCTCCTTTAGGGCAGTCTACAGTATTGTGGGCCGATTGTCAATGATATGGCTTTCGACATTATGTCAAGGACCATATCAAATCTCACGTACCCGATACGTCCGCAGAATTGAATGTGCGGACGATCTCGTATAACCTTCTTCTGGCGTACAGTCTCCTCGATGCGTGTGCATGTACGCAGCCATCTCGAGCACGGCCCGGCGAAGTGAGGGCGGAACGTCAGAAACCGCTGTCCCCCACCCTGCCGTGTAGTCGAGTTCAATTGCGTTCAGGCTCCGACTCGCCGTGGGCCACGTTGCTCCGCGCTTCAAGGCGACTCGTGCGGGCCTCGAGGCTACGTCCACGTCAAACACGTCTGCGATTGTCACCGCCGTCGAGACACCTGCTTCATCATACACAGTCACGGTGTCGAGGGAAATTGCAGGATAGCGAGGAAGGATGATCGGTGTTGCCGGGGCCTGGGAGTACAATTCCGTTGTGGCCATCTGCCTCACTCCGTCCCACCAAGCATCGTGGTAGGCAGGCCAATGATCGAGGGAAAGCGTCCACGTCTGGGACAGAAAAGCGATCCCGGTTTCATCCTCCATCCAGCGGCGCGCTTCGGTGATCAGGCCCGCGAGGTATTCTTCCTCACAGGCATCATCGTCCTCCGCGATCCTCAGGTGTGTTTTCAGCTCGTCCGTTGAGACCGGTTCCACGGTTGCGTCTGTCTGCCGCACGTTTGCGCGGCGCTGGTTCTTCCTCAGGGGGCGTCTCAGGCTCATACCAAGTCCTCATCTATATAGACCTTTTCGTATCCATTGTTCGGAAAGGTCTCGATTGTTCCGTCCGAGTACGTGACCTCGAACTCGGCCTTGAAGATGCCAGCGAGCACGGTGTCCGCTGTCTGCCATTCGTACTGAACGTCTCCGGCAGCTGCGTCGTTCACAGTCGCAGCGGCGTCAACGATTTGCACCCCATACTTGCTGAACAGGTGAAAGCGGACGCCGAGGTTTCCAGTGATGTCAACCGCAACACCAGCGGCGTCCTTGAGAATAGCGCGGAAGGCGGGCGACGTATCTCGTCGTTTAATATAAAAGGTCATGTCTCGTTCGGCTCCTCTTCCAGAACGTCAAGGGAGTTAAGGGAAGCGAAAATATCCAGCGCGTTCTTCGACGCAAACGTGGCGAGCTGGTTTTTGCTTTCTTCATCAAGTGCGATCCTTCTCGTGGTGTCTCCGGCTTGGAAAATACTTGGCACAGGGAGGGTCAACGCAAAGGTAGTCAACCCTACTACATGGGTAAGTATAAACAAGGGAGACGGAGTGGTCAAGGTGAATGTGGTCAGGGGGACTTCGTAGTCTGACCCGATAGTGATGCTTGGCGTCGGAAGCACCAACGAGTAATCGGTGACAGGCAACGCAATCGAAACGGCCACCGTGGGGGCAGGAACCGTGAGCGTCAGCGGAGTTAGGGGGATTAAGAATGTGTCCCCGAGAACTATTGAGGGAACGGGCGCGGTAACAGTGAAGGCCGTGACAGGGACCTCAAAGACCCGCGTTGTTGTCGGGACTGGAAGGCTCAGGGAGAAGGCGGTGACTGGAACCTCATAGGACGCTCCGAGGAAGTACGAGGGCAGCGGGGCCGTAAGTGTGAAGTCCGTGACGGGTACTGGTGTCGAAAGGGCGACAGTCGGTGCAAGGCCCGTAAGCGTGTAGGA
>Ga0307378_10012133_pt1 | contig 11033 bp, 22 predicted proteins | sample UN1MG_FD_202238 | JGI IMG/M metagenome (GOLD analysis project Ga0307378, IMG submission 202238) | Soil microbial communities from Risofladan, Vaasa, Finland - UN-1 | ecosystem: Environmental > Terrestrial > Soil > Coastal area > Acid sulfate soil | place: Finland: Risofladan, Vaasa | collected...
CTACTTTAGAAATTCTTCCTGAGTTTGGCTTGATAACAAGTTCTACATACGGAGAACAACTTTCTCAAGACCCAGATAGCGAAGAACCCATTGGCACTGTAAATGTTAATACTCTTGATCTTGCAGATAAAGTCGAAGCAGATGGTATCGTTATAAATAAATCATTCGAAGAAAGTGAGAATATGTATAAACATGGGATTACTGATTTAAGCGATATAGAAGATGCTATCGATGATGATTCTGATGATGAGTTAGAAGGATGGAATGACAATTTTTAATGAATTATCATATTGGTAAGATTCTAAAAGAAAAAACAATAACTGATTATCTTGAAGAAAAGGGAATTTCTCCACAGAAAAAATCGGGGGATAAGACAATGTATTGTTGTCCTATTCACTCGGGAGATAACGATCCTTCGTTTGTTGTTTATCCTGTCGGGTATAAGGGTAGAGAATATCAAACGTATTATTGTTTTGGTTGTCATTCAGGCATAACTCTTATTAATTTAAAATGTGATCTTGAGAATGTAAGTAAAAAAGAGTCAATTAAGTATTTTCTTAAAGATGTTAAGATAGATACTCAAGACGCTATAGACTCGATTATAGCAGATGCTAAGAAAAATAAATTAGGTATTGAAGAGAATAATGAGGTAGAGTTTTATTTGTTACTGATTAATGCTACTTGTCGTAGACATATTTCTGAAGCATGCGATAATGATGAAGAAGAGATTGAATTTTTTGATAAGGTTTTAGAAAGAGTTGAGACTACAGCGAGAGCCAATGACGTAGAATTATTAGAGGGCATTTATGAATTATTAGGCGATGGGATTTCAAAAAGAGACATAGCTTACAAAAAAAGAAAAGAGGAGGAAGAGGATAGATCCTTGAATTGGAAGATATAATATGGAAAGCGAATTTATAATTAATTTCACAGATATAACTCTTAATGAGACAGATGGTGTTTTTGAAGAAACAAATAAAATAATGTTAAAAGAACCACCATTTAGCGACAAATGGGTTTTAAGAAGTAATGTAACAATTATTAGCGATAGCGGTGATGGTTCGATGGAAATCCAGTGTCATGGAGATGGTCGTATTTATATACTTGATTACTCACCGTCTATAGGTGATTTGTTTTATAATCCTGATATACAAGCCATATCTATGTGGGCGCAAGAAAATGGTTGGCATATACCTCAGCCTAATCCTGAATTGATTAATACTAATAAACATTTTTGGAAATATTTTTATGATACATTAATCATAGATTCAGATTATCTCGATAAATTATATGGTGGGAGACCACAAATAGATGGAAGCAAATGAAAATAGTATGTGATAAATGTGAATTTGTTATTGATAGAGATAAGCGTATTGACGGAGAGGTAGTCGAAGAATATAAGAATGTATTCGGAACGATTTGTCCAAATTGTGGTCATGTTGTTAAGCCATTAAAAAAACCATTCTTCATATGGAAAAATGAGAGAGATAGTAGATTAGAGATATTGAGAGAAGAGATGAGAGAAAAACTTAGAAAGAATATAAAAGGAGAGATCTAATGCCTATAGAAGAAAAGCCACAATTATTGGAGTTTGATTGCAAACTGGATTCGATGCCATCTGTCGTGTGGAATATTAAGTATGATCCTATTGGAGGTCATAATCTTCAGGTCATAGGTAATGGACAGGATTTTATAGTCCCTGTGGAATTATTTGGTGATGTAACTGCTTTTCTTCAAAGTAAAAATATTATTAAACCTAACATTCTTGCAAGAGGTAGAACAGTGTCAACTCCAACCCCGACCTTTGGCCCGTTGGCACAATCATTATTGCCTCCTAAAATAGATGGAACTAATAATATGGATATTGCCCCTGTTGTTAGAGGAGGGGCACCGATGGATGCCTTAGCATCATTTGATATAACTAATGACGCGTCTACTATTACTCAACCCGCAGTAACTCAACCTGTCGCCATTGATGAAATTGATGAAATCATTGAGAGTATAGAGCCAGTTACTGAGGCTACAGTTATTAAGGTTGGAGATAAGGCTGTTGATCCTAAGGCTGAGAGAGAAATTCCTAAGAGAGTCGTTATTCGAACAAGAGTTAGCGGAGACGACCCTCAAAGCGCAGAGAAGCAAGCGGCTATTCTCAGGGGTGAAGGTAAAGAAGTGAAAAAGAATTTTAAAAGAACAGAGTAATGGAATATAAATGTCAAACTGTTAATATGTCACGAATGATTGTTAGTTCTAGGGGTTTTGTAACTCCCCTTTGTGAAAAATGTAATAGTCAAGATTGTAGTAATCCTATTGAAAAAATAGATGTAAGTATTCTTGGTGTCGTTAAAAAGGTAAAAGTTTACAATAGAGGAGTTTCTCCTAGATTTGTAATTCAATGTGAAGGATATATGCCGTAATGTTCCATACGATGAATTTATCAGAGGCCTATTTGAAAGATCATAAGCTTCGAAAAGATGCAAAAAACATGTACGAGGTAACTCAGAAAAATATTGCTAAAATAAAAGATATATATTTGAGCAAAATTGAGTATCCTAAATTTAAAGAAGCATTCGACTATGTAGATAAATTGTTCCCAAAAGTCAAAGTAAAAAATATTTCTATTTATAAGGTTGCTGCTAAAGATCTGGCAAAAATGGGTTATGGTGGAGCAGAAGGTTTTTATGATACCATCTCTAAAATAATAGTTATCTGTGGTGCTCGTCCAAAAGATTCATGCATTGATAAGAGGTATAGAGTAGAAGCTAAGATTGAGAGAGATGAAGTTATAGTCCATGAGTTATGTCATTACTGTTATTATGATGAGGGAATGAGATCTGTAAGTAGTGAGATGAGAGAAGAATTTGCTTATGGATGGTCAGTAGGATATTTAAGACAAAAGGGCTATTCTGATGAGCAGATTGTTAAGTATAATTTTTTACCATATTTAATAGGGCTTTCTTTTGATGAGGCTACTAAAAACATAATGGTGCAAAATGGAGTAAGCACTTATGAATATAATAAACACACTAAATATCAAAGAAAAGAATTCAACAGAAGTCATTTCGGTAAAATTTTTAGAAGAGCAAAAGAAATAGCGATGGAAAGAGGTTTTAAATTAATTGATTTGTATTCTAAAAAAATAGCAGAAGGCACAGGCATGATCGATGAAGAAGTAGATGTAGATCGTTTTGATATGTTAGATTTATGAACCAAAAACAGAAGAAAGTCATTAGTAAAGATTCTGATATATGGATAGAGTTGGGCTTAAGATCTTTTGCAAGATTTTTTGCTATGGATATAGAAGATGCGATAGTTATTGCTTCTAATCCCAATAACGTTTTTTATGACATGGTAGAACAGATGAATACCTCATTAAACGAGTATGAGGATTTTATGGTAAAAGTAAGAAAAATGGACGTAGAAGAACAACTGACTCGTATGGACATTTTGGATTTATGAGTTATGATAAAAACTTTGGCACTTATGAAGTAAAATTTAAAGATGAAAAAAGCTATCTACATTGTAGATTAAATTATATAGAATATTGTGAAGATGTTAATGTAGTAGGTTTCGAGCTAACTTTTTTACAATTTATACAGGACCAAATGTACTTCTCTGATACTTGTGAAGTTGAGAGTATAAACGACATTCCACAAAATAATTCTTTTACTGGGTCTGATTTTCCAATCACTTTTTCAGGCGTTTTTATAGAAGATACTTCTTCAAATAATACTTGTATTACTTGGGAGTCAGACTCTACCAATCCTACCTTGCCACAAGGACCTATAACTTTTATAAAAAATGATATAGATTCTCCTAAAGAGGAACCTCCAGAAGATCCGATAGATAATAGGTTTGATATTTTAGATTTATAGGAGTCATCATGGGCAGGGTTAGATTTTTCTGGTATCGGCATCCAAAAAATGGGGAAATGTTTTCCGATCAAAGAATGGAAGGTTACGAAGATAAACCTTTTATCCATAAGGGGGTTGTATGTGAATTGGTTATAGATTACATCCCTCCCTTAAAAGAACATAAGCCACTTGGCCCCCGAAGAATATATAAGGATGGTCAAAGAGAATGTTTTGAAGCTGATCCTGATTATGTGAAAAAAATGAATCCTAAATATGTTCAATACCAGGATGGGCACAAAGAAAGATATGATCCTGGCCGACATTGCTGACGATTTTTATGAAATTTGAAAATTGGCTAATAAGCATAGGTTATACGATCCTAAAAAACCTTGTTGAAAAGTGAAAGTGGAAAGTTCATAATATAGAAATGAAGTTTATTCGTAAAGAGTTTATAGTAACAACGATTTTCGACAAAGAGTTAATAGAAAAGGATGATGTTCTTATTGTCTTAAAGAATTTGCTCAATGAAAGAATAGATTTTTCTTTGATTATGAAAAAATATATGCCACACCAGCAAGATTATTTTGATATGAGTTTTGAGAGAGTCAGGGTCAAGAAAATAAATGAAGATGATACTGTTGATTTGCTGGCATTTAAAAAAGGAGCTAAAACTTCAATGAAGAACGTCAGTATCAATCATCTTGTATCTATTGAAGCTATAACTAAGAAGTATAGGATTTTAGATGTAGCATCTGATTTAGATCGTTTTGACATTTTAGATTTATAAGGGGGGTAGAATGCACAAGTATAGAGAAGAGTATGACACTAATAGATCAATGAAGAGAAAACCAAGAAAGCATAGTGGTTGGTGTAGAGGCTGTGATATGGCAAGAGTTGCAGATGGTGAGAGGTGCTCTGTTTGTGGGAATAGGCAGCCTCCTGATAGGAATAAGAAAGAAGATAGAATATAAAAGGGATGTAAATAATGACTGAAAGTGCTTTTATAAATCCTGATAGATATTGGGAAAATATAGCCAGGACAAGTTTGAAGAAAAATGAAGAACTTGAAGATAAGATGAAAATGTTGGAGAGAAAGTCTATTCAACAGGAGCAATGGATAAATGATTTACAATCTGGGATGTATATAAATTGTGTTTATTGCGGCCATAGATATGGGGCTCAAGAAAATACTCCTTCTTCTATGGCAGATATCCTTAAAGAGCATATTGAGAAATGTCCTAAACATCCTATGTCTCAATTAAAAGAAGAAAATGAAGAGTTAAAAAATAAAATGCAAACTCCTATAAATAAATTCTTTTATGATAAATGTAATGGAGAAAAAGATAAAATTTAATTACAGTTATTGTGGAAGATTTATTCCTATTAAAGATTTAGATGACGGTACAGCATGTAGGGAGATGGCTACTCCATACTCTTATTGCTCAATGGAAAAATGGGAAACAATTTGTAAAGAATGCAATAAGAAGGAGTAGAAGAAGGAGTAGAAGATGGATGAAGATTGTGCATTAAAAAAAGTTGAAGTTATAAAAGATGATTATGGTAATGAGATTTATTGCAGATATGAGTCGGGAGAAGAAGAGTGGATGCTTTACGATGATCGAGGGAATATGATACATCTAGTATCAACACTGTGGGGTGTAGAAGATCCTAATAATCCTAAGGGAATTTTAATGTCTGGAGTTGAAGTAAATGAAGAGGATTGTTCTTTTCATTCCTGTGAGTCGTGGTTTGAATATGATGAAGATAATAATATTATTCATGAGAAACATGATAGAGGAGCAGAGGAATGGAGTGTGTATGATAAAAATCATAATATGATTAGTTGTGTTAATCAGGATGGTATAGAAGAGTGGATGGAGTATGACGATCAGCACAATATGATTCATTATAAAAGTGAAGATACGAGGAATGATGAAATAGTTGAGGCATGGTATAAGTATACTTCTTGTGGGAAACAAATAGAAATAACAGAAGAAGAGTTTGATAAAAGGAAGAAATAATGAGCGGAAATAGTCCTGCAAATCCTGCTAAGCATTGGGAAGATATAGCTAGGAGTAATTGGAAAGTAATAGAATCTATGGAAGAGGCCTTAAAAGAATCTCTTAAATTACAATCCCATTATGCTGAGCTTTTAAATATGCACGATGGGGGAGAGCGTATGCAATTTAAAACTGTTGATGAATGGATGGACAGATTAAGGTCGTTGAAGATGAGAGAAGAAAATGAAATTTAGATGTGATATTTGTGGTAGATTTATATCTATTAAAGATTTAGATGCAGGCAAAGCCTATAGCGTGATGTCCACTCCTGATTCACATTTTACAGTAGAGAAATTTGAAACTATTTGTAAGAAATGTAATGAGAAAGAAGTAAAAAAATGGAATATGACATATGGGAAAGTATAACTAAATCTTTTGATGAAATAGAAAAATGCTTGCTAGATGATTTTACAGAGAAGATGATAGACTATTTTTGTGAAGAATATAAATAGAGAATTGGTTGAAAGAAAAGAAATATGAAGTTCGAAAATAAAAATTTTGTTCACTGGCATTGCCACAGCGAGATGTCACAATTTGATGGTCTGGCAAAAATAAATGATCTTGTTCTTCAAGCAAGGAGGATGGGTTTTCCAGCTTTGGCTCTTACTGATCATGGGAATATTATGGGGTGGATTAAATTTTTACAGCAGTGTAGGGCGACAAAGGATAGGAAGGGAAAAGATATTCCCTACTCCCCTATTAAGCCTATTCTTGGTTGTGAGTTTTACTTATCAAGAAAAATGGATATAGGGCAAAATGTTGAAAAAAGAGATGCTGATCTTATAAAGAATGGACAGCCTGATGGTAGAAGAGGAAACCGCCATTTAAATCTTTACGCAATGAATTTTAAAGGGTACAAGAATATATCACATATGTCCCAGAGATCTTATACAGAAGGTTTCTATTATGATCCTCGTATCGATCTCGATTTGATCAGCAAGCACTCTGAGGGAGTCATGTGCGGCTCTGCTTGCTTAAGTAGCGTTATTAATGCTAATCTAATGTATGGACGTTATAATCAAGCCAGGAAGGTCTGCGGCACATTCAAAGATATATTCAAAGATAACTTTTTTTTAGAGGTAATGTATCACGGAATTAGGGAAGAAAAAGAAATTATTCCTTTGATATTAAAGTTGTCAACAGAATTAGATATACCTGTTGTTTGTACAAATGACAGTCATTATATAAATAGCAATCAGGGGGAGTCTCAAGAGGTATTATTATGTATGTCCCAAGCTAGGTGTATGAAAGATCCAAAGAGGTTGAAGTTTAATCATATGGAATTTTATCTTAAGAGTGCTGAAGAGATGGGTAAGATTTTTGGTTATGCTCCTCACACTTTGACTAATTCAGTTATTCTTGCTGAAAGGATTAACACTAAGGATATTGAAGATAATCTTTTTGGAGGCATGAGATTGCCAGAATTTGATATTCCTGAAAAATATAATAATGCTTTCGATTATCTTAGTAATTTAGCATGGGAGGGGATGAAGAGGATAGGGTGGGATAGAAGTCCTGATCATGTTAAAGCTTTAAAAATGGAGCTGAACGATGTTAAGATAGCTTATGAAAATAATAACTACGATTTCTCAACTTACTTTTTAATTGTTCGTGATTATATCAAGGATGCTAAAGATAAGGGTATTTTAGTTGGTTGTGGTCGTGGGTCAGGTTATGCCTCAATCATCCTTCGTTGTTTGGAAATAACTTATGGGGTTGACCCTCTAAAATATGGGCTTTTATGGGAAAGGTTTTTAGGATTTTCGGATTTACGCTTTATAAAGTTGTCGGACTTTGGTTTTGAGGAAGATTTAGTTCAGGCAGCAGCAGATAGAGATCTTGAAGAAGATCGAGAATTAGAGGATGACTTAGGTGGCGTTGACAGATACTAGTGAGAATATAAGACAATTACTTACTTTATGGGAAAATGGTATTCTTTCTAGGCAAGATCTTATCGATTTAATGCCTTCAGTTTTTTCTCCTCCTGTGCAGGATTTTCAAATAGTTTCTCAAGAGATAGAGCCTGTAGTTCATTCTCTTCCCGAAGGTGTATTTTTTGAACAACTGCCCGATATCGATCTAACTCAAGGTATTGATTTAGAAGCAGAGTACGTGCCATTTTCTGCTCAGGATGTCGTAAATGCTGGATTTGTGTTTGCTCCGTATATACCTCTCTATCAAACTCCTACTGTCCATCTCTCTGATTTGTATGGGCCTAAGTTTTATACAGGTTGGAAACGGAAGATTTATAATATTCCAAAATATGATAATATTTATTCAGATATAAGGGAAAGATTTGAGATTTTAGGCTTATGAAAAAAGAAGACTTGATTAGTGAAGCATTAAGTTGCATGAAAGAAATAACTATTTATAAGGACGGTTATAAAAATTCTTTTAATTTTGAAAAGGAAGATGTGTATTGGTTCTGGAATGGTTTTGATCCTGATGTAAATTTTAGAATTTTTGGAAAATTAAAAAAAGAAGAAGTTTTTAAAATGTCTTTAGGAGATGCATATTTTTATATTAATAGAGAACCCTGTAAATGCAAGATAACACAAATAAATTATCCTGAGATTGATGGAAAAGTGTTTAGGGACAATTATGAGATGATCATTATCATTGAAATAAATAGATTACAGATGAATAGCGGTAGTGTTATTAATGAATTTCATAAGTTTTTTAATAGATATGATGGCCCAATTTTTGATGAGATAGAGCTGATAGAAGATAGATTTGATATTTTAGATTTATAGGAGAAATAGATATGAGTAAAGAAAAAATAGAAGAAAAAAATTTAAACATGTCTGATGCTGATCTCCAAAAATTAGCGGACATGGTTGGTTCCATGAAAAATAATGTAACTGTTCTTAAGATTGGTAATGATCAGACATCTGACAAAGAGGCAGTCGAAAGATATAAAAGGTCAAATCAACAGTTGAGAGCCAAGATAGAAAGGAATATTTCTGAGATTGTTAAACTGGAGGCAGAAATTAGAGAGCTACAAGCAGATGCTTATGTGAATACTGATGATGCTAAGGATCAAATTATTAAAGAGTTGAGGAAGCACAAAAGAGATCTTAAGGATCAGCTGGATAGATCAGTTGATGCAAGGAACACAACAAATGAGGAAGTCACAGAACTTAGAACTCAGAATCGTATGTTAAAAAATGCCCAAGATTCTCAAGCGTTGAAGATAGCAGAATTAGAAAAAGCTAATTTAAATTTACAAAAAGAGGTAGAAGAGCTTGGAATGGAAGTAGATATAAGAATAAAAGCAGATAATAGATTTAATAATATGGACTTGTAATGGTCGATTGGAATTTAAAATATTATCTTGGCAGGGAAATAAAAACAGAAGAAGATATTATGTGGGTCTGTGAGCAAATAACAAATAGATATAAAAGTGGAACGGTGAATCTGGAGGATATGGCAGCATTATCTTATTTAAAAGAGTTGCATCAAGAGTATATCGATCAGGGCCGTTTGGGAACTATTGGTAGTAGGTTCGAGATTCTTGATTTATAATTTGAAAAGTGAAAGTGATTTAAATATAGTTATATTATGGCATACGAAGAAATTAAAAAAGAAATAGTAGATTATATCCAAAAGAAGTATTCTGGTCATGAAAAGTTATCACAAATGATATCAAAAGTGAAAGAAGAGCTTGAAGTTTTAGCATCTACGAATGGGTTAGAAACAAGGAATAACTTAGAAGTTTTTAACAGTACCTGGAAAAATCATAAGGGGCAGATTGGCCATAAGAATGATATTAATAGTTGGACAGCTTTTTTCTTAGGTATTACAGAAGCGAAACCTGATGGAGAATTTCTCCCTACTAGACGTGCTTTTGCAAGAGCTGGTTTTCCTGATATCGACACTGATTTTGATTATGAAAATAGAGATGATGTTTATGCTTATATTATTAATAAATATGGTCGGGATAATGTTGGAAATATCGGCACTCATGGATTATTAAAGTTTAAGTCATGCGTGACTAGGGTTACAAAGGCTCTGGATTTAGCCAACGCTTATCATAAGGGGAATGAAGAATTTGTAAGTGCGAATGCGGCAAAAGTGTCAGAAATTTTATCTCCTTTTCCGAAAAAAGGATTGATGAAAGTTACTGATGATGATGGTGAAACTTATCTTATTAAGACTTTTGAAGATGCTTATGATCACTGCCCTGATTTTAGACATTATGTGGATAAATATGAGAGTAGTAATTTTAAAAAATATTTAGAGCAGATTGAAGGGACTTTCGCTAATTTTGGTTGTCTATCAAAAGATACTCCTATTCTGACTACTCAGGGAAATATTGAAATAAGGTATTTAAAAGGTTTGAAGAAGCATAAGATCAAAGTTGGGTTTATTGATAAAAATAAAAAAATAAATTATACAGAAAATTTTAAAGTATTTAAAACAGGAAATAAAAAAGTATTTAAAATCAGATTGAAAAATAAAAAACATATAGATGTTACAGATGAACATCTAATATTTACAAATAAGGGATGCACATCTGTAAAAGATATAAGAAATGACTATAGCGATTTAAATATTTATTGCTTAAATGATAAATATGGCTTTAGAAGAAAATCTTTTAAAGGTAAGAATAAAATAACAGAGAGTATTTATTCTTGTGAAATAGAATCAATTGAAGAATTGGACTTTGAAGATGTCTATGATATATCTATCGAAGAAGGTCCAAAGTTTTTTCAAAATGAACATAATTATATAGCAAATAATATAGTTGTTCATAATTCTCATGCTGCTGGTGTGGTCGTATCTGATATCCCCTTAGACGAAATAGCTCCATTAAGAAATGCTAGAAAAGGCATGTTAGCCACTCAATATCCTAATGAGGATTTAGAAGCCTTAGGTCTTATTAAGTTTGATGTTCTTGCAATAGCTACATTAACTGTTATCAAAAAGACCGTAGAGGCAATAAAAGAATTTTGGGGAATAGAGATAGATGTAGAAAATCTGCCGATGGAAGATGATACTACATTTGAATTATATCGTAGAGGTAATTTAGGTGGAGTTTTTCAATGCGAAAATCATGGTATGCAGAAGACTATGAGAGATATAAAAGTTGATAGGTTTGAAGATATTATAGCAGGTCTAG
>Ga0307378_10012135_pt1 | contig 11033 bp, 5 predicted proteins | sample UN1MG_FD_202238 | JGI IMG/M metagenome (GOLD analysis project Ga0307378, IMG submission 202238) | Soil microbial communities from Risofladan, Vaasa, Finland - UN-1 | ecosystem: Environmental > Terrestrial > Soil > Coastal area > Acid sulfate soil | place: Finland: Risofladan, Vaasa | collected...
TAAGGAGCAATAACTTACGGAGTTTGCTACGGTGTGCCTATTTTACTTGCCGATTTCTCTTCCTCACCCGTGGCTGTTTTACATGCTGATTACCATACAGGCGGGCTGCTTGATAGATGCTGCGCGTCTGACGCGACGAGCCTCCTGGCGGGGGCCATTCTCGTGCGGCTGTCGATCCGAGCGACCCCCGCCCTGCACCCTCTCGCCGTCATGTGCCAAGTGTTCTCGTGGCTACGCCACGATGCGTTTATTGCCAGGAACCTCACACAAAAGCGACCGAGAATTTTCCACTTGAACTCCGTGCCAAGACAGTACCACCTGTCGTGCTTACCGGAGTATCATCCGCACGGACGAATACTACGGCCCATACGGTATAGTATGTACCCCGTTTTACAGGCACTATTCCTATCAATCAGTGGCCCGGCGATCCTTAGAGACTAAGGTCGCCCGAATAGACAACCAACCGAGGACGGGCATCCGGAGTGGTCGAACCGTTGGCGTTGATCTGCCAGCCATCGCTGGTGCCGTTGGCCTGAATGGCGATACCGTTGTCGGTCGCCCCGGTGCGCACAGCTTCCAGATAGCTGGTCACGTCAAACCAGGCTTCGGCTCCGCGGGTGAAACCGGTCAGGGAATCGAGGACCGGGCCGGTGTCTCCATCACTGACCTGCAATCCGTTGATCGCCCCAAAGGACGAATGCAGGGATGTAATATCCCAGGACCGCAGCACCGGATACGCTGCATAGGAACCAGCGGAAATAGCACTATTATGAGTATCCCCGGTAGTTATGACGACCCACGCCTTAGCCACGGGCACGTCCATCGGGACTTGATTCGGCTCTGTGCCGAATACGTTGGCGAATTTCAAAAGAGCCAGATCGTCGGGAGAGCTGGTCATGCCGGTCAAGTCAGTGAACAGGACTCCGTCGAGAAATGTCTGGTTGAGTGTTGATGCATCTTCGGTAATTTCATCTGGCGTGTCTGTAATTAAGGCATTCGTGCCACTGCGCACAATGGCCATGGTCGTGCCGGCATAACCATCTTCTCCTTCCTGAAAAGTTCGCTTCACAACCGGGCTGGTCGTATAAGAAACCATCAGCTTGGGCCGCGTGTCGGGGAAGGGATAGCCTATGGTGCGAATCGACCAACCATCGGTGGTATTGGCGACCTGGGTAATCTGGTTAGACAGGCCAGCCTGAATAGCAAGACCATTATTCTCCATGCCGTCCACCCAGGATTGAACGACCGATGTCACGTTTGTGCTGTCCGTGACTCCCGGATCCTGGGGGCCAAAGCAGCCCACGGGTCGTGTTGCCGAGCCGTCCTCCCACCAGGGGCCCCGGCCAACCATCTCAGTTGCCGAGACGTAATCATAGTACATGGTCGTTGAGTCGAACGGCTGGATTATGCCTGCGACGCCATAGGGACCTGCCGTTGCGGCATTTCCCACCAGGCTCGTGGTCACAACCAATCTGGCGCTAAGAATGGTCGCCCCGGCTGGGATCTGACCCGGATCGCTGCCGATGATATTATCGAACCGTATCAGCCTCTGCTCGTCGGGCGATGTATCCTTTTGGTAGCCATCAAGGAAATCGTTCACGACATCACTGCCGTTTACATTATGGTCGTTTCTTTCGCTGATCGTGCGTTCGAACGTGCCTGTGTAACCATTCATTCCATTTTGAAAGCTGGTCGTCACCACCGCGGCGACCACGCTCCCAGTCACGGCCATACAAAGGCCGCCGACCAATACAACGCGAAGAAATAAACTCTTGAATTTAACAATCGACATGATCACCTCCATCAAAAAAGAACCCTCAGAAAATATTTAGCCGCAACGCGAAAGCTGCCAAACCACTTTCACCTCTCCGGCAGATAACCAAACACTGCTGATTGCTGGTATGGCACCCATCCGGGGCTGGATAAATTATATAGCAATTTGTGAGAAAACACAAGATTGAAAAAGATTTTACAGAAAAAATTGGGTATTTATCCTGGCCTCGCCGAGTTTCCTGCGGCGGGCTTTCCTTTCTCGAGAAGATTCTCCTGCTGTTACAACTGCGAAGCTTCATTTCAGTCCTCCTGCTTCCTGCCGTGATAAGGCCGGAGCGGCCGGATATACAAATCAAAAGGGGCTATTATGGCCCGGGAGAAACGTCATTCGTTTCCGATCAGACTATTCCGTACAAATCCATTGATTTCACGCTGGCTCATCGCAATCCGGTACACGCGTATGTCGTCGAGCAATCCCATGAGGGCATAGCCATCTCCTGTCATATCGATTTGCCCCATCGTAAACGGCGTTTCAGAGACGATCCTGGTACTTGATGGAATCGAGTCAGTAACTTCGTAATAGACCTGGCCGTCCAGATAGATGGTCATACGTTCTCCGGGCACGAATACCGCCGCGAGGTGATGCCACTCGTTAAGCGGAACTGCTTGCGAACCCCGGACCTGCCTGATCTCGAAATTGTCGGCCGGAGTCACTCCAAAGGCCAGGCTGTGATCCTGCAGGGTTTTGAGGTAGTAACTGTCCCCGTTGGCGCCGCCGGTCCTGTTCTTACCGATGATGTGACTGTAGGAACTGGAGGTGGCGTCTGTCTTGTTCATCCAGGTCATCAAAGTCATGGCCCCCGTCATATCCAGCAGCTCGGTGGAACCACAATCCACATTGTTACTGATCCCGTCAAAGGCAAGGGCGCCCCCCAGCTTGCCGAGCACCCAGGTGGGTGCGGCATAATCCTCCAGAACGCCGTGATGAATCCCCACATCGTCTGTGGCGATCCGGCTGGCCGGATTCGCCAAACCGTCATCCAGACGCCAGTGAGCGATCAGAGAGGAACCTTGGGTCAGGACATCAAAGATCTGTCTCATGCTCAGCGCCTGATCATAGAGACGCACATCGTCGAGAGCACCGTACAGGGCATAATCGTCACCGCGTGTATCTACCTGTCCCATCGTGAACGGCGTTTCAGAGACGACCTTGGTGCTTGACGGAATCGAGTCGGTGACCTCGCGATAGACCTGACCGTCCAGATAAATGGTCATGCGTTCTCCGGGCACGAATACCGCTGCGATGTGATGCCACTCGTTAAGCGAGACCGCTTCCGAACCCCCGATCTCGAAATTGTCGGCCGAAGTCACTCCAAAGGCCAGGCTGTGATCCTGCAGGGTTTTGAGGTAGTAGCTGTCCCCGTTGGCGCCGCCGGTCCTGTTCTTGCCGAGGATGTGGCCGTAGGGGCTGGAGGTGGCGCCTGTCTTGTTCATCCAGGCCATAAGGGTCATGGCTCCGGTCACATCCAGCAGCTCGGTGGAACCACAATCCACGTTGTTACTGACTCCGTCAAAGGCAAGGGCGCCCCCCAGCTTGCCGAGCACCCAGGTGGGTGCGGCATAATCCTCCAGAACGCCGTGATGAATCCCCACATCGTCTGTGGCGATCCGGCTGGCCGGATTCGCCAAACCGTCATCCAGACGCCAGTGAGCGATCAGAGAGGAACCTTGGGTCAGGACATCAAAGATCTGTCTCATGCTCAGCGCCTGATCATAGAGACGCACATCGTCGAGAGCGCCGTACAGGGCATAATCGTTGTCGCGTGTATCTATCTGCCCCATCGTGAACGGCGTTTCAGAGACGACCTTGGTGCTTGACGGAATCGAGTCGGTGGCCTCGTAATAGACCTGACCGTCCAGATAGAGGGTCATGCGTTCTCCGGGCACGAATACCGCTGCGATGTGATGCCACTCGTTAAGCGGAACTGCTTGCGAACCCCCGATCTCGAAATTGTCGGCCGAAGTCACTCCAAAGGCCAGGCTGTGATCCTGCAGGGTTTTGAGGTAGTAGCTGTCCCCGTTGGCGCCGCCGGTCCTGTTCTTACCGATGATGTGACTGTAGGAACTGGAGGTGGCGTCTGTCTTGTTCATCCAGGTCATCAGGGTCATGGCCCCCGTCATATCCAGCAGCTCGGTGGAACCGCAATCCACGTCATTACTGACCCCGTCAAACGCCAGAGCGCCACCCAGCTTGCCGGGCACCCAGGTCGGTACGGCATAATCCTCCAGAACGCCGTGGTGAATCCCCACATCGTCTGTGGCGATCCGGCTCCTCGGCTCGATCAAACCATCATCCAGACGCCAGTGAGCAACGGGCACGGGGATGGAGGCAAATGCGAAACGCTGATCGAAATCGAGAGGGAGGTCGAACTCGCTGTCCTGATCGCTCTCCCATAAATTTAACCTGGGCGAGTAGGTTGAGACCCGAATCTTGTCTTCCGTCGGCACGAAGGTGTACATTTGCAGCCAACCGTTCCCGCCGTTGGGGCGGCTTTGGTAATCGACCTGAATCTGGTAAACCACGTGTCCGAGATTATTATAGGCCACTTCCATACGCTCGCCGCTCCAATGTCCATTCAGGGTCATGAAGATCTGGTCGTTATTGGCAATGAGCTTCTGCCAGACGGCATTACCGGAATTGCCGTTTGCGCGAGCGTAAGGCGAGGCATGTCTGCCACTGGATTTGGCCAGGTAAACATGGGTGGAGATGATTGTGGGGAAGTTCGGATAGAGATTCATGATGCCCTGTGCCCAGTTAATGGCGTCATTCGGGATGTCAACATCCAAATGCAGTGACAGAAAGGTGTAGCCGCCTCCTTCAAAGAAGTGGTAGCTGTTCAGGCCGTTCGCGGAATGCCCGCCATACCCCGGATGACCTTGAAAGCGGTCGGGTCCAAAGTAGATCCGGAAATTCGTACCCCGGTCGCCGCCCAAACCGTCGAGATCATGGTTGCCCATAGCTATGCCATACGGGACCACGCCGTCCAGGTTACTCATTGCCGCATCTGCATTATTCCACTGACCCAGATTGCTGCCGGTTTGCGTAATATCTCCGAGATGACAGACCATGACGATACGCTGTGCGTCGGCATTCTCAGCAATCCACCTTGTTTGGCTGAGAAAAATATCAGGGTAGATTTCCGAATAGAGTTGTGTGTCAGGCAGAGCAACTACTGTAAACGGCAGCACGTCTACATTCTCATGAACGCTGATAATCAGTTCATCGAAAGCTGATTTTGCAGGGATCCCCATGTCTGTAGCGGTCAGCCGGAGGGTATAATCGCCGACTGCATCCAAGGTGGCGGTAGTGATCGCGTCGGTCGGTGTGGCGATCACGACTGTAGCATCGGTGGGCTTCTCGATCACGGACCACGACACGGCAAAACCATCCTCATCCATCACTTGAGCGTTGAGGGCCACGGCCGCCAGGCCGTTGTCCAGGAAGGCGCTGAGATCGATCCCAGCATCCACTTCCGGCATAGCATTGACGGTGTTGAAACTCCAGATCGGCCCCTCTCTGGTCTGGACTTCGAGGCCGTTGTCTTCATGACAGATCACTTGCCAGAAGTACACTTGTTCACGCTGAAGGCTGACATTGGACGTGAAGGTCTCAGACGCACCTACTTCGATCATCTGGGTATCGGTCTTCATGTTCGGATCCGTGCCAAACAACACGTCACAAGTGATGGTATTCCCAGGCTCCAGGGGCACTGGATTGCTCCAGCTCAAGCGAGACGATGTTACATCCACGTGTTGGCCGTTGCCTGGCTGCGGGTTGGACGCTCTGCGATCGCCCGTGTTGACGATCTGTTTGACTTGATCATCGGTCAAGGCATTGTTGTACACTTGTATATCATCCAGATAGCCATTAAAGGCATACCCCGGGCTGGTGTGGGCGTAAAGATGGCCGATAGTAAAAGGGATAGAAATGGATACCGTCGAAGGAGGTACATTGTTCGTCTTCTGAGCATAGAGGTCCCCGTCCAGATAGATTCGCATAGCCGCGCTTGGTACAAATACCACGGCCATGTGATGCCATTCGTCCAGCGGCACCGGCTGGGTTCCTGAGAGGTTGACGTTCGCACCCCCGTTTGTCACGGCGAACAGGAGCGTGTCGTCAGGCATGGATTTGAGAAAATAACTGCCATTCGCTGATCTGCCAATGCTATTCTTACCAGCCAAATGGCCGTAGTTCGAATTCGCATTGGGTCCTTGCTTGTTCAGCCAGAGGGTTATCGACAATGCGCCTGTAATATCCAAGTCGTCTCCGGCGCCGCAATCGACCTTTTGCATGCGACCATCGAATGCCAGGGCACCGCCCATAAAGCCGCTGACCCAGGTCGGTGTGGGTGGGAAATTCTGCAGCGTCCCGTGATTGATACCGACGACATCAACGGCCGTTGTACTGTTGGGATTTGCAAGACCGTCGTCCAATGGCCAATGAGCCACCGCATCGGCGTAAGCCACTTGGGTTCCAAGAATCAGGATAATCGAGCAAAACAATGCCCCAGGATATATCTTCGATCTTCCAGGCATGATTGCTCCTCCTTCAAGAAGTCAAGACCAATGGGGTCGGATGGGGCACCAAGACAAGTTGGCCAGATTCTCTACGTATGGCAGTCCTCCTTTCCGGGGTAGCGAAGGAAAGCACCCCGATACTTCTGTGCTTCCCTGAATCGCCACTGCACATTTTACCTGCCATGATAGCAGAATCTGAATTAGATTTCAACAATTCTCCGGCAAATAGCGCACTGAGTCACGGAAAACTACTCGGTATGTGATATTGGCCCGACACTTCTCGGCGACGGGATCGTCGGTGTCCAGGACCCGGCTGTTCTTGCGGAGCGTCTGTTCGAGGAGCCCGAGTAGATTGCGCACTGGAAGGTGGACGAAACTGAGGGCGAACTCGTCCACGAGAGCGTCAGAGGCATCGACGATGCCGTTGTTGGCAATCCTCTCTGGCGGCCGATCGGTGGACAAGTATATGGTGCGCTGGAATTCGACGGGCTGGATGCCTATGTGATTTGCAGCTTGGAGCTCAATCCAGCGGATGGACCGTTCAGCGTGTTGACCTGGGTCAGAACCGCAGCGCCCGGTCATGGGATCATTTCGAAACTGACAGACGACGATTGGCTGAAGACAGGTTTAGAAGGCACATCGATGACGTCCGCATCTATCACCGGGCAGCGAAATCGCAGGTGTTTGTGTTGCGAAGAAGGCTGGTGGGTGAGTAGCATGAAAGAGTTGCCAGCCCTTGGTTTTCGGACAGTCCATTGAATACGTTGACGACAAGAAATTCCTATAAAGTCTTTGCTTTCAGGCAAATAATGGATGTCCATCCTCGACCAAAGTGGGCAAAATCAAGACGTGTGGAGACATTTTGGTGTCAGACCTTGTCAAGGAAATCTGACCTGTCGGAGTTCCTCAGGGGCACAGATGGTCTTTGCGATCTCAGGAAGGTCGTTTGAGCCTCACAACCACCAACCCAGAGAACTGCCCAGATTCTGCCACAATCGTCGGGACAATAGGTGATGGCCAGACGTGTAGAGCTCAAGCCCCGACTATGGTATTATAGTCCATGTGGCATCCAGGAGTACCGATTATGAAGTTAAATGGGAAATCCCGGATAAATTGTCGGTTGTGTAAACTCAGTCAGGAGACCACTCTTATGACGGAAGATAGACAATTCACGCGTCGCAAATTTCTCAAAGCAGCCTCACCTGTGGTATTGGCGCCACTGGCTGTGCCGGCTTCGGCTCTGGGTTTGACAGAACGCCCCGCGCCAAGCGAACGGATTGCTGTGGGCTGCATCGGCCTCGGCGGTCAGGGTGATCGCGACATGACGGCGCTGATGAACGACCCTAGGGTCCAGGTCGTGGCTATTTGCGATTGCGACCGTGGTTCCGGGGACTATGAGAAGGGCTGGTATCGCGGCTTGGCGCCCGCCAAGGCGAAGATCGAGGCTCACTACGCCCAAAACGGGCGGGCCGGTACTCACAAAGGCGTTTTCGAGACCGGAGATTTCCGCGAGTTGCTCGCCAGAGACGACGTCGATGCGGTTACCTGCTCGACGCCGGACCACTGGCACGCCGCTGTTGTGGTAGCCTCAGCCAAAGCGGGAAAGGATATTTACTGCCAGAAGCCTCTGTCTCTGACGGTGGAAGACGGGCGGGCGATGGTCCGGGCGGTTCGACGCTACAATCGAGTTTTTCAATGCGGCAGCCAGCGACGCTCGGACAGCAAGTGCCGTCATGCGTGCGAACTGGTGCGCAATGGCCGAATTGGCAGGCTGCATACCGTGCTCGTGGGCCTTCCCGGCGGCCACAGCAATCCCCGCCCGGGGCGTTCGCCCGAGATCATGGCGGTCCCGCAAAGCTTTGACTACCCTATGTGGCTGGGGCCGGCGCCTTATTCGCCGTACACGCTGGACCGCTGCCATTGGACGTACCGCTGGAATCTGGATTACTCGGGCGGCCAGCTTACTGACTGGGGCGCTCACTTTATTGACATGGCCCACTGGGGCATGGGCGCCGAACATACCGGCCCGGTGCAGATCGAAGGCAAGGGCACATTCCCGCCTGGGAGTGACATGTGGAATACGGCAACGGAATTCCACATCGAGTGCCTCTATGCCGATGCGGTGAAGATGATCATCTCGAATCAGGGCGGCGGGGTCAAGTTCGTGGGTACCGAAGGCACGGTTACCCTCTCCGGCTCCGAGCCAAAGTCAATTTGGCAGTCGCAGATCGGGACTGATGAAATTCACCTCTATGAGAGTGACAACCACTACGGAAACTTCATAGACTGCGTCATCAGCCGCAAGCGCACAGCCGCGCCGGTGGATGTAGCGCACCGCTCGATTACCCCGGCTCATCTGGGTGGCATTGCCATGAGACTGGATCGGAAACTCCGGTGGGACCCGGAACTTGAGGCATTCATCGGAGATACTCAGGCCGACACGATGCTTTCGAGGTCCTACCGAGCACCGTGGTCCCTGTAATTGACCGGAGGGACAATGACTAACCCATTATTAGGAACGGACATGAAAATGAAACAACTTGTAATGCTGGTAATGTTGGTGTGCCTTTTAGGTGGAAGCGGCGAGGTCTTAGCCGACTCGGCGTCAAGTGAGCTTGAACCGGAGGTGAAAAAGGCGATGGAGAGCGCAGATCCTTTCATGGGAGACTGGCAGGGACGTTGGACTCTGGATGACGGGTCCGACTCGGGGTCACTGGTGGCCCAGGTGCTGGCCCTGGGCAAAGAGGGCTGTCGGGCGAACTTTCACTACAATTTTGAGTACGAGTGGCCACCGCTTTTCGTACTCAGCGGCAAGGGAAGAGACTCCTCGGTTCCGCTCAACGGTCGAGCCGAATTCGAAGGCAAGGTCCTCGAAATACAATCCTCGATCAAAGCGGGAAGGTTCACAGGCAAATTCAAAGGCACCGACGACGATGCAAACATCTCTGGGACCTTCACAATGGAAAAGACCATCAGGCTCTCTCCCACGTTAGGCGCCAAGCCGCCCGAGGGTGCGATTGTGCTATTCGACGGCAAGGGGGCGAGCCTCAAAAAGAATTGGCAAATGTCCGGACCCAGACCGGGTGTGGAGGAGATTCAATGGCGCGTAAAGGACGGTGCAATGGAAGTCACGCCGCGAACCAGTTCGATCATCACAAAAGCGAAATTCGGTGACGTCAAGCTGCATCTTGAGTTCCGCACTCCGTTTATGCCGGATGCACGCGGACAGGGACGCGGCAACAGCGGTGTGTATTTGCAGGGGCGATACGAAGTGCAGATACTCGACAGCTACGGGCTCGAGGGCAAAGACAACGAGTGCGGAGGAATCTACACAGTCGCAAAACCGCTGGTGAACATGTGCGCTCCGCCGACGCAGTGGCAGACCTACGATATCACGTTCCGGGCGCCTCGTTTCGATGCGAACGGCGAGAAGATTGATCTGGCCACCTTGAGGGTCCTGCACAACGGAGTAACAATCCACGATGGCGTAAGAGTAGGCCGGCCAACGACAGCGGCACCGGACAAAACCGAAAAGGGCCCGGGAGGAATATACCTCCAGGACCACGGCAACCCGGTGCAGTTCCGCAACATCTGGCTCGTCGAATTGCCCGCGGCGAATCCGGAGCTTGCCCAATAGGGGTCCCAGCTTCAACAGCATCGAGTAACAGTTGTGCCGTCTTATCGTACCGGCGCACATGGCCGTGGCGCATTCGTTCTGGACGTCAAAGGAATTACCGCTCGCAAGCACGCCAAAGGTTGTGAACTATACAGACACGAATTCACTCAATCCATTTGCCTTCGCTGCGGACCGGAACGAAGCCCCGTCGCATGGTATTCTCCGTTACAGTCCGGGGATCCATGAACTGGAGCAGGTAGTCGGGACCGCCGGCCTTCGAGCCGACCCCTGACATCTTAAATCCCCCGAAAGGCTGCTTTTCCACTATGGCACCTGTGCAGCCGCGGTTGAAATACAGGTTACCTACCCGAAACTCTTTACGGCACTGCTCCAAGTGTTTCGGGTGACGGCTGAACACGCTGCCGGTCAAAGCAAATCGGGTAGAGTTAGCCCATACTTTGGCCTGGTCGAAATCCATGGCCCGCATAACCGCCAGCACCGGTCCGAACACTTCTTCCTGAGCCAAACGGTGTTCAGGCGTTATACCTTCGACGATCGTAATAGGAACATAATAGCCGCCACCAGGCACATTGCTTGAATAGAGAATAGATCCCTCTTTTCGAGCGATCTCAATATGATGCAGGATACTCTTCTGGGCGGACTCGTCGATGACGGGGCCCATGAAATTAGCCGGGACTTCCGCCGGTCCAATCCTGACCGAACGAGCGGCATCAACCAGACGTTCGACGAAACGGGCATAAATTGTGTCGAGCACAATAACGCGTGAACAGGCCGAGCACTTCTGCCCCTGATACGCAAAAGCCGAATCAATCACTTGCGGGATCGCCTCGTCGAGGTCGGCGTCATCGTCTATGATTATGGCATTCTTTCCACCCATTTCTGCAATGACTTTCTTTACCGATGGCTGGCCTTCAGACGTGCGAGCGGCTCGCTCGATGATTCTCAGGCCAACTTCCATAGAACCTGTGAAGGCGATCAGGCTTGTTTGGGGATGATCTATGAGGAAATCGCCTATGACTGATCCGGCGCCGGGGATGTAGTTGAA
>Ga0307378_10012137_pt1 | contig 11032 bp, 6 predicted proteins | sample UN1MG_FD_202238 | JGI IMG/M metagenome (GOLD analysis project Ga0307378, IMG submission 202238) | Soil microbial communities from Risofladan, Vaasa, Finland - UN-1 | ecosystem: Environmental > Terrestrial > Soil > Coastal area > Acid sulfate soil | place: Finland: Risofladan, Vaasa | collected...
GCCCTCGCTCTCGGGATCGGTGCCAAGGTTTCTGCCGTTGCCGTTGTCGTCGGTCGTGCTGGGGCAGATGAAGATGTTCGGTTCGGCCATGATTCCGGACCAGTACAGGGCTGCAAGGAATGACGCACCGGAGAAGCCTTCCCCCTTGGCGATTTCGGTTCCCGCTGTCGGCTTTTTGTAGTCGCCGTCTTCCGCAGGATACGGATAGAACCTGTGACTGCCGTGGCTGTCGAAGTACTGTGTCAGGGCGATACCAAGCTGCCTGAGGTTGCTCTGGCAGTTTGCCTTTTCGGCCTCTCGACGAGCTCTCGCCAATGCGGGCATAAGCATACCGGCAAGAATTGCGATAATTGCGATAACGACGAGCAGCTCGATGAGGGTAAAGCCCTTACGTCTCTTTCGGGTCATTCGCACCTCCTTTCGAAAAAAATCGGCGCACCTTGGATCACACGGGGAACGGGGCACAATCCTGTTCCTTCGTCAAAGTATACCGGTTCAGCCGGAAATTTCAAGGCAATTTCGCCGCCGATCCCGCCCGGCCGGCTTTGCCGGCCAGAGCAGGGGAGCAGGTGACGGAAAGCCGGAAACCACTCACAGCGCGAGAACGACTCAAGTGCCAAGCTCGGCTGCGGTCTCCTGCTCTCCTGCTCTCCTGATCTCCGCCGGCCGCGCCTTGCCGCCTTTCTCACTATTGCAGACTGCCGCCGCGGGCGATTCGGTCAGAAATTCCGGAAAGTCAACGTAGCTCTCGCGGTCGAGCGTGAACCGAACCGGTATGCCCTCCTGCTCGGCAGCAATGCCGTTGCAGGCGGTCAAGCCGCAGACAAGCAGGGCGCACAGCATCGTGCAAACGTCCCGGCAGCGGATCATCCGGCCTTTCGGCAGGGATAACGTGGTCTTGCCGTTTTCCATTCGCACCATGCCCACGCAGCCCCGGAACTCGATGTTTCCGTGCTTGTACTCCACCGGTTCATGTGCCAGAAGCAGCGTTTCGGTAATATCGCCCCGCTGCACCTGAGCGCCGATGATCCCGCGCGTAGTTCGAATGGGCTGCACGTTCGGCTGCGGTTCGCCGACTCGCCGCAGACACAGAAGGAAGATGCGTGTGCCCGTGCCCGCCCCACCCGCGATCATTCCGTTGCCCGCTGCAATACGCGTCTGACAGCCGCATTCGGTTGCAGAACGTCTTCGGGCTTGCGCACTACGAGCGACGGCAATGCCCCCAGGCGCTCGTGTACCTCAAGCCGCCAGGCGCTTTCTTCCGTGTCGCCTGCGATGTTCGTATACGCCATTGTCTTGCACAGGTCGCCGTAGAGGAAATCGCCGACCGGCACCGGGTCAAGCTCCGAGAAATGCGGGCTGCTGCGGTGGTGGCTGTCGAACAGGTGCGCCTGGGCGAAGGTCTGATACCGCATGCTCATTTCGTTGAGGCCCTCCCCGCCCACCGCCAGCGGGCCGTCGAGTTCGGCCAGTTCCTTCGTCAATGCCACGGCGCCCTCGGGCATGGTCAGGTTCTCGACGAGCGCGTTGTGAATGTTCCACGTGCATAGCGTCTGGTCGACGAAAACAGCCGACAACCCATATTTTGAAGCGGCCGCCGCAATGCGTTCCGCCAGGAGCCGCCGCCAACTGCTTGCACCGGCATGCAGGTAGTACATCAGCTTCTCGTCGCGCAGGTCCATTAGCGTCCCGAAGCCCTGCGGCGGCGCCGGGCAATGCCCCTCCTTCCATCGCCATGCCATCAGCCGTTGCGAGCCAAGCTGCCGCGCGACGAAATCGGTGAAGGCCGGGAAGGCCGGGTGATTGGGGTCGATCGCGAAATAATTGAAGTGCGGCATCACGTGGAAGCCCATCTCGCGGCCCTTGCGGATGAACGCTTCGCCGGCATCGCCTGCGGTGTACTCGGGGTAGTTCACATCGTATGGATTGGCCCGCCAGGCAGAATGGTGGATCAGCACCTTCGCGGGATCGATGACCTTAGCCACGGCATCGAGCACCTCGAGGCTGTTTCCCGCCCATTGAAGTGCCAGGCGGATGTCGCCGGCCCAGCCGGGCCGCAGCGTTCGCAGTTGCGCTGCGTCGGCCTCCCGGTGCAGCCAATCGCGATACACACTCGCAGGCACCTGCCAGTCGCCCTTGTGCGAGTCGATAATCCATCTCAGCGATCCGACGGCCGTCGTGTCGACGGCCGGGCCGTGGATGGCCGTCTGGAATTCGAGCGAACACGCAGTCTCGCCCGCCCCAACGCTGACAGCCTTTGGATGATGCCGGTCGTCGAACGACATAACGCTGAATCCGCCGCCTGCACCCTGCAGGATGACGAGCGCCGCTTCCCACTGCTGGGGCCATTCCCACCGCTTGCCCGCCACCAGCGGATGCCGCAGATCCTGCCGGCAGCCTTGGAAGAAGGGCGCCACGAGCTTCAGGTTCTCGGGAATGCCCGGCAGCCGCCATCCGACCGTCGCCAGGTTGCGGCGTATAGTGTGGGCTGAAGGCTCCACCACAAGGCGGCCGTCGTCGTCTACAAGCAGACGCAGGCAGGCATCGCCATTCTCGTCGGCCACGTGCACGTGCACCACGCGGTCTCCCAGCCGGACAACCCGCACGCTGCTGTAATCGGTGGTGCACAGCGGCGTCGATTCGCCGTTGGTGAAGCCCAGCGTCAGGGCAGGCACGCGTTCGCCTGACTGCCGGGCAAGCACATGGCCCACCGGGCATTTCAGCTCCAGCAGGTCCGGTCCATCAAAAACCGCCGTGATGCGCGAGGTGGTTATCTCAATTCTGTTTCCTGAAACCTTAATCGCCATTGTCGTCCTTTCCATTCCATTTTGTTCGCAGAATCGGATTCGGAGCAAGCCCGGGTCCGGCCTGTCACACAAACAGCAATGGCAGGTACTCGGGCGCGTCGTCGTATGGCGGAATCATTCCACGCGCTACATCGTACATCCGCTCGTGGCCGATCCGTGCGGCCCGGGCGAGCGGCCCGTATTCGCGGTTGCAGATGTCGAGCAAGCCGATGTTCCAGCTCTCGCCGTCGAAACGGCCCAGTGCGGCCTCATCGTACAGCGTGAACCAGTGCACGCCTGCGCACCACGGCTTGGCGGCGGCGTCTTCAAGGTGAACCCGATACGCCTATCAATATGGCAGACGCGGCAGGCCCGATGGTTTCATCCGCGATGGCGGTCGAAATCGCGATAGTTGATCGCCTCGCTCACGTGCTGGGGGGCGATGTTGTCGCAGTCGTCGAGGTCGGCGATTGTGCGCGAGACCTTGAGTATGCGCGTGTATGCGCGTGCTGAAAGGCCGAGGCTGTCCATCGCGCGCTCCAGCAGCGATTCGCACGCGGAATCGAGCTTGCAGTGCTGCTTGATCATCTTCGGGGTCATCATTGCGTTTGCAGTGATCCTGCTGCCGTGGAAACGCGCTGACTGGCGGTTTCGTGCGGCGGTGACCATGTCGCGGATGTCGGACGAGCTGAGGCCGTCCTGATTGCTGCGCAGGTCGCGGTATTCGACGGCGGGCACGCTTGCGTGGATGTCTATGCGGTCCAGCAGCGGCCCGCTTATCTTGCTCTCGTAGCGCTGGATGTCGTATGGGGTGCAGGTGCAGCTATGGCGGGGGTCGTCGCGGAAGCCGCACGGGCACGGGTTCATCGCGGCTATGAGCATGATTTCGGCGGGAAAGGTGAGCCGCATTGCTGCGCGCGCGATGGTGACGGTACCGTCCTCGAGCGGCTGGCGCAGTGTCTCGAGCGCCTGGCGGGAGAACTCGGGGAATTCATCGAGGAACAGCACGCCCTTGTGTGCGAGGCTGACTTCGCCCGGGCGCGGAATGCTGCCGCCGCCGACAAGCGCCGCGCTGCTGCTTGTGTGGTGCGGCGAGCGGAACGGGCGCGTGACGATCAGCGACCGCCCGGGCGGCAGAAGCCCGGCCACGCTGTGGACGCGCGTCGTCTCGAGCGCCTCCTGTTGGGTCAGCGCCGGCAGAACTGTCGGCATGCGCTTCGCCAGCATCGTCTTGCCCGAGCCAGGCGGCCCGACCATCAGGATGTTGTGATGGCCGGCGGCGGCAACCACGAGCGCTCGCTTGACGTGCTCCTGCCCCTTGACGTCGGTGAAATCGAGGCCGTCTTGGTTTCCTTCGTAGAACATCGCGTCGAGGTCGACCTGCTCCGGGCGGATGTCGAGCTGGCCGCTGATGAATCCGACGGCTTCGGCAAGGTTCCTGACCGGGATGACGTCAAGCCCCGTGACGACGGCGGCTTCGCGTGCGTTTTCGTGCGGGAGGATCAGTCCGTCCATTCCGGCCCGTTTGCATTCCATCGCCATCGACAGGCAGCCCTTGACGGGGCGCACGTTGCCGTCGAGGGCCAGCTCGCCGCTGAGGGCATACTTGCGAACGCGCTGCCCGTCGATCTGGTTATCGCAGATGAGCATGCCGACGGCGATCGGCAGGTCGAACGATGGCCCTTCCTTGCGGATGTCGGCCGGGGCAAGGTTGACTACAAAGGCGTTCTTGGGAAGAAAATAGCCGCTGTTGGAGATTGCGGAGCGGACGCGGTCGAGGCTTTCCTTGATAGCGGCGTCGGGCAGGCCGACTACCACCGTGCGGTCGCCGAAGCGTACAACGTCCACTTCCACTTCCACCACGTATGCATCTATGCCAAGCAGCGCGGTGCTGAATGTTTTGGCGAGCATTTGCGGCATCCTTCCCGATGTTCCTGCGAAATTGCGGAGGTATGCGTAATTGTAGTTGCTGCGGGCGCAGTTTCAATGAAAAAAACGGCTGGCCGGCCGTGCGGCATGCATGGCCTGCAAGGCAGGCGGAGGCTCACGAGCGGTGCCGCGCGCCGTACATCGTCGTATAATCTTGACCTTTCCATCCGGCATGCGTATACTTGTTGGCAATCTTGAGTTACCCGCCCGATCCCAGGATGCCTGCTGAAAGGATTCACCGTGCGCTTCACAAGATTCGGCCGCACTACTCAGCTTCGGATGGAAACGCCCGATGACCTCGAGGCGGTGCTTTCGCTGGACGAGTCGCTTTGGGTGGCAACCAGCGCACCGGTCGGCGCGTTTTCGTGCGATCGCGAATTCCTCTCACTTGTGGATTCCGACGGCAACGGCCGCATCCAGACGAATGAGCTTAAGGCGGCAATCACGTGGCTGTTCGACCGCCTCGCAGACCGCAGCCGCCTTGCCGAGGGCGTGGGCGAGCTTAAGCTTGCAGCTATCCGCAGCGATACTCCCGCCGGCGGGGCGCTCGTCGAGTCGGGCGAGTACGTGCTTGACCAACTGCACCAGATGGGCAAGGCAAGCGGCTATATCCTGTCGCTGGAGGACGTCCGCATTTTCGCCGCAAGCATCCACAACCAGCCGCTGAACGGTGACGGCGTAGTCGTTTCGGCGGCGGCTCGAGAACCTGAGATCAAGGCGTTCATCGACGACGCGGCAGCGTGCATGGGACCGGCAACCGACATCAGCGGGCGGACGGGCATACGCGAAGATATGCTGGCGGGATTCATCGCCGCAGCACGCGATTACCTCGAGTGGAAGGCGAAAGGCCAACTGCCGCCCGACGGCTCGCCGACGCCGGTGATGCCGCTGGGCGAGGCGACCGCCGGGGCGTATGCCGTGTATTGCACACACGCGAGGGAGGTCGATGCGTTTTTCGCGCTGTGCAACGTCATACGTTTCCAGCCGGACGCGGCGGCTCACATGCAACTGCCCGATGCCAAACTGCACGACCTGGGCGCGTCGGACGCCGGACGCGTCCGCGAATTGCTGGCGAAGGCGCCGATCGCGCGCCCCGTTGCATCGGGACGGTTGCCGCTGGCGGACGGCGATACCAACCCGATGTACCGCTCGTGGGCGGCCCGCCTGAAAACGCAGGTGCTGGAGCCGGTGCTCGGGCGCATCCCGGAAGAACTGAACGAGGAGGAGTGGGGCAAGGTTGCGGCCGTTTTCGCACCCTACGAAGCCTACATCGCGCAGAAGAAGGGCGGTCAGGTGGAAAGCCTGCCCGAGCAGAAGCTGCGCGAGTACCTCGCTGAGAAATACCAGGCGCGGGTGCGCGAGCTGATCCGCGCCGACAGCAAGGTGGCCTTGCTGATGGAGGGGCTTAAGGAGCTGGAGAAGCTGCTGCTGCACCATCAACACATCATGCGTCTCGCCAGGAATTTCGTCAGCTTTCCCGAGCTGTACGGCACAGGTTCCCGCGCGCTGTTTGAGGTCGGTTCGGCGCTGATAGACGGCAGGTGGTTCAACTTCTGCACGCGTGTGGACGACGTGGCCGGGCATGCTGCGGTGGCTCAGAACAGCAGCGTGTTTTGCCTTTACCTGGAGGTGACGGGCCGTGATGCGGGCGAGAAATTCACGGTGGCCGCCCCGGCCACCTCCGGCACAAAGGGCAACCTCGACGTCGGAAAGCGGGGCGTTTTCTTCGACGTGAACGGCCGCGAGTACGACGCCCGCATTGTGCGGATCATCACCAACCCCATCAGCCTGCACGAGGCGTTGGCTTCGCCGTTTGTGCGGCTGTGGAATTTTATTCTCGGCAAGATAGAATCGCTGACAACCAAGGCGGAGAAGGGGTTGGAGACCGGCGCGGATAAAATGTTGGCGGCACCGCCGGCGCCGGCGGCGGCTCAACCGGGCATGGCCGCCACGCATGGCGGGCTATTTTTGGGAGTGGGCGTGGCCGTTGCCGCCTTAAGCTCGGCCTTCGCATACATAGTGAAAACGTTTGCCGGGCTTGGGCACCAGAACCTGCTGCTGGGCATAGGGGCCGTGCTGGTGCTCGTGCTGGCGCCTGTTACACTGCTGGCTGTGCTGAAGCTTCGCCGGCGCGACCTCAGCGGCCTGCTGGAGGGATCCGGCTGGGCGATAAACGCGCGGATGCGGCTCGATCGCGCGCAAAGGCGGCATTTCACGCGCCGCATGCCCTATCCAAAGGGGGCCGAAGGCGCCCCGAAGGGGCATTGGAAGGTGGTTGCGATCATCCTGGCGATTCTGCTGGCGTTGGGCACCGTGTTCTATATCGGCCTGCAAGTTGCCAAGACACTATGCCCGGCCGAGGCCCGGCAGGCTGCGCCGGAGCAGGCCGAGCCGGGGCCTGATGCGCCGCAATAGCGGGATCGGACCGGCGGGCCGGGAATCAGGGGCTATGTGCGGCGCCGCTTCACATTTCGGCTATCTGCCCCACTGTTGGGATCAGCACGTTGCGCGCTCCAAGCTCGGTCAGGGCTTGGGCCAGCGGCTCGTTCTGATTGAGGTCGCCGTGAACCACGAAAGCGCGCTCGACCTGCGGGCCCATCTCCTTGAAGTACTCGATCATCTCGTTTCGGTCCGCGTGCGCACTCAGTGCCTGGATGCTGTAGACTTCGGCGTTGAGGGGGAATTCTTCGCCGTATATCCTGATCGGTTCGGCGTGCTCGATAAGCCTGCGGCCCAGCGTGTGTTCGGCCTGAAAACCTACTATCAGCACTATGTGGCCCCTGTGCGGGATGGTGTGTTTGAGATGGTGCAACACTCGGCCGCCTTCGCACATCCCTGATGCCGAGATGATGATGACCGGCCCCGTCAAGTGGTTGAGCTGTTTCGACTCCTCGACGTCGGCCGTGAATTTCACGCTGCCGAAGGTGAAAGGATCGCTGTCGTTCGGGAATAATTTCCGCATTTCCGAATCGTAGCACTCGGGATGATCTTCATAGATTTTGGTCGCCTTGGTCGATAGCGGGCTGTCGACATAGACAGGTATGTCGGGGAGCCGTCCGGCGCGCCACAATTCGTGCATGTAATAAAGTACCTGCTGAGTTCTGCCCACGCTGAACGCGGGGATCACCATCCGCACCTTGCGTTTGGCCACTTCGTTGCATAGTTGCTGAAGCTCCTGTTTGACGTCTTCATCGGGCGGATGGAGGCGGTTGCCGTAGGTGCTCTCCGTTATCAGGTAATCCACGTTGTCGACTACCACAGGATTGCGGAGTATCGGCATCTTTTTGCGGCCGAGGTCGCCGGTGAAAAACAGCCGGCGGGTGGTTCCGTTTTCCGAGATGTCGAGCGTTACGGTTGCGGAGCCGAGTATGTGGCCGGCGTCGCGGAAGGTGAGCTTCACGCCGGGGATCACCTCGGCGGTCGTGTCGTATGGAATGGATTTGAACTGCCGCAGTGCGGCATCCACGTCTTCCTGCTCGTACAGGGATTCGAAGGGGCTCTTGCCCTGCCTGGCTCGCTTGCGGTTGACGTATTCAACGTCGCGAAGCTGCAAGTACGCCGAATCCTTGAGCATTATCTCGCAGAGGTCGACGGTGGCCGGAGTGGCGTAGATCGGCCCTGCAAATCCTTTCTTGACCAGCGTGGGCAGGTTGCCGCTGTGGTCGATGTGCGCGTGCGACAGGACGACTGCGTCGATGGATTTCGCATCGACCGGCAGGTTGCGGTTGCGTTCAAACGCTTCTTTACGCTTGCCCTGGTAAAGCCCGCAATCGAGCAGCAGCCGTTTGCCATTGACCTGCACAAGGTGCATTGAACCGGTGGTCGTCCGCACGGCTCCCAGAAACTGAATGTGCATCGTTGCATCTCCCGGTGAAATTGTACTTACTGATAGAGTTTACCAGATCAGGCTCGCGAAGGCAAGGCAAAAGCTTCTCGATCTTGCCCCTGTTGGGGAACAACAGCGCGATCCTGTGCAACCGCCCGCTGAATAACCGCAAGAAAATGCCCGGGCAGCGGCCGATACTGTCATTGCCAAATTACTAGCTTGATTCCCTGCATGCAGGATACTACACTAATGCATGCCAGCCCGCACGACGTTGTGCGGCGGTGTTGTGCAATGGTCGTTTTCAGGCAGGTTGCCGGCCCGAGTTCCGGCGCTGCCTGGGATTTTCGGAATGATAACCGCATTGAGCTATAAAGATCGCATAGACGCACTGCGCGAGACAAAACTGCGCCAGACGGAGCAGAAGCAATGCCGCATGGGGGCCATGGATCACGACGACCACGGCTTCGTGCTGCCCTCCGAAGAAATCAAGGTCGACGTTGAAAGCAACCATCCCTGCGGCGGAACGTTCGGCCCGCGCGCGTGCGGGCGGCTGTATCGCCGGATCATGGAAGCACATCCCACTTATATCGATCCGATGTCGTCGCTCGCCGGCGCGTGGATGACGAGCATGCACGGGTTCGGGGCAGGCTCGTGGAATCCGGATATCCCATACACGCACCTGCACGACGAGCAGCGAAAGTACAACATCATCCACGGCATCGGCGGCCCTCAGCATTTCGCGCCTGATATGCTGATCGGCCTCGAGCTTGGCTGGGGCGGCATCCTCGACAAGGTGCGCCGCTGCCGCGAGGCCAACGCACCCCACGGCGAAGAATTCTACGCAGGCGAGGAGGCGGTGGTGCTCGGCATTCAGAACTGGATATCCCGCCACGCACACGCCGCGCTCGCAGCCAAAACCGATGCACCACCCGAATTGCACGATGAGCTTGACAAACTCGCGCACATGTGCGAGCGCCTGGTTACCGAGCCGCCCGCAACCTTCCGCGAAGCGTGCCAGTGGGTCGTCTTTTTCGAGCTGGCCGCGCGAGTCTACAACGGCAGCGGAGCGCTCGGCCAGATCGACGAAATACTCCGCCCGTTCTACGAGCGCGATACCGCCGCCGGGATTCTCGACGATGACGAGGCAACATTCCACCTCGCCTGCCTGCTGATCAAGGACCCGCACTACTACCAGGTCGGAGGGCCTGCGCCCGACGGCTGCGACCTCACCAGCCGCGTATCGTTCCTCGTACTCGATGCCGCACACTGGATCAAAATCCCCACCAACATCGCGATCCGCGTGCACGACGGCCTCGACCCGAGGCTGTTCGACCTCGGAATGCGGTATCTGTTCGAAGATAAGGTAAACTCGCCGCTGTTCATCGGCGACAAGGGCTTCAGCGAAGGATTCGCCCGAAACGGCTATCCTATCGAACTAGCCCGCCAGCGCGTGAAAACCGGCTGCCACTGGTGCGCCATACCCGGCCGCGAATACACCCTCAACGACATCGTCAAGATCAACTTCGCCAAGGTGTTCGACGTGGCCCTGCGCGAAATGCTCGCCGACGAATCCGTCGAAAACACCACCACCGAGCTGTGGGCGCGTTTCGAGCGCCATCTGCGGCGCGCCATCGCGGTGACCGCCGAAGGCATGGATTTCCACCTGACGCACATGCACGAGGTCACACCCGAGCTCGTGCTCGATCTGCTGTGCCACGGCCCCCTCGAAAAAGGCGAAGACGCAACCCACGGCGGCGTCGAGTTCTACAACCTGTGCGTGGACGGTTCGGCCCTGGCCACCGTCGCCGATTCATTCGCAGCAGTCGAGCAGCGAGTCGAGCGCGAAAAACGCCTCACCTGGCCGCAACTGATCGACATTCTCGACGCCGATTTCGACGGCGCGGAAGACGTGCGCCGCATGATGCAGACAATCCCCCGCTACGGCCGCGGCTCGACGCGAGCCGACGATTACGCTCTGCGCATCTCGCAGACGTTCACGCGCCTCGTGAAAGAAAAACCGACGCCGTGCGGGCGCAACATGATACCGGGGCTGTTCTCATGGGCAAGCACGCTGCCGATGGGCAGGGCAGTGGGAGCCACCCCCAACGGCCGCAAGGCGTACACCGCCATCTCGCATGGCACCAACCCCGATCCCGGCTTCACCAAGGATGGCGCACCCACGGCGATGGTGCTCGCGGTGGCGCGCGTACAGCCCGGCTACGGCAATTCCGCACCGCTGCAGTTGGACCTCGATTTCTCGTCCGGCGCCACCGAGGAAGATCGAGCCAAAATCGCCGCACTCATCAAGACGCATTTCGACCTCGGCGGCACTCAGATCAACGTGAACATACTCGACAAGCAGATGCTGCTCGACGCCGAGAAGCACCCGGAGAAGTACCCCAACCTCGTTGTCCGCGTTACGGGCTTCAGCGCCTACTTCGCGTCGTTGTCCGAAAACTTCCGCCGGTGGGTCATCGAGCGGATCGTCGGC